>Ga0207670_10001366_pt1 | contig 12836 bp, 5 predicted proteins | sample KBSS23HmetaG_FD_184339 | JGI IMG/M metagenome (GOLD analysis project Ga0207670, IMG submission 184339) | Switchgrass rhizosphere microbial communities from Kellogg Biological Station, Michigan, USA - KBS S2-3H metaG (SPAdes) (version 2) | ecosystem: Host-associated > Plants > Roots > Rhizosphere... | reverse complement strand
TTTTTTTACGGGTTTATTATCCGGTTTATTCCCTGCACTATTTATTGCAGGCTTTGAACCGGCAACTGCGCTAAAAGGGATCAGGCTTCCAAAAACATCCGCCAGTTTATTGCGCAAAGGATTGGTCGTATTTCAATTTGTAGTAGCCGCTTTCCTGATCATCTCAACGGTGTTGATTTACCAGCAAATGAAATTATTCAGGAATAAACAAATGGGATTTGATAAGGACCAGGTGATGGTCGTTAAGGTGTATGGAAGTTTCAGAGAAAAACTTCTTAAACAGTCTGATGTTGTGAAGAATGAATTTTTGCGCAACCCGGATATCCTGGCTGTGGGTGAGTCTTCCAACGTCATAGGAGATGACCTGAGTGTTGAATCCGTAACGCCGGTCAATGCTCCCAAAGAAAGAGAATATCCGACAGTTCGGGTCTACCGGGTGGACGACGATTATTTAAATGTGTTAAATATAAAATTAAAAGAGGGTAGAAATTTTTCACGAAGCTTTAATGATTCTGCCTCCTTTATTATTAATGAAAAGGCCGCCGAGGTGCTGGGGTTGAAAAATCCTTTGGGAAGTACGGTAATCAATAATACTCGTGGCGTGCAGGGTAAAGTAGTTGGAGTAATAAAGGATTTTCATTTTACGTCCCTGCACAATGCGATCGAGCCGTTGGTACTGGAATACAATCCTGAATGGACAGAGAACGTGTTCATCAAAATCAGGGCCGGTAAAGCATCAGGAGTTATCAGTTATCTTAAAGGAGAAGTAGAAAAAATCGCTCCGGGTACTTTATTCAGTTATGGCTTCCTGGACGATCGTATTGCCGGCTTATATAAAAAGGAAGATAATATCAGCCAGGTATTGAAGGGATTTTCTTTGTTGGCAATTATTATTTCCTGCCTGGGTTTATTCGGACTGGCCGCTCATGCATCGGAATTAAGAACAAAAGAAATTGGCATTCGAAAAGTGATTGGTGCAAACCTGCCCAGCCTTATTCAATTGTTGTCAAAAGATTTTGTAGTATTTGTTTTGATCGGAAACCTGGTTGCGTGGCCCCTGGCCTGGTATGCTGTTCATAAGTGGCTGCAGGAATTTACTTATAGAATAAATATCCAATGGCCGGTTTTTGTATTGTCAGCTTTATTGACATTGATCATTGCCAGCATGACGATTGCCTGGCACTGTATAAAAACAGCAAGAACAAATCCCGTGAAATCGTTACGAACGGAATGAATAATGCGCGCCCGCGGTTCGGGCGGGAATGATGGGTAACCAGTCAGCTCAACTCATTACTCATTACTGATTACTCATAAAAAAGATCACATGTAGAAGGCAAAATTTATAACGCGTTAAAGAAACTTTATGCTGTACTACAATTTAAAATTGGCATTTCGCAACCTGGCTCGCCACAAAACGTTTTCATTTATAAACATTATCGGTCTTTCGATCGGTCTTGCCTGCTGCATTATCATCGGCTTGTATGCTTTTAACGAATTATCGTTCGACAAATTCAATGTTCGCCACAGTCAGATCTATCGGGTGGATAAGGTGACCAATGAAAAAGGAAAGGAAGGCTATAAAGATGCCATTACACCGGGTGCACTCGCGGACGAGCTGCCAAAACAAATTCCTGAAGTTGCGGCGGCGACACGGTTCAGGCCATGGTTTACCGAAATGCTGGTAAGCTACGATAGCATCCATATTAAATTGGATGATGTTGTTTATACAGACGCTTCCTTTTTACAGATGTTTGACTTCCCAATGAAAGAAGGAGACCGAAGGACGGCACTGGCAGAACCCAATACGGCGGTGATCACTGAATCAACAGCAAAGAAATATTTTAAAAATGAAGACCCCATTGGAAAGACACTGGTAACCCTAAACAATATTCCCGTAAAAATAACTGCGATCACCAAAGATGTTACATCTCAATCCTCTTTGCAGTTTACTATGCTCATTTCATGGGGAACGGTGGTTGCCAATAAGGATTATTTTTTCTGGATGACTAACCAGACAACGAATGTCGTCTACAGTTTTGTTCGATTAAAAGAAAATTCCAAATCAGAAAAAGTGGGAGAAAAGATCTCCGATCTTGAACACAGATACCGTGATGAAACAGAATTTGCCTACAGGATCTTTCTTCAGCCACTTGACGATATACATCTGCATTCGTCGGATATCCAGTATGCCGAGCAATTTCACACAAACAGCAGCAAGATCGTTTATACGCTTCTTATCATTGCCGCATTCATTTTATTAATTGCCTGTTTCAATTTCATCAACCTCACTACTGCGGGCGCATTGGGTCGGGCGAAAGAAACCGGTGTACAAAAAGTGCTGGGTGCAAACCACTGGCAGCTGGTAAGAAAATTTTTCGGTGAATCATTTCTTCTTTGCCTCATATCCCTTGCGATCGCTGTATTCTTTGTAATCATTATCCTGCCATTCTTCAACCAGCTGACGAATGCGAATCTTCAAACTTCATTGTTGTTGCAATGGAATGTGGTCCTGAGTTTATCCGGGTTATTGGTAATCATCAGCGTCATTGCCGGTTTGTACCCCGCTATATTTCTTTCAAGATTCAGGTCAACAGATGTTTTCAGAAATGTTATCAGGGCCGGGAGAAATAATTGGCTACGTCAAACGATGGTTACTACTCAATTTGCCTTGTCAATTCTTTTGATCATTGCAACCATTGTTGTTAACCGGCAAACGAATTTTCTTGTTTCGAAAGACCTGGGTTTTAATAAGGACCGGGTTGCTGTCATCCAGCTCGCCAACTCCAATGTCGAAATGAAGCACAAATCAGGAGCATTCATTACTGCATTAAAGCAAAATGCGGGAGTTATTTCCGTCTCTGCAAGTAATCGTGTGCCCGGCCAAAGTTTTAATGGCTATGGCATCATACCCGAAGGCCGCACGCTTGAGGAACACCTGCTAGCCAATGTGCTTGAAACAGATGCTCATTTTGCTTCTGCTTACAATATTAAGCTGACACAAGGAAGATTCTTCGATCCAAAGCTCACCACCGACACCGCCAATTCTATTGTGATCAATGAAGCCCTGGCTCAATACCTGGGCTGGAAGGACCCGGTTGGAAAGAAATTGGAAATTTACCAGGCGAGGAAAGGATCGGTCATTGGTGTAATGAAAGACTTCAACTTTGCATCGCTTCGTGAAAAGATCCAGCCGCTCGCCATCATCCTCAACGATAATCCGCTGTATGTATCTATAAAATTGAAAGCCGGTGCGACCCAAATCACTCTCAATGCTATTCAAAAACAGTGGAAAGAGTTTGATGATGAGTTCCCTTTCGATTATTTTTTTATGGACGAGCAGTTGAACAAGTTCTACCAGTCTGATCAGCGATTGCTTAGAGTCATCAGTATTTTTGCAACTCTTGCCATTGTTATTGCCTGCATTGGTTTGTTTGGCTTAAGTATTTATACCGCCAAACAACGCACCAAAGAAATAGGTATCCGGAAAGTGCTCGGTGCTTCTGTAACGGGTGTCGTTGCTCTATTATCAAAGGAATTTATAAAACTGGTCAGCATTGCCATTCTTATTGCTTCACCCATTGCCTGGTGGGCGGCCAATAAATGGTTGCAGGATTTTGCTTATCGAATCAATATCGGTTGGGGCATTTTTGTTTCGGCCGGAGTTATTGCATTACTGATCGCCATGCTTACGGTCAGTTTCCAGGCAGTAAAAGCGGCGGCGGCGAATCCTGTGAGGTCATTGCGAACCGAATGAGTAATGAGTGATCAGAGATGAGTGAGCTTAACTCATTACTGATTACTGAGTTCTGACTATTCAAAAAAGAATAGACTATGATAAAGAATTATTTCAAAACTGCGGTAAGAAATCTAAAAAGGAATAAGAGTTACACGCTTATCAATGTTCTCGGGCTTTCCGTTGGTATTGGCGCAAGCTGGCTGATCTTTTTAGTAATACAATTTGAAACGAGTTTTGACAATTTCCATAAAAAGAAAAACAGCATTTATCGTATTGCCACAACGCTCCATTCACAGGATGGCATAAAATATACACCCGGTTGTGCATTTCCGGTAGGACCGCAATTAAAAATAGATTTTCCGCAAATAAAGCAAGTGGCTTCAATTTTTCTGCGTAGCGAACACCAAATAACTGTTGATGTCGGAAAGGAGCAACAAAAGAAATTTATTGAACCTAATTTTTACTATGCAGAACCGGAGTTTTTTGAAATGTTTGATTTTGGCTGGTTAGCAGGAAGCAAACAATCTTTAAAAGAACCGACTAACGCAATACTAACGCAGGCCATCGCAGAAAAAATTTTTGGAGAATGGCAAACGGCTCTCGGAAAAACAATAAAGGTCAATAATAAAACAGATTATAAAATAACAGGGATCTTAAAAAACATTCCCCCAAACACTGATTTTCCGTTAAACATTGTTGTTGGCCATTCTGCGATTCAAAACGGGAATTTAAAGCGTAATCTTACTGATTGGGCAAGCACCTTTGGGGACGCTTATACATTTGTGGTATTGCCTGATGGCTTGCCGTTGGAAAAATTTAATGCTCAGCTGGTAACATTCGCCAAAAGGCATAAGCCCGCAGAATTCGCGGCAGATGCACCTATAGCACAACCACTCACCGAAATACATTATGATGATCGCTTCGGCAATTACACGGGTCACACTTTTAGTCACCAGTTAGTAGATGTGCTTGCCTTAATTGGAATTTTTCTTCTTGTCATCGCATGCATGAACTTTATTAACCTCGCCACCTCCCAGGCGGTTAATCGTTCAAAGGAAGTCGGAGTGAGAAAAGTTTTGGGGAGCAACCGTTGGCAACTTGCATTCCAATTTCTTGGAGAAACCCTGCTTATAACCGTTACTGCAGTTGTCTTATCGCTTTTTATTGCCGAAGCAGCACTGCCTTTTTTCAATGAATTATTAGAGACAAAGATGAAAATAAACTTTATCTCGAATCCCATGTTATTGGGATTTGCAGCTATCCTTACGGTTGTTGTTACATTATTGTCAGGTCTTTACCCGGCTATTATTTTATCGGGCTTTAGGCCTGTGACTGCACTAAAAAGTAAGATAACTTCAAAGATGGTAGGAGGCATTTCTTTACGCAGAGCACTGGTTGTTCTGCAGTTTGCAATTGCACAAGTGCTGATCATTGCCATGCTGATAGTAGTGAGTCAGATGAAATACTTCAAAAACGCTTCCCTTGGTTTTGATAAGGCACAAGTAATAAATGTTCCGCTTCCGCACGATTCAGCCAGTCTTTCAAAGGTTGATTATCTTAAGAACAGTTTGCTCGCCAATTCAAGTATCCTGAGGGTTAGCTTCAGTTACGGAAGCCCTTCTGATGAAAATAATTGGAACAGCAATTTGAAATTTGATCATTCAACTCAGCCAACAAATTTCCAGTCAAATCTGAAATGGGCGGATGCTGATTATTTTAATTTATATAATCTTCAATTTGTTGCAGGGCATCCATACAGTCAAAACGATTCGGTGAGCGAATTTGTAGTAAACGAAACATTATTAAACAAGCTTGGAATACGCGACCCGGAAGATGCTATAGGCAAAGAGCTAAATTTCTGGAATGGTACCAAAGTCGGGAGTATTGTGGGTGTGATCAAAGATTTTAATGCTAATTCCTTGCGTCAGCCAATGACACCTGTTGTGTTAGGTGCCTGGAAAGAGGTTTATCAAAGGATTAATATCAAAATAAAAACCCGGGCGGAAAAAGCTGTGTTGTCTTATATTGAAAAATTGTGGAACGGAACATTTCCCGAATATGTTTACAATTACAAATTTCTTGACGCCTCCATTGCAAGCTTTTATAAACAGGAGGATGAACTTTCGCAACTGTATAAAATTTTTGCCGCCATCGCAATATTTATTTCATGTCTTGGTCTGTATGGACTTGTTTCATTTATGGCGGTGCAACGCACAAAAGAAATGGGTATTCGAAAAGTGCTTGGCGCAGCGGCAAAAAACATTGTATATCTCCTATCGAAAGAGTTTACGCTGCTGATCATTATTGCATTTGGGGTGTCTGCACCGATCGCTTACTATTTCATGAGCCGGTGGTTAAACAATTATGCCTATCGTGTTCGATTGGACGCATTAATTTTTATAATTGCAATCACCAGTTCTATAGCGATTGCATGGATAACAGTGGCACAACAAGCAATAAAAGCGGCAATAGCAAACCCTGTGAAATCGCTACGAACAGAATAAAGAACCAGGATTTATGAGATTAAAAGGATTATTGGGAAAATTTTGAAAATGTTTAATCGTTCCCCTTTGGGGGAATAAGAAGGGGGCTTTATGTTTAAGAATAATTTCAAAATCGCATGGCGAAATTTGTTGAAGAATAAAGTTTTTTCTTTTATCAATATCAGCGGGCTTGCCGCAGGCATGGCAGTCGCCATGCTCATTGGGCTCTGGATCTGGGATGAACTTTCTTTCAATAAAAGTTTTAAAAACTACGGTCGCATTGCCCAGGTAATGACCAATTCAAAATACAATGGCGGGATAGGAACCGATTATAATACCGCGCCGCCTTATGGTGATGAATTGAGAAATAATTTCGGCACTGACTTTAAACATGTGCTGATGACATCACGTGCCATCCCAATAGTATTGTCATCAGCTGAAAAAAACCTGATGAAAACCGGGTACTACTTTGAGCCCGGTATAACTGATATGCTGAAACTGAAAATGCTGAAAGGTTCTCACGACGGCTTAAAAGATCCCTCTTCCATTCTCTTGTCGGCATCGGTAGCAAAAGCTTTTTTTGGAGATTCAGACCCCATGGGCCGACTCATGAAAATTGATAATAAAAAAAGTGTTGTGGTAACCGGCGTGTATGAAGACCTTCCTTATAATACGGAATTTGCCGACATGCAATTTATCGCGCCATGGCAACTCTATGTGACCACTAGCCCATGGATTAGAATTGATAACTGGGAGCAGGATGGTTTTCAAACCTACGTTCAAATTGCCGATAATGCCGACATGGTTGAAGTGTCCCATAAAATCCGGGATCTGAAATTAAACAGGATCGATAAAGAGAAAGCAAAAGCAGATCCGGTGGTGTTTTTATTGCCAATGAGCAAGTTCCATTTATACTCGGATTTTGACAATGGCGTGGCAATCGGAAGACCGGCACAGTTCGTTTGGATGTACGGGATCATAGGAATCTGTGTTTTATTGCTTGCCTGTATCAATTTCATGAATCTCGCTACGGCACGCTCCGAAAGAAGAGCAAAGGAAGTTGGTATTCGCAAAACGATAGGTTCGTTGCGAACGCAATTGATCAAACAGTTCCTGACTGAGTCACTATTAGTTGTATTCTTTTCTTTTTTGCTGTCATTGATCGTCGTTCAATTAATGTTACCACTGTTTAATGAAGTGGCCGGCAAAAAAATGGTATTGCCATGGAGTAGTATTTCCTTTTGGCTGATCGGGTTGGGGTTTAGCCTCATCACCGCCTTTATTGCCGGTAGTTATCCCGCATTCTATCTATCCTCCTTCAAGCCCATCAAAGTCTTGAAAGGAACTTTTAAGGCAGGAAAACTTGCGTCTGTACCAAGAAAAACCCTTGTAGTGTTACAATTCACCGTTTCGATCGTCCTAATGATCGGGGTCATCATTATTTACCGGCAAATTCAATTGGGCAAAAGCCGCCCGGTTGGTTATCAGCGTGAGGGGTTAATGACGGTTACAACGCCAACGGACGAAATTCATGATCATATCGACATGTTTCGTAACGAGCTAAAGGAATCAGGAGCAGTTTTAGAAATTGCGGAAACGGTAAATCCCGTAACAACACTTGGCTTTGCGGGGAATGGCTTTCAATGGGACAATCGACCGATCGATGAAAATTTTTGGATTGGAAAAGCATATATCACACCTGAATATGGGAAAACCGTTGGCTGGCAAATCATCCAGGGGAGAGACCTTTCAAGAGCGTTTGCAAGTGATTCTACAGGTGTTATTCTAAATGAATCGATGGTAAAATACATGGGAATTAAAAATCCGGTCGGCATGACCATCAAAGAGACGCTGTTTGGGAAGACAACTTCTTACACAGTGTTGGGCGTAGTAAAAGATATGCTGATGCAATCGCCATATAGCCCGGTTAAAGAAACAGTTTTCATTGCAAACAATGAAAAAACTTATAATGTAGCCATAAGGATTAACCCGCAAATGAATCTCAATACTGCCACCGGCAAAATCGAAACCATATTTAAAAAGTTTGCTCCGAATAGTCCTTTTGAATACAGATTTGTTGACAGTGAATATGAAAGAAAATTTGGTGATGAAGAACGCGTCAGTAAACTCGCAAGCGTGTTTGCAATACTTGCCATATTCATCAGTTGTCTCGGTTTATTTGGGATGGCATCTTTTGTTGCAGAGCAACGCACCAAGGAAATTGGCGTGCGTAAGGTTCTGGGTGCGACTGTGATAAATCTATGGGCGCTACTGTCCAAAGAATTTGTGATCCTCGTGACCATTTCACTTTTGATCGCATCGCCAACAGCTCTGTATTTTATGCATAACTGGTTACAGAATTATCAATACAGAACAGATTTGTCGTGGTGGATTTTTGCGTCGGCCGGTTTGTTAACTATTGCAATTGCACTGATCACGGTTAGTTTCCAGGCCGTGAAAGCGGCTGTTGCCAATCCCGTGAAATCTTTACGTACCGAATGAAAAATTCAAAATGGAAAATCACCGTTCACATCAAATCTTTTGGCATTTTGACTTTTTCCTTTTGACTTAAAAATTAGAAACATGTTCAGAAACTATCTAAAAACCGCCTTCAGAAACGTACGGAAGAACAAAACTTTCTCCCTGATCAACATCATGGGTCTTGCCTTGGGACTTGTCTGTAGCCTTTTGATCATGCTCTGGGTAAATGATGAGTACAATGTAGATGCATTTCACAAAAATGGATCGCAATTGTACAGCGTTTATGAGCGCCAGAATCACGACGGGCACTGGTCCGCCTTTCATGGCACTCCGGGTGTTTTGGCGGACGAAATGAAACGTGTACTACCTGAAGTACAGTATGCAACAAATTTCGCATGGAACGACTTAAATACGTTTGAGGCAAATAATAAGATATTAAAACAGAAAGGTAACCACGCAGGGCAGGATTTCTTTAAAATGTTTTCCTATCCATTGCTGGAAGGTAACGCGATAACAGCATTGCAAACTCCGTCGGACATTGCCGTTTCAAAAAAGATGGCGGAGGATTTTTTTGGTTCACCGGCTGAGGCAATTGGTAAAACAATACGTTGTCAAAATAAAACAGATTTTAAAATAACCGCAGTATTTGATGACATTCCCCAGAACAGTACTGCAAAATTTGATTATATCATTAACTGGCAATCATTCCTGGAAAATAATGGTTGGGCAAAGGAATGGGGGAATAACGGGCCTCCCTGTTATATCATGCTCCGCAAAGATGCGGATCCTAAAGCGTTTGAGGCTAAGATCGTACGGTTCCTTGACAACTACAATAAAGAACAAACTCCGAATGATTACATCCGGCTTGGTATCGAGCGTTATGGCGACATTTACCTGCATTCCAATTTTGACAAGAACGGGAATATCTCAGGAGGAAGAATACAATATGTACGGCTGTTCAGTGTTGTTGCTATATTTATTTTATTGATCGCCTGCATCAATTTTATGAACCTTACCACTGCGCGATCGGTAAAACGTGCAAAGGAAATTGGAGTAAGAAAAGTTGTAGGAGCAGTGCGGGCTGCATTAGTACGCCAGTTTATGAGTGAAGCACTGGTGATCGTCATGCTGTCAATAATAGTTGCATTACTGATCGTCCTGCTGGTGTTGCCCCAATTCAATCATCTCACCGGCAAGTTTATCAAAATGCCGTTCAACAATCCTTCGTTTTGGCTGGCTATTGCAGGATTATTATTAATCACGGGGTTTATATCGGGCAGTTATCCTGCATTGTATTTATCATCGTTCAAACCCGTTCGTGTTTTAAAAGGCTTGCCAAAGTTTTCAAAAACTGCATTATGGTTCAGAAAAGGCCTGGTCGTATTCCAGTTTATGCTTTCGATCATCCTTATCATAGGAACAATAGTCGTAAAAGAGCAAGTGAGCTATATTCAAACAATGAACCTTGGTTATGACAGGGAAAACCTTATTTACATTCCACTGGAAGGTGATTTGACGGATAAGTATGAGCTGTTCAAGAACCAGGCGCAGAATATGGGGGGGATACAAAGTATCACCCGCATGTCGCAAAATCCGACGCAGATCGAGAACGGTACAGGTGGTGTTGAGTGGGAGGGAAAGGATCCGAACTCAGGTATTGAATTTACATGGTCAATGGTAGGATACGACTTTACAAGGACATTGCACACTCAAATCGTCCAGGGAAGAGATTTCTCAAAGGACTTCGCAACCGATTCTGTTGGATACATCCTTAATGAAACGGCGTTAAAAATGACCGGCTATAAAAACCCGATTGGGAAACCATTTACATTCTGGCAAAAAAAAGGAACAATAATTGGCGTTCTAAAAGATTTTCATTTCAATTCAGTGCATACGCCCATCAACCCGTTGGTGCTTAGTTTGGGAGAAACTATTAACTGGGGTGAAGCATTGGTAAGAACAAAACCTGGGCAAACAAAACAAGCCCTAGCCAGTCTTGAAAAGGTTTGTAAACAACTCAATCCAAAGTTTCCTTTCACCTATAAATTCTCGGATGAAGAATACCAGAACTTATATGCAAATGAACAAGTGGTCGATCAATTATCCAATTATTTTTCAGTCCTCGCCATTTTCATTTCATGCCTTGGTTTGCTGGGTTTGGTGATGTTTAGTGCAGAACAACGAACCAAAGAATTTGGAATAAGAAAGGTGCTCGGTGCAAGCCCGGCCATTCTGTTCAGTTTGCTGTCCAGGGAATTTTTACTGCTTGTTCTCATTGCACTGGCCATTGCTTCTCCTATTGCATGGCTGACCATGAACAAATGGTTGCAGGATTATCAATACCGGATAAACATCACCTGGAGCATATTTGTGATTGCAGGATTATTGGCATTAATTATTGCGTTGTTGACAGTAAGTTTTCAGGCTGTGAAATCGGCGATCGCGAACCCCGTGAAATCGTTGCGGACGGAATGATATCGTGAAACGTGAATTAAAAGAGAAATTTTTATGTGCCAAACTTGAGAATATGAACTAGACTTCTGTTGCGTCGCACTCTTGTACGTTCGGCTCTAAGCTGAGCAGGAAATGATCAAGATTTGGTAATACAGTCGATGAACAGAAGTATGAAGTTTGGCCTCCCTCTCCTTGAGGAGAGGGATAAGAGGGTGAGGTCATAAAATTTTATAAATAAAATAAAAACCAATGAAAAAGTATCTTTTATTTTTTGTGCTTGCAGCCTTTCAAATTTCACTAAAGGCACAGTCAGGCAAAACACCGTTCATGACAAAATCATTAGGCAATGAATCCATTAAAGATGTCGATGTAGAAACGTCGGGCGGCAGTATTGCGGTTTCAGGGGTAACCACAAATGCACGCATTGAAGTTTATATCACTTCGAACAACAACAAAGAGCTAACAAAGGAAGAAATTCAGAAAAGATTGGATGAAAAGTACAACCTGGATATTTCTGTTGCTAACAACAAGGTGACGGCAACGGCAAGGCTTAAAGAAAAAATGACTGACTGGAAAAAGGCACTGAACATCTCTTTCAAGGTATTTGTGCCGAGAAATGTTTCCACTGATCTGTCAACAAGCGGCGGAAGTATCAGCCTGACAAATTTATCCGGCAACCTGAAATTCTCAACGAGTGGAGGAAGCCTGGATCTTGACAATGTCGGAGGCAATGTAGACGGAAGAACAAGTGGCGGAAGCATTAACCTCCAAAACTCAAAGGACGATATTGAACTTGCGACCAGTGGCGGGAGCATTGACGCAAAAAATTGCGATGGTAAACTAAGGCTTACCACGTCCGGTGGTTCACTTGATCTAAAAGATCTGAAAGGCGATATAAGAGCTACGACAAGCGGTGGCAGTATTCATGGGAGCGATGTCGAAGGCGAATTGATCACTCACACTTCCGGGGGAAGCATTCATCTCAGCGATCTTTCATGTAGCCTTGAAACATCGACCAGTGGTGGAAATATTGATGTATCTATTAAGCAGCTCGGAAAATATATCAAGATCAGCAACTCGGCGGGAAATATTGATGTCACTCTTCCCAATAAAGGACTCGATCTCGATCTTTCTGCCAGCAAGATCAAAACCGGTCAGCTAAATAATTTTAGTGGGAAAGTAGATGATGAGGAAATAAATGGAAAATTAAACGGTGGCGGTGTGCCGGTAAGAATCGATGCGGGAAGCGGGAAGATTTCTTTGAGTTTGAGGTAGAATCGTGAAACGTTAATCGTGAGACGTGAGATATTTAGCTACGAGCTGTGAGCCGCGAGCTCATAGCTTATAGCTCACAGCTAAAAGCTTTCTTTATGTTCAAAAATTATTTAAAAATTGCCTGGAGAAACCTGGTAAAAAATAAGATCTATTCCTTTATCAATATCGCCGGGCTGGCTGCAGGAATGGCTGTCGCCATGATCATCGGCTTGTGGATATATGATGAGGTTTCAGCTAATAAGCATTTTGAAAATTACAGTACACTTTACCAGGTAATGATGCACCAGACCTTTGACGGAAAGAGGGGCTCACAAGTGGCTTTGCCCTTTCCTTTAGGTGAGGAATTGAAAGTCAAATATCCTGATTTCAAAGCAGTGGCCATGTGTGACTGGGGCAATACTCACTCG
>Ga0207670_10001365_pt1 | contig 12840 bp, 12 predicted proteins | sample KBSS23HmetaG_FD_184339 | JGI IMG/M metagenome (GOLD analysis project Ga0207670, IMG submission 184339) | Switchgrass rhizosphere microbial communities from Kellogg Biological Station, Michigan, USA - KBS S2-3H metaG (SPAdes) (version 2) | ecosystem: Host-associated > Plants > Roots >... | reverse complement strand
TGTCGGTGGCCATGCTCTGCCTGGCGCTATGGGCGCTGCATCGCCTGGCCAGCGAGGTGAGCTATCGCGAGGTGGCGCGCTACGTCCACGGGCTGGAGAACTACCGCGTCGCGCTGGCCGTGCTGCTCACCGCCGGCAGCTACGGCGTGATGATCCTGTACGACTGGTTCGGCCTGAAGTACATCGGCAAGCGCCTGCCGGGTGCGCAGGTCAGCCTGATCTCCTTCATCAGCTATGCCTTCAGCAATGCGCTGGGCATGGCGTTGCTGATCTCCGGTTCGATCCGCTACCGCTTCTACATCCAGGCCGGCCTTTCCACCGCCGAGGTGGCGAAGGTGGTGGTGTATTGCACGCTGAGTTTCTGGCTGGGCCTGTGCGCGCTCACCGGCGTCACCTTGTTGCTGGTGCCGGTGCCGCCATCGTTGCCGCTGGCCAGCTGGCGTCTTCCGGTCGCCGCCGTGCTCACGCTCATTCCGTTGCTGTGGATGGTGGGCAGCCGCCTGCTTGGACGTCCATTGCGGCTGTGGCGTTGGCGCGTGAGCCTGCCGGGCACGCTGGTCGCCACGCGGCAGGTGCTGGTCGGTGCGGTGGACTGGGGGTTGGCGGCCTACGTGCTGTATCTGCTGATGCCCAATCAGGTGGACACGGGCTTCGGGCACTTTCTCGCCATCTTCGTATTGGCCCAGATCGCCGGCTTGATCAGTCATGTGCCGGGTGGTCTGGGCGTGTTCGAAGCGGTGATGCTGGCCGGCTTCGGCGCGGAAGGAAACCAGGGCCTGGAAGCGCCCATCCTCGGTGCGCTGGCGGCCTATCGCCTGATCTACTATTTCCTGCCGCTGTTCGCGGCGACCGTGGTGGTGCTGTGGCGCGAAGCGCGCGGCCTGCGTCAGAAGACCTTGCTGGCACCGTGGTTCACCGGGTTGCTGCCGCCCTTTTTTGCGGGCCTCACGCTGGTATCCGGCGCGGTGCTGCTGTTCTCCGGCGCCACCTCGGCCTTGCCGCAGCGCCTGGCGATCCTGCGCGACGTGCTGCCGCTGGCGGTGCTCGAGGTCTCGCACTTCCTCTCCAGTGTGGTCGGCATGATGTTGCTGATCCTGTCGCGCGGCCTGCAGCGGCGCCTCGATGCGGCGTACGTGCTCACGCTGATCCTGCTGGTGCTGGGCGCGGTGCTGTCGCTGCTCAAGGGCATCGACTACGAAGAGGCCACCCTGCTGTCGCTGCTGGCGCTCGCGCTGGCGCCGGCCCATCGGTTGTTCTATCGCCGCGCGTCGATGTTCAGCGCCAGCTTCTCATGGGGCTGGATCATCGCCATCGTGGCGGTGCTCGGCTGCGCGGGCTGGCTGGTGGGTTTCAGCTACAAGCACGTGGAATACAGCAACAACCTGTGGTGGGAATTCAGCTTCTATCACGGCGGTGCGCCGCGCGCGTTGCGCGCGCTGGTCGGCGCGACGGCGGCGGGCCTGTTGTTTGCGTTGGCCAACCTGATCCGTCCCGCGCGTCCGCATTTGCAGCTTCCCAGCGAAGACGATCTGCAGCGCGCGCTGCCGTTGATCAAGAACTACAGCTCCGCCCAGGCGCATCTCGCGCTGATGGGCGACAAGACGCTGCTGTTCGATGCCGACAACCGCGCCTTCATCATGTACGACGTGGAAGGGCGCAGCTGGGTCGCCATGGGCGATCCGGTGGGCGAGGACGAGCAGGCGCGGCGCGAACTGGTATGGACCTTCCGCGACCAGTGCGAGCGCGCCGGCGGCTGGCCGCTGTTCTACCAGGTGCGCCAGGACGACCTGGACCTGTACCTCGAAGTGGGCATGAACTTCCTCAAGATCGGTGAAGAAGCCCGCGTGGAACTGGCCGGCTTCAACCTCGACGGCAAGTCCAAGAAGGTGTTGCGCAACACCATCAACAAGCTCACCCGCGACGGCATGCGCATGGAGATCGTGCCGGCCGATGCGGTGCCTGCGCTGATGCCGCAGCTGAGGAAGATTTCCGATGCGTGGATGCGCGACAAGGGCGTGCGCGAGAAAGGCTTCTCGCTGGGCACGTTCGATCCGGCCTATCTCGAGCGCACGCCGATGGCGCTGGTCTGGCAGGGCGAGGAACTGGTGGCGTTCGCCAACCTGTTCCTCACCGACAACAAGGAAGAGGCCTCGCTGGACCTGATGCGGCACCTGCCGGACAGCACGGCCGGGATCATGGACTTCCTCTTCGTCAACCTTATGCAGTGGTCCAGGCAGGAAGGCTACCGCTGGTTCAACCTGGGCATGGCACCGTTCTCCGGCCTGCAGAACCGCCGCAGCGCGCCGCTGTGGAGCCGTGTTGGCGCGATGCTGTTCGGGCGTGGCGAGCGCTTCTACAACTTCCGCGGCCTGCACAAGTACAAGGACAAATTCGACCCGGTGTGGGAACCTCGCTATCTTGCGGTGCCTAACGGCATTGCGTTGCCGCTGGTGTTCGCCAACTTGGCGAGCCTTATTTCGGGTGGACTGTCGGGCATGGTGCGCCGTTGAAACGACTCTGGAAGTGGTTTGTTCTCGTTCTGTTGATCGCTGCCGGTGGGGGCCTCTGGGCCTGGCAGCCGTGGCATCACGCCAGCATGGAAGAGTCGCTGGTGCGGGTGCCGGCGCAGCCGGGCGTCACGCCGCTGGCGGGCCGCGAGGACGTGGTGGCGATCTTCTATTCCGGCGACGGCGGCTGGCGCGACCTCGACCAGTCGCTGGGCAAGATCATCGCCTCGCACGGCATCCCGGTGCAGGGCGTGAGCCTGCTGCAGTATTACTGGCGCAATCGCCCAGCCAAGGAATCGGCCGTCGACCTGGATGCCTTGATCGCGCAATCGGTCTCGCAGCCGGGCAAGAAGCGCGTGTGGTTGATCGGTTTCTCGTTCGGCGCCGACGTGCTGCCTTCGGTGATCGATCAGTTGAGCCCCGAGGGCCGCGCGCGCATCGCCCAGGTGGTGCTGCTGTCGCCCAGCCACGACGTCAACTTCGAAATCGAAATGGAAGGCTATATGAAGGAGGGCTGGTGGAAGACGCACACCCAGGACTTCTTCCAGTGGCTCAATCCCGTGCAGCATTACGATGCCCTGCCGCCGCTCGAAGCACTCGACGGCCATCCGCCGGTGGTGTGCTACTACGGCGTCAAGGACAAGGACGATGCGCTTTGCGCCGATCCGAAGTTGCCGGGCTGGATCAAGGTCTACGAAAAGACCGGCGACCATCACTTCGACTACAACTACGAAGGGCTGGCGCAGCAGATGATCCACGATCTGCCGGCGGCGCAGTAAATAGCCTCTCCTCTGTGGGAGCGCACCCTGTGCGCGACAAGCCGACGAGGCGGTGCACCCGGGTGTGACTGTCGCGCACAGGGTGCGCTCCCACAGTCTTCTTCTGGTGCCGCTCAGTTCGGCAGCGGCACCGATTCCAGATCGAACGGCACATGCCGTGGAATGCCCGCATCGTCGCCCTTGTGCGCAAACAGCAGGCCGTACTTCGATTCGATGAAGTAGACGCGGTGATGGGCGATCACGCCGCCGGACGGATCGTTGAGTCCGGCCACCAGCGTCTGCAGCGAACTGGCGCGATCGCCCGACAGCGTGGCCAGCGAGATCTGCCCGCCGTAGGGGCCGTCGTGCCCGAACGCATTGCTCTCGAAGATGACCAGACGGTCAGGACCTGCCGTGCGAATGCCGTCGGCATTCTTCAGCGTGCGTGGCATCTCGATGCGCGTGACGGCGCTGGCGCTGCCATCGGATTGGATGTCGATGCGCAGCAGATACGATGCAGCGGTCACCGTGCTCACGTACACATGGTGGCGATCAATGGCGATGCCGTTGAGCTTGAAACCTTCCGGACCCGCGCTGAAGGCGGTGTCTTCCTTCCACACCTGCAGCGCGGCATCACCGTCGCGCCAGCGGAATACGCGCGGTTGGAACGAGTCGGTGACGTAGATGTTTCCCTGCTCGTCCTGGGCGAGGTCGTTGCAGTAACCCTTGTCGGGCAGCTCGTAACTGGCGCGCGGCGCGCCGGTGGCGAGGTCGTAGCTCTTGAGTGCGCTCGGCCGGGTGGGCACGGTGGTGTAGCCCAGCGTGCCCGAACAGATCCACAGCAATCCACGACGTGCATCGACCAGCACGCCTTGCCCGTTGGACAGTCCGTTGGAACCGGGCTTTACCAGCACCTCCGCCTGGTCGGCGCCGGGCTTCAGTCGCGCCACCGCGCCCTGGCGCCAGCTGCCCACGTAGAACGAGCCGTCGGGACCCACGGCAGCGCTTTCGGGGTACCAGTCTTCGGGCAGCGAGCGCGTGGACGGCACCGCGTCAGCGGCGTGGCCAGTGGCCGCCCAGGCCAGCGAGCAGGCCAGCGCGAGGCGGCACAGCGGGGTCGAGGTCGTCATCGCGGTACTCCCTAGGAAATGAGGCAGGGATTGTTGGCGGCCGCTCCTGGTTTATAAATGCGCTTCTGCTTCCTTCACTTCACAGTGAGGCTTTGGAATGGATCGTCTGACCAGCATGGCGGTGTTCGTTCGCACGGTAGAGAAGGGCAGCTTTGCGGCAGCGGCCGAGGAGTTCGGCCTCTCGACCACCATGGTCGCCAATCATGTGCGCGCACTGGAGCAACAACTGGGCGCGCAATTGCTGGAGCGCACGACGCGCCGCCATCACCTCACGGAAATCGGCACGGCCTACCTTGAGCGCTGCCGCGACGTGCTCAGCAGCGTGCAGGCGGCCGACCAGGTGGCCGAAGCCTTGCGCGCGGTGCCCCAGGGCACGTTGCGGGTCACGGCGCCGGTGACCTGGGGGGCGCACCGGTTGATGCCGGTGATCGGTGCCTATATGGCCAGCTATCCCAAGGTGCAGGTGGAACTGAGTCTCAACGACCGCGTGGTCGACATGCACGAGGAAGGCTTCGACGTGGCGATCCGCTCGGGCCCGCTGGCCGACGATGCATTGGTGGCCCGTCCGTTGGCACCATCGCGCATGTTCGTCGCGGCCAGTCCGGGCTATCTGGACATCCACGGCATACCGCAGCAGCCCGGGGATCTTGCCAGGCATGCCTGCCTGGGCTTCATGGCGTGGGGTCGTCATCACCACTGGCGGTTCACCCAAGGCGAGCGCCGCGTGGAGGTTCCCGTCGAAGGGCCGCTCGTGTGCAACAACGGACAAGCCTTGTTGACGGCCGCGCTTTGCGGTGTCGGTATAGTCGTTCAGGCAGATGTGTTGCTTGCGCCCTCGATCGAATCCGGCCGGCTGGTGCGTCTGCTGCCCGATTGGGAACTTCCGGTGCGGCACCTGCATATCGTGCGTCGTCGCGAGACACGTCCGACCGCGAAGCTGCGTACCTTCGTCGATTTCGTGATGGAGAAGCTGGCTTGATGGATGCCGTAACGAACGACCATGCCATGCGTCGCAACACCGGTATCGACCTGCTGCGCGGCCTGTCCATTTTGCTGGTGGTACTGCACCACATCGGCCTTCGCATGCCGCTGCGCAAGACGGCTCTGCTCGATGTATTCCCCAGGACGCTGCTGAGCGCGCTCAATTTCAACGGCTATGAAGCCGTCTTCATCTTCTTCGTGATATCCGGCTTTCTCATCGCGGGCAACGCGCTGCGGCGCAGTGGCTCCCTGTCGAACATCGATCTGCGCGCCTTCTATGCGCGCCGCTTCTCGCGCATCGCACCGTGCCTGGTGTTGCTTGTTGCCGTACTCAGCCTGCTGCATCTGGCGGGCGCAGCCGATTACACGATCGACAGGGCAGGGCAGTCGCTGCCGCGCGCCATCGTGGCGGCGCTGGGTTTTCACTTGAACTGGTACGAGGGCATGACCGGTTACCTGCCCGGCAACTGGGATGTGCTGTGGTCGTTGTCGATCGAGGAAGTGTTCTATCTCGGCTTTCCGATCGTTTGCCTGCTGACGCGACGCAGCGGGATCCTGGTGCCGATGCTCGTGCTGGTCGCGCTGTCGCTGCCGTGGACACACGCTGCGCTGGCTGGCAACGAGATCTGGCAGGAGAAGGCCTACCTGCCAGGCATGGCGGCCATCGCCACCGGCGTGCTTGGTGCATTGATCGTGCAGCGATGGTGCAGCGTGTCGCGCGGTATCGCATGGGCGCTAGGCATGACCGGTGCGCTCGGCCTTTATCTCGTGATGTTCGAAGGCAAGCTGCTGTGGCAGACGATACATGACGGTTACATGCTGGTACTTACGGCGGCGGCGTTGTGTCTGGTGCTCGCCAGTGCCTGGACAACAGGCGTCACACCGCGCCGTGGGCTGGGCTGGCTGCGCTCGTGGGGACGCTTGAGCTACGAGATCTACCTCACCCACATGTTCGTGGTGTACGGCACGGTGAGGATCTTCAAGGCGACGGGTGGTGACATGTCGCTGGGTTTCCTTTGGTATGTGCCGGCGCTTGCCTTGTGCTGGTTGCTTGGACACCTGGTGGAGCGCTACGTATCGACGCCTGCAGAACGTTGGCTTCGTGCAAGGTGGGTGGGCACGCCGACAGCGATGCTCGCGGTCGCCGCGGAATAGACAAATTCGGCAAAACGCCGCGCGTTTCGCTATTGCTTACGATGTATGCCGAGCGAGATTTGTTGCGCCAGTTCTCAGCTTCAGTGCTTGCGGCAGCAGCGCAAAAACACCTGTCACGCAGGGAACAGCTAACTCGTCGATGCCCATGGACACTCGCGCACTCTCATTGACGGGAGTGCGGAGCGATGGAGTGCAGGGCGGATACCGGCATCGACGCGAGGTTCGAACAGGCCTGGCGTGCGCATCAACCCATGCTGTTGCGGCGAGCGCGCCGATTGAGCGGCGGCCATGCGGATCGCGCCGACGAACTGCTGGCGGCCACCGCGCTCAAGGCGCTGCAGTTCACGCGTCATCGTCCGCATTTCATGGAACATCCGAAGGGCTTCCTGTTCGTTGTCCTTCGGCATGTCTTCGTCGATGGCGTGCGCCGGAGTGTGCGTGAAGGATTGGTATTCGACGATAGCGTCGACGTGCACGACGGCAAGATGGCCGTCGACGGTTATGCCGCGCCTTCCGCGATGCAGCGGCTGGAAGTGACCCAGCAGATCGCCTGCATCGAAGCCGCGCTGCGAACGATGAGTCCCGCCCAGCGCCGCCTGTTTGCGTTCCGCTTCATCGACGACTTGCCCTATCCGCAGATCGCCGAACGGCTGGGCGTCAACCAGCCCCTGCTGCGCAAGCGCGTGCAGCTGATACGCGACCGGCTGCGCACGGAAGTCGGTCGCGCCGCCACGCCGCGAGAGGAATCGACGCGCGCCACGGTTTTCACAGTCGTCGATGCCCGTCGTTATGAGAAGGGCAGCGGCCAGCGCCGCGACCTGCCAACACCGCCGACCAAAGGAAACAGTCATGGCTGACCCTCAAGTCAACGCCCAGATTACCGATGCCATTACGCAGACGAACGTGAAAGTGGTTGCGGAGGCACCGGCTCAAGCGATCGCGGCGCTCTATCAGGTGGCCAGTCATTCGGCGGGCCTCTCGTTGCAGAACGCGGTGCACAGCCAGCAGGCGCTCAATCAGATCTCCAACGCCGTGGTGTCGAGGGCCGTCGCGATGATCATGTCCATCGCCGACAAACCCTAGACGACTTTTCGCGAGTGGGATTGGGTTTTGGCGTAAGAGAGGAACGCGTACATGGCCTTCTGGTCGAAATGGATCTCGGGCAACCGGTCGCCGCGCGCAGCCAGCGGCGAAGACGATGGAGGGAATGCCGGTACGCCCGCGCAGGGGCCGGCACCCGCGCCAGCACCTGCACCGGCACCTGCACCTGCACCATCGCCAGCGCCAGCGCCAGCGCCGCCACCACCACCACCGACGAATGTGCGTTCGCTGATGACGGAACGGATGCTGTCGCAAAACCCGTCACCGCCGAACACCGATGCACTCGCACCCACCATCGTGCAGGCGGTGCAGTTGAGCAACGCGGAGACGGCCAGCTATGCGCCTTCGCAGATCGCGCTGGGTCCCGACATGATGATCAGCCAGGCGTCGGGCCTGGTGGCGCAGGCGGCAGCGAACTATTTCGATGGCGTGAGCAAGCTGGTGTTGGCGAGCCAGAGTGTGTTGCTCAAGCAGATGACCCAGGCCTTGGCCGAGCAGAACCTCGAACAAGCCGGCGAAGACGCGTTGGGCATCGTCGCCACCGACCTGCTGATGGGCGCCGCCGCCGCCGTGGCTGCTGCCGCCGGCGCGATGGAAGCGGAGTCCGCCAGTTTCGCGATCGATCGCATCGACCAGAGCATCGCCAAGTACAGCAGCGTGCTGGCCGCTCGCAAGACGCCACCGCAATAAGCCGGACGGCAAGCAACGCCGCCTCTCGACCCACGCGTTACGAGGAGTTCCCATGGCCTATTTCACGCTTTCGTCGCCGACCCGGGTATTCGAGTACCCATACGATTTCCACAGTCACCTGGGCGGCATCCTGCCGGTGCGGAGCAAGAACGTACCCTCGCTCGCCAGCTGGCTGGCGGGACCGAGCGACGAGAAGGGCGAGCAGGCGCTGTTCGAACAAGCGCTGCGTTACATGCTCGAGTCCAACCCCTTCGAGCTGTTGGCGCACCGCGCCGACAAGACCGGCTATGAGCGCGGCGAATGCACGGCGGAGAACATCTACTTCGCCAGCGTGCTGATCGCCCAGCGCATGCAACCGCGTGAACAGATCGATGTCTTGCCGGTCACCGATCCGGCGTTGTATCGCGCCGCCATGCAGTCGGTGCAGGCCGCCATGGCAAGTAACGGCGAAGATCGGGACTGGATGCTGGCGCTGATGCGCTACTTCAACGGCAAGATCTACTCGAGCAACAAGTTCACGCCGTTCGACGACGCCTACAAGATGCGTTCGAGCCTGGTCGACCGGGTGAGGGCGGGCAAGGACGGCGAAGCAAAGTACATCAGCTGGATCGACGCGACGCTTCAATACCTGAAGACGCAGGGCATCAAGCACATCCAGATTCCCGCCAGCGCCAGCGACATCGATGCGCTCGATGCGCAGGTCGCGTTGTTCAACGCCCATCAGAACACCGAATACCGCGTGCTCGTGCATACCCCGTCCGCGTACGTGAGCGGTCGCCGGTTCGCCGATGAGCTGGAGGCGATCCTCAAGAAGCTGCTCGAGGAGAAGTTGAAGGTGACCATCGGGCTGGATGTGCTTGGCGTGGAGAATCGCGTCGCCAACTACGGGGTCCTGTTCGACTTCCTGCGCAAGAACCAGGACACATTGACCGAACTGCTCAGGGACAAGCGGTTGCGTTCGGTGATCGTGCATATCCACAACGGCGAGGGAGCCAGTGCCGCCGCCGACCATCGCTCGATGATCGGCTATTACCTTGCGTACGGCGATCCTGCGCCGGATGGCGACTTCTACAGGGCGCTGGCCGCGTACATCAGTCGCTGTGTGCAGACGGCGACCGAGCGGCGCGCCACCGAGAGCGCGGGCAGTCGTGGAGCGCCAGGTTATGGCGCAGGCATCTTCTCGCGCCTGTTCGACGAGCTGTTCATCAGCAATTCGTTGACCTACCGGGGCTGCCGCCTGCGCCGCTTCGACGTCAACGGCGAGCGCAGCCGCGAGCTGGCGGCCTACAACGGCAAGCGCAGCGTCATGGCCTTGAGCGAGATGTTCGATGCGCCGGTAACGAAGGGTGAGGACGGTAGCTGGTACGAGTTGTTGACGGGCCTGGATTCGCCATACACCTTCCGGCTCGGGCACGACTACTACTACCGCAATTTCATGGCGGCGAAGTATCCGGTGATCGCCTTCGACACCAATCTCGGCAGCAACGCCATCACCGGAGCGGCGGGCCTGTTCAAGTCGGCGGAGTCCTATCGGATCAACAAGGGCTTCCGGCATCTGGACGGCTATATCGACACGGACGTGCTGGTGGCGGCATCCACCTCGGTGGCGTACATGTTCAGCGATGCGCTTACCCAGGAACAGATCGAGTTCTTCTTCGAAGTGAGCAAGCTGGAGGGGCCCATCGACGCCGTGCTGAGCAAGGGCAACGTCGCCGAAACTATCCATGGCTATCTGCAGGCCGCGCTGGGGCCGCTCGCCAGGTTCGTCGACGAGAACGATTACAAGCGCTATGTCCGCCTGGTCTCGGGCATTGTCGGGACCTCGGCGCAGCCCTCGGTTCGCTACCAGGCCATGACGCGGGTGTACGCCGTATTCCAGAACTGGCGCTCGTACTTGTTGGGTGCCGACGGGCAGGGCGTCGAGCACAGCGATATCCAGGACGAGTTCGTCCGCATGGTCCTGATGGTGGCCTACAACCTGCTTCCGGTCGGGCAGAGCGTGTTGAGCACGGACACGCTGTTCGACCTGCAGGCCCTGATGGTGCTGATGGCCGATTGCTACTGGATGCACACGGTGGGCGATTTCCGCAAGGAGGTCAGCTGGGCTGAGCGCAACATCGAGAAGCTCGAGGGTTACCAGTCGCCGGCGTCGGTGGTGAGCCTGCAGCGCGGACAAGTGTCGCAGGGTTCGTAAATCGTTGCCACGCAGAGGACATCCCATGACTACGCCATCGGGCGACGAGATCGTGAACGACTTCACCGGGCGCGGCTTCGGCGAACTGGCCGCACCTCGCAAGGCCTCCTCGCCTCCGGCAGCAGCCCCGGCGAAGAAGCCTTCGAGAGCGCTCGTGCCCATCGCTGCGCGCAAGCCGGCATCGCATGCCGATGCACCGGGACAACGACGCAAACGCACGCGCGAGCAACGGCTGGTGCTTGCACTCGCCCGTCTGCTAGCCGCGCGCATGCGCTGAACGCCGGAGATCTCCCCATGATCGCGATCGACCAGGACAAGCTCGACGGTTTGCGTGAGCTGATCAAGTTGCTGCTCGCACTGACGCGAGCGGAGCGGCCGCGCGCCGTCTATCCATACCCGCCTTATATGCCGCCGCCGCAGCCCGCGCCGCCGGTGCCATCGCCGCCCGGCTCGAGCGAGGGAGGCATGAGCCTGGTGCGTGCGGCGGAGATCGTCGAGCGCGGCAGCGCGCACGCGCTCCAGGCGATACGCAACGGCACCGAGGAGGCCCGCAAGGCGCTCATGCAGCTGGCCGAGCAGCGCGACGTCGAGCAGCAGGCGGTGGAGCAGGTGATCGAGGCGGTGGCATCGCTCAAGACCCTGCAGCACCGGCACAAGCATCAGGGCGAGAACGTCGCGCAGGAAACGCCGCCGACGTCGCCGCACGCGCACGCAGCCGGTCCGCACGACGCGCAAACCGCGGGCACGCGGCGCAAGCGTTGATTCACGCGGGCTCGTTCCAATCGTTTCACTTTCATGTACGGGAACGCCGTACCCACCCAGAGGAGCACTCAACATGCCTATCCCCATTTCGGTCAATTCGCAGATCACCGACGCGGTCACCCAGTCCAACGTGAAGGTGATCGCCGAAGGTCCGGCCATGGCCATGGGTTCGATCTTCCAGACCATGGCGCATTCCACCGGCCTGCTCTACGAGAACGCGGTGTCGGCCTCGCAGCAGCAGAACACGCTGTCGCAGGCCTCGACCAACCAGGGCGTAATGCAGATCTACAGCCTCGATACCACCGCGACGGCGGCGGCGACGGAGAAGGTCGCGCAGGGCGGCGTGGCCGACAACCTCACCAGCCTGATGAGCGTGATGAGCGCCTTCAACAACCAGTGACGCCGGTGCGCGCCTGGTGCGCGCGCATCGTCAACCGTTTTTTATCGCGGCACAGCCGCTTCATTGCATGGAGTTGAATCATGACCGTGAACAGCCAGATCACCGATGCCGTTACCCAGACCAACGTGAAGGTCGTCGCCGAAGCGCCGGCCATGGCGATGGGTTCGATCTACCAGACCATGGCCCACTCGACCGGCATCCTGTTCGAGAACGCCGTGGCGGCACAACAGCAGCAGAACTCGCTGTCGCAGGCCGCCGCCAACCAGGGTGTGATGCAGATCTACAGCCTGGACACCACCGCCACCGGTGCCGCCAGCGAGAAGGTGGCGCAGGGCGGCGTGGCGGACAACCTGACCAGCTTGCTGAGCGTGCTCAACGCGTTCCGCAGCAGCTGAAGCGATCGGCCGGGCGGGAGCGGACGGGTACGCCTGTCCGTCCCGCCGAGACGGGCGTGGCGATCACGCTACCGTTATCGGTGACTAGGCAGGTTATGGAGAACAAGACTCCCGGGCCAGCGGGCTGGATGTCGGTTCCCGCGGGTAGTTCGGGCACGAGCGTTCGATAGTCGGGACGGCGCGGTCCGCATCGAGGACGATGCATGGCGCTTGTCCTTAGGGGGCAATCAGCATGGAACTGGCTACGCGGCACGCGTCGCGCACGGTCGTGCGCAGCGGCCGTTCGACAGTCTTGGACGCGGAAGGGCGCCGCGCCTTGCTTGCGCGGTCCGAATTGTTTGCCGGCCTTCCCGCCCCGGTGCTGGACGATTTGGCCGAGCGTTCGCATGGACGCTACCTGGACAGCGGCGAACTGGTCTTCCGCAACAACGATCCCGCCGATTTCGCCGCCTTGGTAGCGGAAGGCGCGGTGTACGCGATTCTCTACGGCCCGGACGGACGCGAATTGATCGTGGACATGGCTGGCTCCGGCCAGGCGATCGGCGAGGCGGCATTGCTGGGCGCGAGTGTTCATCACTTCACCGCCGTCGCCGTCGGCATGGCGACCGTGTTGCTGCTGCGTCGGGTACACCTGGCGAGGCTGTTGACCGAGCCGCAGTTCCTCAATCGCGTGCTGCTGCTTCTGGCCGCACGCGTCAGCCGCACCGCGAAGGCGCTGGAAACCATGTGCCTGTACAGCCTGGAATCGCGGCTGGCGCGTTACCTGC
>Ga0207670_10001360_pt1 | contig 12875 bp, 4 predicted proteins | sample KBSS23HmetaG_FD_184339 | JGI IMG/M metagenome (GOLD analysis project Ga0207670, IMG submission 184339) | Switchgrass rhizosphere microbial communities from Kellogg Biological Station, Michigan, USA - KBS S2-3H metaG (SPAdes) (version 2) | ecosystem: Host-associated > Plants > Roots > Rhizosphere... | reverse complement strand
GGGGTCACACATAGGGGTCAGTCCTAAACATTGACACCATTAACTGTTCATCATCTCAATGCGACCTCTTCTCGCAAACAGGTTCCGCGCTACTGGCCGCCGACGCGGTAGTAACCTTGGGTGCCCGTAAAGGCATTGGAGATGGTGACACTATTGCCGCTAATAGCGCCCGCATCCTGCCAGGTCGTGCCCGTGTTCAGGTCCGCACTGCGCTGCAACGTGAATGGGCCCTGGCCGCCGGTCACTGTGATGGTCAGAGTGTCGCTCGAGTGGCTGATGGTCAAAGTCGGTTTCGAAACGGTCGCGATCAGGATGGGAATGCCGGCGGCCGACGGCCCGCCGAGCGCTTGCATCTCCTGCCGTATCGCCGAATTATATTCGGCAGAGTGTCGGACTGGTCCCAGGCGTCGGCCCGTTGCGAGGCGACGCAGATTACAAATCTGCGATACGGCAGAGTCCAACTCTGCGCTACGCTGAACACATACTCGGCGCGTGGCCGACTGGCTGCGATCGGAACCGTCTCGTCCGGAGCGCGACGTTTACGTCGCTTCCGCGTGGCACAGACACGCGACGTTACGGAAAAGCCACGTCTTAGGAATTCGCGCACAGTGAAGCGGCCTGAAGGCCGCGCTCCTGCTCAAATCCCAGTTGGTGCGGTAACTAACACCTGCGGACGAGGACCGTCAGCGCTCCGCCCCGAGGCGTGTCCGGAAGATGGCTGCCGCTACAACCGCATGCAGAACCGCGCCTGAGACATTGGCAGAGATCCCCAGCCATCACGGAACACGGATGCGATAAAACCGGCTCGGCAAATTCGTCATGCCGTCGCTGATCGTGAGGACGCCTCCAACACCATTCACGTTGCGCAAGGTCAACCATGCCGGATCAGACAAAGTGTCTTTATATTCCACCACGTAACCCAGGTTTGTGAGGCTGGTGAAGGCAAACGAAACATTGGTCGTGTTCAAGCCGGCATTGGTAATCGAGGGTGGTGCCACCACAGACAACACAGCGATGGCACTCATGACTGAACTGGCCGGATTGGAAACGATCACACGAATATTCCCGCTCATCCCGGTATGCACGTTGGTGAGCACGAGCGTGTCGTTGGTTGCCCCGGGAATGTCGCCGGGCAGATAGCCTGCGCGCCATTGATAGTGGATCGGCTCGCTGCCGGTCGCGCTGACGTTGAAAGTCACGTCGTCCCCGGGGCTGACCGTTTTCGACACCGGCTGCCGGACGATCGTTGGCGGCAATGGCAGGGTCAACAGTGCCTGGTTGGAAAAATCCGAGTTGCCTGGCAGATTGTTGGCCCTCACCCGGTAATAATAGGTGGCGCCCGGCTGCACAGCGGCGTCCACGAAATTGGTTTCATTTGCCCCGGCAACACTGCGGCTGGTCCAATTGGTAGCGTTGTTGGACCTTTGAATTTCAAAACTGGTCTCGTTATCGCTGTTGTCCGACCAGGACAGATAAACATTGGTTCCCTTCCATAGCGCAGCAACCAGATTGCCCGGGGCCGCCGGCACCCCGCCGACCGGGCCCACCGCGCCCAGGGTGTAACCATCAAGCCCGGCCCCTATGCAGGGGGAATTGGTCCTAAATCGATAATCCCGCGCCGCCGCGTCGATGAACAATGGGTCGGCGTTGATGTTGCTCGTGCCGGGATAAATGCCCGCACCGGACAGGTCACTGTAGCTGTTGGTCACGGTTGACAGGCTGTCGAGAACCGCGTTGGTTCCCACGCCCCAAATGATGTTGTTGTACGCGGTGGCGTGGCCGCCGCCCTGGCCCGCGTTTTTCTGATACAGATGAAGCCCGTATTCTGAATCGACAATGGTGTTGTTGTAGATCGTGGCAATCGATGAGTCCTTGACCGCTACGCCGGACTGCACCTGATAAATCACGCAGTTGCGCACCGTGATGTTTTGAGCCGCTTCGCCGATGGACACGCCTTTGTCGAAGGTGAAATCGTAGATCAAACAGCCCTCGATCACGACTCCGCGGCTCGGCGTGCCGTCCGAGTAATTGCCGATGTCCAGGCCGTCCACGTTCGTGAGGTCGCCGTGCCGGATCGTGCAGCGGCGGATCGCCGAGCCCGGTGGCGCCCCGTCAAAATCAATGCCATCGCCGGTGATATTTTCCACCAGGCAATCTTCCATCACGACGGGTGTCAGTTGGATCAAGTGCTCGTAATAATGCTGCACGTGATTGCGGCGCAACGTCAGCGACGCAGCGCGGAGCGCGTGCACGATGGGCGGGCTGCTGACCAGGTAGTCGTGCAAATAACAATCCTCAACCAGGCCGGTGGCGCCTTCCAAAACCTCCACGTGGCCGGCGATGCTTTCAGCGTGTTGCATCCGCAGGTTGCCGTTCGTGCCCACCGCGACCAAACCGCCCCAGACGGTCGTCCCGTCCGCCGGAAGGAAATAAACCGGGTTGGTTGCGACGCCGCTGACGGTAATTGAGGCGTTCGTGGCCAGAATCGACGCTCCGGTCTGGAACAGCAGAACCGTGCCCTGCCCGATGGACAACGTCCCTCCAACGGGGACCACCAGGTTGTTCGTCACGTGAATGATTCCCGTCGAACTGTCCCAGGCCGTGGTGTTGGGCAGCGCGCCGCCGACATAACTTGAAGCCAGCTCGACCACGATGTCCTGGTTGGTTGTCGCGAGCGTGTTGCCGGCCGAGTCCAGGGCTTGCACGGTCAGCCGATTGAAACCCGGTGACAGGGTTTGAGTTTTCGACCACGTCCCTGGCGCGGCGTCAAACGCCGCATCTTCTCCGTTCACCACGACGCGGATGGAGTTGGGAACGGTGTTGCTGCCGCTAAGCAGGACACGGTTCGTGTTCACGATCGCGAAGAAAACGCCCCCGCCGTACGATGGTGGGGCCGCCACAGCCAGGTCAGCGATGAGGTGAAAATCGCTGCTGTTGTTGGTGGCGTTCAACCCTTGCAAGGCGAGCACATGGCCGCCAATGCCAAGCCGATCGCCCACCGGCCCCAGGTCCAGCATGTTCGGTGGATTCGTAGGCGGGGTGCAGCACGAGGCTTCGTGATTGGCGGTCGCGTTGGTGGCGTAAGCAACGACGGTTCCCGGGGCACCCGGGGCATTCGTGCGGCTCAACTCCGCGCCGTCGAGATAAGCCACATAACCGTCATCGAAATCGATCGTCAATTTCAGATGCCGATTCGTGTCGACCTCCGAGCTGACGTCGAACGATTTCCGAATGTAGAGCGTTGTGTATCCGTTCGGCATGTCGTTTAGCGCGGTTGCCTCGCCGGCGATGGCTGCGTCACCGTAGCCAAACCCACCCGGCCCGCTGAGCCAGGAATTGTCGAGCGTAGATTCCGCGTTGGTTTGCCAGCCGACGGGCGGTGCGCTGGTGCCTTTGCGATAGCGCCACAGGTCCCCGTGATTGACCAGCGGGAGAGGCAATGTTCCCCCGGCGCCTAGCTGGGCCGTAAGCGCGCCATTGGCAGATTGCCCAAGTGCCGGAAGGCACAAAAGCGGAACGACCAAAATCAGGAATCCTGATCTGAACAATGCAAAGCGATGCGGTTGAGGATGGGATATGGGCACATTCATCATTTCACCTCGGCTTGTACCTGGTTCGTGTTAACGCCTTTCGGAAATTCGATGCGCGGCGTCCCGGAGGGACATCCCGAGAATAGCCCGGCGTTTCAACGCCGGGAACACTGTCGATGCCATTCGAGTCCCGAAGGGACGACTGAGTGTATCTGCTGTCACGCTTCAGGCGTCCCTTCGGGACATCGATTTGCGAATTTTGATTCAGGGCAGTTGCGGTGTGACCAGGCGATAAAAGCGCGTCGTGCCGCTGCCGATGGTTGGGTCGGGGATCGTGACGACTCCGTCGGAGGCTTGCGCCGGAACGTTCTGCAAGGTCGACCACGCCCCATTGGACAGGTCATCGCGGTAAAGAACGGTATAAGTCTTTCCCGCAACCGCGCTGAACTGAAGTGCCGGCTCGCTGCCCGCGACAGCGATCGCATCGATTTTCAGCTTGCTCGATCCATCCATCGGATTCGTGCCCGCGACGTATTCCTGCAGGTTGTCGTAACCGTCGCTGTCCGGATCGGCGTCGGGCGTGGCGCGTGGATCGCTGATCGACGGGAAGAATTGTTGCTCCCACGCGTCCGGCAAACCGTCGGCATCCGCATCTACCGCGGTGGCCGTGTTGACCGCCTGAGCCGTCGGCGCCGCTGTGAACCAATTGGCCGGATCATTGCCGTAACTGCCCGCGACCTGCCGTTGCAGTGAGAAACCAGTGCTATCCGCACCCACGGGCCACGGTGCGATGTTCTGGAAATCGATGTGTTCCACGAGCACGTACGGCACGAAGCCCGCGTCCGGATGCGGCGGCGCCTGGGGCGGATCGGGTTTGTACAAACTCACGCTCTCGCCGGTGTTGCTCAACTTGCCGCTGTAAGGGCCGAAGAGCGGCACTCCCGCGCCCAGGTTGTAACGCGCGCGGAATTCGGCCGACGCGGCAGAATCGAGAACCGGATCGAAATTGACCAGCAGCAACAAGCCACCCCGTTGCAAAGATACATTTTGTGGAAAAGTGTATTCCACGCCGCCCGCAAGTTTCCAGGTGTTCGTCGTCGCGGCCGGATCAAACAACGGCACGGTATTGGCGGTGATGTTCAACAACTCGATGTATTCATCCTGCGTGTTGTCCTCGAGCACATCGACAGCCGGCGGATGGAACATGATTTCGTTGATCACGATCGGGCCAACCAGTGGAGCGGGATTTGCCGCCCCGCTTCCGGCGCGGAATTGGCCAACGGTGGCCGGATTATTAACGCCAAAGGACATCGCGTTCATCGCCACCAGGTCCGCCTGACCAATGCTGTTGGTGTAGCGGCCAAAAGAGATCCGATTCGCCGCCGCGCCAAATTTCGACGTCGCGCGATAGCCCGTCAGGTTCCCGCTCCCGTCCGCCTGCGACAAGTAGGCCTGGTCGCCGTGCGCGGAATTGAACGTGAACGGCACGGACGAGCCGTTGGTGGGATTGAATTGGAATTCATAGAAGACCTTGAATCCGCCCGGCGGGATTGTCGTGCCGTTGGCAATGCGATACTTCTTCAAATCGTCCTGGGTGTTGCTGAGATACCAGCCGCCGATGTCCACGGCGCTGGCGCTGGGATTGTAAAACTCGATCGCGTCTTCATACGGCGGGTCGGTGTGGCTGAGCACTTCGTTGACCACGACATTTCCCAGCGGCAGATAATTGCTTTCTCCCGGTGAAACGCTATTGGCAAAGCTGATGACATACGGCGATCCGTCCGGAAACCGCCCCTGCGAAACGCCCGTCTGCTGCTGGCCGAAACTGACGCCGGCAACCAGTGTTCCGGACGGTGAGTAGAGGCCGATCTCGTCGCCCGACCGGCCCAGCTTGAACTTTACGTGATTGGCGCCGGCGTCCGGATTACTGTCGGCCACAAAACGCAGGAATCCATGCGCGCCTGTGCCGATAAAGGAAAGGGGTTGGACCGGCGAAACCGTTTTCTTGGTCAGGTCATCCGTGAAGAACAACCCGCCCAGCGACACCGGTTGGCCGCCGCTGTTGTAAAGCTCAAACCAGTCGTCACCGCTCGCCGGATCGGCCATCCATTCGTTGATACTCAGATTCGCCACCGTGCCGAGGCCCGCAGCGCTGTTGAGCGCGCCTGGTGTCGCCACGTTAAGCGTCCAGCCGCCCGAACCGTTCGGAATACGACCGAGTGAGTAGTCTGCCGTCTGCAGGCCGAAGCTGATCGCGTCAATAAGACCACCGCCGTTGATCGAGCGGTTGAACAGGAAAACCGTCCCGCCGTCTGCGTTCAGGGCGAACCCGGTGTTGTTCGGCGAAACCGGCACGTTGTTGTTGCAATAAACCAACAGGAACCCGCCAGCGGGGACGACCGTGCCTGGCGCAAAAACAAACTTGCGCGGGGCATTTGGATCGTTGCTCAGGCTGACGTCCGCGAGGTCCAGCGCGTTGGTGGACGTATTGAACAGTTCGATCCAGTCCGAGGTGCTGCCATCGGCGTTGGTGAGCGACTGGTTGCTGGCTAGGATTTCATTGAGGACCACGGGCACCCCGACCGTCGTGGTCGTGATGAGGTTCGTCGTGGATTGGACGGCGCTCAACTGCATGCCAAAGACGTCGTCGGTGCTGTTGGTGCCGGACTGATGCACTTCCACAGCCATGAGATTGTCGCCATTGACGAGGTTGTTGGTTGTGAACGTGAGGATTTCCGTCTGACCTTCGGTCGGCTGAATCGTGGCGAACGTGCTGTAGTTCACGGTGGCGGGCATGCGCAGCGAACCGACCTTGGCCCCGTTGAGGTAATACACCGCGCCATCATCAACATAATTCGTGGATACCAGAATGAAATTGGTCAGGCCGCCGGTCCATTGAAAGTGTGTGCGGTAGTAAACCGTGATATGGCCGCCGGTCTGATTGGGCGCCGGGATGGAAGTCAGGATCGGGTAGGGATAGACGCCCGAATTCTCGGTTCCAAACAAACCCCGGCCGCTGTTGGTCCAGCCCGAATCGTTGAAGGAAACTTGCGACCACGCCGTGCCGAGGTCCGTGCCGGTGTTGTTGTATTTCCAGGTGTTCGTGATCGCCAGGAGATTCACGACGACGCTGGTCACGTTGGTGACAGTGGTGGTGCCGCCGTTCGGAGCGGGATTGGGCCCGCCAGAGGTCGGTTGCAGGAAATTGACGAGCGTATCGCTGCCGCTGGGACTGCGCCCCTGGGCAACGTCGGTCTGTTGCGGGCCGTAATTGACGGCGTCGATCAGGCTGAGCTCCCCGTCTGAAAGAAGGATGATGCCCACATCGGGATCGAGTTTGAAGTTCACATGATCTGCGCCCTGGCCAGGATCACCGTCCGCGACGAAGGAGAGGTAGCCCCCGCCGGCAATGAAGCTCAACGCCGGAATCGGACTCAACGCCGGCGCGCCCGCGGCATCCGAAAAATAGCAACCGCCCAGAGCCACGGGCGCTGGGCTTGGATTGAACAGTTCGATGAAATCGTGCGCGGCGAGGAACTGCGCGTCGGCGAGCCATTCGTTGATCCTGACGCCGTGCGGATCACCCAGGGCCAGCGCGACATTGGCCGCGCCGAACGTCGGTTTGCAAAGCATCCAGCTGCCATCCGTTGCGCGACCGATGGAATAGTCCGGAAGCTGCACGCCAAATACCACCGAGTCGAGCAGGGCGCCGCCGCTAGCGGGCTTGTCGTAGAGATAAATGTCGTCGCCGTTCGCTTTGAGGCTGAAACCGAGATGAATTCCCGGCGCGGCGGTGTTGTTGTCCGCGTACAGCACGAGAACCTGACCAGCGCCGAGCTGAGTTCCGGGAGCGAAGCTGAACTTGTCCGGCGTGCCGGAATTGTCTGTCAACCCCAGGCCCGACAGGTCAACGGCGGTGGCGCCGTAGTTGTAAAGTTCAATCAGGTCGGGCGTGACGCCGGCGTTGGTGAGTGTGGTCGAGTTCACGGCCAGGACCTCATTGATGCGAATGCGCGGCGTGGTCGGCGGGACATAACTCGTGTTCACGGTCCACGTGCGCGACATCGTAATGGTAGCATCAGAGCCAAAGTCCGGATTGTCCTGATACAAGCCTGAGTCCCGTTTCCCACTCACTTCGACGTGATGCGCTCCATTGGCGAGACTGGTGAGGATGATCGGCGTCGAGATGGGGGTCTCCGCGCTCCACGCGCCCGAATCGAGCCGCCACAGATAATGCGTGTAGCCGGAGCCGCTGGGCCAGCCGCTGGCCGGGATTCCGTTGCCGGTGCGGGCCACGCCGACGCTCAGGGTGGCGGTCGTCTGGTTGTTGGTGCCGGGCGGCTCGCCCGAAATCGACGCGCCGATCGGAACGACGCCACCTTGGTCGCGCCCGTTCGGGCCGTTGCCGCGCCCGGGTGAGCCGGGCTGGAGGGCGAACCAATCGCGCAGCACCTGCGCTTGTTCCCAGGACGTAAAGTGGGTTTCCGCAAGCTGCGGCATATAGTTAAGCAGCGGATCAGCAAGAGTGTTCCCGTTGCCGGGCCCGCTCCAGGCGAACGGCAGGATGTTGTTATTGAAGGTGACCGTCGTCTGGGCTGGGTCGTAGTTGCGAACGAGCTTCTCGGCGTCCAGGATGATATTGGCTTCCAGGTAGAAACCCGCGCCGAAAGTGGTCGGCGGGCCGGGATCAAGATCCTGCACGTTGACGACACCCGAGTCCGTGTCGAGGCCGCCTTGGCGAGTCTGGTGGACGATGGTGTTGTTGATGAACGTGAAGAAGTTTCCCTGCTTGGCGGTTGCGGCTTGATCGCAGTCGTAAAACAAGTTGCCAATGACGGTCACCTGGGAGGTATTGCCGCTGTCACTGCCGCCGCTGACGGCGCTGGAGGAATCGGGCGAACCGTTCTTGTGGGCATGCAGGAAGATGTTCCCCTCAACCCAGGCGTCCGTTCCATCGAGATCAAGCTCGTCATCGCTGCTGCCGGAAAAGACATTGTTGATGAATTGAACGATGGGTGACGGGCGGTTGCCGCCGGTGAAATCGACGACGTCGTTGTAACCGGTGGTCGCGCCGAAAAAGTTCCGGAGGAAAATCCCCCGGCCACCGCTTTTCACGCCGCCGGTCCCGTGCACCGGTTCGAAACCCGACGCCGGATCGGGAAACACACAATCACGGATGACGAAGGACGCGCCGTCAACGTGAATATACGGCGCCGCCGTGTTGCCGAAGGTGAGGTGATCAAAATAAACCGTGCCCGCCGAAACCTCGATGCAAGGTGTGCCAGTTGAGTTGGCGTTGAATTCAAAATGGGCGTGCGCAATCCGCGTCTCCGGCGATCCAACGGCGCCGTTGACGGTCAGGTTACCCCAGTTTCCGGTCGTGCCGGGCGCGCGCGTGAAACGGATGGGTGCGGTCGCCGTGCCTTCCGCCAGCAGGCGTCCGCCGTTGGCCACGGTGAAGTTGACTCCGGACCCGAGATAGATGGTTGTGCCTGGCTGGATGGTCAGCGTCGCGCCGCTGGCTACGGTAAGGCTGGTGGTGACGTTGTAGGGTCCACCGGCCGCCGTCCAGGTCGTGCTCGCCGCGATCGTGCCACCGACCGTGGTCATGCTGCCGTCGTCGTACCAAATATCGATGTTGGTCCGCGCGAACTCGACGCCGTTGGAGCCGAGCGATTGAACGAGAATTCGGTTGAGGCCTGGAGTCAACGTCACGTTATTGGTCCAGGTGCCCTGCCAGGCCACATAAGTTGCCGAAGAACCATCGATCAGGATGCTGCTCGTCTCGATGGCGTTGGCGCTCCCGGACAGCGTTGTGGTGGCGACTGTGGATCGCGGATAGCCGTTCGTCACCGGCAGACCGCTTGCCACCGTGAGCGTGAGTGGAATCTGCGACAAAACATAGTTAACGTGAGACGCGTTGAACGCCTTCATCGCGTCGACGGTCGCCAGGGGAGCGTAGCCGGCGAGCAGTTGATCCAGCAGCGGGTTTATCTTTGACGGGGAAAAGCTCGTCTCGGCGAGTGCCTTCAGCCAGCGATAATAAATCGGCGCAAACTCAGGAGTCTTCATGAACCGATCCATCACCGGCAATGCCGTCATGCGGAACAGACCGTCGCGCGGGCTGACGGAGTTGAGGCCGCGCCCCATGACCGTGTCCAGATCGTAGGGCAGGACGACAAAACGCGTGTCGTTGGTGCCGCGATACAGCGCGTAGTCGTCGCCGTAGCCGTTCGCAAGGCAGGTCTCGTTGTTGTCGAGCAGCGTGTTGATGGCCATGTACTTCATCCACTGGTCCACGTTCAACACGCGCCGGACGTCGTTGACATACGAGGCTGCCGTGGTGCCATTGGTCACATTCAACACTCCGATCAGCGAAATCAGATCGGACCAGTCGTTCTCGAGTTGATGATTCTCCTTGAAATAGGCGTTGGTGTAGGCGGCGATGGCGTAGCTCGCTCCGTTCCATTTGAGGTCCGCAACACTGTTCTGGAAGAGCGGATCGCACAGAGCGGCCTGCCGGATTCCCCGGTAGGAATTGCCCTGGGCATCCAGCGGAAACTGGCGGTGAACCAGGTCATCGTTGTACTGCTCATTCGCCGCGTAGGAGCCAAAGGAATTTCCAACAACCGTCGCCATCAGATTCGTGCTGTTGACCCGCACTTGCACGGCGCGTGAATCGGCCATCGGCACCCCGAGTCGCCGGAACACCGCGCTACCCACCATCTGCACGTGGGCGTATTGTGAATTGAGATTGATCCCGGTCTGGTCCTTCCACTTGCGGTCGGACGCAATGTCCAGGTGGTAATTGTTCGGGTTGGACTGCCGCGTGCCATGTCCGCGGTTGCGGACGCTGACGTTGTATCGAAGCTGGGTGGTCGAACCGCCCGTCACCACGCCGTCCGTCGTGATGAAGCTGGCGTTCATCGCGGCGTCGCTGTCCGAGTCCGGGCATTTCCGCCCGAGCGCATACAGCTCCGCCCGTTCCAATTCGGTCATGATGATGCGATAGACCGGCTGCGAGCCGTTATACGCGCTGCCGTCCACCTGATACAGCAGGTTCGCTGTGCGAAGTGAATTCGTCGGAGGAATGAACTCGGGATAAGTCCGCAAATGGTTCTCCAGATCACGCGCCTGCAGGAAAAACTCGACGACGGTGGAGTTGGGTTGTGAGGGAAGCGTTGCCGCGAAGATTCCGTCGCCAGCGAGGCCGTCGCCATGGATGCCGTCGTCGAACATCGGCAGCGCGGTGAAGCTTGCTGCGCCATCGACGCGATAATTGAGGGTCGCGGTCAGGCCGTTGGTGTGTTCGTCAACCAACCGGGCGCTGACGGTGACCACATCCGTCGGCTGCGGGATGGCAGGAGCATGGGCGACACCGGAAATGAACGGGGCGGTGTTCGCGGCGGCAATCGAGTTGGGCCCGCCCGGCGTCCCGTTGAGGGTCGCGCTGGCTCCCCAGTTGTGCGCGTAGCTGTTGGGCAATGCAGGGTTGATCAGTTCGAGCGACGCCCCCAATCCATCGTGCGCGGCGTACCATTCCCAACCTTGGTGATCGTAAACCAACGGACCCATCCGGCGCATGGCCCAATCGCCGTCGCTGAAATAACTGACGCTATTGACGGTTTGGCCCGCCTTGTCGTTCAGTTCGATGGTATGGCCGTCCAGCGCTCCGGCGGAACCAGCCACCACGTTTGCCACGCCTGGATGTTTCGCGGCGAAGGTCGCTGCATCGGCGGCGATCACCAGGTAACCACCGGCGGCGATGATTGTGTTGGTCGGGAAAGTGAACTGCAGACCTTTTGTTAGGCGCCAGCCGGAAAGATCCACGTTGGTCTGGCCGGTATTGTAAAGTTCGATCCATTCCTCCAGAACATTCGTGGACGTGGGATGATACAGGATCTCGTTGATCACCACGCTGCCCGAGGACGGCAGCGCCCAAGCCAGGAGAAAAAGAATTCCGCTGAAAAACTTCACGCGTATTTTCATAGTGAAGACCGCGAATCAATCGATGGCCGGGCGCTGCGTATGGCAGTTACCCGAACGGAGAGCAGTGAGACAAAACCTACACTTCTGTGTTTTCATTGATTTTCCAGTACCCATCCAAGACTCAGATCGTGCAGTATCAAATCCCCGGCAGGCCCCGCTAATGACTGCGAAAGACGAACGTCGACAGTATTATTCCACACCTAGGCCCAGGACTGCAACAACCGTGCTGGAACCTCAGCAAAAACCGTTCCGGCAATCCACGATTGCGTCCTGAATATGCGTGGCGTATGCATGGAAACCCCTTAGCTACACCTGCAAAGGCAAATAGAATGGAGAATCATCTGTCCCATCAGAGTGTGTCATTCCTAGGCAACCTCATTGCTCCTGTCGCCAAATTTTGGTGCCTTGCCCCGAAACCGATCTTTGCTCACGCGCCGAGTTTGCTCCGGGCAGCAGCGCGGAGGAAGGTTCTTCACGGCGCGCTCGACGGATTCGCGACAACATTGTTACTCCCGGGCTCTCTGTCGGTGGGTTAGTGTTGGATCATGAAAACGACACAAAAGAGCAAGACCCAACCGGCGGAGATCCTCCGCGAATACGGCCCCTATCCCGGCATGAACAACATCCACGGCGTCACCTTCGACGGCGCGCACGTCTGGTTCGCCCGCGGCGAGAGCATCGTCGCGCTCGATCCCGAGAGCGGCGCGGTGGTCCGCGAGGTCGCCGTTCCCGGCGACGCCGGCACTGCCTTCGACGGCGAGTACCTGTGGCAGCTTGCCGCCGACCGCATCCAGAAGGTTGACCCGCGCTCGGGCGAGGTTGTGGCCAGCATTCCGGCACCTTCCGGCCGCGACTCGGGTCTGACCTGGGCCGAGGGGACGCTTTGGGTCGGCGAGTACCGCGCCCGCAAGATCCGCCAAATTGACGCCGAGACCGGCGCCATCCTGCGCACGATTGAATCGGATCGCTTCGTCACGGGCGTCTCCTGGGTGAACGGCGAGCTCTGGCACGGCACCTGGGAAGGCGACGAGAGCGATATCCGCCGAATCAACCCCGAGAGCGGCGCTGTGCTCGAGCGGCTCGAGATGCCGCGCGGCACGGGCGTCAGCGGCCTCGAGGCGGACGGCGCCGGGGTTTTCTACTGCGGCGGTGGCGCGAGTGGCAAGGTGCGCGCCGTGCGCAAGCCCAAGTGCTGACGACCAAGGACGGAGTACCACAAGCTTCAGTGAGGCTGAGGATGCCTGCATCGTCCCTGACTCCCTTGATCTCGAACGTTCCGTTGAATCTATCTGAAAACAACAATAAGCAAAGAAAGGAAAATGTTATGAGCATCGTTCAAAACAACACATTGACACG
>Ga0207670_10001358_pt1 | contig 12896 bp, 12 predicted proteins | sample KBSS23HmetaG_FD_184339 | JGI IMG/M metagenome (GOLD analysis project Ga0207670, IMG submission 184339) | Switchgrass rhizosphere microbial communities from Kellogg Biological Station, Michigan, USA - KBS S2-3H metaG (SPAdes) (version 2) | ecosystem: Host-associated > Plants > Roots >... | reverse complement strand
TTTTCGCTATTCGCCATTCGCTATTCGCTATTCGCTTCGCTCACATCTAGCCGGAGGCACACGTGCTCTACCGCGAAACCGGCCAGTTCAAGACGAGCTACTCAGCCGACATGGCGATCTTTCCGATCCGGCAGGATCGCATCGCGCTCTGGGGCCTGCTGATCCTTGCCTTCATTGGCGTGCCGGTGCTGGACGCCTTCCAGGTCTGGCCGCTCCGCGGCGAGTACCTGTTGCGCGCCATCCTCATTCCGTTCCTGATCCTGTCGCTTGCCGCCGTGGGCCTGAACATTCTGACCGGTTATTGCGGCCAGCTTTCGCTCGGCAGCGGCGCCTTTATGGCGATCGGCGCCTACAGCGCCTACAAGTTCGGTACCGGCATCCACATTCCGCTTGAGATTTTCACGATCAACATCCCGCCGCTGCCGGTGTTCTGGTGCATCCTGCTCGGCGGGCTGATGGCGGCGTTCGTCGGCATTCTGTTCGGTGTGCCGAGCCTGCGCATCAAGGGCCTCTATCTCGCGGTCGCCACGCTTGCCGCGCAGTTTTTCTTCGACTGGCTGTTCATCCGCGTGAAGTGGTTCACCAACTACACCAGCTCCGGTTCGGTGGTGGCGCCGGAATTGAACTTCTTCGGCTTCTACGCCAACAAGCCGATCGAGAAGTACCTTCTCTGTCTGTTGTTCGTCACCGTATTCGCGCTGCTGGCGAAGAACCTGGTGCGGGGCAATATCGGACGGCAATGGATGGCGATCCGCGACATGGACATCGCCGCCGAGCTCATGGGCATCCGGCCGCTTTACGCCAAGCTCACGGCCTTCGCGCTGTCGTCCTTTATCATCGGTGTCGCCGGCTCGCTGTGGGCGTTCGTCTATCTCGGCGCCTGGGAGCCGCTCGCCTTCAACATCGACCGCTCGTTCCAGGTGCTGTTCATGGTCATCATCGGCGGCCTCGGCTCGATTCTCGGCTCGTTCCTCGGCGCCGCCTTTATCTTGGTGCTGCCGATCCTGCTCGATCAGGTGCCGCACGCCATTGGCATCCCGGTCTCGGTGGAGACCGTGTCGCTCCTGGTCTTCATTGTCACAGGGGCCCTGATCTGCTGGCTGCTGATCGTCGAACCCCATGGCTTTGCTAGACTTTGGTCGACCGGCAAGGAGAAGCTTCGGCTCTGGCCTTACCCCTATTGAGGGCCTAGGCTTGAGGTTACGATGCGGCCGCGCGTCGGAAGCGACGCGGCGCACCACAACCAGAACAATCGCTTCAAGGCTCCGGCCTTTGGCCGGTCTGACAGGAGAGGGAAACATGATGAAATTCACTTTGGCTTTCGCCGTCGCCGCGCTCGGCGTGACGGCGATCGCGGAGCCGGCACTGGCGCAGGCGAACGAGCAGTTCCTGCCGTCGCTGGTCTACCGCACCGGACCCTATGCGCCGAACGGCATCCCGTTTGCGGACGGCGTCGCCGATTACTGGACCCTGCTCAACGAGCGCGACGGCGGCATCAACGGCGTCAAGATCGCGTCGGAGGAATGCGAGACCGGTTACGCCACCGACAAAGGCGTTGAATGCTACGAGCGTCTCAAGGGCAAGGGCGCGACCGGCGCCGGTTATTTCTCGCCGCTTTCGACCGGGATCACCTTCGCGCTGACCGAGAAGGTGCCCGGCGACAAGATCCCGCTGTTGACGATGGGATACGGGCGGTCGGAAAGCCGCAACGGCGCGGTGTTCCCCTGGAACTTCATCGCCGTCGGCTCCTACTGGACCGCCGCCGACGTCGCCATCCAGCACATCGCCCACGAGCTCGGTGGCATCGACAAGATCAAGGGCAAAAAGATCAGCCTCGTCTATCACGACAGCCCCTACGGCAAAGAACCGATCATGGCGCTGGAGAAGCGCGCCGAGATGAACGGTTTCACCTTCAAGGCGATCCCGGTCACGCATCCGGGCGTCGAGCAGAAGTCGCAGTGGCTGGCGATCCGTCAGGACCGTCCGGATTACGTGCTGCTCTGGGGCTGGGGCGTGATGAACTCCACCGCCATCAAGGAAGCGGCGGCGGTCGGCTATCCGCGCGACAAGATGATCGGCGTGTGGTGGTCGGGCGCCGAGCCCGACGTGACGCCGGCCGGCGATCAGTCCAAGGGCTACAAGGCGCTGATGCTCCAGCACGGTGCCGGCAAGTTCAAGGTACACGACGATCTGCAGAAGTTCGTGCTGGCCAAGGGCAAGTCGGTCGCCAAGGATGACTACGCGCAAGTGCTCTACAACCGCGGCCTGCTCAACTCGATGATCGGCACCGAAGCGATCCGCACCGCGATGAAAAAATACGGCAACAAGCCGATGACCGGCGAGCAGATCCGCTGGGGCTTCGAGAACCTCGACCTCACCGCCGCGCGCATCAAGGAGCTCGGCTTCGAGGGCATGGTGACCCCGATCAAGCTGAGCTGCCAGGACCACCAGGGCGCCGACATCGCGCGTCTTCAGCAGTGGGACGGCAAGGAATGGAAGATCATCTCCGGCGACTACAAGGCCGACCTGTCGATTCTCGATCCGATGGTCAAGGATCAATCAGCCAAGTACGCCGCCGACAAGAAGATCACGCCGCGCGACTGCTCCAAGGAGAGCTGAGGTACTACATCGCCGCCATCAATCTCCGCCGTCATGCCCGGCCTTGTGCCGGGCATCCACGCCTTGGCCACGAAGCAAGGCGTGGATGGCCGGGACAAGCCCGGCCATGACGACAGTTGGTTCAGTGCAGGCGGAAACGGCTCTAATGCGTAGCTTCTAATCGATCCGGGCGGCACCAGCTGCCGCCCGTTTCCTTGACGAGGGCCCGATGGCATCCGCCGTACCCGCCGCCAGAACCGAAACGGCATCCTTCCTCTCGGTGAACAACATCGAGGTGGTCTACAGCTCCGTCATCCTGGTGCTGAAGGGCGTCTCTCTCGCCGTGCCCAAGGGCGGCATTGTGGCGCTGCTCGGCGCCAACGGCGCCGGCAAGACCACGACGCTCAAGGCAATCTCCAACCTGCTGCACGCCGAGCGCGGCGAGGTCACCAAGGGCGCCATCGTGTTTGACGGCGAGCAGGTGCACCGGCTGTCGCCCAACGATCTGGTGCAGCGCGGCTGCATCCAGGTGATGGAGGGACGCCGCTGTTTTGCTCATCTCACCATCGAGGAGAATTTGCTGACCGGCGCCTTCACGCGCCGCGACGGCAAGACCGCGGTCGCGCGCGACCTTGATCTGGTCTATTCATATTTTCCGCGCCTGAAAGAGCGTCGCGAATCCACCGCCGGCTACACCTCCGGCGGTGAGCAGCAGATGTGCGCGGTCGGCCGCGCGCTGATGTCGCGGCCGAAGATGATCCTGCTCGATGAGCCGTCGATGGGGCTGGCGCCGCAGATCGTCGAGGAAATCTTCGAGATCGTGAAGAACCTCAACGGCAAGGAGGGCGTCTCCTTCCTGCTCGCCGAGCAGAACACCAACATGGCGCTGAAATACGCCAGCTACGGCTACATCCTGGAGAACGGCCGCGTCGTGATGGACGGCGAGGCCAAGGCGTTGCGCGAGAACGAGGACGTCAAGGAGTTCTACCTCGGCGTCGCTGAGGGTAAACGGAAGTCGTTCCGCGACGTCAAGCACTATAAACGGCGCAAGCGCTGGCTGGCGTAGCCATGCCCGAACACTACGACGCCCTCGAAACCCGCGATCCCGCCGCCCGCGAGCGTGAGCTGTTCGCGCGGGTGCCGGAGATCATCGCTCGCGCGATGACCGCGCCGGGCTGGGCCAGGCACCTTGCCGGCGTCGATCCGAAATCCATCACCTCGCGCGCCGCTCTCGCCAAGCTGCCGCTGTTGCGCAAATCCGATCTGCTGGCCTTGCAAAAGGAAGCCCCGCCGTTCGGCGGCTTCAACGTCACGCCGCCCGGCAGGGCCAAGCGCCTGCACATGTCGCCCGGGCCGATCTTCGAACCGGAGGGCCACGGCGCCGACTTCGGCAGCGCCGCGCGCGCGACGTTCGCCGCCGGCTTCCGCCCCGGCGACATCGTGCACAACTCGTATTCCTATCACCTGACGCCCGGCGCCTACATCATGGAGGAGGGTGCCCATGCACTCGGCTGCGCGGTGATCCCCGGCGGCATCGGCAATACCGAGCAGCAGCTCGACGCCATCGCGCATTACAAGCCGAGCGGCTATCTCGGCACGCCCGACTTCATCAAGATCCTGCTCGACACCGCGCAGAAGGCCGGCAAGGACGTCTCCTCGATCAAGCGCGGACTCGTCTCCGGCGCCGCGTTGCCGGGCTCGCTCCGCGCCGAGCTCGCCTCGCGCGGCGTGTCGGTTCTGCAATGCTATGCCATCGCCGAGACCGGCGTGATCTCCTACGAGTCCGACGCCCAGCAGGGCATGATCGTCAACGAGACGATCATTCTGGAGATCGTCCGCCCCGGCACCGGCGACCCGGTGGCCGACGGCGAGGTCGGCGAGGTGGTCGTCACCTCGTTCAACCCCGACTATCCGATGATCCGGCTCGCCACCGGCGATTTGTCGGCGGTGCTGGCCGGCGTCTCGCCCTGCGGCCGCACCAACATTCGCATCAAGGGCTGGATGGGCCGCGCCGATCAGACCACCAAGGTCAAAGGCATGTTCGTGCACCCCGCGCAGGTCGCGGAGATTGCCAAGCGTCATCCGGAGCTGGCTCGCGTGCGGCTCGTGGTGAGCCGCGAGGCGGAGCAGGACGCGATGACCTTGCACGCCGAGACGGCGGCGGCGGATGCCGGCCTCGCCGACGCGCTCGGCGCGACGCTCGCCTCGGTCACCAAGCTGCGCGGCGCGGTGAAGCTCGTGCCGCCGGGCTCGCTGCCGAACGACGGCAAGGTGATCGCCGACGAGCGGCCGGTTGGTTGAAACCGAGCCTTCGGTGAGGTTGACAACATCGGGAGGATGCCATGGCGCTCGAAGGCGGATGCTATTGCGGCAATGTGCGCTACGTGTCCGAAGGCGAGCCGGCGCTGAAGGCGCAATGCCACTGTCGCGAATGCCAATATATCTCGGGCGGTTCGCCAAACCTGTTCGTTCTCATGCCGGCCGACGGCTTCCGTTACACCAAAGGGTCGCCCAAGCAATTTACCCGCAGCGATCTTGAAGGCGCCGTGACGCGGGAGTTTTGCGCCGAATGCGGCACACACATCATCACGCGGCGGCCGGGGCTGAAGCCGGTGGTTTTGAAGGTCGGCACGCTCGACGATCCTGGCCTTTTTGGCGGCCCGCAGATGGCGATCTACGCCATCGACAAGCAGGCCTTCCATCACATCCCTGACGGCTTGCCGACTTTCGAGCGGCTGCCAAAACGATAACGCGAGTGTCGAGAGAGGACGCCGTCAAGCGCGGCCTTGTTTTGACCCTGTTTGCGGTTAGCTTGGCGCACGACGTGGCCGATTGAACTCCGGAGCTCCGATGCGCCTTTCAGTTTTGATTGCAGCTTTGGCCATTGCGGCGCCGCTCGGCCTTTGCGCCGGCGCCGCCTCCGCGCAATTGTTCGAGGACCAGAGCGTGCTGTTCGGCCGGCGGCATGGCTATGTCTATGAAGGCGCCTGGTGCGCTCGCGAGAACATCGGCGGCAATGTTCAGGAGGACTGCACCTTCGATTCCTTCGAGCGCTGCCGTCAGGCGGTGATCCAGGGTAACCGCGGCTTCTGCACACAGAACCCGGCCTTCGTCGCCGGCTATGGCGGCGAGCCGCAGCGCAAAAAGAAACGCCGCGTGGAGCGGTAGAGCGCGATCGATTCATATTGAATCGGGAACTCAAATTCCGATCGTCCCCGCGGACGCGGGGACCCAGGCTTTGCCGCAAAAACTGGGTTCCCGCATCCGCGGGAACGAACGGGGTGCTTCGACGCGAAGCAGTCACGCGCTACGTCACGCCGCGATCAGCTCCTTGATCCGCGGCCAGCTTTTCAGGCCGTCGCGGCCGGTGTCGTCGTAGCCGGTCGTCGGCGGATAGTCGGCGATCGCCTTGAAGCTCGGCCGCGCCTTGATGCGAGAAAACCAATCGGCGAGACGCGGCCGGTTCTCCCACATTCCCGCGAGGCCGAGCCGAGCGATGCGTTCGACGTAGGGCGTGATCTCGATATCCGCCAAGGTGTAGGCGTCGGACGCAAGCCACTTCGTCTTGCCGAGCTGCGCCTCCATCTCGCCGAATGTCTTTTCGAACACCTTGATGTGGTCGCGAAAGAACGGCGTCTCGATGCCCTTCTCGATCAGCGCGCGCTGGCGCTCGCGCCGCGCCGGGTCCGGCATCTTCATCAGTCGCTCTTCCAATCCGGCGCCCGCTCTCTTCTTGAGCTGCTGGCCGAACGAGATCGCAAAGCTCACCGTGGCGCAGGCCATATGCAGGATATCGTCGGGCAGCTTGCACCACAGCCGCATGGCGGCGCGCTCGACCGGGTTTTTCGGCATCAGCGCCGGATTCGGGAACGCCTCGTCCAAATACGAGCAGATCACGCTCGACTCGACGATGACGTTGCCGTCGTGCACCAGCACCGGCACGACGCCGCGCGGATTCATTTTCTTGAACTCCGGCGTCAGGTGCTCGGCAGCAGCGAGGTTGACGTGCCGGTTCGTCCACGGCAGGTTTTTTTCTGCAAGGACGATGCGGACCTTCTGCGCGCACACCGAAAGATTGTCGTGATAGAGCTCGATCATGACCGCCTCCGTTCATTTGGTCCATTGCAGCACGGGTCGGCGGGCGATGAAACCTCTCTCGCCGCTCTTGCTCGAGGGCAGGGCCGCCGATTGCATTCATGGGTTGGGCCGATAGACTGTTCTTATTGACGGGAGCGAAGCATGTTCGTCCGGAACGCTTGGTATGTGGCCGCCGCCATCGCCGAGATCAGCGATAAGCCGCTCGCCCGCACCATCCTCAACGAGCCGATCGTGCTGTTCAGGAACGGGCGCGGCGAGATTTGCGCGCTGGAGGATCGCTGCTGCCATCGCGGCGCGCCGCTGGCGCTCGGCGCTCCGACCGAGGCCGGCATTCGCTGCGGCTATCACGGCATGGAATTCAACCGGGAGGGTGTGTGCACCTTCATTCCCGGCCAGACCATCATCCCGAAGCGCGCGCGGGTGAAGTCGTATCCGGCGGTGGCGAAAACGGATTACGTCTGGATCTGGATGGGCCAGTCCGACAAGGCCAATCCAGCGGAGATCGTGGATTATCCGCCGGACGACAAGGTCAACTGGCCGCGCGCCCACGATATGCTGCACCTGAAGGCCAGCTACGTCATGGTGCTTGAGAATCTCATGGACCTTTCGCATTTGTCCTATCTGCACAGTGGCAGTATCGGCAGCTCCGGGGAGGACAGCGCGAAGGCGTCGATGGATGTGCAGCGGACGCCGGGCGGAATGAAGTTTCTGCGTGTCATGCGCGATGCCGACGCGCCGAAAAACTGGCTCAAGCGCTATCCGACCAAGGCCAAGATCGACCGCTGGTCCGAATTCGAATATGTCGCGCCGAGCATCATCCTGCAATTCAGCGGCGGCGTGAACGCGGGCGAGTATGACGCAGGCGTGCGCGAGGGCGGGCATCTGGTGCGCACCATCCACGCCATCACGCCGGAGACCGAGAAGTCCTGCTTCTATTTCTTCAACAAGGCGGACGGCTATTCCAGGTTCGAGAGCCCGGACACGGTGCGGACCTGGGCCTCGACCACCGACGTCTTCAAGGAAGACGCATTCATGCTGGAGCAGCAGCAGCTTCGCCTGGAGAATTTCGATACCGACAAATTAATGGACATCAACACCGACGTCGCGCGTGTTCAGATGATCAGGGCCCTGAAGGAGCGGCTGCGTCAGGAGCAGGAGTTGGCCCAGGCGAGTTGATGTCGGACGTGGCGCATTCTGCCGGAGACATGGCGCGCTGCATCACGACGCCTGGAAAAGTTTGTTCACAGATTATCCACACCGCGTCACTCTCGTGGACTCACAGATTTCGACGTTACTATCCACCGTCATGCCCCGGCCATGACGAACGTTGGGTTTTGGCGAAACGAACCCGGGAGGTCTTCGGAGTGGCGATTTGGCGAAACGAACCCGAGATCTCGAACAGTTTCAATGGCGTTTTCGCGAAACGAACCAGAGGCTAGCGAGCGTTCGCCGATCCGTTGCATAACGAAGCTTGCATGACCGACGCGCTGAGAGCCCGGGACGCCAAGGACGTCGAAGACGCCGTGCGCTGGGCTTTGGCCGAGGGCAAGACGCTCGAGGTCGCGGGCCGCGGCACCAAGCGCACGCTCGGCCGCCCGAGCCAGTCCGATCTGACGCTCGATCTGTCGGGCCTGAGCGGCGTGACGCTGTACGAGCCGGAGGAACTGGTGCTGTCGGCCAAAGCCGGCACATCGCTCGCCGAGATCGAGGCTTTGGTCGAAAGCAAAGGCCAGCAACTCGCCTTCGAACCGATGGACTACGGCCCGATCCTCGGCCAGCCGGCCGACGCAGGCACGCTCGGCGGCGCGCTGGCGGCCAACCTTTCGGGGCCGCGGCGGATCAAGGCCGGCGCCGCGCGCGATCATTTCCTCGGCTTCTCGGCGGTGTCGGGCCGCGCCGAAACCTTCAAGTCCGGCGGCCGCGTGGTGAAGAACGTTACCGGCTATGACCTCTGCAAGCTCTTGGCGGGGTCATTTGGCACGCTGGCGGCGATGACCGAGGTCACCATCAAGGTGCTGCCGCGCCCGGAGATCGAAGCGACCGTCCTGGTGCTCGGGCTCGACGACGCGGGCGCCAATGCGGCGATGTCGGACGCGATGACGTCGTCCTGCGACGTATCGGCCGCCGCGCATCTGCCGCGCAACATGGTGATGCATTTCGCCGGGCTCTATGTGGATCAGGCCGCGACCGCGTTTCGCATCGAAGGCTTCGCGCCGTCGGTCAAGCATCGCAAAGACGCGCTGATGAATTTGCTGCGGACCTTCGGGACGCTGGAGCCGATCGACGACACCAATTCGCGCAAGTTCTGGCGCAGCGTCCGCGACGCCGCGCCGTTCTGGCACGACGGCTCGGTGGGCGATTGGCCGCTGTGGCGGATTTCGACCACGCCGGCGCGCGGCGCCGAGTTTTCATCGAAGCTGCCGCCGGGCGCGCAGTTTTTCTACGACTGGGCCGGCGGCCTGATCTGGACCGCGCTGCCGCCGTCCGCCAATGCCGGCGCCGCCACCATCCGCCGCGTCGCGGCGGCGACCGGCGGCCATGCCACCCTCATTCGCGCCTCCGCCGCCACCCGCGCGTCTGTCGACGTGTTCGAGCCGCAGACGGGCGCGCTCGCCGGCGTCAGCAAGCGCGTCAAGGAAAGCTTCGATCCCAAGGGCGTGCTCAACCCCGGCCGGATGTGGGCGGGGGTGTGATGCAAACCAGCTTCTCCCTGGCGCAGCTCGCCGATCCGAACATCGCCACGGCCGACAAAATCCTGCGCGCCTGCGTGCATTGCGGTTTCTGCCAGGCAACCTGCCCGACCTACGTGCTGCTCGGCGACGAGCTCGATTCGCCGCGCGGGCGCATCTATCTCATCAAGGAGATGCTGGAGCACGATGCGCCGGCAACCGCAGAGGTCGTCACCCACATCGATCGCTGCCTCTCATGCCTGGCCTGCATGACCACCTGTCCCTCGGGCGTGCATTACATGCACCTGGTCGATCACGCCCGCGCGCATATTGAGGCAACCTATGAGCGGCCGCTGCTCGACCGGCTGATGCGGCAGTTTCTCGCCTCTGTGATGCCTTATCCGCGCCGGCTTCGCCTGGCGATGATGGCGGGCGTGATCGGCAAGCCGTTCGCGCCGCTGCTCGCCGCGGTGGGACTGAAGCCCCTTGCCGCCGCCGCCCGGCTTGCACCGCTGCGGGCGCCGGATGCCATGACCGAGACCGGCGTCCATCCGGCGAAGGGCGAGCGCAAGGCGCGGGTGGCGCTGCTTGCCGGCTGCGCCAACGAGGCGCTGGCGCCGTCGATTACGCAGGCGACGATCCGCCTGCTCAACCGCCATGGTGTCGAGGTCGTCCTCCCGCCGGAGGCTGGCTGCTGCGGCTCGCTCGAGCATCACATCGGCCGCGAGGCGGGCGCGCTCGGCAAGGCGCGCGCCAACATCGACACCTGGACCCGCGAGATTGAGGGCGAGGGGGTCGACGCCATCCTCGTCACCATCTCGGGCTGCGGTACCACGGTCAAAGACTACGGCTTCATGCTGCGCACCGATCCGGTGTATGCGGAGAAGGCCGCTAAGGTCTCAGGCCTGGCGCGCGACATCTCGGAATATCTGGCGGCGCTTGGCATCGCACCTCCGCAAAAACCCTCCAATCTCACGGTGGCGTTTCACTCGGCCTGCTCGTTGCAGCACGGCCAGCGCGTTCATCGGGAGCCGAAGGACCTGCTGACGGCCTGTGGCTTCGTGGTGAGGGAAGTTCCGGAAGCGCATCTGTGCTGCGGCTCGGCCGGCACCTACAACATCATGCAGCCGGACATCGCCGGGCGGCTGCTCGACCGCAAGATCTTCAACATCGAAAAGACCGCGCCTGATATCATCGCCGCCGGCAACATCGGTTGCATCACGCAGATCGCGTCGGGCACGGCCACCCCGGTGCTGCATGTGGTCGAGTTGATTGACTGGGCGACCGGCGGGCCGATGCCGGAGCCATTGAAGGGCCGTGTTGGCGGCTAGGAGGAGAAATCATGGCAAAGAAGCGCAAGGCCAAAAGGAAGGTTGCGAAGTCGAAGAAACGTGCGACTCCGGCGCGCAAAAAGAAGGTCGCATCCAAGCGTCGTGCGAAAAAGTCGGCGAAGCCGAAGCGGCGGGCGGCGAAAACCAAATTGCCGCCGCGAGACAAAGCGCCGAGCGCATCGCGTCCGATGACGCAGCCCGGTCCCGCGGTCACGCCGATCGAGCCGCGGCCGTCGCCGTTTCCCTCGTCGGTGCCGGGTGACCTCCCGACCAGTTCACCCGATGGCAAGAACTAGGACCGATTGAAATTGAATCGTGAGTTCAAAATCCGCTCGTTCCCGCGGACGAACGGAGGATGCGTTCACCCAAAGTAGTTACGCTGTAAGGGGCTATTCCGCCGCGACCGTGTGCGCCGCCTGCTGGATCTGGAGATTGACCAGCGCCAGTGGCGTTGCGGTCTGCTCCAGCATGCCCCAGCTCTTCAGCCACTCATAAGTGCGCTGCATCTCGTCGAGCGGGATCGGCGCCGGATCGCACACCACGATGCGGCTCGCCCGCAAATCCTGCGGCGTCAGCGCGGCGATCTCGGCGTCCTTCTTGGCGTGGTAATCGATGAAGTAGCTCAGGTACTTCGCCTTGTCGGCATTGATCCGCTTCACCGCTTCACGTACCGCGCGGTTGAAAGCGCCGTAGGTATCGGCGTCGACGCGGTCCGAGGCCACTTCGGTGCCGTGATAGAACGCCTCGCAGATCGTCCGGCAGCCCTTCTTTTCCGCAAGCGTCACGTAAGGCTCCGTCAACGTCGTCGCCTCGATCTCGCCGCGCATCATCGCATCGAAGCGCTGGCGTGAGCCGTTCGAGGTGCGGCACAGCTTGATATCCTCGCGCGGCATGAAGCCTTCGAGCAGATGCAGCGCGAGATAGTGCGTGCCGAAGTAGAACGGCACGCCGACCGTCTTGCCGGCCAATTGCTGGCCGGTGAACACCTGCGAATCCCGCCGCACCACAATGGCGGCGTAGGTGACGATGCCGCGCCGCCCGACCTGGCGGCTGCCGACCTGGGTGTCCTGGACGCGGCAGTAGTTGCCCCATTCGCAGGCGTTGTACATGTCGGCCTTGCCCTGCTCGAGCATCTTGCCGTGGCTGGAGAACGGGTTGAGGCCCTTCGGGGTGTTCACGTTGACATGGGTGCTCTTGTCGTCGCTCTCGCGCTCGACCCACTCGATCTGCAGGCCTTCTTTCTCGAACAGGCCCTCGCGATCGGCGACCAGTTCCGGCAATCCCTGGAACGGGGCGGTGGTTTCGAGGACGAGCTTTTTCATGGCCGGCTCCAGGTTCGGACTAAGTTCGGAATCGAGTTTTATTCCGCGCGAGATTAGCACATCGCGGCCGGCTGCGAGCCCATCGCCTGAGCAATCCTGGATTGCTTAAGCCGGTTGGGCGCAATAATGTTGCCGTCAATGAAAGGCCACCAAGGGCCTGAACCGTCTTCTGTTTCAGTCACAGGGAGCGACCGCCATGGCGTACAATATCCTGATCCTGGGCGCGGCCTATGGGTCGCTGCTGGCCTCCAAAATGCTGTTCGGCGGTCACAAGATCCATCACGTCTGCCTGCCCGCCGAGGCCGATCTGATCAACGCCGAAGGCTTCCGCGTTCGTTTGCCCGTGAAAGGCCGCAAGGACCCGGTGGTGCTGGATTCGACCAAGCTGCCCGGCAAGGTGACGGCTGGTCCCGCCACCGGCATCAACCCGAAGGACTACGACCTGATCGGCCTTGCCATGCAGGAGCCGCAGTATCGTTCGCCGGGCGTGCGCGAATTGCTCGATGCGGTGGCGAAGTCGCGGGTGCCGTGCATGTCGATCATGAACATGCCGCCGTTGCCCTACGTAAAGCGCATCCCCGGCCTCGACTACGCGGCGCTTGAGCCCGCCTACACCGACGCGCGGGTGTGGGACAGCTTCGATCCGAGCTGCCTGACCTTGTGCAGCCCCGACCCGCAGGCCATTCGTCCGCCGGACGAGAAGGTCAACGTGCTGATGGTCACCTTGCCGACCAACTTCAAGGTGGCGAAGTTCGACAACGAGAAAGGCACCGCGATCCTGCGCCAGCTTGAGAGTGAGATCGATGCAGTCCGCTTCGATCCGGGCGATGGCACCAAGATCGAGCTGCCGGTGAAGCTGCGGGTCCACGATTCCATTT
>Ga0207670_10001356_pt1 | contig 12917 bp, 16 predicted proteins | sample KBSS23HmetaG_FD_184339 | JGI IMG/M metagenome (GOLD analysis project Ga0207670, IMG submission 184339) | Switchgrass rhizosphere microbial communities from Kellogg Biological Station, Michigan, USA - KBS S2-3H metaG (SPAdes) (version 2) | ecosystem: Host-associated > Plants > Roots >... | reverse complement strand
CGGTTGCTGCAGGTCCCGTATCAGCGACCTCGCGCCATGGACACCCGAGTGCTACAAGTCATATCCAACCTCGTCGCACGCATGTTTTACGGCTGCGGATTGCGCGTTGCTGAGCCGCTCAATCTCCGTATCGCATTTCGAACGGCAGTCCCTGGATTGGTTGCTTGGAACACTTGGTTCACTTCTGCAGCAACGTTATCCTTGAAGATCCAGTTCACAGTTGAGTGATCGGGTTTGGCTTGGCAGGATGCCAAGAAAGGCTTCTGGAAAGGATGAGAGCGTTCCGAAAAAGGTTAGTCTGGATAACGGCCTTCGTGGGCGCAGCGTTGTTGGTTGTTTATGCCGCCCTCCTGAGCGGGAGAACTCAAACGGTTCGGCTGCCAAACGGGACCGAGTTGTCCTTCGTCGTCATGAGTCGCGGGCCGACAAACGTCTGTTTTCCCGGAGGCGGCTGGGACAGACTGAAGTATCGATTGCTTCCGGCAAAAGGCATCAGCATCGGGCGCTTCAAGGTCGCGCCAGTTGCTCCGTTGATGGACGTCGCACACTACGTAGAGGATGGCAGACTGGCATTTCCGAATAAGGCGGTCGTCTGGATTCGTCACCGAGGCGGAACCAATGCGCCGCCACTGCCCGTGGAGGAACGCAAAACGTTCTACGACCTCCGTGCAACGATGGCGGACGAAAAGGGTGAAGAATGGGAAATGAGGCCCTCTGAGATGCCGATGGATTCTTCACGTCGAAATACCCTCGACGACATCAGTCGGTGGACGTTTTCGGCCTTTCCGCGCCGGGGGAAGGTTCTGACGTTCAGAATCTATACCCGCAACCGTTCGGATCAGTGGGGCAGGTTGGCTGAATTCAGAATGCGGAATCCGACGCCTGGTCCGTATCCGCTGTGGAAACCGATGACACTGCCAGTGACGCTGACAAACGGTGACCTGGCGGTTTCACTCGTCGAACTGACATCGGGCACCAAAGCCATCCAATCGCTGCCCGGCCAAAGACCGTTCACGCTGGCACGTTTCAAGGTGATTCAAAATGGCGAGCCGACCGACGCTTGGATTGCCGACTGGATGGAGGCGACCGACGCCACCGGAAACGAGGCGGACTTCCCCATTATCGATTACGCACTCACGAATGGCGTCATATCGTATGACGCGAAAGGCACCAGCCTGAGTCCAAGTGAAGTGTGGCGGCTTCGAGTGCGCTTCAGGCCGGACAAAGGCTTTGCACCGGATCGAATCTGGACAAGTCCTGACCTTCCTGTGCGCAATGGACTCCTGCTCCCCGCAAATCTTGCGGCCAATTTCGAGTCCTCTCAACTTACAGTGATCTGTTCAGGCCAGCATAACTCCATTAGCGCGAAGTTGTATCCGAAACCCAAGGATGTCCGTTTGCGATTGATTGGAATTGAGGATAACCGGGGAAATCCGTTGGAGCATCTGGGTGGAAGCTTTGGAGACTATCAATTTGACGGCCAGTGGAGAATCTCACCGGGTGCAGAGTCGGTCAAGATCACGATTGGACTGGCCGAGACGCGTCACTTTGAATTTCTTGCGCGGCCCGTGCGGCAATAGTAGAGTCCACTGAAAACATATGTAGTGTGTTGTAGTTCGACGATGTCCAGGCAGGCAATTGTCTGCAATTGCAGACATGCCGTTGGAACGATCGGCCACCTGATGACGGCTTCGCTGCCGCCGAACGCAATGGTCAACGACGGCGTGTTCTCGACTATCTGCGGCGACGCCATACGATGCCTTCGACCACAATCGGGTGAGCAGCCGTACCACTCCACGATGCGTTTAGGCCGACCCGTCGCAACTCCAAGACGATCTTGTTGCCGACCCGCAGGAACGCATCAGGATCTTCCTCTACGCACCCGTAGGCCATCAGAAGCTGCCCGCTCTTGACCGCACGCTCCGTACTTTGCAGATGATAGAAGACATAACCGTCAACAGGATGCCTCTTTTCCGCTTCATCGATCTCCTCCCAAATCTCGGTGAAACCACAGTTGTTGCAGCAACTGAAGTCCTGCCGTGCCACGATACCCTGACTATTGAGACATGCAAATGCCTCATCGAGACGGTCGCAATCCGTCGTTGGTCCCCATCCGGCCTGCTCGGCACGGTGCGCCGCCAAGCACTCGGCCGTGAGCCGCTTGATCTCGGGGAGAAGGTCGTCCCGGTTGTGCTTCTCGTTAGTCCAATGATGGGCATTCTCAATGATCGCGTGGGCAGACTCGAAGCCCTCGCGAACTCGCTGTGCGATGAACTCACGAAGTTGTTCAAGGGCTTCCGGCATTAGTCATCTCTCCGTCGCCGAACGGCAAGCTGACCGATGATGAGGAGCGCGCCAACGCCCCCAGCATTGGAACAGGCGGCTGACCGCGCTCCTCGTCATTCGGTCCAGCGTCTTTAGGCGGACGGTTTCTGGTCATCTGTCTGATCCTCCTCGTAACCGAGCTCTCCGGCAAGGCCCTCGACGATGGAAAAGAGGTGAGTGATAGCGGCAAAGATTATGCCGACGGGAACGCTCGACCAAATCATGCACATCGAAACGATGTGCCGCCAAGAATCGGCTGGCTCTCCAAGCCAATACGTCCCAAAACCGGCGAGCAGCGCAGCCGGGAATAAGCCGTTGAAAATTCGGTGCAACCAAAGAGGAAAATAGCGTTTGTCGCACATGGCGTCTCCGGTGGCCTAACGAGCTCACCGACCGCCGCCGGAAGCAGACACTGGCAGCGAATCCAGTGTCCGATCAATCCGCGACATCCGGAACGGAGGCGCGGGGCTGCGGTTCGGGTGGAGCGCTTTGTTGGGCTTCACTATTCGTGATCACAATAGAGTAATTCGTCCAGACTTGTGTAATTCCCCTGGTAAAGCCAACCCCAGGAAGAGGTCTTCTCGCCAAAAGGGCGGAGATATTCTGTTGCATGATCTCATCGACTGTCTCCTTAAGGGGTGGCTGCATGAACCAAAATATCGGCAGTCTCCAAGCGACGGCATCTCGGGGATAAACGAACGTGAGATGCACTGTCCGCTTGGGGGCTAGTTCGGTATACCGGACTGGCGGCAGCACAAGCTTGTCTGGCCAGAGCCCACCTGATCTGACTTGTGCTGCGGCTGCCCAGAAGCAAATCGTCCGGTCATTCGAGTTGCTCACAATGCACTCGCCTGCGGGCATCCCGGTCATGCCATGGGCGAGGCTCACGAAGCGAATCCCGAGTGGGGTTATCGGACGCGGTGGTGCCGGCCCCCAAAGGGACACGACGATAACCGCGACCAGGAGACCGACGGCCAAGAATAGTACGATGCTCCAGAAGCGCTTCATTCAGGCTTAAGCCCAACGTCCCGTATAGGTTCCACCGACCCAGCGCCAATGATGCTCAGAACTCAACCGAGACGCAATCCCGGGTTCGGTGTATCCGGTTTCGGCGTCATTTGGCGCTGTAGTCTCATCCTCGGATGAGTGCTCGATGCAAACATGACTCAGAGTTTACGACTGACTTTCCGACGCACGCGGTAGGCCTGAAGCGGTTGCCCGCTCAAGCCAATGATATAAGACATGGAACAGAGACGTCATCGTCGGGTTCGCTGCATCCGCTTGTTGGCATCCGTCTTCCTGTTCGCTGCGAACTCGCCCAAACATTCTGTCGGAATGATGAAACCCTTCTTCGCTGACCCGAGCGCAAGAAACCGGCCTGAGGGTGAGAACCGGAAGAATGACGGATACTCCATCGCGAACTCATGCCTCACGCTCAGAGAAGGCATCTCCAATACCTGACACTTGCCACTACAATCATCATCTTGTCCATTCAGGATGAGAATTCGCTCATCGTTTGACCACCCGATGGAACAGCCTGCAATCCCGCCAAAGGTCCAAGTATGGCTTGCAACGATGCAAGAACACTTAAGATCAAAGACGTCCAGCGTCTTGGGTGGCGTGCCGTGGACGACTGCAAGAGAACGACCTGAGGGACTGATCTGCGAACTATAAATATCCGACCATCCCTTGGACAGCTCGCGAGCTTTCTGGCCGTCTGCTGGCCACTGCTGCCGAACCACCGTGTACGGAGCTTGCGGTGTATCAGCAGGTGAGGCGTAACCGAGAGTGTAAATGAAGCAATGCCGGTCGGCCGTTACCGACAAACCGTGAATGCGGCAGTTGCTGTGAACCTGTGAGAACACAACTTCCTTTGATTTCCAGTCCCGGACGCTGAAAAAGCCAGCCCAAGAAACTGACACAACGAATCGTCCGCAACCAGAAAAGAACACTCCCTCGCCCTCTCCTTCCTTCTGATTACGGAAATCACTCAACATGCTTCCTGTCTCGGCATCGAGAACAATGGTGCGACCAGATGTGCTCTTCACGACCAGAATGTTTCCATCGGGTGAGAAGTCGATATGCGATGGGTTGGCGATGGGGTGGACGGCGAAAAGTGGCCTGCCATCCTCAAGGTCCAGGACAGAAATATCCCGGCCACCGAAATAGGCTGCGCGATCCTGAGTGGGGGAGAAAGCGATCTCCCACGCTGTCTTTAGAGTGATGGCCGATGATTGGGTGCGATTCACAATCTGTAATGCCTACCGATCAGCTCACCGATGGCGGCTCCTCGGAGGCTTCCGAATTGCCAAGCTGTGTCGCATTGCCGGCATTCGGTGGAGCGCCTTGTTGGCAATTTCGATGCTCCCGCTTCTTCTTCCGCCATCGAATGTAATTCTCAAGATCGGTGAGACGCAGGTAATCATCGCCTGTAGCATCGGCTGGCAAGGGATGAACCTCGGTGTGCTGCACCGATTCCGCGAACTGCCTCTCTCCGAGTGCATGATCGAGCGCACGAAGGAGTGCGTTGTGTGCATCCTCGGTAGACTCAGGAGCAAGCCCAATAATAAACATGCGAATGCCGAGTTCCTCCGAGCCTTCGCGTTCCAACGGTTCAAACAGCACGTGGGCGATGGTGACTGTGAAATCCTCCCAGGTTGCCTCAACTGGAAAGCCAAGCTTGGGCTTCAGAGGCACGACTGACCAACCAGCAATCTCTGGAGCCGTGGCCACAATCGACTCCACCAAGGGGAATAGGGACGTGTCTCCCTCCGCCGTAATGACGATCTCAGAACTTCCCGGATCCGAAGAAAACTCGAAATAGAGATCAGGGTGAACTTGCTGGAGTCGATCGAGAAGTAGGTCATACACCGCATCGTCCGCTGAGGAGGCTGCAGCGAGAGCACCCTTATTGTCTTGGAACGCTTGCCAGAACGCAGAGATTGCTTGTGGGTTACCGATCATGATGTTTTGGCCAACGCCAGAACTGACCGACGCGGGCGGCCCAGCGTCCGCATTGGCAATTGACGTGGCCCGCCCGCGTTCGGTCCAGTGATTTTGATACTCCCAAGCTCCAACCGAGCCGGGCTGGGCTAATCTGCATTCCCCGCTGCGGTGGTGCCGATCGCTGTCGAAAATGCAGTGCCTTCCGCACCGCCACTCTTTGGCAATCCAGAGTCACCCTCAAACAGGACTGTCTTGTCCGAGTATCCGAACGCAAGTGACGATGGCCCGATGGGCATTGGGATTTGCCGATCAAACTGCTTCAAATAATTTCCAGAACAGAAAGCCAGCCAAACAACGCCTTCCGATCCGTGAAAAGCGGGTTGCCCCGATGGGGAAGGATGAATTATCGTAACTGTTTCACCTGCACGTGGGTAAGAGCTAAGTATCGGCGAGCGCGGTTTCTGTCTCAGAATCTTCTCAGAAACAAAATCCTTGGCCTGCTCGAAGTACATGCTGCTGTTAATAATCCTGTGTTCAATCACATTCGTGCCGACTAGCCACTAGTCCACTGAGTGAATCTTGCGGTTAGAGACGCCTGAGCCGGTAGAAGTTGTTGCCGGTTGGCGCAGGGACCAAAATAAGTTGATTCTGCAGGTTCGTCACCGTTGGTGCCGATGTCACGTCCGTCCAGTTCGTCGTCGTCAGATCTGAATTGTGTTGCAACCGGAATCCCGGCGCAAACGACGGCCATGCTACGAACATCCGACCGTCGGAAGATGTGAGGGCTGACAGTGCGTGGCCGGGTGCGGATGCATAAATGCCGCCGTTTAGGACCACTGCCACGCATTTGGTTCCATCCGACGACATTGCCACGGAATTCCACGTGTCCCAAGGCGCGTTGCTCGGTGTCCAGGTTGTTCCCGAATCAGACGAAAAGTAAACCAAGCCGCTGAGGTGACCCCTGCCAACTGCGGCCAACAGTTTTGTTCCATCCGCCGACGAAGCGAGCGAGGACCAGCCATCGATGGGCGCGCTGGTCCGGGTCCAGGTGGCTCCCGAATTTGACGAACGGTAGATCGGGCCCGTAGAATCGCCGACCCCGCCGACTGCGGCGACCAGCTTCGTTCCATCCGCCGACGAGACGACGCAACTCCAGTCCAAGCTCGGAGTGCTGTTTGATCTCCAGGTGGCTCCTGAGTCCGTCGAGGTATAAATCGGGCCGAGTATGCCTACCGCTGCCAATTTGGTTCCATCCGCGGACGAAGCGACGCCTGTCCACGCCAATCGTGGTGCGCTGATCAGTGTCCAGGTTATTCCCGAATCCGTTGAGAGGTGAATCCCCCCGCCCCCCATCGTCGCTCCCACCGCCACCAATTTAGTCCCGTCCGCTGATGAAGCGACGGAATTCCAAAGATAGTTAGGCGCACTGGTCAAAGTCCAGGTCGCTCCCGAATTCGTTGAAGTATAGATGGGGCCCAAATTACCCGAAGGATTGCTGTGCGCTGCAGCGACTAATTTGGTTCCATCACCAGACGAGGCAACAGAAATCCAAAGATTGGGGGGTGCACTGGACAACATCCAAGTCGTCCCGGAATCCGACGAGGTGTAAATGCTGGGATTTCCCACGGCGACCAATTTGGTTCCATCGGCAGACGGGGCAATGGAATACCACCGGTTGGTCGATGAGCTGGTAACCATCCAGTTCTGGCCGAGCGCGGGATGAAACACAGTGAGCAGACCGCCCGAAGCGGCTAGGGCCAGAAACAAGTATGTTCTCATGGCTCGTTCTTAGTAGAGGTTGAAACCACCGCACGTTGGGAGAATTGCTGGCTCCTGCTAGGCATCAGATCAACCGGATCAACCAGCACAGCACGTGGGAACTTCGAGCGATAAGCTCGCCAGTTCGGCTTGCGACGCGTCGATGAAGCCATTCTGGTAGGTTGGCAACGCATTTCGAATCAGAATTTCAGCAACTCATATGCCGAACGGTACTGCGGCTGATTTCTGTTTCACCTTCTAGCCCTAATTCCCGTCAAGGTAAATTTTCACGCATAATGCGTGAATTTCACGCCATACGGCTTATCGGCAGCCAATCGATGAATCAACGATGTTCAACTGGTGCAAAAGGAACTGCGGAATGTCTGACGGTACCTACTTCGTTGGAGAACTGTGGTTTGAACATCTCCTTACCGGCGACTAAGTGTTTCCGATACCCTTCGGTCGATTTTGACAGCCTCGTCCAGGGCAACGTCCAATACAATTGTCTCCACAGGGTCTGTGTCTGTCGGGTGCTCGAACAACATCCAGGAATATCGCCGGTTCGGAATCACCACTTTCCTGCGGACTGAACAAATATATTTCTTCCGGTGGGCAAGTTGAAAACTTCCCAATTCAAAGATGCGCCTTTCGATCGGATTCACGGAGGGTTTAATCCCACGATACCAGTTCTGTTCGTCCGATTCGCAGTGGGTATTTACCCCATGTGAGGCAGGTTGTTCACCCCAGTTGATTGCCCTGTCCAACATTCACACTCCAGCAATGCCGGGTCGTTCGTCAGCAACATGGCCAGAACGAAACCGTGCCCCATTTAGCGAAGTCGGAATTCGACGGCGATCGTGTTCTGGTGCGCTGCCTCTCACGCAATCCAAAAGGCCGGCCGGTTGGTTCAAAAACTAGCGGCCACCTGGACCGGCCCACGGCACGCTCAGGTCTCATGGTTCGCAAGAAACAACTCAATGTAGCCGCACGACGAACAGGCCAAAGCGGTGACCTTCTTTTTGAGACTCAATTCTGAAGCATTGTCCGGCTTAAAGCGAACGTCCCACAAACTACCCTTCGGGAATATCTCACCGCTCTCTCGGTCGGTTGAGCCGCATTTGGGACAAGCATCTGTTTTCATGCGCGTAATGCCGTGTTACGCCCCAAACTCAGCGGCCCGGCCTGCGGGACGCGTGGATTGCCAACCTTGACGCCATCCCGGGTTAGATGCAGCGAATTGGGGTGGTCAATTTATCACCCATCTATCAAATCCAATCAACTTGTCGTTACGATCAAAGTAAAAATAGTTCAGCCACTTCCCAGAATACATACTTGGTGCATTTGTATGACCGACCCAATAAACGTCGCACGCCTCGACAGCGCCTGGATGGGAACGCTCAAACATCTCTGCGAAACCGCCTGCGGGAGGAGAAACCTGCCCCGACCATCCAGCAAGTGGACGCGATGCCGACACCAAAAGCCACGAATCTGCAAGTTTTGCGCGCACTTCGTTGCGGCTCATGCCGACTGAATACGAGTGCTTTGCTTGCGCGTGCTTCTGTGGTGGGGGTGTGGCTTGCTCGGTTGGCTGCGGACGGGTCACACAACCCGTCAAGAATCCGGTGGCAAGAATGAATGAGATGAATCGCGCCATAACGCAGACACCTAACGCTTCATGTTCCGGGGAATCATCGATCGCCTGCCGGATTTGATCGGCTGCGGCATCATGTTTCCTTGGTCGTCCCGGACGCGCCATACGCGATCATGGATAACGATTAGCTCACCGATGTCGGCCCTTCCCTGACTCCCGAATTGTCAGGCTGCGTCGCGGGGCCACCATTCGGTGCTGCGCATGGTTTGGCTCTCGCTGCTTTGAGATGCCACTCTCCCAACTTCCACTCCGGGTCGTTGTCGATGCGATAATCGAATGGGCGCGGATGGGTCTTCTCGTTAATCATGCGGGTCAAATACTGATGAGGCGGCTCAGGCTCGTAAACACGATAGATCCACTCTCTCGTCCGGTTCCAAGTGATCCTCGCCAGAAACAATGCGTTGGGTTTTTGCGGATCATGGCCCTTGAAAATCGCGTCGAGCGAGTCGCCAAACGGATCGACTACCTCCCGCTCCTCTTTGGAGGGCATCCCGTTCTCGATAAGACTTTCGAAATGGATCATCACCGATAGGTGCCAAGCAAATACGAACCTTGGCTCAAATCCACAGAGGGCTTCGTTGATCACCCCAATCCCCGGCAGATCATCTTGGCGGAACTCAGCTATCTGGTAGTTCTCTTCTGGAATGATGACGCGATAGTCCGTCATGGGCGCGCTACGTTGCCGAACGTCCAGACTCAGCGACCCCGCGCCAGTAATGTTCAGAACTCAACCGAGACGCAATCCCAGGGTTCGGTGCAGCCGGTTTATTCGCTCTTGGTCGTGCGCGGATTGGTGGTGTCATGGCGTCAGTGCTTCGGTAAAGGGAAGGTAGCCGCGGCCAACGCCTCGTCAAATGGAAGTCCAAGCGGTCCCTCCACGGCCAGTGCTCTTGAATATCCTCTCTGATCACCAGCCACAATCATGGAAATGCACCTAGCAGACCGCTGGCGCGAGCCGCCGTATCACACTTCTCCGATTGTGCCAGGACGATCAAGCTAAAGCGCGAGCACGTACTGCGCGACTGAGTCGAGTCGCGCGCGTGTCTCGGGTTGCATGCGGGCCGCGAAGTCGGTGCCGGCACGCCCGGCACGCGGAATAAACGCGCCTTGAAGCGACCGGCGCGGCCCGCTCGACGTGTTTGCGGTGTGGCCGTGCCAAGCGGACCCGTTGAAGATTAGCAGTGAGCCGGCATTGCTGCATGCCAACATCTGCCCATCGTGTTCGGCTCGCAGATCTGAAATGGTGTCCTCCGGGGTGCTTGACCATCGGTGCGAACCCGGCACGAAGCGGGTCGCGCCGTTGTTGGGCCGAAACTCATCGACCATCAGGATGAAGCCGAGGAGCGGCCAGTCAGCGGACCCGCGCGGAACGTCAACGTGCAGTTCTTGGGAGGGCGAGCCCGGTCGTAGCGTCCGCGCGTGCAGCGAGCTGAGCTTGAACGGTCGGCCGATGACGCGGTAGCACGCTTCCAGCAACGGTGGAAATACATAGAGGTTGTCGAACTCGGCACCACGATTTACGAAATCATTCACCTTCGTTGAAGTGCTGCCGATCCTGATGTCGTCGCTGGTCGCCGATGCCACGGCGGAGGTGTATGCATTGGCCAATAGATCGGGCCGCGTGGGGCCGGGAATGACGACGAAGCCTCGTTCCTGTAATTCTGAAGTGGCGTCCATCGGGAGTTCGCTCCCTGCGGCCAACGTGCTGAACCAGTCGGACATAATAAGTATTGGTCCCTGCGGTGGTCTAGCGAGCTCAGCGACCTGGCCGAAATCTCGGCGATTCGAAAGCGCCTCTTTCAAGAACACCGACTTTGAGCGCCTGCGTGCTCATGATCTGCCCTCGAACTGCGCGCGCACTGATTCGGCGCGTTTGCGGTTCACGCCCAAATCGGAATAGCCGAGCCGAGCCGCCGAGCGCATGTGAATCAGCCTCTGCTCTGGGGCCAGCAGGAACTCGACATCGTCCACGAAGCCCATCAGTGGCGTGCTAAACTCGGCGTACAGGTATTGGCCGTCCTGCGTGACCACGCTGGCGCGCGGCTGCGCCTGCACCACCTTGACCAGTTTCTGGAACCCAGCCGTCACATCGCCGGTGAACTTGAGCGGGGGAATGTAATGCGCGCGGTCATTAATGTCGGCCTGGCTGCTGACATTGTTGGGCTTGTTGACCACCGGAGCTAGCTTGCCGTTCTTCGCGCCGAGGTTTGCCGGTCGCTTGCCGCTGAATTTGAACATAAGTCTCGGTGCGAATTATCGCGAGGCAGCACCTCTACACTTGCGCAGATCCGCCGTCCACAAATAATTCGGTTCCCGTAAACACAATACTGGCCATCCAACGGTTACGACAAGTCCTTCGTCTCCAACACAAGGCTCACCACCCTCGCACCGGAGCCGTGGTCCGGTATCGGATGTGCCGTCAAACAGTACTCCTGCTTGCTATCACTTCGGCCTGCACATCGACTGTGCAGCCTTCCACCTCGTCGTTGGCGGCAGCTGCCAGGCAGGCATTTGTCTCCAAACGTAGACATTAGTTGGAACGATCGACCACCTGCCTGATTCAACCTTTGGATGTCCATCCCGCTCACTGCTCGATGTAAGAGGATCGTGTCTCGTTTTTCAAACCGGTTTCGCCACGCATTTCCAAGCACAACAAAGTCGGTATGATGGGTCTTTAGTCCCAGCCTCGGATCCATTTTTACGGCAACCAAAGTAGGACTCCCCCCTCATAGTCTCGTAATTGCCGTGTCGGTTCTGATTAACGAAATATAAAGAGAGCGGGGCAGCAGAAACCAGATCACGAGCGTACTATGAAAACACAAAATGTTCGCTTCACGAGGCCGGGGTTGGTTGTTCTCTTATCGTTGCTATTCCAACTTTCCGGCTGGGCAGTCGAGCCGCAGATTCTGGCGTCGTTATCTCTACCGAACGGGGTTCAACCGCAGGGCGGGCTTATTTTGGGCCCGGATGGGAATTTCTACGGTACGACGCGCAACGGAGGCAGCAGCAATGATGGGACAATATTCAGAATGACCCCGGACGGCGTATTGACATCACTGTTCGCCTTCAACGGCACCAATGGCTCAGCGCCGCGGGCAGGGCTGGCGCTGGGCAAGGACGGGGACTTTTATGGCACGACTACTTTCGGCGGCTCCAGTTTCTTTGGGACAATCTTCCGCTTCTCGACCAATGGAACCCTGACGACGCTGGCCTCATTCGACGGGACCAACGGGGGCAATCCCCAATGCCAACTGGTCATGGACAGCAGTGGCAATTTCTATGGAACGGTTCCCGAGCAGGGTCCCGACGGTTTTGGCACTGTTTTTCGCCTAGCGACCAATGATGTTTTGACGACACTCGTTTCATTCAACGCGGACAACGGTGCAAATCCCGAGGACGGCCTCACCCTCGCCAACGATGGGAACCTTTACGGTACAACCGTTGCCGGCGGCAGCACCGGTGCCGGAACCGTGTTCAGGGTCACACCCGAAGGAGTTCTGACGACGCTTTTCACTTTCAACGACACCAATGGCCCTAACCCTAACGGATTATTACTCGCTAACGATGGAACGTTCTACGGCACGACCGCTTTCGGGGGCACGAACTCTTTTGGCACCATATTCAATGTCACCACCAATGGTGTGTTTACTACCTTGTTCAATTTCCATTTCACGGATGGGCAAGCGCCCTCCACGAAAATGGTTTTTGCAAATGACGGCAATCTTTATGGGACTACTTTTTTCGGGGGCTTTACCGACAACCATCCGGGCACTCTCGGCCTGGGCACAGTCTTTCGCGTAACACCAAACGGCTTGTTCACTTCGCTCGTACAGTTCCAGGGGACCAATGGCTCGAACCCCGCAGGGCCACTGGCTTTGGGCAATGATGGCAATCTCTACGGCACCACTGCCAATGGGGGCCCCGGCGGTGGGGGAACTATTTTCCGTATTTCCCCTTCGATCGCGGTGGAAGTATCCATTCCCGACCCAGGACTGAATGCCGCCATCCGCCAAGCATTGCAAAAACCCGCGGGCACACTGACTGACCAGGACTTGCTGAGCTTGACAGACCTGGACGCCCGCGGCCGGAATATACGCAGCCTGCAAGGTTTGGAAGCGGCGCGCAATTTGGTTTCACTTAACCTGCAGTCCAATCAACTCAGCAACTTTTCTCTTCCGAGCGAGTTCACGAACCTAACGTTCCTCGACCTTAGTATTAACTCGCTTACCAACTGCTC
>Ga0207670_10001350_pt1 | contig 12929 bp, 14 predicted proteins | sample KBSS23HmetaG_FD_184339 | JGI IMG/M metagenome (GOLD analysis project Ga0207670, IMG submission 184339) | Switchgrass rhizosphere microbial communities from Kellogg Biological Station, Michigan, USA - KBS S2-3H metaG (SPAdes) (version 2) | ecosystem: Host-associated > Plants > Roots >... | reverse complement strand
GGAAAGATAAATAAAATTGATCTTGAAAGATAAATAAAATTGATCTTGATAGTTTTCTTTTTTTACGCGATAATATGACGTATGAATTTGCTTCATGACATCACCGCAGGAGATCCACAGAAATTGGTTAATGTTGTTATTGAAATCCCCATTGGTTCTCAAACAAAGTTTGAATATCACGATGAAGTTGGAACTATTGTTGTTGATCGATTCCTCTATACAGCTTTTACCTATCCATTTAACTATGGATTCATCCCACAAACATGGAGTGAAGACGAAGATGCACTCGACATCGTCGTTTTATCCAGTCAACCAGTCCCTACTGGTGTTGTTATAGAATGCCGAGTCATTGGAATGATTAGAACCAGTGACGAAGAAGGCGAAGATCCAAAGCTCATTGCAGTTCCAAAAGCGAAAATCGACCCAGTATTTGCAGACATCGATGATGTTGAAAAGCTCCCAGAATATTTGAAGAATAAGGTTACACACTTCTATGAGAACTATAAAACAATAGAACCAGGCAAGTGGGTAAAGATTTTAGGTTGGACTGGGAAAGATGAGGCAATTAAGACTGTTGAAGAATCAATTAAGAGATACCAAGAACATTTTAAGAAATAATTATATGGCACACACTCAAGAAGGACAAATTTATACAAATGAAGACATTTTGCATGAAGCTGATAGGTTTCATCAAAGTGCTGAAAGCGATGTGAAGGCGAAAGAAGATACTTTGCGAATTCAATATGGCGGTTGGGGGAATGTGCCAAATAAACTCAAGACTGAATGTGCAAACGATCGACGCTCAGGTGGTGCAACTTATACACAAGCATTGGGTTGGGAATGGCCCAATAGCGTAGCTCTTTCCGGAGGGCAAGACTTCTATAGGCCATAGATTGTTCTGTCTGTTATTAACCGATATTGTATACTTCAATCATGAGTGTAGTTATTTTAAATCATGATCTAACTTCAGAAGATATCCAAAAAGCACGTGAGGAATACGATACCTATATTAAAATCACGATTGATTTGGATCAGGAACTTGTTGCAATTGGTGGAGAATATCATGCTGATGCACAGGAGATTCTCATTAGAGAATATGGAGGCAAGAAAAATATTTGGGGTGGGGGATATAGTCTCCTTACCAAACAATTTGAAACAAATGCGATGGTAAATATTCATCCTGAAACAAATCCTGCAATGGAAATCTTAGATCCAAAGATCCGAGAAGAATTTTTGAAAATTGCTAGAGAAAAGTTAAAAGATATAGAGAAACTCATATGACACATACCCCAACACTTTTAGATGTGGCATCCGATTTAAGACGATGTATTTATGCATCATTTGATGAGGGTGAATTTAATAACAAAAACTTTCTTATCTTTTGGAATAATGCTCAAAAAATATTACGACCAATGCAGAATAACTTAGATTCACACACAAAGAAATTGATAACAAAACAACTAAACAAATCTCAAAATAAGACTGTCTCATTAGAAAAACGGAGAGAAGACCTTTTATTAGTTGCAAGCTTACTTCAAAATTATACCCATAGCATCAATTATGAATCGAAAAGAAATATATAATCCACCGTGTGGATTTTCTCCGAATAACTGCCCATCAGATTGTCCACTTTTCGAAGTCATGAAGATACGAGTTGCAGAACACAAACTTCATTCTTCAGATCAGAATATGGAAGAAACTGCCAAGCGTATTAAAGGGACGAATAACGAAAGACTCCCAGGGGATAAAGGAAATGAGGCGTATGAAACCATTTCTCGACTTTGTATTCATCAATGACTTGCATACGCAGCTCAACATGATACAATGGCTTACGAGGCTAAATTGAGGCCTTTTTTTATGTACTACTTAAGAATTTAATAGTACATATGAACTTATGGATACAGGACGAGTTATCGCTTCAAAAATCACAGAAGAAATGGAGAAATCGTATCTTGACTATGCAATGAGTGTTATCGTTGCTCGTGCACTTCCTGATGTAAGAGATGGATTAAAGCCAGTACATCGAAGAATTTTATATGCGATGCATGAGATGGGATTAAATCCTGGTTCAAAGTTTGTTAAATCTGCAAAAATCGTTGGAGATACCATGGGTAAATATCATCCTCATGGAGATATGGCAATTTATGATGCATTAGTTCGCCTCGCACAAGACTTTTCACTTCGCTATCCACTTGTCTGGGGACAAGGAAACTTTGGTTCAGTTGATGGAGACCCTCCAGCAGCTTCTCGGTATACAGAAGCAAAGATGAAAGCACTTGCTATGGAGCTTTTGGCAGATATTGAAAAAGATACCGTTGTCTTTGACCCAACGTATGACGATTCAAGTGTCGAACCAAGGTATCTTCCTTCTAAAGTTCCAAATTTATTGTTAATCGGCGCTGAAGGAATCGCTGTGGGTATGGCCACAAAAATCCCAACGCATAACATGACTGAAGTCATTAATGCAACGGTTAAGGCAATAGAGAAGGGGACTGTGATATATGAAAAAGAAGCATTAGCAACTCACAATGCATCAATTTATAAAGTAATAGATCTTATTGCTGCAGGGGAAGCAGAAAAAGATGGAGAGATGAAACCGCTTCACTTGAGTTTTGAAAGCGAAGCAACCATTGAAGAACTCCTTGAGATTTTACCAGGGCCAGATTTCCCAACAGGTGGGGCAATTTATGACTCCAAAAGTATGTATGAAGTCTATGCAACTGGTCGTGGAAGAATTGTTGTCAGAGGTATTGCTGAAATTATTGAAAGCAATAAAGGCAAAACCCAAATTGTTATTTCTGAAATCCCTTATCAAGTGAATAAAGCAGAACTGGTTAAAACCATCGCTGAACTTGTTCGAGATAAAAAATTAATCGGGATTGGAGATCTTCGTGATGAATCTGATAAAGATGGAATGAAAGTGGTTATCGAACTTAAACGTGATGCAAAACCAAAATCAGTTTTGAATAATATTTATAAACACACACGGCTTCAAACGACATTCCCTGCAAACTTTGTGTGTCTTGTTGATGGTGTTCCTCATACGTTGAATTTGAAACAAATCTTAGTTGAATACATCAAACACAGACAGGAAGTTGTAGCTCGAAGAGCTTTATTTGAGCTTATCGCAGCCAAAAGACGAGCTCATATTTTAGAAGGATTAAAAATTGCACTCGATAATTTAGACGAAGTTATTAAAACGATTCGTGCAAGTAAAACGCAGGAAGAAGCCAAAACCAATTTAAGATCAAAGTTTGGTTTCTCAGATATTCAAGCAACTGCCATTTTGGATATGCAGCTCCGACGACTTGCTGCACTTGAACGGGAAAAGATTGAGAATGAATATAACGAGCTCAAGAAGGCAATCGATGAGCTCATGTTTGTTTTAGATAACCCTCAAAAAGTTCTTGAAATTATTTCAAAAGAACTTGGTGAAATGAGAGAAAAGTTTGGCGATCACCGGAAAACCAAAATTTATAAAGCCAAACTTGGAGAATTTTCTGAGCAGGATTTGATAGCAAAAGATGATTGTTTGATAACAGTTACGAAAACAGGATATGTAAAACGTCTCGCTCGCTCGACCTACAAAGCCCAAAATAGGGGAGGGAAGGGAGTCAATGGCATGAGTACCAAAGAAGAAGATGAAATCGAACATTTGATCTCAGCAACAACACACGACACGATATTATTCTTTACAGACAAAGGAAAAGTCTATGGCACAAAAGCATGGGAAATCCAAGAATCGAGTCGTCAATCAAAAGGCCAAGCAATTGTTAATTTGATTAATATCGAACAAGGCGAAAATGTAAAGTCAGTACTTCCCATGCCAGACAAAGGACAGAACCTCATTATGTGTACCGAACACGGTGTGATTAAGAAAACCCCGATTAGTGAATATACAAATATCCGCTCATCTGGTCTTATCGCTATCAAACTTGCATCAGATGATTGCTTGATGCGAGTTCATGCAACCAGTGGAGAAGATCACATTCTCATGGTTACGAAAAAAGGAAAGGCAATCAGATTCCCTGAAACTGATACAAGACCAATGGGGAGAAGTACCACTGGTGTAACAGGGATTAAACTTGATAGCGGCGACGGCGTTATCGGTATGGAAGTCTTTTCTAAGACAGAACCAAGCGACAAAGAAGGCAGAAAGAAAATGTTCCGTGAAGTAATGACGATCTCAGATAATGGACTTGGCAAACGGACTGCTGTCAGATTCTTCCCAGTGCAAAAACGAGCAGGTAAAGGAGTAAAAGTGGCAACCGTTTCTGCAAAAACCGGCGACCTTGCAGCAGAGTGTTTTGTCACTCAAGAAACAGGACAAATAATTATTACCAGTAAATCTGGAATTGTAATTAAATTACCTTTGAAAGATATCCCATCTATGGGACGCGCTACTCAAGGCGTTATCCTCATGCGATTCGGCAAAGCCGGCGACGGAGTTGCTGCTATTGCTCCTTTGGATAAAGGTGGAGATGAAGAAGCAATTTAAAGTAATTACTTTCCTCTTCCATGGAAACTATCATGGATATCTTTGAGATGTTTATGCGTAACGTGTGTATAGATCTGTGTTGTAGCTACATTCTTGTGACCTAACATCTCTTGAACGCTTCGGAGATCTGCACCTGCAATGAGAAGATCTGTTGCGAATGAATGACGCATCACATGAGGCGTTACATCTACAGGAAGCTTCATCTTCTGACTGTACTTTTTAATCATTCGTTGCACAGAACGAACCGTAAGTCGTACATCTTCATCTGAATCAATCACTTCAACTTTCCCTTTATGGCGAATAAACAGTGGTCCATACTGATCTTCTCTGGCTCGCAGGTAATTCCTAAGCCAATCAGTTGCACGCTCTGATAAAAATACCACCCGTGCCTTACCACCTTTCCCCAGAACTCCAAACTCACGTCTATCTAAATCAACTTTATCCCGATCCAGTCGAGTGAGCTCTGACACCCGAAGCCCCGTTGAGAATAAAACCTCCATAATCGCTTTGTCACGCTTTCCTTGAATTTTAGATAATGTTGGTGCTGTCAAAAGTCTCTCAATCTGCTCAGCATTTAAAAATTTCACTTGTCGATCTTCAATCTTTGGCAAATCAATCTTGTCTGGAGATAACACTTCGAAATCGTTCTTCAGTAACCATCGCAAAAATGATCTCAGTGCAATCGCATGATATCCTTGGGTCTTTCGAGCCAATGTACCACCTTTCCCATCTTCAAGTCTTGATAAAGCTACACGATACTGCCTCACAATCTCCTGATCAATCGTCTCAGGTTCAAGTTTGTGCTTATTTTCAACCATCCAGTCATGAAAGCGCTTCAAATAATGTTTATAATTGCGAATGGTGAGCTTGGACGAACCTTTTTCAACTTCCATGTATTCCAAAAATTCCGACATTTTTTGAGTAAGGACCGAAGAGGGGAGGGGGGTAGCAGGCACGATTTCAGTGATTACGCGCGATTCTTCAGTAGTTTGATCATCCATAGAAACGAGATTAAGGTAATTGGGTAACTTAGGTAATTAAGAATAGAACAACAACAATAACGTGTCAACTATTGTGCGACATCTAGAATTTAAAAGATATCTTCTCTAAATCAGGTCGTGGACCGAACCATTGTTCTAATATTTTCTGGGCTTCATTTGGCGTTACAAATCCATCTGTTATGCTTTGCCATAATTCATAATCCATGAATCGCAATCGTTGATACGAATCTTCAAGAACCCACGGAGCCATTCGTGGATATTTGCCTTTTGGAATTCCAAATGCCTCTCTTTGTCTTGTGATATCTAGAACAGAAAAAGCACTCTCAAATCTTTCTGTCAGTGGATTATAAATCCATTCAAATAACAATTGTTTATCATGTAAACCGAAATTTTTTGATGTTCTCCCTATCAATACTTTTGGTTCGGTACTTAATTTTTCTAATCTCCATGCTGGTTGATCAGATATTATAAAGCCTGTTCTAATCTCGGGTCTTTCTTTATTAGTATGGTCCCATGAATTTATATACGTTGCACCACCATATTTATCTACTACTTGTAATAAATCAACATATACTTTTGGTTTTTTAATTTCGTCATATGGCAAAGCATTCGTCTGTCTTAATAGTAACTGTTCCATGAAATGCATTATACATTAAGTAAAAATCATACATTTTATAACGTTTTGAGCCTAAATCTGCATGTATTCAAACCTAAGACCTCACCAAATCGATTTTAAGAGGCTTTCTCTTCTCTCGACGTATCTTTTATCATTTAATGTAATTGTTTAGTAGCTGGATGTCTTGTAAAAGTCATGACAAATGATTATTGGTTGCTTATTAAGGAATCATTAATAAGCAAAGCTTGGCCTTTGGCTAACAGATTGCTTCGTCGGATTACCTCCTCGCAATGACGAAAGGCATGTTCTTAGTTCATTATTCATAGTCTCAGGTTCAATTCGTGCCTGTTCAAACCTGGACTCACCCGATTTTAGGTTGAAAGGAGGGGAGTCGGGAACCTGTTTAGCCTCTATATTCGGGTTTAGTAAAGAAAATTAGATGAACAATAGATTTAAGAGAATAATTCTGGAGTTTAATAGATTTAAAATAATCATACATAATTAATAAAAACTAATTCATTGGTAAAGTAATTGAAAACGATAAAACATGCCCACTCCTCTCACCGGAGTATTAAGCGTCGCAAAAGTATTATTGTGCGACTTAGTATTTAAAGCAATTGTAAGAGGATTCATACAAAGAGGATTATCAGTACACATGCTCTCATGCCAATATAATTAGTATAAAAATAAACATGCATATATAGACTTAAGGCTTGCGACTTCTTCCTCGAGCGACCACTTCTCCGATGAGTATCAAAAAGACCTAAATCTAGGCAAAATTTTTACGTCGCATTTTGCATAAAATCAAATAAAACTCTATCGGAGGAAGATGGACTAGTATATCTAACTATATCATTTGAACCCAATACCAACACCTCACTTCCCTAGTGGAGTAACAAGTATATTGTAAGAAAAGATCCGCGACCAAACCGTGAAAGACCTATAATATTTTCGTGAAAGAAGGTGTTTTGTGTATCCTATAATTATTATAGGATGTTCTTATGCGCGCTCTCCCCTTTTTCATTATGCATCATTAAACTTAATTATCTTTTATTTGAAGCTAAAATTTAATGGAATTGCGAATCCCAGTGAGTAACCATAAACATTCCAATAAATACCAACGTGCCTACAAGGAGATGCTCCTTTATGGTTTGAGGGAAGAGCCTACCTTCCAATTTCGCTTGCCCCATGCCTAAAAGCATGTAGCAAAAAATAGTAAGGAAGAGTGAACCTACAATCACGGTGGTCGGCCAGAAGAAGAGAGCCAATGCAATCTCCCCGATTGAAATTGCAGAAATAATAGAATATTTCATAAGCTCATTTGAATACTCTCTTTTCAAAGGAATCGACCAATATCCTTGAAAGAAAAGTGGGAAGGATAAGAAAGAAGCAGCTAACGCATTGAGATAAATTGGCCATCGGAAAGACAAAATAGCATCAAAACCCAAGAAAAATGCAAGAAGCGTAAGAATAAATCCTACTCCCCTTGCCGCCCGTAAAAGAGCAATCGTCCGAATCGTCGATACGCTATACACGTTGGATGTTAGACACAGTGCATACATGCCAATTCCATATAATAAAACGATGGTAATTTGAACGTAAATGCTTGCAGGTATCAAAAACCAGAAGATCCCTACCCCGCCGGTAAAGAAAAAAGGGAGTACTAATACCAAAAGTGTCATATCAAAACCTAATACTTCACGAAGTGACCAGCCAAGAAGAAGTGTTGTCAAAATACCAAGAGCACCGATACTTAAAAACCGATATTGATCAGGAAGAAACTGAATAGCAATAAAGCCTAAAGAAGATAAAATTGAGGTTATAATAAAACGTTGTCGTTTGGACATGAGTACTTTTATTTAGTTATGTATCTGATTTAATATTTCCTCGGAGATATCTCCATTCGAATAAACCTTCTGTACATCTTCGTAATTTTCTATCGTATCCAAAAAATGAATTACCTTTTGTGCTGTTTCAAGGTCAGATATACTTTGATAATTTTTGGGTCGTTGGACAAGAGCATATGAATCAACAACAAATCCCGCTCCTTCGACTTTATTTTTAATTTCAACTAACTTATCAGGAGCAGTATACACTTCAAGAAAACCATCACTTTCGACAATGTCGTCAGCACCCAGATCTATTAATGTTAATTCCTGTTCGTCAGCGTTTCCTTTCTTTTGCACAACCAAGAGACCTTTGAGATCAAAATTGAAAGATACTGCTCCCACTCCTGCCATGTTTCCCCCATTTTTATCGAATAACCCTTTCATCTCCTGCGCAGTTCTATTTCTATTATCAGTCGCCGTTTCCACCAAGACCATGATTCCACCAGGACCAAATCCTTCATACGTTATTTCGTCAAGATTTCCACTTTCAGAAGCTTTTTCCAATATCCGATCAATATTGGTTTTTGGCATGTTGTCAGCTTTCGCTTGATCTATGGCAAAACGAAGTCGAGAGTTCATATCCGGATCTGCATTTCCTCCTGACTTTATTGCAATCGTTATAGCTTTTGCGTGACGGGTAAATACTTTTCCCCGAGCAGCGTCTTTGACTTCCTTCGTTCTTCGAATAGTTGCAAAATGTGAATGACCAGACATAAAGGAATTATACATCTCTTTTGAAATCAAAAAAACAGGTTAATTGCATGCGCCACTTGACTTCCCCAGTAGCCCCTTTATACTCAAATTTAGAAAAAATTCTTTATATGGTCCATTGTTCCCTCTCTTTTTTCTTTCACAAACTTTCTTTTGAAAAGAAAGTTTGATTTAGTTATGAATGACGATCTTGCCCAAGATGCAATTGCTTATGCTTTACAAGGCAATTGGGAAAAAGCACTCCTCACAAATAAAAAAATTGTTGATAAGGCACATGATGATGTCGATGCACTCAATAGACTTGCACGCGCATATGCAGAACTTGGGAATGTCTCAAAGGCTCGGGAGGCAGTAGAGAAAGTCCTCAAAATCGATCAATTTAATAAAATCGCACAAAAATCACTCGAACGATGGAAGGGATTGAAAAATGGCGAGGCGATATCTTCAGGTCCAACTTCTCCACAAGCATTTTTGGAAGAACCAGGAAAAACGAAAATTGTGGAATTAATGCATTTAGGAAGTGCCGAGACTATTGCAGAGATTAACGCAGGTGACGAAGTCATACACGATTGCCATGCACATCGAGTCTCAATTGAAACCCGTGCGGGGAAATATGTCGGAAGACTTGCAGATGACCTTTCTGCACGAATCCGGAAACTAGTCCAATTTGGATATGAATATAAAATGTTTTTGAAGTCAGTTGATAAAAATGAAATTAAAGTCTTTATACGGGAGACAAAACGTCCTGCAAAACTCTCCGATATGCCATCGTTCCCTGCTGAAAAATTGAATTATATATCGTTTACACCACCGGAATTGGTTCAAGATGATAGACCAGATTTGGGAGATGGTTCTTCAAGTGAAGAATGAACTCGGATATTCAAAACCTTTTTGCAAACTGTGAACCAAGAAGTATTTCAACGTCGAAATTAGTTTCTCCGCTATCCCTTTTACAATCAAATACCGTCATAATTTTGGCAACAAGTGCATCACTTTTGCCTTTTACGATACAGTCTACATCTTCTTGTTCTCTATCATTGATTGATGCAACTTTTGCTCCTAATACTTCAACGACCTGCCCCACATTTTTAGCAACTTTGTTTTCACCCGTTGCATCTTCAATTGAAACCGCATGAGATGTCCTAGAAAGCGTTGGGTCTGCAAAAAGAGATAGTATGCGACCTGGTGCTGGATCTTTCTTAATATACCCTTTTGTGCCGTCTGATAGAGTTGTAGGGAGAAGGTACCCTGTGTCTGCCAAATCAATATCTACATGGCGAGTATTTGCCACATTGAATGAAAACCAAGAAAGTGCAATCCGATCTCCTAACGAAAGATTGGAAGAATACAATCCAAAAACAGATTTATACAAGGTAAAAATATTGCCAGATGATAAACCCAATGCACCACTATCTGCCCATGCAGATGTCGGGAAACGAAAATATTTCGTCATTGAATCGGCGAGTATTTTGCCTCCTACCCCTTGTTGATTCCCCAATTGCCACAACGTTTCAATTTTCCAAACACCTAAGCCATATGCGACATCAACTTCAGTATGTTCAGGTATATGGATTGTGGTAACTTCTCCGTATTGAGGATCAAAAAGAAGAATTGAGGCACCTTTTGGATCATGAACGGCAATTGCTAATTTATCTTTCCCATCCCAGAATTTCTTGTTGCCAATGGCAAAGATTCCGATAATAAAAATGCCAATGCATAAAGAAAGAACAACAGAAATAAATACTTTCTTGTTAATCGAGAGCGAAAAATTAAGTGATATTTTCCGCTTGTTTTTTCTTTGTAATCGGCGTAAATGTCGGGCAGACATAATAGTTCAATTTTGAATCTTACACTTTGAATCTCTAACTTGAGAGTAATCGATCAAAGTGATGTTTTCCTGCTTCTTGCAACTTATGCTTATTGATTCCATGTGTTTTTAATAAGTTCTTAATATAATCTCCTGCTATTACTTCTGGTACTAATACGTAACTTGCACCTTCTTCATAGAGTCTTAGCGCCTCATGTTTCCCCGACGATGTACAAATAGTAATCGGTCGGGCTTTTAGAGACTTGATATATGATAGCAGGGCTTTGTTGTCAGCAAAATTACCAATTGTAGAAATAACCGCGCTTGCTGATTCAATATGAGCTGCTTCTAATATTTCTGTATCGTTTACATCTCCAAAGATTGCATTAACACCATCTGCAGTAAGACGTTGATACACTTTTGGATTAAAATCAACGACAAGAAATGGAAATTCTTTTGCCTTAAAATAGGAAACGAGTGCATGACCAGTCCGATCACATCCAATGAGAACAATATGATCAGTAAGAATCGTTTCCCTACTATAGACTTTTTCTTTTGGCTGCTTTCGTTCAAAGCCAGATAGAAATGGCATAATTATTTTATAGATCTTTTCAGATCCCAGAATCATGTAGGTTGAAACAGTCATGGTGATAACTCCTACTAATACGACAAGTGAAACATTGGATTGGTTTACATGTCCGAGGGACAATCCCAATGCCATCATAATGAGTGAGAATTCTGAAATTTGTGAAACGACAAGCCCTGCCATAAAACTGGTTCTCTTGCGATATCCCATAAATCCTAAAATTGCCATGACAATGAGTGGGTTTACGATGAGAACATACAGAGAAAGAATAATTGCAGGGATGAGAACTTCCAAGAAATTACCATAAATAGAAAGTTCGACTCCGAGAAGCACAAAGAATATCACCAAGAAAAAATCTCTCAGCGGTTTGGCTCGTGATGCAATTTGTAAATGTTCTGGAAGATTTGATAACGCAAGACCTGCCAAAAGTCCTCCAATTTCTAAGGTAAATCCGAAGACCGGACTTCCTGCTAAAGCTGCAAACCCTAGAGCCCAGGCAATTGAGGTGATGAATAGCAACTCTGATGATTGGCTCGCGTACTTTTCAAAAAGAATTGGCAAGATGTATTTTGAGATAAGAATAGTTCCGGTAAAAAGGATAATTCCTTTGAGAAAAATCAACGAGTATCCTAAAGCTCCCACTTCCCCACCCTTAAGTCCTGACAAAAACATCAGAATAAAAACGGCTACAATATCCTGCACCAGTAAGTACCCAACAGAAATCCGGCCATACAAACTATGCAGATCTTTCTTTTCAGAGAGAAGTTTCACCATAATAATGGTTGAAGAAAAGGTAAGAGCTACCGCAATATACATAGCCGGAATCACATCAATTCCCAAAATTCTCGCCAAACCAAATCCCAAAATTGCCGTTATTACAATCTCCCCTAAACCGGTTACTACTGCGACCTTCCCAATCGATGGGATTTCTTTGATATCCATTTCAAGACCAAGAAGAAAAAGTAAAAGGGTTACTCCAACTGAAGAAAGAATTGAAAGTGATTCTGGATTGTGGATTGCACCACTAACACCCAAGATAACTCCAGCTAAGATGTAACCCACCAAAAGTGGTTGCCTGAAAAACTTTACAACAAATGCACATGCAGAAGCAGCAACAAGGAGAATAGCAAATTGTGCAAAGTCCATATGATCAGTGTAAAGTAAGTTCAATTAGGTGTAAAGAATAGCTTCTTGAAAAAGATAACTTTGAGGTTTATCATTCCAGTATGACAGCAGAACAACACCCCATTTTAGAAGAAATAACTCGAGTTCGAGCGTTATTAGTAGAATGTCCTTCATTGGAAGCAGAAAACCCTGCTTTAAGAGAGAGATATAATAATTTAGCGGTTCAAGCAGCAGCGGAAGATATCCCAAACAGTGACATCTTAAAAGCCATTCATAAAGCAGGAGACGTAGCAAATACTCATATTAAAGCTCGAGCACGTCATTTAGGTTAAACTCTTCAGCACTTCTTGTAAATCCTCAGCCAATTCACTTTCAAACTTCAATTCTTTTTTCGTTACTGGATGTAAAAATGTAATTGCCTTTGCCTGGAGAAATAATCGTGGGCACCATTTCCTGTCTTTTCTGGCAGTTTTACGACCAGCGTAAAAATCATCAGAAACGAGAGGATGGCCAATGTATTTGGCGTGAATGCGGATTTGGTGAGTACGTCCTGTTTTGGGATAGAATTCGAGGAGAGAATATGTCATTCCTGCGGAGGCAGGAATCCAATTAACACGATGTTGGTTGGTTTTAATTGGATCCCCGTCTACACGGGGATGACAAACTTGAATAACTTTATAATATGTTAGTGAATCG
>Ga0207670_10001349_pt1 | contig 12946 bp, 5 predicted proteins | sample KBSS23HmetaG_FD_184339 | JGI IMG/M metagenome (GOLD analysis project Ga0207670, IMG submission 184339) | Switchgrass rhizosphere microbial communities from Kellogg Biological Station, Michigan, USA - KBS S2-3H metaG (SPAdes) (version 2) | ecosystem: Host-associated > Plants > Roots > Rhizosphere... | reverse complement strand
CGATTAGCAGCAGCACGGTCAACGCCAAGAGCCCCGGCTTCGTTATCTACGGCCACGACGCCACGCTCGAAATGGGCGACCAAGGCAACCGCATCAAACTGATTCCCGAACGCCACAAAGCGGACGAGATCGACGAGGTGGAATTGACCGGGCTCCAGCACGAGGACATCCGCGTGCACGAAAAGAACTGGTTCGATTGCATTCGCTCCGGCAAGGCGCCGAATGCCAACATCGACCTCGCCGTTCGCGTCCAGACCGTCATTTCGCTCGCCGAAATGTCGGAGCGCTTGAAGACGGCCTGCCTGTTCGATGCGAAGTCCCGCAAGATCACCGACGGTTACGGCAAGGAAATCAAGCCGCTCACCTACGGTTCCATCAAGGGCCAGTCGTAGGAACGTTTTGCAGCAACCACAAGGTTTCGCGGCCCGCGCCGCGAAACCTTTTTTGTTTGTCGCCTCTGTCTCTGACGCATGAGCGAATCCGATCCCGAGCCCGTCATGCTGGCGCGACACGCCATGGCTACGCGGTTCGAGATCGTCCTGCACGGCAGGAATCCAATCTCCCTGCGCGCCGCCGGAGAAGAGGCTTTGGACGAAATCGAGAGGCTGGAAAACCTGCTGAGCCTCTATCGCACGAGCAGTGAGATCGCTCACGTCAACGCCCGCGCCTTTCACGAGCCTGTGCGCGTCTCCGTCCCGGTCTTTCGCCTGCTCGTGCACGCATTCCAGCTCTCCGAGGCCACGGGCGGAGCCTTCGACATAACGGTTGGCCCCCTGCTGCAATGCTGGGGATTTATCGGCGCGTCGGGCCGCGTTCCCTCCGACGAAGAGCTGGAAAACGCCCGCGCTCGTGTGGGATGGCGCCACGTGAAGCTGGACGCCGCGGAGTTCACCGTCCGGTTCACCAAACCAGGCATGATGATCGACCTCGGCGCCATCGGCAAAGGGTACGCCGTCGATTCCGCCGCCACACTTCTTCGCGAAGCAGGTGTCACCAGCGGGATCCTGCATGGCGGCACCAGCTCCATCTTCGCCATTGGTTCTCCTCCGGGTGCCGACGGCTGGAAGATCGCGATTCGCCAGCCGTCGGAGATGGTGCCCGAAGCCGCCATCGCCGACCTTCCCACCGTCATCCTGCGGGACGAAGCCCTGTCTGTGTCAGCGGTATGGGGCAGATCGTTTCAAGCCGGCTCCAGCCGGTTCGGACACATTATCGACCCGCGTACCGGGCACCCAGCCGGTGACACGGTCCTGACCGCGATCGTCTTACCCTCCACCACGGAAAGCGATGCTCTATCGACGGCGCTGTTGGCCCTCGGGCCGGCGGGATTGGCGCAAATTGTCCAATTTCGTTCGATGGTTCGAGGGCTGACAGCCCAGAGCCGGGGTGGCGGCCTTTCCGTGACCCAGTCGGGGTGGTAAGAATTTACGTCTCAAATTCCTTCGGGCGTTGCCGATGCTTGAAGCAGTGCAATTTGTTCCGGGTCGATGGGCGGAACAGGCGCTGATTCAATTCATCCGTTGAAATCGAGAGTTAAGCTGCTTAGTTTGTCCTGAAAATGATCGAGGATCGCGATTACATGCGGGAGGGAAGATATCGGCAGCCGATGTCCCTGACCGCCATCCTGACGATCACGCTGGTGGTAGTGTTCGCCCTGCAATGCATCAACGACGTTTACCTCCGCGGCATTTTTGAATACTGGCTCGCCTTAACCCCGTTTTGTTTGAGCCGAGGGTGGGTTTGGCAGCTCTTCACGTTTCAATTTCTCCATGGGGATCTGCTTCACATTGTATTCAATTTGATCGCCTTCTGGTGGCTGGGCCGGTTTTGCGAGAACGTGCTGGGAAAATCCCGATTCCTGATTGCCTACTTTGGTTGCGGTGCCGCTGGCGGCGTCCTGCAGGGTCTCTTGATGCTGGCGTTTCCGCTCCACTTTGGCTCGCACGTCGTCGGAGCGTCCGCTGGAGTCAGCGGCTTGCTAGCCATCTTCGCGCTGCTGCTTCAAGGTCAGGAAGTACGGTTTAATTTCATTCTGCCGATGCGAGCCATCGTCCTGTTGTATATCTCCCTGGGTATCGCCCTCTTTTTCACGGTGGTCCCGTCCGGCCGGGGCGGACTTTATGCCCATGCCGCGCATCTTGGCGGCATGCTGGCCGGCATTGCCTGGGTCAAACTGGGCTGGCATCGGGACTACATTCGACTTCCCTGGGAAAAGTACCTGGACGCCTGGCGCGAACGCCGCGCCCGCCGGCCCGTTCGGTTGCCTCAGGGCCTGGGCAACGCGACCGCGGCAGCGGCCGCGCGCAGCCGGAAGGAAAATGCGGAAAAGTCGGGACCCACCGAATTCATCAGCAAGGAAGTCGACCCTATTCTCGACAAGATCGCCGCGAAAGGCATCCACAGCCTGACTGACGAGGAGAAAAAGATCCTGGCCTCCGCCCGTTCGCGCATGGAGCGCCGATAGGTTCCCGCGTGATGCGATGGCCCTTTGTCAGGCGTGAATTCGATGCCGAGTTCACCGCCCTGGCCGGGCGAGCCAAAGCCTTGGCCCGCGTGTTTCAGCACGATTACATCGGAGTGGAACATTATTTCCTTTCGCTGCGCGATTTGCCGCCGGACCATTTCGTCCTCAAGATTCTCGCTTCGACGAAAATCGATCTTCCAAAGTATTGGCAGGATCTGGAAGGCAGGGCCAAGGTCGTGACGGGACGTCCCGTTCCCGATTCGCTGCCTCACACTCCGCGAGCCGAAACGGTTTTAGCGCTATCCGCCCGCTTCGCCGAATTCGATCACTGTGCCGAAATCGGGCTGCTCCATTTTCTGTTTGCCGTGGCTCATGAGAAAAACAGCCTTCCCGCAACCTTGTTCGCCCACTTTCACGCTTCACAGTTTCCGCAGCTTGATCGCGAGCAACTGCTGGCGGAGCAGTTCATCGGTTTCACCCGCTCAAACCCTCGAGGTTTCCTCGCATTCCGCGATGCGCCGACGGCCGAGTAGCGTAGTCTCCCGCGAATAACGAAGATTTATCCCTCGGGCATCGGTTTCGGTAAAAGATGGGGGGTAAAAGATACTGGGGATTTTGTCCCATCTTTTACCCTTCATTTTTTACCTCAATTCCGGGCTATCGAAACCACGATTGGCGTTCGTGAATCCCGAGTCCCCATGCTTTTGGCGCTTCGGGATAAGTCTAGTAATTTAAGGGGCACATCACTAGCGTCGGGCATCTTTCTGGTAGAAGAGCTGTTCCCATTTCCGGTGTTTCTCTCCGCCTCTCGGAGGAATGGCGCCAGGGAACCCATGCTCAACAGACGGCGGTTCATCGTGTCCCACGGCTGGCGCAGTGGCCGCGCAAAATCCACAAAGAGCACCACTCGATAGCCGTCCGTGTCATTCCACACCTCATGATTGAAGGTGTCATCGAAGACCAACCCCTTGCCTTCCCTCCAGCTGCGAAAGTCGTTGCCGATTCGAATGCGGCATTTTTCCCGCGGCTCGGGAACCATCAAGCCGAGATGAAATCGCAGAATGCCGTTCCAGGCTCCCCGATGGGCCGGGATGTGTTTACGGGGCGAGAGAATGGAAAAGAATGCGGTCGTCATGCCGGGAATTTTGCCGAGCAACCGCATGGTCTCCGGACACCGCCGCGCGTTTTCGCGGCAATCCATGCCGATGCCGGCGAGGAAGTATGTCTTCCAATTGCTGTCGGCGGTAATGGTGCTGACCTCCTTCAGGATTTCGTGAAAGCTGGGCATCTGATCCCGGAACCTCATGACCTGATCGAGTTCCGCTCGAATCTTGCGCCATTCTCCTTCGATGTCTCCGACCCATGGAAACAGCGACGAATCGTAAATGTGTTGGTCGCCATGAACGGATTTCCGCGCCACCGTCTGTTCCATGACATTCTGCAGACCCAGGACAAGCCGACCGAGAAGGGTCTGTGGTTCGCTCAAGGTATGTCGGCGGTGGTGGAAATCCTGGCCGTGGGTGGGTGCGATGGAGCGGCCGCCTGAGCCCTTCGCGCTAGTTTCAAGAACTTGCTGCATGTTATTGAATGTTCATTTTATGGCTAGCACTCCGCCCGGCGTGATTCCAGAGAAAATATCTGGATCGCATCAACACGTGTCCGCGCCACCCGGCAGACGCGGGGAACTGGCATTCGCCTGGGCATCCAAGGCAGTAATTCGTCGGGTAATTTAAGATTAACCTCCGTCGGAAATCTGCTATAGTCCCACCGCTACCACAGACAGGATCAATCATGAATACTCGCCTTCTTTTCCTGACCGGATTCTTCGGATGGTTCGCGGCGTTGTCTCCAGCCTCGTCCCGCGTATCTGCCCAGGAATTTCAGCGGTCGTCCTATCGCCTACTTGATGGCAGCGCACTGTACGATGATTGTCCGATTTGCGCCCGCCCGACCATCGCTTACACCCTGCGAGGGACATTCGACCTGATATTAGCTGAACAGAACCCCCTGTTTAAGACCTATCTGATAACCAACGTTCAGTTCCAGGCCATCGGCGCCAACGGCTACAAAATCACCGGCAATGGGCGATACCAGGTCGGCGGCGAGGTGGCAATTCGGCAGCAACTCGTCCTGGATCTGTTCCTCGATTCCCAGCCGGTGAGCTTCACCAATGACGCACCGACGCCGGACAAATTGTTTCCCCTGCTCTCCATTCGCTCCACCGAGACCACCCCCACACTTTTGCAGGTCTTCACCTTGAATCTGGTGGCCGCACCGGTCCGGGAGATCTGGTTCTCGACCGTCAGCGGGTTCACACCGGCCTCGGGTGGACCCCGCGGGTCCGGCGGCGATCTCCTCTCCAGCGATGGGCGGGTTGTAAAACCGGTTTCCCACTTTTCTCGGGCCTTGGGTCTTCCGGACGACAAAGAGCTGCAACTGGACGCCTTCGACCTGCAAGCAGGCGGCGAAATCCTTTTCTCGCTGGCGGAGAATCAACCGGTTTCCAGCATCGGCCCGCTTCACCACGGGGATCTCCTTTCCGACCGCGGCCGAATCGTGAAGCGGAATCAGGAATTGACCTCCGCCTTTGGCATCATGCCGTCCAGTCCCGACGTGGGACTCGATGCCGTAATGGCCAGCGGAAATGGACAGTTTCTATTCTCTATAACAACCAACATTTTTTCAGAGAGACTGGGCCGACTCCTGCGCCGCGGTGATCTTTTGTCCAGCACTGGAACAGTTATTGCCAGCAACCAGCAACTGCTGTCTCGATTTCATCCGGCCACCACGGGCGACTTCGGCCTGGATGCGCTGTTCGTCTGGCCGAACGGGGAAATCTGGTTTTCCGTCGAGGACGGATTTCAAGATGGCGAACTGGGCGCAATCGGCCCCGGAGATCTGCTGAGTGATCAAGGGATTGTCGTGTATCGCAACCTGGAACTCATGTCGGCCTTCGCTCCGATCGAAGACCTGGCGGATTTTGGCCTGGATGGATTATTCGTTGTTACCGATCTCAATGTCGTGTCCACCCCTCCGCATCTCACGGACATCCGAAGATCGAACGCCATGGCTCACCTGGAGTGGGAGGGACCAGGGCGGGTTTTCCAAGTCATTCGTTCCGGCCGGGTGCAGGGGCCTTTTGAGCCGGCCTCACCCATCATCCCCGATTTATCTTTCGACGTCGATGAGGCGATGGGAGCCGACCTGCCGACGGGCTTCTACCAGGTCCGACAATGGTAGACTGGCAGCTGCACCATATGCGGCTTGATGCACGAAAGGTTCGCGCCGCTAGACGCGGCGCGGGCCGGCGCAGCGCGCTGGGCCCCACCCTTACCCGTCTACCTACTGCGATTGCATCCGGTAGAATCCGCTGGCGCTGCCGGCGGGAATGGGCGCGACGTAAGTGACGACGCGGTTCGTTGAAGCCGCCGGATACGTCGTCACGGTGCTCCAACTTCCCGGCCCCAGGGCCGACTTAAATTGCAGCACGCTTGCGGCGTTGGCCGGGACACTCAGGGTCAGCTGAACCTGCCCGCCGCTCGCCTCGATCGAATCAATTCGCAAGGCACTCATCTGAACCAGACTCAGCCGGTAGAATCCACGCCCGCCCGTCGCCGGCAGGACAAGTTCCATCAGGCGAGTGGTCGGCGCTTCGGCGACCGTCTGGATGGTCTGCCACGAACTGCCCAGCGCATTCACGAATTGGATGGCGTAGGCCTTGTTCGCCGCCGCGGTGAAGACCAACTTGACGCTCACCCCCGGGACCACCGAGGTAATCGAGGTAATCGAAACGCCACTCGCGGCGTTTCGCGGATCGGTGCCCATGCTGAACTCGTCAGCATTGGTCAACCCATCGCCATCGGCATCGAGCCCGGCATCGATCGGGTTCAACGGATCAAATCCATGGAGAATCTCCCAACTGTCCGGCAACCCGTCATCATCCGTGTCCTGGTTGGAGGCCTGCGGACCCGGAGTGGGCGATGCGGCCGTCCAGTTGATCGGATCGTTGCCGAATTGATTGTCGCTCACACGCTGGAGCGAACGACCCGTTCCATCTGCATCGGCCGGCCAAGGGAGCGTGTCAAAGTAACGAATCCGTTCCACGAGCACGTAGGGCACTTCGCCGTCGGCAAGATTGGGCTCATCCGGCCGGCGCAATTCGATCTCCTCGGAATCGTTGGCCAGCCGACCCGACCAGGGACCGACGATCGGTGTGCTGGAGGACACATTGAATCGGCTGCGGAATGCGGCGAGAGCGGCTGGATTGCCGGCCGGATCGAATCCAACCACGAGCAAATAGCTATTGGCGTCGATGGACGTGCCGCTCGGGAAATCGAAGTCGACGGCGTCGCGCAGGTGCCAGCCGTTTTCCGGATGGGCCGGATCGAACAACGGCACGGGCGCGGTGGTGATGTTGCGCAGTTCGATGAACTCGTCGACCACATTGTCGTTCGTGCCCTGATCTGGCGGATGATACATGATCTCGCTGATGACGATGGGGCCGATCCGCGGGCCCGAATTCGTCAGGCCCATGCCGCCGCGAAACTCCTCGACGTTGCCGGGATCATCCTCCCCGAAGGTGCGGGATTCCATGGCCACGAATTCCTCACGGTTGTCGCTCGTGACATAGCGGCCGAAGGAAACGCCGTTGAACTGGGCCCCGAACGTCACGCGAGTGCGATAACCCGTCAGTCGCCCGGCGGAAAATCCGGAAAGGACCACTTCATCCCCGCCGGAACTCAGGGCGAAGGGCACGGCGGCGGTGGCATCGTTGGTAAAGGCGGTCTCGTAAATGACGGTGAAGCCATTCGGAGGAATGATTCGCGGAGCCGGAATTTGATACTTTTGCAAAGTCCGGTTGTCGTCGCTCAACCACCAACCACCCACGTCGATGGCGGTGCCGGTCAGGTTGCGCAATTCGATGGCGTCTTCCAGTGGCTCATCGGTATGGGTGAGCACTTCGTTGATGACGATCTGGGCAAGCCAGCGCCAGTTCGAATCGCCGGGAGAAGCCGTGCCGGGGAACGCCACCACATTCGTGGAACCATCCGGAAAGCGTCCTTCGCTGACATCCTGGGTTTGCGCCCCAAACGCGTAGCCATCGATCAGCGTTCCGGTGGTGGTCGAAACCCCCACGGCCTCGCCGGCGCCTCGAAGTGAGAAGCTCACATGATCCGCACCGGCTCCAGTGTTTCCGTCGGCAATGAACTGCTGATAGGCATTGGTTCCGTTGCCGAGGTAGGAGAGCGGAGCAATGACATGCTTGGTTCGGTTGTTCAGGTCGTCCGTCAGGTACAATCCGCCCAGGGCCACCGGCAACGATCCGGAGTTGAAGATTTCGAACCAGTCGTCGTCTCCGGGAACCGGGTCGGCCAGCCACTCATTGACGCGCAACGTGCCGGCCGAGCCCAGCGTGGCGGCCAGGTTGGCGGTGCCGGGAGACGGAAGGTTCAGCGTCCAGTTGGGGGTGCCGTCCGGAACCCGGCCGATGGAAAGATCCGGGGTCTGCAGACCGTAGACGACGGAGTTCAGCAAGCTGCCTCCGCGGGAGAGCGCGTCAAATAGGTAAACGCCACCGCCCGTGGACTTCAACGCGAAGTTTGTATTAATCAGCCCCCCGCTGTTGGGATTTCCGGGATCGCAGATAACCCGAAGGCGCCCAGCCGGCGGCAGCGAAGTCCCGGCGGGAATGACGAAGCGTCGCGGGCGAAGCGTATCGTCCGTCAGGCTCATATCGCCCAATACGACGGTGTTGGTCGTGCCGTTATACAACTCAACCCAGTCAGGCGTGCGGCCTGCTTCCACCAGTGAGCCGTTATTGGCCAGCACCTCATTGATCACCAGCGCTCCGCCGGATGGGTTCACGGTAACGAGCGGATTGGGCGCGCCGGGCGTGGGAGTGGACAGGAAGACAATTGCCGACGAGCCATTGGGACTTCGTCCCTGGGATACGTTCAACTGCTGAGGCTGGTAGAAAACGCAATCGATGACCTTCAGGTCAGACCGGAATAAACCGATTTCGCCCTGCTCAAATCCAAGGCTGAACCCAAGATGATCCGCGCCCGCATCAGCGTCCCCATCCGCAATGAACCGTTGATAGCCAAAGCCCGGAATGAAACTCAACGCGCTGACGCGGTGCCGCGTCGGGTTGCCAACCAATTCGTCCGTGAGATAGAGGCCGCCCAGTTCCACCGGAAGCGATCCGGTGTTGTACAGTTCCACGAAATCCTGACTGAACGGCACCGTCCCCCCGGCCAGCCATTCGTTGATGCGCAACGCGGCCGGATCGCCCACGACAGCGCTCCGGTTGGCCGAACCGAACGTCGGCACGGCCAACGCCCAGGAACCATCCGCCATCCGGCCGATGGAGAGGTCCGTTATCTGCAAACCAAATTGAAGGGAATCCAAGAGGACCCCGCCCTCGTCCACCGACGCGTAGGCATACACCGCGTCTCCGTCCTGGTTCAGGCTGAAGCCCAGATGGTATCCGGGAGCCGAGTTGGCGCTGTCCGCGTAGACGACGAGATACGAGCGCGAGGGCAATGTTGCACCGGCGGGAAAGATGAACTTGTCGGGATTCGACGGATCATCCGTTAGGCGTACGCCACCGAGACTGAATGGTGTGTCGCCGGCATTGTACAACTCGATGGCGTCGGGAGTGGTATTGCCGTTGTGGAGAACGCCCGCGTTGGCAGCAAGCACCTCGGTGATTCGGAGGGGGGAAGCTGTTGGATCCACCGTCCAGGTCCGCGAGACCGACGCCCGGGCATCGATGCCGAAGATGGGATCGTCCTGATAAAAGCCGGCGTCGTTACGTCCGCTCACCTCGACGAAGTGCGGTCCGGGTCCGAGATTGTTCAGGGCAATGGGTGTTGCCGTGGGCGTTTCGGAACTCCACGCTCCTCCATCCAGGCGCCAGCGATAGTGAGTGTGACCAGATCCGTTGGGGAAGCCGCTGACCGGAACGCCATTGCTCGTTTGATTGTAGCCAACGGTCAGGAGCGCCGTGGTGTTGGGTGTCTTACCCACGGGCTCACCGGCCACGCTCGCCCCTGGCGCAACCACTCCGCCACAGTCGCGCCGGTTCGGGCCGCGGCCGGCGGCAGGCGAACCGGGAAGAAGGCTGAAATGGTCCCACATGACTTGCGCTGCCGCCCATGAATTGAAGTTGGTTGTCTCCGAGAATGGCGGAATGCGCTTGAGAAGTGGGTCCGCATAGAGGTTGGCACCGCCTGCTCCAGCCCAGGGGGTTCCTGCCAGTTGGTAAATGATGTTGTTGGTGAAGGTGACGAGCGCAGAGGTGACATTGCGCGTCAGGTTCTCGGCGTCGACAATGATATTTCCCTCCAGATAAATGCCGGCGCCTTCGGTTGTCGGAACGCCCTGCTCGCTGATATCCATCAGAATGATTACGCCGGTGTTTGTGTCCTGGCTGCCTACCTTCGTCTGACGGACGATGGTGTTGTTCACCATGGTATAGAAGTTGCCCTGCTTGGCATTGGCCGCCTGATCCACGTCGTAAAAGAGATTACGGACCATGGTAATCTGCGAGGTGTCGGCATTGTCGGCGCCGCCGCTCACGGCGCTGGCTGAATCGGGAGATCCATTGCGATGAGTGTGGAGGAAGATGTTCCCCTCCACCCAGGCGTCGGTGCTGTCTAAATCCAGCAAATCATCGTCGCTCCCCATGAAGACGTTGTTCAACACCTGGAGGATGGGCCCCGGCCGATTGCCGCCCGTGAAATCAAACGCGTCGTTGTAGCCCTGGATCCGGCCGAGGAAGTTGCGCTGGAAGATGCCGCGGCCGCCAGCTTTGATTCCGCCCGTGCCGTGCACGGGTTCGAAACTTCCGGTGATGGCGGGAAAGACGCAGTCTTCGACGACGAATGAGGCCCGATCCAGGGAGAGATACTGCCGGGCCGGATTCCCAAAGGTTAGGTGCGAAAGAAAAGCCGTTCCATCGGCGACCTCGATTGCGGTATTGCCATTGCCGTCGATGTGCGTGTAGGCAAAACGCGATTCGGGCGAAGCCGCGGCCCCGTTTATGGTTATACCGCCCCAGTTGGCGACGCCGGGGGCGGCGCTCATGCGAATACGCGCGGTGTCCGTTCCTTCGGCCAGGACACGGCCACCATTGGCCACGACAAGGTTGACTCCGGAACCAAACCAAACCGTCGTGCCCGGCTGGATGGTCAATGTGACGCCGGGAGCCACCGTCAGGTTCCCGGTCACCTGATAGGGACCGTTGGCCGCCGACCAGACGGTGTCCGTGGCGATGTTTCCGGAAACGGACGTCACCGAGCCGTCGTCGTACCAGATATCGACGGAACCACGGGCGAATTCGACGTCATTGGAGTTGAGGGACTGGACAATCACGCGGTTGATGCCGGGCCGAAGGGAAACGTTGTTCGTCCAACGCGCCTGCCAGGCCACGCGGCCCGCCACGATACCATCGACCAGCACCTTGCGAGTGTCGACGGCATGCGAATCTCCAAACAACGTGACGGTAGGCGACGTGGTATAAGGCAACCCGTTGGAAACCGTCGTCAGTGAATGGCCGATCGTCAACGTCAGTGGAATCTGGGCGAGGACATTGGCCCGCCGATTCGCGGCGTAGGTCTTCATCGTGTCGATCGTGGTGCTGCTCGGCCCCCATCCCGAGAGCATCTGATCAAACAGCGGATTCAACTGGGACGGATGGAAGACGCCACTGGACAGGCGGAGGATCTCGGAGAAGAAGAACGGCACATAAGCGTCATTGGTCATCAGCCGTCGCAACAGGGGAACATTGGGTTGGTTGCCGCCGGTGCTCGGGGGGCTGATCATGATAAAGGGCGACGAATTGGTGGAGATGGCGTAGCCGGTGGTCGTGTCGCCCTGGCCAAAAATGGTGTCAAAATCATGACCGATCAGCACGAAGCGCGGGTCATTGATGCCACGATACATTGCATAGTCATCACCGCGGCCGTTGAACAGGGATGTTTCCCCGAAGTTAATCAGGGTGCCGACCGCGAAATAGCGCATCCAAAACTCGACATTAATATTCGTTCGAACCGAGGACATGAAATCGGCTTCGTTCAGGTTGCTGAAGGAGTCCGTCAGCCGCATCAAGTCGGTCCAGTCATTTTCCGTCTGGTTGGAGGTCTTGGTATAACCGCGGGTCAGGTAGGCCGACGGATTGGCTCCTTGATAACTCAGGTCGGCATTGTGATTTCCGGTTGAGGCACGGTAGACATTGCCATCGCCATCTTCCGGGAACAGGTCCGCGCCCAGATCGCCGTTCACCGGCTGAACCAGAATAAACGTTCCGTATCCGGCCCCGCTGCCCGAACCGGGGTTGGGTGTTGTCTGCGGCGCCGGATTCACGCCGTTCATCCGGTATTGGACGACGTAGGCATCGGAAGCGGGCAGGCCCGCCTTGCGGGACACGGCGGCACCCATGAGCTGTGAGTGGACGAACTGTCCGTTGAGGTTCACGGCACTCATATCCTTCCATAACCGGTCATTGGGCAGGTTGACTCGGTTGTTCTTGGGATTTCGAGAACGCGATCCCGCGCCGCGAATGCGCAGCCCTCCGCCATAGCGCACTTCGGTGGAATCGCCATCGGTGATGACTGCGGTAATGTTCTGCTCGGCGTCGCTGTTCTGGTTGATGGCGGCGTAAATGTTTCGTTCCGTTCCGCTCATGATCACTCGAAACGCGGGCATCGTGTTGGTGATGACTTCGTCGTCCACCTGGTAGTAGGCGTTGGCCAACTGGCCGGAGAGGTTGTTCGTATCCCAGGCGGCCGCGGGCCAGGTTCGGATCAATCCGCCGGCATCGGAGGCTTGCACGTAAAATTCGATGACCGTGCCGTTGCCTTCGGGAAGGAAAGTGGCTCCGTAAAGTCCGTCTCCGGCGACACCGTCACCGCTCTGCCCATTGTCGAGCATGGGGGCGCTGGAGAACCCGTTGGCGCTGGTCGTGTGGTTGCGATAAAACACCTGTACGCTGACGGGGCCGTTGGTGTGATCGTCACGGATCCTTGCCGTGATGGCGACGGGATCGCTCGAACGTGGAATGGCCGGGAAGTGGCGCACGTCAAGGATGAGCGGGGCGACGTCCAGCGAGCGAACGGAGTTTGTCGTTCCCGGCGTGCCGTTCAGCGCGGTGCTCGCGCGCCAGTTCTGGCCATATGAATTGGGCAAAGCGGCCGTGACCATCTCGAGCGAGTAACCCAGGCCGTCGGCGGCGCTGAACCATGACCATCCGGACGCTCCGTCGTCGATCACGTGGCGGCAGATCAGGTTGCCAGTTGGCGTGACGGCGACCGGAAGCGTGATGTTAAACGTGCTGGGCGTAATGGCGGAAACTGTATAGATGCCATTCACCTCGGCCTGGTCGGCTCCGGAAATCATCACCCGATCGTTGCCGGTGTATCCGTGGCCGAAGATCGTGATGGTCGCCGTGTTGCCGTTCACGGAAATCCCTTCGAGGAGACT
>Ga0207670_10001348_pt1 | contig 12953 bp, 8 predicted proteins | sample KBSS23HmetaG_FD_184339 | JGI IMG/M metagenome (GOLD analysis project Ga0207670, IMG submission 184339) | Switchgrass rhizosphere microbial communities from Kellogg Biological Station, Michigan, USA - KBS S2-3H metaG (SPAdes) (version 2) | ecosystem: Host-associated > Plants > Roots > Rhizosphere... | reverse complement strand
GGGATCCGCTTCCAGTACCGGTCCATGACCGGCACCACCGACAACGCCACGCTCGGGATCCAGGACAGCACGCGCACCGTGGGGCTCACCGTGGCCTTCAACCAGGCGTACGTGCGCGACAGCCTCGCCGTGCGCATCGTGCCGCTCCGCCAGTGGCTCGCGGTGGTGCCGCCCGCGGGATTCCTGCTCCCCGGCGAGCACCAGACCGTGCGCCTGGACATGGACGCCACCGGGCTCGGGACCGGCACCTACGGCGGGCGCGCGCGCATCGTGAGCAACGACCCGGCGGCGCCCGACACCGCGGTGAAGGTGGCGTTCCACGTCAGCGGCGCCCCCGACATCGTGGTCTCGCCCCCGGCACTCGACTTCGGTGCGCTGTTCTGGGGCGCGCGCGACACGCTCGCGCTCACGGTGGAGAACGCGGGCGTGGACCCGCTCCTCGTGGCCGGCGTGCGCACCGACCGCGCGGATTTCCAGGTCGCCGGAGGACCGTTCACGCTCCTGCCCGGGGGAGCGGTCACGGTGCCGATCGTGTTCGCGCCCTCGCAGGTCGTCGACCTGCGCGGCACGCTGTCGATCACGAGCAACGACCCTGACCTGCCGGACGCCCAGGTGGCGCTCCACGGCATCGGCAGCGAGGCGCCGGTGATCGACGCCGCGGCCACGCTGCTCGCGACGTCGGCGACGCGGGTGCTGACACCCGATGCCTCGCAACGCGAACGGGCGCTCGTGCTCAAGAACAACGGTGGAGCGCCGCTCCTGTGGACGGCGTCGGCGTTCCAGGGCGCGGTCGGCTCGCGGCTCGCGGGCCTCGCCGCCGTCGCGGGTGCCCCGCATCCGCTCCAGCGCATCGCCCAGGTGAAGGGCGCGCTCGGCCCGGGCCCGGCCGCGGCGGGGGACGGCGGCCCCGACGCGTTCGGCTATCGCTGGATCGACTCGGACGCGCCGAGCGGTCCCGTGTACGCCTGGGAGGAGATCGCGGCGACCGGCACCCGGCTCTTCGGCGGCGCCGACGACTCCACCACGCGCGTGGCGCTGCCGTTCCCGTTCTCGTTCTACGGCCACACCTACGACAGCGTGTCGGTGTGCACGAACGGCTTCCTCGCCTTCGTCGGCCGCGACAGCTCGCTCGTCAACACCGACCTGCCGAACGCCGCCGAGGGCGTGCCGCGGGGGCTCGTCGCGCCCTACTGGACAGACCTCGACCTGCGCGCGGTGCGCGGCGCGGGCCGCGTGCTCGCGCGCTACGACGGCGCCAAGTTCGTCGTCGAGTGGAAGGACGCCGTGCACTTCTCGGGCGCGAGCCCGTACACGTTCGAGGTGCTGCTGTGGCCGAACGGCGTCATCGAGTACCAGTACCAGTCGATCGGTGGGTTTACCGGCGTGAACACGGTCGGCATCCAGGACGAGACCGGCACCGTGGGCCTGCGCGTCGCCTACAACGTGCCGTACGCGCACCCGGCCCTGCGCGTGCGGCTCTCGCACCGCGACGACTGGCTCGCGGTGACGCCCGCCAGCGGCAGCATCCCGCCCGGAGCGAGCGACACGCTGCACGTGCGCTTCGACGCCCGGCAGTACGCGGACGGCGACTACGCGGGTGCGGTGCGCATCGAGAGCAACGACGTTCGCGAGCCGCTGCTCTCGGTGCCGTGCGCGCTGCACGTGGGCCTGCTCACGAGCCCGGCAGCACCCCAGCCGGGCGCGCTCGACGCCGTGTCGGCGAGCCCGTTCGTCCACTTCCTGCTCGCGCCGCCGCCGACCGCGGGCGTGGTCGCGGGCAGCCTGCGGCTGAACGGCCTGGCGGTGGTGCCCGCCGGCGACCCCGTGCGCGAGCCCGACGGCCGGATGACGGTGACGCTGCGCGCGCTCGACGTGCTCGCGCGCTCGGGCGGCGCGCCGCGCGACACGGTGACGCTCTCCGGCGAGTACGACGTCGGCGGCTGGTTCGCCGCGGACGCACTCCTGCACGTCGCGCCACCCACACTGAAGGGCGGGCCGCTGCCCGCGTTCGGCGAGCGTGGGGAGAAGCGGCGCATCGACGAGCCGATCGCGCTCGATTGGAGTGCGCCCGCCGCGGGCGCCGAGCGCTATGCGGTGATGTGGTCGGCCGACGGCGGCATGCGCTGGACCACGATCGCGAGCGTCACCGCGCCGCCCTATACGCTGGTCGCGCCGGACACCACGTCCGGCGCACTCGTGGAGGTGGTTGCGAGCCTGGGGGACGCGGTGGTGGGGACGTGGCTCTCGGCGCCGTTCGCGGTACTGCCGCCGGCCTCCGGCGGTCCCCTGCCACCCGCGCGCTTCGCGCTCCGGCTCACGAGCGCCACCCCGGCCCGTGATGGCGCGCATTTCTCGCTCGAGCTGCCGAGCCCGGGCCAGGCGGACGTGGAGGTCTACGACCTCACCGGCGGCCGCGTGGCCCAGATCGTCCGCGGCCCGCTCCCGGCCGGCCGGCACGCCATCGCCTGGGATGGCCTCAAGTCGGATGGCTCGCGGGCGGCCCCCGGGGTCTACCTCGTGCGCGCCCGCCACCCGGCCGGCTCGGCCACACTGCGCGTGATCGCGCTGCGTTGACGCCCGACCGCGCTCGGCCGGTCTAACCGCCGCGTCCGTCAGGGCTTGACTCCCTGCGGCCGCGCCGCGAGAGTCAGTTTGAGAAGGGCCTGTCTCCGGGCCCCTTGCCCCGTGCATCTCGCGTGCCTCGACCGGCGTATGAGCGGGGTCACCCTTTGCGAGGCGGGTACCCACGCCGATGACGAACAGCTCTCACCTGCTGGCCACGGTGAACCTGGTGCTGGGCGGGCTGGTGTTCCTGCTCGGCTTCGTCATCCTGCGCGAGAACCCCCGCCAGCGCCTGAACCGCGTCGTATCGATGATGCTGTTCTTCGGCGGGCTCGGGGGTGTGCTCGCCGCGCTCACGCTGCTCGTGCCCGGCAAGGGCGAGGGCGCCGGGCTGCAGACGAACGTCGCCTACGTCTGGGAGCTGTTCTTCCCCACGGCGTTCCTGTTCGCGAGCGTGTTCCCCGAGGAGCGCGCGTTCACGCAGACGTTCACGCTGCCGGGCGGCATGCGCTCGCCCAACTTCATCCTCCTCGTCTACGCGCCGCACACGTTCCACTTCCTCTTGGTCGTGGTGACGTCGTTCCTGCCCGGCGAGGGAGCGTCGCACGCGAGCGTGGGCTTCGGGCGCTCGCTCATCGACCTCTTCACCGTGCTCGGACGGCTGTTCCTGAGCATCCACCAGTCACTGTTCTCGCTCGTCGACCTCGGCTTCGGCGCCGCCGCCGTGGCGCTGCTCATCAACAGCCTGCGCCGCCAGCAGGCGCCGCGCGTGCGCCAGCAGCTGCTCGCCATCTCCATCGGGCTCGTGAGCTGCCTCGTGCTCTACGCGTTCGCGACCACGATCCCGACGCTGCTCGGGCGGCCGCTCGAGCGCAGCATGCAGGCCGCGCTCACCACCGCGGCGTTGACACTCGGCTCGGGCTCGATCGCCTATGCGATGGTGCGCTACAAGTTCCTCGACACCAAGCTGATCGCCCGCCGCGGCATCCTCTACGCGCTCGCTTCGGCGCTGCTGATCGGCTTCTACCTCACCGTGGTCGAACGCGTGAACCGCATGGTCGCGGCGGCGTTCGGGATCGATGCCCGCACCGTCGAGCCGGTGTTGCTGATCATCGCGCTGACGCTGTTCCAGCCGGCGGTGGCCAAGTTGGAGGACTCGCTCGACAAGATGTTCCTGCGCGATCCCACCGACTACCGGAACGTGCTGCGCGCGCTCGGGCGCGAGCTGCAGACCACGATCGACCTCGAGGACCTGCTCAACCGCTCCATCCGCACGCTCACCGAGGCGCTGCTGCTGCGCTCGTCGTACATGGTGGCGATCACCGCCGAGGGTCCGGTGGCGCGCACGGGCGCGGGCGAGCCGCTGTTGCGGGAGTCGCTCGACGGCATCGCCGCCATCATGACGCGGCTCTCGACGCAGTCGCCGAGCTACCGGCTCTCGGATCCCGTCGACGGGCTGAAGCGCGTCGACCGCGAGCTGCTGGTGAGGAAGCTCGGCATCGAGCTGATGGTGCCGCTGCGCTGGCGCAACGAGACGCTCGGCATCGTGCTGCTGGGGGAGAAGATCACCGGCACCGAGTTCACGAGCGAGGACGTGACGCTGCTGAACAACCTCGGCTCGCAGATGGGCGTGTCGCTCCAGAACGCGCTGCTGCTGCGCGACCGCTTGAAGGTCGCGCGCATCGAGGAGGAGCTGAACCTCGCCCACCAGATCCAGCAGACGTTCCTGAAGAACGAGTTCCCGGCGCTGCCGCGCTGCGAGGTCTACGCCATCAACCTGCCGAGCCGGCAGGTGGGTGGCGATTACTACGACGTCGTCACCGCGCCCGACGGCTCGTTCCTCGTCGCCATCGCCGACGTCGCCGGCAAGGGCGTGCCTGCCGCACTGCTCTCGAGCATGCTGCAGGCGGCGCTGCGCACGCAGGCGTCCTCGGTGCACTCGCCCGCGGAGATCCTGCGCAACGTCAACTCGCTCGTGTATCGCAGCACCGCCGTGCACCAGTTCGCCACGTTCTTCCTCGCGCACGTGAGCGCGGACGGCCGGCGCATGACGTACTGCAACGCCGGGCACAACTGGCCGGTGCTGCTGCGCCGGAACGGCGAGCGCGAGTGGCTCAAGTGCGGCGGCACGATCCTCGGCATCATGGAGAACGTGGCCATGGAGGAGGCGGCGTTCGAGCTCTCGCCCGGCGACGTGCTCGTGTTCTACACCGACGGCATCAGCGAGGCCACGAACGTGGACGGCGAGCTCTACGGTGAAGAGCGGCTGGTCGAGTTCATCTCCAGCCTGCCGCCCTCGCTCCACCCCGAGGCGATCGCTCAGGGCATCCTGCGCGAGGTGGAGCGCCACCTCGGCCGGCTCGAGGCCCAGGACGACCGCACGCTGGTGGTGCTGCGCGTCCAGGAGGCCGCCCGCGAGGGCGTCGAGAGCGGTCCCGAGCGCGAGGCGCTCGCGGCGCGCTGAGCTCCGGGGGAGCCGGCGCGGACGGATGAGACGGGGGATTTCCCACCCCGAAGCCCGGCGCGGTGTTAGGCTCCCTCGGGGTTGCGGCCGCGGCCGCAGCCCGGCAGTTCGCCCCGGCGCCCAGGAGCTCCCGTGCCCCGAGCCGCCCCACCGAGCCCCAGCCCGTACCGGAGCGCCGCCCGCGCCCGCCTCACCGGCGTCCTCCTCGCCGGCGTCCTCCTAGCCGGCGTCCTGGCTGCCCCGCGTGCCCAGGCGGTACCGCTCTTCGCCGCCGACTACCTGTCGTTCGACACCGGCGGGCGGCCGTTCTCGGTGGCCGTGGCGGACCTGAACCGCGACGGGCTCCCGGACCTCGTGACCGCCGACCAGACCACCGGCTCGCTCACCGTGCTCATGGGGCTGGGAGACGGCAACGTGGATCTGGGCGCGCTGTTCTTCGGCGGCAACTCGCCGATCTCCGTCACCACCGGTGACCTGAACGGCGACGGCATCCCCGATGCCGTGGCCGCCGACATGAGCGGGGACAGCGTCTCGGTATTGATCGGGGTCGGGGACGGCTCGTTCAGGACCAAGCGCGGGATCCACACCGGCTCGGCGCCGTTCTGCGTCGCCATCGCCGACATGGACCGGGACGGCCGCCAGGACCTGGTGGTGGCGAACGAGCGCGCCAACTCGGTCTCGGTGCTCCTCGGGCTCGGCGACGGGACGTTCAAGCCGAGGATGGACATCCCGGCCGGCGTGGACCCGGTCGCGCTCGCGGTCGCCGACCTCAACCTGGACGGCAAGCCCGACGTCGCGGTCGTCAACGCGACGTCGAACTCGCTCACGGTCCTGCTCGGCGACGGCACCGGTGCGTTCACGAACACCATCGACCGGCCCACGGGAACGAACCCGTTCTCGGTGGCGATCGCCGACCTGAACGGCGACGGCATGCCCGATGCTGCGATCGCGAACCAGGGCTCGAACACCGTGTCCGTGATGTACGGGCTCGGGAACGGCTTCTTCGGCCCCGAGACCGACTACCCGACGGAGGATCTGCCGATCTCGGTCGCCGCCGGCGACCTGAACGGCGACGGCCGCCTCGATCTCGCGGTGGCCGACTACCAGTCGAACCGCGTGCGCGTGTGGCTCGGCACCGCGACCGGCACCTTCACCACGCTCGGCGACTTCCGCGCCGGATTGCGGCCCGCCTGCCTTGGCATCGTGGACATGAACCACGACGGCCGGCAGGACATGGTGGTGGCGAACCAGGGATTCAGCACCGTGTCCGTGCTGCTCGGCAGCGGCGACGGCAAGTTCGGGAAGGACGCCGACTTCGCCACCGCGGGTGAGCCGAGTGCGGTCGCCGTGGGCGACCTGAACGGCGACGGCAAGCCCGACGTCGCGGTCGCCGACTTCACCGACGACCGGGTCTCGGTGCTTCTCGCCGGTGGCGACCATCGGTTCCAGCCGCACGTCGAGTACATGACCGGCGCGGGTCCACATGCCATCGCGATCGGGGACGTGAACGGCGACCACAAGGCCGATCTCGCGGTCGCGAACCTGTTCGGCAACTCGGTGTCGGTCCTGCTCGGACGCGGGGACGGTACGTTCGCGCCCGACCTCCAGTGTGGGGTCGGGCGTGCGCCCACGGGCATCGTGATCGTCGATCTCGATCGCGACGGGATCCTGGACATGGCCGTGTCGGACTGGGACGATGACGCCATCTCGGTCATCCGCGGCAAGGGCGACGGCACATTCGAGCCATGGCACCTGTACCAGACCGGCCTCGGGCCGGCCTCGATCCTGTCGGCGGACCTGGACCAGGACGGCATCCCGGACCTGGTCACGACCGACCAGGTCGGCGGCACGGTGTCGATCTTCCGCGGCGGGGGGAACGGGACACTCCTGACGCGCGACAGCTTCATCGGCGGGGGCGCGCCGAACAACGCCGCCATCGGCGACCTGAACGGTGACGGCGTCCCCGACCTGGTGGTGACGAACGGGGCCACGTCCTCGGTGAGCGTGATGATCGGAAGCCGCCACGGCGAGATCGGTTTCAACAAGCGCGAGTTCAGGGTCGGGAACACGCCGGTCGCGATCGCCCTCGGCGACTACGACGGCGACGGCGAGACCGACGCTGCGGTCGTGAACGCGTTCGCGAACACGGTCAGCGTGCTGCTCGGGAACGGCGAGGGGCTCTTCCCCCGGCGCACGCGGGCGGACTTCGCGGTGGGCGACCTGCCGCAATCGATCGCGAGCACCGACCTCGACGGCGATGGGCGCATCGACCTGGTGGTGCCGAACACGGACGAGAACTCGATTTCCGTGCTCATGAACGTCGGCGGCGTGAGCACGTTGCCGCCGCCGCCACCGCCGCTGCCCACCTCGCTCCAGCTCCTCGCCGCGCGGCCGAACCCGTCGCGGGGCGTGAGCGAAGTGCGCTTCGTGCTGCCCTCGGCGCAGCCCGTGCGCGTGGACGTGCTCGACGTCGCCGGCCGCATCGTGCGCACGTTACGCGCGGACACGCCGCTGCCCCCGGGCGAGCAGGGCATGCGCTGGGACGGGCTCGATGCTTCTGGCCGGCACGCGCCCGAGGGCCTGTACGTGATGCAGGTGCGCGCCGGGAGCGAGGTCAAGGCCGCGAAGCTCGTGCTCGTGCGATAGACGCCGGCACGCAGCACTGGGTGGCGGAGTGATGTACGCTCCTTGCTCGCGGCCGCGCGACCGTTTCGCCGCGAGTGGGAGAGCAGCCATGCAGAAGCGCAAGCTGGGAAGAAGCGGCCTGGAAGTGTCCGCGATCGGGCTCGGGTGCATGGGGATGAGCTTTGCTTACGGCCGCCCCGAGGAGCGCGACGAGCGCGAGTCGATCGCCACCATCCATCGCGCCATCGAGCTGGGCGTGACGTTCTTCGACACCGCCGAGGCGTACGGGCCCTACACCAACGAGGAGCTGCTGGCCCGCGCGCTCGCGGGCAAACGCGACCGCGTGGTGATCGCGACCAAGTTCGGGTTCACGTTCGATGACCAGGGCGCGATCGCCGGCACCGACAGCCGCCCGGCCCACATCCGTGAAGTGGTCGAGGCCTCGCTCACGCGGTTGAAGACGGACCACATCGACCTGCTCTACCAGCATCGCGTGGACAGGAACGTGCCGATCGAGGACGTCGTCGGCACCATGGCGGCGCTCGTGCGCGAGGGGAAGGTCCGCCACCTCGGGCTCTCCGAGGCCGGCGAACAGACGATCCGCCGCGCGCACGCCGTGCACCCGATCGCGGCGGTCCAGAGCGAGTACTCGCTGTGGGAGCGGAACCTCGAGCCGCGCATCGTGCCGCTGCTGCGCGAGCTCGGCATCGGCCTCGTGCCGTTCGCGCCGCTCGGCCGTGGGTTCCTCACCGGCGCGGTGAAGCGCGCCGAGGAGTATCCCGAGGGCGACTATCGTCGCGGCGACCCGCGCTACCAGGGCGAGAACTTCGACGCCAACGTGCGCGCCGCCTCGGCCGTGCGCGACATCGCCTCGAAGCGCGCCGCCACCCCCGGCCAGGTGGCGATCGCCTGGCTGCTCGCCAAGGGTCCCGACGTGGTGCCGATCCCCGGCAGCAAGCGCCGCCAGCACCTCGAGGAGAACGTGGGCGCGGCCGAGGTCACGCTCGGCGCGCAGGAGATGGCGGCGCTCGACGCGGCGCTGGCGCCGGGGAAGGTATCCGGGCCGCGCTACAACCCGCGGCAGATGTCGATGGTGGATCGCTAGAGCAGCGACGACCGTGCGCATCGGCATCCTCGGCTCGGGGCTGATGGGTGGGAAGCTCGGCACGCTGTTCGCGAGGGCCGGGCACCACGTGGTGTTCAGCTACGCGCGCAGCCCACGCAAGCTCGAGCGGCTCGCGCGTGCGGCGGGCCGGCGCGCGAGTGCGGGGACGGTGCGCGAGGCCGCGAGCGCCTCCAACGTGCTGCTGCTCGCCGTCCACTGGTCGCGCATGGACGACGTGCTGAAGCAGGCGGGGCCGCTCCGCGGCAAGGTGGTCGTGAGCTGTTCGCTGCCCATGAGTGGCGACGACGGCGAGCTGGTGGTCGCGCACACGTCCTCGGGCGCCGAGGTGCTGGCGAAGCGGCTCCGGGGCGCTCATTTCACCGCCGCGTTCGGGACCATCCCCAGCGAGGTGTTGTTCGACGTGTTCGCGCGCCGGCGGCGAAAGCCGCGGCCCTCGATGCTCCTCTGCGGCGACGACGCGACCGCGCGGCGCACGGTGACGCGACTGATCCGCGACCTCGGTTTCGACCCGGTGGACGCGGGCCCGCTCCGGAGCGCGCGCTTCCTCGAGCCGTTCACGCTGCTGATCGCCCGGCTCGCCTACGAGGGCAAGCGCGGCCCGAGGCTCGCCTATCGTTTCCAATGGATGGAGAGGCCCTGAACCCCGCCGCTGCATCTGCTAGCATCGCCGCGTAGCGAGGGCGATGGAGTTCGCCTCGAACCGCCCGGGCCCCGGGCTGATGACTCCTACCGGTCACGGTGGGGGTCGTTTGCATATCGGCGGCGGGAGGGACGATGGAGCGAGTGTTGCTGGTGGGCGCGGGCGGGTTCCTGGGCACGGTGCTGCGCTACCTGGTCGGCGGCTGGGTCGGCCGGCTCAAGGCCGGATGGACGTTCCCGGTGGAGACGATGATCATCAACGTCTCGGGATGCGTGGTGATCGGCCTGCTCGCGGGCTTGAGCGAGACGCGCGGGATCTTCACCGGCTCCACGCGCGCGTTCCTGTTCATCGGCGTGCTCGGCGGCTACACCACGTTCTCGACGTTCGGCTACGAGACGTTCCAGCTGCTGCGCGACGCGCAGTGGCCCGCGGCCGCGGCGTCCGTGGCGCTCCAGGTCGGGCTCGGGATCGGCGGCGTGTGGGCGGGCCACTCGCTCGCGCGCCTGGCGGGGTGAGGCAACGATGAGCATTCCAGAAGACGGCTACCTGCTCCGGATCTTCGTCGGCGAGAGCGACAAGCACGAAGGGAAGCCGCTCTACGAGTGGCTGGTCTTGAAGGCCCGCGAGGCCGGCATCGCCGGCGCCACCGTGCTCCGCGGCATCGAGGGCTTCGGCGCGCACAGCCGGCTCCACACCGCGAAGATCCTGCGGCTCTCCGCGGACCTGCCGATCGTGGTCGAGATCGTCGACGCGCTCGAGAAGATCGAGGCGTTCATGCCCACCGTGGATCACGCCATCGACGAAGGACTGGCCACACTCGAGCGCGTGAAGGTGCGGTTCTACCGGGGTGGGAAGCTCAAGGACGCCCGCTGAGCGGTCGGGCACTCAAGGCCCAAGTCGGTGCAAAGATGTGGGTTCGCTCGGTAGAACGTGGGTCGGGCCATTGCGGATGCACGCCGTCGCCACCCGCGGCACGGAATTCGCTCGGACGCTGCCGGCAGCGAGCCGGCGTCACGCCGGCGTGCCACGAACGGATCGAACGACGAGAGGGTGGGCAAGCCATGAGCTACGCGATCGCATTCCTGGCCGGCGTGATCTCCGCGTTCGCCGGCATCTGGCTCTTCGTACGCTGGGCTGACGCCGTCGAGACCGTGGAGCACCGGCGCAAGGTGGAGCACAACTTGCGCACGTACGAGACCTTGAAGAACGAGCTGGAGAGAGGGCACCGCAAGGCCGCCTGAATCGACATTCACATTTACCTCGACACTGGTGCGCGGGACAGTCCCCAGTAGGTCTGCAGAATCCAGTCGATCAACGCGATGCCCTGCGGGCGCTTGAAGTACCAGACCGGGAAGCCCGAGAACACCACTCCGGGCGAGCCCGGCCCGTGGTAGAGCGTCATCACCGGCCGGCCGCTGCCCGCGGCACCGCCCAGCGTCTCGTACAGCGTGTCGAGCGTGGAGGCCGTCTCACGCGTGACCGGGTCCCGCTCGAGGATGGCGTTCGGCTTGGTCAGGAACTCGACGACGCAGTTCGAGCGATAGAAGTCGGTCGGGTTGGTGCGGTTGGGGGCCATCGGGTCGGTGTCCGCGCTCTTCTCCTCGAGCTGCGGCGGCAGCAGCGCGTAGTCGGGTGCTCCGGGCCAGCCGCCCACGGCGCGCGGCGAGAGGACGGCACGAGCCGTCCGGTCCTCGGTGATCTCGCTCTGCCAGTGGGGGAACCTGTACATGAATCGCGCCGGCGTCAGCTCACCCAGCTCCGAGGAGTAGACGTTGCTCTTGCTGAGCTTCGCCTCCCAGTCGATCTGCGTCGCGGTGGCGACCCCGCCGCCCATCACCCACAGCTTGCCGCCGAGCGCGAGCCACACCGGCAGCGGGCTGTTGACGCCCGGGGCCGAGAGCAACCGGAGCATCGGGTACTGCAGGTTGACATCATTGGTGAGGACGAAGTCTCCGTTCACCATCCAGACGATGTGGCGATAGTGGTTGAGCTTCGTGAGCGTGAGATTGGCGCCGCGCCCGGACGTCACCAGCGAGTCGTACGAGTACCCCGCGAAAATGCCGGGTGTCGAGACCGTGCCCGCCGGATAGCACTTCCACGGCTTGCCGCCGCGCGCGAATAGGAACGTGTCCAACTCGGACGCAGTGGGCCAGGGCCCGCGGGGCGCCAGCACGCATGCGCCGGACTTCACGTCCTTCGGGAACCGGGTGTCGTCCAAGATCAGCAGATCGCGTTCCATGCTGGCCGTGATCGCCGTATAGACGACGACGAGCAGGCTCAGGCCTCCAGAGTTGTCCCGGGCCTCGAGATAGAAGAAGTGGCTCGGGGAGTCGATCCCGGGATGGACCGCGGGCAGCCTCGCCTGCGTGTCGGTATGCCATTGGCTCCAGTGCTTCAAGTCGGTGGCCTCGTCGGTGCGCGGCGTCTCGTCCGAGAGCGACCCCAGGTCCACCGCCCAGCGATAGCCGGTGATGAACGAGCCGGCCCCGGGAATGCCCGACCAATCGAGCACTGTCTCCTGCTCCGCCGGCACCTCGGCGTGGAAGTACTGGCTGGGGGAAGAAAAGAAGCCGCCCGCGCCGTACGTCAGCGTGAAGAACGGGCTGGTGATCGTGAGCACTGGCCCGACGAGGGCCGCATTCGAGGTGCTGAACGTGAGGATGTTGGAGTCCAGCGTGAACGGTGCGGAGCACGCGCCGGCCTCGTCGAACGCGACCACCGCGAGCACGTAGCGCTGACCTGGCTGCAGACCGCGGATGTCGACGCCGGAGGCCGCACCCAGGAGCGAATCCCAGTCCGCGAACCGCGGCCCGAAGAGCTTGAGCAGGGTGTCCGGGTTGAGTTGAATGTCCAGCGTCCCCGGGACGCTGGACTGCCCGAACACCTTGTACTTGATCATCGCCGGCGTGCGCGTGAGCCGTCCGTCCGGATCGTCGGCGATCCACGAGACACGAAAATCGGGGGCGACTGTCGGCAGCAGGAGCTTGCTCGCCTGCGGCGAGGTGACCTTCAACGTGGGCAGCACCGTTGTTGCCGTGAACGAGATCCACGCGGGCGCGGACATCGCCCCGCGGTCGTCCACCGCCTTCACCACCACGGTGTGGAAGCGGCGAGCGTAGAGGCTGCTGTCGGAGGGCAGCGAATCCGCGGAGAACACGAACACGCGGCGGTTGAGCGTGGTGGCGGTCCACGCGGTGTCGTTTCCTGCAAGCGCGGGAGGATCGACCGCGAAAAGAAAGTGATCGATGTGACCGTCCGCATCGCGGCCCGCCCAGCGGATGTCGTACGAGTAGTTGCCGATCGTGCTGCCCGGCGCGGGCGCCGACGTGAGCGTGATCGTCGGCGGCTGGTTGGGGGGCGACACGAGCGGCGCCACCTTGGCGCACGAGCCCATGGCGAGCAGCACCGGTACGAGTGCCAGAACCCGGGAGCGTGTGCGCCGCGTCATCGGATCACCACGAACTTGCCGACCTGGTGGCCGGCCGTGGAATCCACGGTGAACAGGTAGATCCCGGATTCGATGTCCTGCCCGTTCC
>Ga0207670_10001347_pt1 | contig 12958 bp, 11 predicted proteins | sample KBSS23HmetaG_FD_184339 | JGI IMG/M metagenome (GOLD analysis project Ga0207670, IMG submission 184339) | Switchgrass rhizosphere microbial communities from Kellogg Biological Station, Michigan, USA - KBS S2-3H metaG (SPAdes) (version 2) | ecosystem: Host-associated > Plants > Roots >... | reverse complement strand
CACGATGATGATGGAGAAGACGCCCACCATCACGCCCAGCAGCGTCAGCGCGGAGCGGAGTTTGTGCGCCGCCAGCGCCTGCATCGCCATGAAAAAACTTTCCCACAGTTCGGCGTGGAAAATCGCCAGGCCTTTGGCTCGCGAGGTCCGTGGTGTTGAGGGCGGGTTCGCCATGCGTTACGCGGGAGGCTGCGGGCTACACCACAACTCGCGGTGAGTTCCCTCTCCCCACGACGGAGGAGTGGGGAGAGGGCTAGGGAGAGGGGCAACCCAATGAAAATGGCCCTCCTCTCCCCGGCCCTCTCCTCCCTCCGGGGAGAAGAGGGAGACAGTCATCGGCGCCGTTGCAAGTAGTGTTTCCCTCAGATTCATCAGCATTCGCTTTCGCTCACTCGTTGCGCAGCGCATCGACGGGGTTCATGCGCGCGGCGCGCCAGGCCGGCAGAAAGCCAGCGATGACACCGGTCAACACCGAGACCGCGAGCGCGACGAGCACCAGGTTCATGGACATGCTGGCCGGCAACACCGTCCTCAGCGCCTGGCAAATGGGAAAGGCAATCGACAATCCGATCAACCCGCCCAGCAGGCAGATGGTCGAGGCTTCGATCAGGAACTGGATCAGGATCGTGCGCCGTTTGGCGCCGATGGCCTTGCGGATGCCGATCTCGCGCGTCCGCTCGGCCACGGAAACAAACATGATGTTCATGATGCCGATCCCGCCGACAAACAACGAGAGCCCGGTGATGAACAGCCCGGCGGTGGCGATCACGCCGCTCATCTTGTTGAACGTTTTGATGAAGGCGTCCTGCGAGTTGACCGCGAAATCGTCCGGGTCGCCGGGCGCAAGCCGGCGGACTTTGCGCATCACGCCGCGGATTTCCTCCTTGGCGTCCTCGATGTCCGCCACACTGCCGACTTTCACCGTGATGCGAACGCCAGGGCGGAAGACAAAGCCGGCCACGAAGCGAGTGACCGGGACGTAGCAGGTGTTGTCGAGATTCTCCAGGCCCAGAAACTTGCCGCGCTTCTCAACGACGCCAACGACCTCGAAGGAGGAGTTGCCGATCTTGATCTTATTGCCGACCGCCGGACCTGGCGCGAAGAAACTCTTCGCCAAATCCGCGCCGATCACACACACCGGCCGTGCCCCGTCCACCTCCGCGGCGGAGAGGAACCGGCCCTCACTGAAATTCAGCCCGTTCACGACGACGGCCTCTTCCGTGTCGCCGATCAGGATTACGCCGGTGGAGGTCCGGTCCTTGTATTTGATCGTGCGGATGCTGATGGACTCTAGGCTGACTTTCCACTCGGGGTTAGCCAGGCGCATGAAGGTCCGGCCGTCGGCTAGCCAGATTTCGCGCCGGTTGCGAATCTTCCACCACGGCTCGTCGCTGAACCAGGCAAACTTCTGGATGTAGAGCACGTCGGTGCCGATGGCGGATATGCTCTTGAGAAAGGCGGCGTTCAGCCCCTGGATCGCAGCGCCCATCAGTGTGACGGTGACGATGCCGATCACGATGCCGAGCGTTGTGAGGCCGGCGCGCATCTTGTTGGCGCGAATCGCGTCCCAGGAGATCGCGAGGCCTTCGCGAAGTTCAGTGAGAAAATTCATCCGTTTCGCGATTTGCGTATGCACCGGGACCGTGAACCGAACAATGGAGCGCCGAGCTCCCGTTCGGCGCGATTCTCGCCTGGCGGACAGACAACACCGTGCCGAACTGGAGTTCGGAGCTCCGGTTCATGGAGAGCCTTCTTTCGTTTTCTCGCATGCAGGGCGTCTGACGTGGATTATGCCGGAACCTGGCTCAAATCGCTGGCCGCCCGTGCGCGCGCCACAGTTTCGTCACTTGCGATCAGCCCATCCAGAATCCGGATGATCCGCCGCGCGTGACGGGCCACGGACTCCTCGTGGGTGACCACGATGATGGTGTTGCCCTTCTGGGCGAGTTCCTCGAACAATGCCATGATCTCGACGCCGGTCTTGGAGTCGAGATTACCCGTCGGTTCATCGGCCAGCAGGATCGAGGGCTCGTTCACCAGCGCGCGCGCGACGGCCACGCGCTGGCGCTGGCCGCCGGAAAGTTCATTGGGTTTGTGCTGCACGCGATCGGCGAGGCCAACCTGAGCCAGGGCATGCAAGGCCTTGGCGCGGCGCTCCTCGGCGGGCAGGCCGGCGTAGATCATGGGCAACTCGACGTTTCGCAGCGCGGTGGAACGGGCGAGGAGGTTGAACGTTTGAAAGATGAACCCAATCTCACAATTCCGGATCTCCGCAAGCTGGTTGTCATCCATGTGGCTCACGTCCTGTCCGTTCAACTCGTAGCTGCCGGAGGTGGGTGTGTCGAGGCAGCCGATCATGTTCATCAGCGTGGATTTGCCTGACCCGGAGGGGCCCATGATGGCGACGTATTCGCCGTGCACAATCTCGAGCGAGACTTCGCGCAGCGCGTGGACGGTTTCGGTGCCCATCACGTATCGGCGCGCGAGCTTGCTGATCCGGATGAGGCTCACGGCTGTTTCTTTTCCTCCCTCGCTGATTTGGACCGGTTGTCCCGCTTGATCCGCTTGCCCTCTTCGAGCTCGCGGTTGATCGCTTTGTAGGTGCCGGTGACGGCTTCCTGGCCCTCGGTCAAACCCTCGGTAATCTCCACAAATTCATCGTCGCCGATGCCGCGCTTGACCTTGATCATCTTCACCGTGTCGCTCCCGGTGACGAACACGACTTCCACCGGCTTGTTGGCTTCATCCTGTTTCTTGGGTTTCTTCTCCGGCATGTCCTCTTCCTCGTCTTTGCGGGCCGTTTTCTTTTGCTTCTCATCGACGGCGCCTTTGGGCAGGCGGGTGGTAACACTTTGGATCGGGACGGTCACCACATTGGTCCGGTAGCGCGTCTCGATCTCGGCCGTCACAGACATGCCGGGCCGCAGCTCCTCCTTTTCATCGACGCGGATCCGCACCTCGAATTTGGTCGCCTCCTGCGACTGTCCGCCGCCTCCGCCGCCGCCCTGAAGCCCGGCGTCCTTCGATGAATTGGCGATTTCCGTCACGGTCCCCTTGAACTTGCGGTCGCGAAAGGCGTCCACTTCCAGCCGCGTTTTTTGCCCGGGCTTGATGAGCACGACGTCGATTTCGCCAACGTCAACGCGGGCTTCCATGGCGTTCAAATCGGAGACGATCATGATTTCGGTGCCGGTCATCATCGCTGTGCCAACCACGCGTTCGCCCAGGCGTGAGTTCAATTTGCTGATCGTGCCGTCCAGGGGCGAAGCGATCGTGGTCTTGGCCAGTTCCTCCTGGATCCGGTCGAGCGCCGCTTTCGCCACGGCCACTTGATGAGTCGCGGATTCGTATTGCGCCTGGGCCACCTCGAAACCGGTTCTGAACTCAAGAAACGTGGACTCCGATTCGAGCTTGCCGAGGTACATCTCCTCGTTTCGTTTGAATTCCAGCTCGGCTTTTTTCATGCTGGCCTTGGCCAGATCCTTGCCGGACGCGGAAGAGAGGTATTGGGCTTCGGCCGACTTGACGTTGGCGACGTAGGTGTCCGGCTTGATCTTGACCAGCAGATCGCCCTTCTTCACGGACTGGCCTTCTTTGACCGGCAAATCGATGATTTCGCCGCTGACCTCAGGGCTGATCTTCACTTGCAACACGGGCTGGATCTTGCCGTTGGCGACGACGGTTTCGGTGATGCTGCGGCGCGCGACTTTTTCCGTCTGCACGGTAATGACCGGCTCGCGCTTGCGGAAAATCGCCGCGAGCGTCAACCCCGCCAGCACCAAACCGATCGCCGAGAAGACAATGATTCTGCGTTTCTTGTTTTTTGGGTTTGCCATTCGCAATATTTCTCTGACACGCGGCGCATCAGCTTTGTTTCAACTTCATCGGCCAGTCGCGGAAAAGCATTGCCCGATTGGAGCGGCCCGGCGATTACAGGTTGAGTCCAAGATTGTATTTCCAGTTATCTGCCCCACCCGGGCAGGACCATCACGGCCACCAACGCAGCCCAAAGGCCAAAAAGCCAAATCGCCGTCTTCCCAAAGGCGGTCTGGCATAGTTTCGCCAGGCCGAGCGACAACAAGGCGATATACCAGAGCAGGAAGACATTTAATTGACTGAGAAAAACGTGGACCTTGTTCGCGGGATCAAATTCATGAACGAGCAACACCGGCCCTGGAGACATCGCTATGTTGCCCATTACCACCGCGAGCAACATAGCGACAATTCCTCCCAAAATGTTGATCGTGCCAGCCAGGCCCGCCACTTCCATTGCCTTGACGTAGGGAAACCGGGTTTTGAATGCCCACCGGCCCAGCAGCCAGAGGATGAGCGCCGCCAGGAAAAGCATGACACAATTTGCCACCACCGCTCCCACCGAGCCGAAGACTTTCATCAGGGTCGGGCCCATGAATCGTTCCGAAACGGCTAGCGCCTGATCGGCTTGCTGCTTCGTCATCTTGCCGGCGTCAACCCGCTGCTGCATTGCCTTTTCCTGCGCCTCCCGCATCGAGTGCAGGATGGTCTCCTGCGAAAACACGGCGAACGAGTAAATCACCCCGACCAGGCAGGTCAGCAGGAGCGGCACGAGCCAATTCCCGGTCGAAGGCGTGCTCGTCCTGATCTCGTCAAAAACATCCCCGGGCGCGGCGTAAACATTCAATAACCGGCCGATCAGTGAACTGCGCGGTCGTTGGACTGCTTCGACTGGTAAAGGTGACGGAGCATTTTCCATATGTATGGGCTGAAGCTAATCGGGTCTCAGGACTGTGCCACGTTCGGGAAACGGCTGAAGAAAGTCAAGTTACGTTCGGCATCAACCGCAAGATGACCTGGACTCTGCCGCCGCGCTGGCCGGCTTGGGCGAGGACTCATCGGGGAGTTCGACCGAGCCGGAGCGCAACCGTCACGCGCTTGACTCTCGAAATCAGATCGTCCCAGAAATCGAGAATTGAGAAATGGGAATTGAGAATTAGCCCATTGGCGGAGCGGCCTTTCGATGTCGCAGATCGGAATCATCCTTCAATGGCCCAATTCAAAACTCTCAGTTTGGAAGGGACTGCCGTTGAACAGGAGAGAACAGAGTTGCGTTGACATGTCGGAATCGGGTTCACGCGCAAACCATTCTCTGCACTCAATGGTGAGAGAGTACGCATGAAGCCCAAACCTCAAGCCGATCCTCTGTTTCCTCCGTTTTCTCCTGTTCCTCAGAAGATAGTTACGGCTTAGTGGTGCAACGACAACTCCGCGCTGCTCCAGCGTTCTCCCGCGCGCAACACGCGATGCGGCTGCTCCAGGCGCTGGCACTCCGTCACGAACTCATCCGGCGTCGTTGTGTTGAATTCGAACATTTCGTAGTGGCAGGGAATCACCAGCCTCGCGCCGATGTCTTTCGCCAACTGCGCCGCCTCGCGCCCCCAGAGGTTGCCCGCCACTCGACGCTCCGGCGCGCGTCCATTGATCGGCAGCAATGCCACGTCAATCGGCCAACGGAGCAACGATTCGACCATCTCGTCGTAAAGCACCGTGTCGCCGCTGTGATAGACAAACCCACCGCCGAACTCGACGACATAACCCAGGAACCTGTGTCGGCCATTTTGATCTCGTTGCAATTCCTCGTGCGCCGCCGGGACCGCGTGAATCTGGAACTGGCCGACGGTAGTGAATTGGCCGGCATCCAAACCGCGCGGCAGCTCCGCGGCTATTTTCAGCCGGTCAACGACGAACTCACGATCCGCCTCCGGAATCACCAGGTCCATTCCGGGATTCACTTGCAGCAGCGGAACCAGCGTCTCGGGATCAAGATGGTCCGTGTGATTATGGCTCGAGGTGACGACATGAATAAAATTCAAGCGCTCCGGCTCGATCACGCGCTCGGTCATCCGCACGTGCGGCTTGTCTGTGGCGGCGTATTTTTTCGTCAGCGAATCGGACAAATACGGATCGAAGAGGAGATGGTGGCCTTGCCAATGGAGCAAAAACCCGCTTTGGCCAAGCCACCAGAGATGAAAATGCCCGAGATCCTCGCGCGCGTTGGCAACGTCCGAGAGAAAATCGTCGTCTTGAAACGCGGGCTTGATCATGCGTGCATCCGAACCTGGTCATGCTGTCGGGTTCTTTCCACCGCTGCAAACTCAAACACCATCGAGCCGCGTCGTCGTAAGCTCGAAATGACCCAGCCCGTGGCACAGAACACGCTACCTTTTGACTGAATTCAGGCACTTTTTGAGAATGCTGGGTTTTTGAATAGTCGGACATCCTGAAGGCAGCGGTTATGTATCGACCACGACTAGTATCGGTTTGGACACTCGAGGCGCTCATAGCAGTTAGCGGCCTTTCACTTCTGATGGGAATGGGAGTTTCGGCTTCGGAGGGTCTGGAGCAGTGGTACTGGCGCAACCCGTCCCCCAACGGGAACGATTTGAACGGCGTGGCCTACGGCAACGGAACCTTTGTCGCCGTGGGAGCGGGCGGAACGATTCTGACCTCGGCCGATGGAAATCTCTGGGAACATCGCGAGAGCGGTTTCGACAATCAGCTCAACCAAGTGATCTTCGCTCAAAATTCCTTTCTCGCGGTTGGGGAGGGCGGCGTCATCCTCAGCTCCGACAATGCCAAGGACTGGGTTTCTCATCCAACGGACCCGCTCTACAGCCTGCGCGGAGTTACTTTCGCTCAAGGAAAGTATGTGATGGTGGGAGCAAACGGCGATAGCCAGCAGTTGAGCCAGATCATTTTGTGCTCCGACGATCTGGTGCAGTGGACGATCAGGCAATTCCCCGCTACCCACTCGTTGAGTCAGGTTGCCTACGGCAACGGTATGTTCATGGCAATCGGTGCCGATTCCTCCGGGTTCGCCAAGGCAACGATCCTGGTCTCCTCGAACGGCCTCGACTGGAATGCCGTGGTGCGCGACGACATTTTCGGCCTGAAATCCGTCGCTTTCGGCAATGGAATGTTTGTGACTGCGGGCAACGGGGGCGGGATTTTGACGACCGCCGACGGAACCGACTGGCAAGATCGAAGCATCGGTGGGGTGCTCCCTCTCCTGGGTGTGTCCTGGGTGGACAATCAGTTCCTGATGGTGGGCGGGGGCCGGGATTCACCCATTCTCCTCAGTTCGCCGGATGGAATGAGCTGGGCCGAGCGAGACAGTGCGGCGGGCGATTGGCTCTACGCTGTCGCGGGAGGTGGTGGCCGTTACGTTGCCGTTGGTCAGGATGGCCAGATTGTGAGTTCCGCAGATGCCAGCACATGGTCGAACGAGACGACCTATCAGTTCGGTAACCCGCTCAGGGGTTGGTTGTCTGCGGTCGCCTTCGGCAATGGGAGGTTTGTGGCGGTAGGCTCGGAATGGATTGTCACATCAACGGATGGAAAAGTGTGGACGAGTGCCGACACAACTCCTCCTGGGTTGCTCACAGATGTCATCTTTGGCGGCGGCCGGTTCCTGGCAGTCGGCATTGACGGCAACATTCTCTGGTCGTCAGACGGCCGTATTTCATGGGAATCGACTGCGGTTGCGCCGGAAATCCAACTGAACAGCGCCCCCTACGGAAATGGAATTTATCTGGTCAACGGTGTTTCGGGCACTATTTCGAACCCTCACAGTTGGCTGCTGCGAAGCACGAATCTGACTGAATGGGAAACCGTTTATGGTTCCACCATCGTTGTCCCGGAGAGGATCGTGTATGGGAACGGCCGATTCGTGGCCGGCGCTCCGAGGCAGTTCCTGGCGCTGGTTTCGACCAATGGGCGGGAGTGGACTGAGGTTTCGACCGGAAGTGTGGGGATCAGTGACATGGTTTTTGTGGACGGCAAATTCGTCGCGATCGAGGGCCGATCAACGAACGGCCTCGATTGGACGTTCAACTCGCCGCAGGACCGCCTCGTTGCGAGCGATAATTACTTGTCTGACATTACGTATGGAGACGGGGTATTTGTCGCATTGAAGTCGCGTGGTTTCGATTACATTGATGGAGACCCAAATAGTACCTTGCTCGACGTGCTCGTGCCTGGTTCCATCTGGACCTCCGCCAATGGTGTTCAGTGGACCAAGCGAATCGATGCGAGTCTCACGCTTTTGGGTGCTGCCTACGGCAACAGGACGTTCGTCGCTGTCGGCGGACATACGGCTATCGTCCAGTCAGTGAACCTCGCCAGCCTCGTGCCCGTACGTTTATCCGGCACTCTTGCCGCTGATCATATGCTCAGCCTTAACATCACCTCGGCGGCGGGTCTCGTCATGACGGTGGAAATCAGCAGCGACCTCAAATCCTGGCAAGCGCTGAGAACTTTGGTGAATGAAAGCGGCCAGACAAATTTGTTGGAAACCATTTTGCCGACGAACGGTCAACGATTTTATCGAGCGAAAACTTCAAACTGACGCTGGTCGTAGGCAGCGACGGATAGCGCCGATAAAAGTCGGACGCACTCTAAACGCCTCGTGCGGTTGGGAGACGCCCGACAGTCGCGAAGCGTGTGGAGGGCAATGACAAAAGAAATCCGAAGCCCGAATGTCGAAGGGCTCTGGTGCGCAATGGCCCTTTCGTCATTCGGATTTCGATATTCCTTCGGATTTCGTCATTCGTCATTCGGGTTTGACGACGCCTTCGGCCTTGTCAGGGTTCGCTGCGTGGTCAACACCCAGTTCCTTCCGCACCTTCTTGACCCCTTCAACCATGTTCTTGAGTTTCTGTTTCGCCGCCCAGCGCGCCGTCTGGCTCAGACCGCAATCCGGGGCGAACGACAGCCGTTCCGCGGGCGCATGCATCAGACAAAACCGGACGCGCTCGGCCACCTCCTCGACGGTCTCGATGTGGTAATTCTTCACGTCGATGATGCCCACGGCCACGTTTTTCTTCTCCGCGATCTCGCCGATGATTTCCAACTCGGCGAACTCGCGGCTGGCCATCTCCACGTGAATTTCGTCCACCATCAGATCGTGAAACGCCGGGAACATCGGCGCATAGCGGCGTGGACCGACCGCGCGGCCTTTGAAATTTCCGAAGCAAAGATGCGTCGAGAGCCGGCAGCGACGAAAGATCGGGTCCACCGTCCGATTGAATATATCGACGAACTTCTCCGGGTTTTCGCGGTGCGCGTAGCAACTCATCGAGGGTTCATCGACACAGATCTCCTGGCAACCGGCTCTGACCAGTGCCATGAGTTCTTCGCGGACGATGGGGAGCAATGCTTCGGTGAACCAGAACCGATCGTGATATCGCTGGTTCGGAATCAGCCGGCCACTGAGCGTGTAGGGTCCGGGCACGCTGGCCTTCAACCGGGTTGAGGCTTGAGGGTTTAGGGCCGAGAGCATCGGAGCCGCCAGTCGTTTGAAGCGCTCGAAGTCACGAACCACGCCCAACCCGCGAGGGGCGCGGAGTTCCCCGACGACTTTATGTCGGCCGCGCTGGTCATGAGCGGGCGGTCCGAATCGGCGCGGCGGGGCGGATTCGAGTTCGATGCCTTCGAGAAATCCGTAAAACGAGAGATTGAAATCGAGCCGCGTCTGTTCGCCATCGGTGATGACGTCGAGTCCGGCTTCCAATTGATCGAGAACCGCGATGGTGACGGCGTCCTCGATGAGTTCCTCGCGGTCCGCCTCGCCAAATTTCTCGAGATGCTGGCAGGCAAATTCCAGCCAGCCGGGAAAGGGATAACTGCCAATGACGGTCGTGCGCAGGGGAGGGGAAGGCATGAGGTATGAGGTATGAATGATGAGGATCAGGAAGAACCGTTTCGACTATTCTTGATCATCGAAGTGAAGATTGCCATGAGTTCATCGGCCTCTTGCAATAAGAGCGTCAGTTTTGTCGGCTTGACCGTGTCACTATCACCCAAGAGCTCAAACCATAGGATCGTTTCTTCCAATTCCTTTCGACAATCCCCCAGCTTCGAGATGAACTCGGCTCGTGAACGCGCCCGATATGCTTCGCGATAATTCGCAGCAACGGACGTGCCCGACCGGAACACCTGGTCCCCCAGAATTCGACCTGCCCGCGAGTCGGGTAAAGCCTCACACATCTTGATGATTCGGAGCGCAAATCGTTTAGTTCTTAGACGCAGGTCCTGCCTCGGCTTTCCCTCCCTCATACCTCATCCCTCCTACCTAGCTTCTCATAGAGCGTCGCCAGCCTTCGCGCGTGCTCGTCGTACGCCGACTCAAATAACTCCGTCGACTTTTGCGCGCCGATGACGGCGCTGGCGGTTAGGACCTTGGGCGGTTGGCCCGCGCGAGTGAGCCGCCAGGCGACCTCGGCCTTGATCGCGTTGACCAGGAGACAGCCGCCCACAGTCGAGCCGGGCGAGACTGGAGTTTCCAGTCCATCGATTCTCACCATCGCATCGCCGACCGGCGCCCCGGTGTCCAGCACCAGGTCGGCATAGTCCAGCAGTTTTTTCCCCGCCGGATGCCGGCTGCGGCTGGCGGCCGAATGCTGCTTGCTGACGATGACAACAACTTTCACTCCGCGCTTCTGGAAGCCCTCTGCCATTTCGATCGGCACAAGGTTGCAACCGCTCGACGAGGCCACGAGCGCCGAATCCCGTGGAGACACATCAAAGTTGCGAAGAATCCTTTCGGCCAACCCGCTCACATTCTCCAGGAACATGGCCTGGCGCTGGCCGTTCGGACCCACAACCGGATTGTGAAAGCTCAGGGACAACTCGACGATTGGATTAAAACCGGGAAATGATCCGTATCGCGGCCACATTTCCTCGACCAAGATGCGGCTGTGCCCGCAACCGAACAGATGCACCATGCGGCCGGCGGAAATAGTGTCGGCGAACCAGTCCGCCGCCTGTTGAACCGCCGATTGCTGCTGTTCGACCGCGGCCACCAGCGCGTGGCATTGGGCAAGGTAATCAGCGCTTGGAGTCACGGAGGCGGAAGATAGCGAAGATCCGGCGCCGGAGCAAAGCCAGATTGTTGACCCGTGAATGGGAGTCACGGCTGATTCAAGAAAGGGGTGGGGACAGCTTGTCCCCACTGGGTATCAGAATCGTTTCTTTCCAAGCGGGGACGGGCCGGCCCCGCCCCTGTTCGCGCGCATTGAATCAGCCCTGAATCGGAGTGTGGCTACCACGCCTTCCGCACGCCGGTTTTCCCCTCGTGATAATCAATCGCGCGGTGTAGAACGACCTCGCGACCCTCCAGGTGCCAATCCACCGCGCGTGTAAACCAAAGCCCATCCGAAGTGCGCTCGCGATCGAAACTGTAGTTGAACTTCCAAACGGCGCCGACGAGTCCTCCGACGACGTTCACCGATTCCGTCAGGTGAACGTCGGCTTTGGCAATGACGTAGTCTGCTTCATCCACCCAGACCCGCCCGGCCGCCTTATTGATGAATCGGTCCTTGATATTCCGTTCGGGCAAGTTCTTTTTCGCCGGTTTGAATTCGAGCACCAGCGTCGGGCGTCCGTTGATCGTTTTCCGCCCCACCAGGTCGAACTCGAAACGGCCGAGCAGATCGTCGTTGAGGGAAAAATCTCTTTTCTCGAATGCCTTGCCGCGCACGTTGGAATGGGTATCCGAGACCGCCTCGGCTTTTTCCCCGCCCGGGTTTGGCTCGCTCCGCGACTCGATCGGTGGCGTCCGATAGGCGACCGGGACGGCCGACGGATTGTGTGCGATTATTTTCTCCTCGCGCTTCTTGAGCTCGCCTTTGCCGTTGCGAACTTCGGTCACTTTAGTGCGCGTGTAGTCATAACGCTGGTTGAACGCGCGTTCATTTTCGCTCTCCTTCTCAGTCTGGCGCGCCACGGCTTTGAGGACGGTGGTCAGCGACGGCAGCGGCGGGTCGGCAAGGCATTGGGTCAGGAGCGCCAAGGGTGTCACCATACGAACTGCCCTGGCGACCGTTTGACAAATGAATCTCATGACCAACGCGTAGTTACATGCCGATTGCGCCGGGAGTATTCAAGGACAATCGAAGGAGTTGCGCGCGGCCCCGAAGGCCCCCGCGAATTCGCCGAGTTGCGCCGGCAGAATCCTCGCCCGATGTCCGCCGGGTCGCCATTCCATCCGCTCAAGAAAGCGCTGCAGGGGTCCAAACAAAGCCGCGCCTGCCCGCGCTATGCCGCCGCCCACGATCACGGCTTCCGGGTCGAGAATGTTGATGAACGAGCAGACGGCTGCGGCCAGGGCTTTCACCGATTTCAACCAGATCTCGCTGGCCTCGGCGTCGCCCTTCAAATGCGCCGCAATCAGGTCGTGTGTTGTGTGGAACCGGCCACCCGAGCGATCCTCGATCGTGCAGTTGCCGATGGCCACTTCGATACTGCCGGGTGTGCCGGCGCAATCGGGCGGCCCGTCCGGATCAAGGGATGAATGCCCCAGATGGCCCGCGCGCCCGATGTGGCCGCGCAGCAACCGGCCATCGACCATTGCCGCGCCGCCCACCCCCGTGCCGAGGGTGAGCAGAATGACGTTCTTAAAACCGCGCGCAGCGCCCACCCACGCTTCACCAAGTAGCGCCGCATGCCCGTCGTTCAAGACGGGAACCGTGCCCGGTGCGCCGAGGTATTCGGTCCAATCAAGCCCTTCGAGCCCCAGCAGGCGCTCCGGCATGCACGCGATTGACCGTCCGTCCTCCGACGCGAGTCCTGGCGCGGAGACCCCGATGCTTCCGGCGGGACCGCCTCCCTCCTGCTGGAGCCGCTGTACGAGCGCCCGAATTTTCTCCGCCCACTCCATCTTCCTGGCTGGGTCGAAGTCGAGGTTGTGGCGCGAGAGCGGTTCGCCGGCGGGGGAAGCTGTGACCGCCTTGACGCTTGAACCGCCCAAATCAATACCGATGGCGTAATTCATAATTGAACTCTTTCCGGTTGCTCAACTGACGAAGGCGCCAGTGCACCCCCAAATTGTCGTGTTTTTTGAGCAGGACTAAAAATTCCTCCTGGAACGTCATATTACCGGCCCTCATTACTCCGGCAGCGCGAAGGCGACGAGGCTGCCGCC
>Ga0207670_10001345_pt1 | contig 12961 bp, 10 predicted proteins | sample KBSS23HmetaG_FD_184339 | JGI IMG/M metagenome (GOLD analysis project Ga0207670, IMG submission 184339) | Switchgrass rhizosphere microbial communities from Kellogg Biological Station, Michigan, USA - KBS S2-3H metaG (SPAdes) (version 2) | ecosystem: Host-associated > Plants > Roots >... | reverse complement strand
TCTCGATTTCGGTCAGGTCTACGAGCGCGATTCGCTGGCGTGGCGCCTGACCGCCACGGTGGTGCCGCTGGGCGTGCTCGCCGCCACCTCGCCCGAGCTGGGCGACTCGATCCCGCCGGCGATGTCTGGCGACCGGCTGATCCGCACCCCGTCCGGCATCCTCGCGGCGGTGGCACCGGTGCGCGACGGCGTCGCGCTCGTCACCGGCGTGCGCTTGAACCCGGGCTACTGGGAGCAGCTCGGCCAGATCCGCGAAGCGAGCGATTTGTACCGGCGCGTGGTCGTGCTCGTGGACCTCCAGCGCCAGCGCGTGTGGCTCACGATCGTGGCGCTGGTGCTGGTGATCGCGGTCGGCGCCGCGCTGCTCGCGCGCGCGCTCGCGGGCGGCATGACGCAGCCGCTGTCCCGGCTGGCCACGGCGTTGGAACGCGTGGAAGACGGCGCCGCGCAGGAGCGACTCACGGAGACGGGGCCGCGCGAGCTGGCGTCGCTCGCCGCCTCGTTCAACGCCATGACCGCGCGCCTGACCGAGGCGCGCAGCGCGCTCGCGCGCGCCGAGCGCGAGGCGGCGTGGCGCGACATCGCCCGCCGCATCGCGCACGAGCTCAAGAACCCGCTCACGCCCATGTCGCTCTCGATCCACCGGCTGCAGAAGCGCTTCGAGCTGGTGCCCGAGTCCGAGCGGCGCGCGGTGCGCGAGAGCATGGACGCGCTGCTCCAGGAGATCGGGCACCTGACCCGGCTCGCGGACTCGTTCTCGCAGTACGCGCGCATGCCCGAGCCGCAGGAGGAGCCGCTCGACCTCTCCGAGCTGGCGCGCAGCTGCGGCGCGCTGCACGAGGTCCAGGACGTGGAGCTGCGCATCGCGGCCGACGCGCCGCTCCCGGTCCGGGGCGACCGGTTGATGTTGTCGCGCGTGGTGCATAACCTGCTCGTCAACGCCTGCGAGGCGAGCCCGCCGCGCGGCATCGTCGAGCTGGAGACGGGGCGCGACGGCAGCGAGGCGTGGGTGGAGGTGCGCGACCGCGGGACCGGGCTCGATCCCGCGCTCGCCGGGCGCGTGTTCGAGCCGTACGTGAGCACGAAACGCCGCGGCAGCGGGCTCGGGTTGTCGCTGGTGCGCGACATCGCCGAGCGCCACCGCGGCCGCGTGACGCTGGAGAACCGCGACGGCGGCGGCGCCGTGGCGCGCCTGACGCTGCCCCTGGCGTGAACGAACACAAGGAAGAAAGGACGCTCCCGATGTCGCAACGCGAGCATTTCGCCGTGCTCACCGTGGACGACGACGCGCGCATCCGCCGCACGCTGCGCGGCGTGCTCGAGGACGAGGGGCACGAGACCGGCGAGGCGGCGAACGCGGGCGAGGCGTACGAGGCCCTGGAGAGGCGCCGCTGGGACGCGGTGCTGCTGGACCTCACCATGCCCGGCGAGCACGGCCTGGACGCGCTACTCAAGATCCGCGAGCAGGCGCCCGACACGGCGGTGATCGTGGTCTCGGGCGAGAGCACGCTCGAGAACGCGGTCAAGGCTGGGCAGCGCGGCGCGTTCGACTTCGTGCCCAAGCCCATCAACGACCCCGAGCACCTGCTCGAGGTGCTACGCGAGGCGGTGAAGGTGACGCGCCTGCGTCGCGGCGCGAAGCCGGCGCCGAACGGCGGTGGCAGCGGCGCGCGCAACGCCGGCGCCGCCGGCGCCGAAGGCGCCAACGACGCGATGGCGACCATCGTCGGCGACTGCCCCGCGGTGGACCGCATGCGCGAGCAGATCCGGCGCGTCGCGCCATCGAACGGCCGCGTCCTGATCACCGGCGAGAACGGAGCCGGCAAGGAGCTGGCCGCGCTCGCGATCCACGCGCTGTCGAAGCGCTCGGGCGGCGCGTTCGTGAAGTTGAACTGCGCCGCGATCCCCAAGGACCTCCTCGAGAGCGAGCTGTTCGGCTACGAGAAGGGCGCGTTCACCGGCGCGGTGGCGTCGAAGAAGGGCCGGCTCGAGCTGGCCGACGGCGGCACGCTGTTCCTGGACGAGATCGGTGACCTGGCGCTGGACGCACAGGCGAAGCTGCTGCGCGCGCTCGAGACCGGCGAGATCGAGCGCCTGGGTGGCACACGCACGGCGAAGGTGGACGTGCGCCTGCTCGCGGCGACGAACAAGGACCTGGCCGCGGCGGTGAAGGCGGGCGACTTCAGGGAGGACCTCTACTTCCGGCTGAACGTGCTGCCGGTCGCGGTGCCGCCGCTGCGCGAGCGCAAGTCCGACGTCGGCCCGCTCGCGAGCCACTTCCTCGAGCGCTTCGCGGAGGCCGAGGGTCGCGGGGCGATGACGCTCGCCGACGACGCGCGCGAGCTGCTCGAGGAGTACCACTGGCCCGGCAACGTGCGCGAGATGCGCAATCTCATGGAGCGCGCCGTGGTGCTGGTGAAGGGCGATGTGGTGACCGCGGCGGAACTGAACCCGTGGCTCGAGAGCCCGCCCGAGGAGGGCGAGGATGCGGGCTTGAAGGGCAGGGTCGCGCGCAGCGAGATCGACTCGATCCGCCGCGCGCTCGATACCGCCGACTGGAACGTCACCCAGGCGGCCGCCGGGCTCGGCATCGACCGCACGAACCTGCACCGCAAGATGCGCAAGTACGGCATCGCGCGCCGGTAGACCTGCCGCGCACGTTCCGCCACGGCGCGTGGCGCGCGAGCCACAGCCGCAGGTCCGGCGCGGTCCAGCGCGGGTCCCAACCTCTTCCCTCCCGCTGAGTTGCGCGTGGTCCTCGCGCCGCTATCGTGGTACGCGGTTTGCCTTGAATGCCGGTGGACCCGTTTCCCCTCCGGAGGCTTCTTTGGACCTGCTTCGACATCCGGCGCGCGCGGTGGCCGCCGCCGCTCTCGTTCTCGCGTTCGCGACGTCCGCCCGCGCCCAGCAGCCGCGCTTCTCGCTCGGCTCCGTCCGCGAGGCCGCGGCGTGGCGAGGCGCCGGAGTGCCCGCGTCGAGCCCGATCGTCGCCCTGCCCTCGGCACCCAGCACCCACGCACTCGCTTCCGACACGCTCTCGTTCCACCCCTCGCTCCAATACGAGTACTGGGACAGCACCGGCCACGAGCCGCTCTCGGTGGCGCCGGTGCGCGTCAACTACGAGACCGAGACCGAGTGGCTCCGCGCGCCCATGGGCGACAACCTGCTCGACCATCCCGAGCCGTGGATGACGGGCCACCACGGGCGCTCGCGGGACCTGGGGATCACGCTGGACTACAACCGCAGCGACCTCGTGCGCTACGGCCTCCACTTCCAGGCGCAGCGGCCGCAGACGATGTACCCGCGCATCGGAGCGCGGTTGGAATACGCGACCGGCCGCAAGCGGACGTTGTACGGCATCCAGATGGAGCAGCCGCTGCTCCCCACCGCGCGCTTCGTCCTCGGCTGGAGCGCGGTGCGGCGCACGGAGCATCCCGAGCTCCAGCTTGTGGACGACGTCGAGAACTCGCTGGCGCTGCTGCTCGACCGCACCGACTACCGCGACTACTTCGAGCGCGAGGGCGCCAGCGTCTACCTGTCGTGGCGCGTGCCGGACTTCTCCACCGTGAGCCTGCACCTGCGCCAGGCGCGCTACCGCTCCACGGGCACGAGCGACGAGGTCGTGTCCTGGTTCAACCTGCAGAAGCCGCTGCGGCCGAACCCCGCGATCGACGACGGCGATGCGCACTCGGTCCTGATCCGGCTCGAGCGGCTCGCCCAGCGTTCGAGCAGCTCGCGCGCCGGGCTCTATCACTGGATCGAGCTGGAGAAGGCCGGTGGCCAGCTCGGCGGTGACTTCGACTACACGCGGCTCCTCGGCGACGTCCGCAGCGTGCTCCGGCTGACGCCGGCCACGACGCTGTCGCTGCGCGGCGTGATCGGGAGCTGCTTCGACGGCACGCTGCCGGTGCAGAAGCGCTTCGGCGCCGGCGGCGTCGATGGACTTCGCGGCCACCAGCTCAACGACTTCGTCGGCAACCAGGTGGTGCTCGGGCAGGCGGAGTACACGATCGGGATGTGGGCGCTGCGCGGGGAGGGCTTCGAGTCGGGCGTGCACGCGATCACGTTCGTGGACGTGGGCACGGCCTGGGACAACCCCGCGAACCACTGGGATCCGCAGCGCCAGCGCTTCGCCAGCGATGGCGGCTTCGGCCTCGCCACCAGCGAGGACAATATCCGCGTCTACGTCGCGCACGATCTCTCGGATCCGGATGCGCCGTTCGTGTGGTCGCTGAGAATGCGGCGGCCCTTCTAACCACCACCTCTCCCACGAGGTCCCTCGCACCCCTTGCTCCCCTGTCGCCCGCACCTTGCCGGTGGATCCAGTCTGCGCGCGCGCGCGCCACGGCTCCGCTCCTGCCTCGGAGCGCTGCTCGCCTGGCTCGCTCTCGGCACGGGCTCGGCGCAGGCGTTCCAGATCACGTCGATCCGGCCGGCGCGCGACAGCTCGGGGCAGCTGTGGGTGGAAGTGCAGCTCGAGCAGCCGATCGAGCCACGCGTGGCGAGCAGCCTCGGCCGTGGCATGCCGGCGACGCTGACGCTGCACGCCGAGCTCTGGCGCCGGCGCCGCGGCTGGTTCGACCGCATGGAGCGCGCCGTGGAGACGACGTTCCGGCTGCACTACGACGCCTGGGGCGACGACTGGCACCTGGACCGGCCCGGCGCGCCGCCGGCCGTGTTCGGCTCGATCGATTCGCTACAGCTGGCACTCGAGCACGCGCTGGCGTTGCCGGTCTCGCGGCTGGAGAAGATCGCGCCCGAGACCTCGTGCTACCTGGTGGTGAGCGCCTCGCTCCGGCCGCTGAACGTCGAGGACGTGGAGGAGGTCGAGGGCTGGCTCTCGGGCGAGGTGAAGGAGAAGCGCCATTCGGGCCTGGGCGTGCTCACGGGCATCCCGCGCTCGCTGTTCGAGGCGGCCCGCAACTTCGCCGGCTTCGGCGACGAGCGCTCGCGCCTGATCAGCACCGACTTCACCCCGGAGAACCTGCCGCCGGCGGGGCATTGAGGGCCCCGCGCTAATGGAGCACGACGACTCGACGCGTGATCGACGTGCGTTCGTCACGCGCGTTCACGAGATAGATCCCCGGCGGCACCCTCCGGCCGCGCGCGTCGCGGCCATCCCAGACGACTTCCTGCTCGCCCCCACGCGCCGTGCCGTGCAGCAGCACGCGCACCTCGCGTCCGGCGATGTCGAGCACGCGCACGGCCACGTGCGCCGCGGCGCCGGGCGAGAGATGCAGGCGCGTCCCGTCGCGAAGCGGGTTCGGACTCGCGACGCCGAGCGCGAACGCCAGGGAGGGTGAGATCGGTGCGTCGCCGACGCCAAGGGGTGTTCCAATCGGGATGGTGTTGAACAGGAAGTCGATCCTGCCGTAAACGTCACCGTAGGTTTCTTCAAGCCCCCCCTGGACGGCCAGATCGGGGCGCCCGTCGCCGCTCAAGTCACCGGCGACGAGCGCGGACGGCCGCTGACCAATCCCGAACCAGGTCGGCGCCGAGAACGAGGTTCCGCCGGTGCCGAACACGACCCCGACCTTTCCCGACAGGAAAGCCGCATCGAGCAGGCCGTCGCCGTTCCAATCTGCGAGCGCGTAGCTCGACGCCGGCGGCAGAGCGAGCGGAGCCGGCGGATGGAACGACCCGTCGCCGCGCCCACGCCGCAGCTGTGGAGCTCCGCCGGACGGATCGAAGATGTCGATCAGGCCGTCGCCATCGAAATCGATGAACTGGATCCCGACGCCGATCCCGGTGGCGGCGACTGCGGGCTCCCCCAGGCCAGCGGGCCCGCCGAGCCGGGCGCTCAAGAAGCTTCCGTTTCGGATGATCGCGTCGTCGCGGCCGTCTGCATTCACGTCGCACACCCACAGTTGGTTGCCGCCACCCGGCCACGCGAGCAATGGCTCGAACAGGGTGCCGCCATTACGCAGGACGACCAGCGAGTCGGGCTTCAGGACCAGCACCTCGGGAAGAGGATCTCCCCCCGCGCGCAGCACGCCGGGGATACCACCGATGCCCAAGTCCTGTAGGGTCGTGAACGTGCCGCGGCCGTCGCCCAGAGCGGTCCTCGTTTCGTAGTACGAGCTGGTCACGATATCGTTGTGGCCATCGAGGTCGAGATCGGCGATCGCCATGGCGCCGACATGCGGGTCTCCTGCGTACCCGAAACCCGAGCTGCCCGCTCCGTACAAGATGTCGTAGGTCTCGAGTTGGTAGTCCGGGACCACCAGGTCGAGCGTCGGACCGTCATCGACTCGCGCGGCGAACATGTCCCCGTTGTCGGTGTCCCAACCCAGTCCTGCCGACGGGGGACCGAATCGGCCCGACGCGGAGGCCGTGAACAACGAGACGCCGTCGCCATCGGGCTGCAGGAAGTCATCCCGGCCGTCGCCGTCCAGATCGGCGAACACACCCGGGCCGAAGCTCTGCACGTCGCGCTTGAACGAGGCGCGGAACCCCCCGCAGCCGCTACCCAACAGCAGGGTCATGACCGGCCCGCCCCTGGCCGCGCCGATCACGATCGCGTCCCGGTGACCGTCCCCATCCACGTCCCCGCCGGTGAACACGCTCGGCGCCGCCCTGGTGTTGACATACGTGGACGGGCAGCTGGACGGTGAAACCAGGCTCCCGTTCCCATCGTTGGTCAGGGCCCGGACGGTACCGTCGTAATAGCCCCCGTCGACGCCATAGACGATGTCGAGCCGGCCGTCCCCATCGAGGTCCACAAGGCCGGAAGACCACGCCGCGTCTCCAGCGAAGGTGCGCGCGTTGCCAAACGTGCCGTCGCCTCGCCCATAGTAGATCGTCGTCGCCACCGCGATGTCGGGATATGGATCGGAATCGATGCGCCCCACCGAGATGGGACCGGGGTACGACCCCGGTAGCGCGATCGGGGCCTGGAATCCAACTGCTTGGTCGTTGAGCATCACCGTGCCCCCCGCACTCGACCAGCCCACGATGTCGGAGTGGCCATCGGCGTCGATGTCGTCGACCGCCAATCCCTCCACCGGTGTCGGGCAGGGAAAGAAGACAGGTGCATCGAACTTCCCGGCGCAACGCCCGCGGATCATGACGATGCCCGGCGGGTCGTAGCTTCCGGCTGCGACGTCAGGACAATCGTCACCGTCGAAGTCGGCGATGGCAACCCCGCGCGGGTGACTCGGCACCGGGATGATCGCGGTCGAGCCGAGATCGCCGTCGGGCTGCGCCATGAACACCTCAACGGACATCTCGTCGGTGTGCGTGGCGACGGCGAACGCACCGGTGCGGTGCCATCGGGGCGACGCGGCCACGGCGTGCACGGGAGCATGGGACGGGAACCAGCGGTACGGAGCGTCGAACAGCGGCTGCGCCGCGAGCCCTGATGGGCGCGCGGCCGCCAGAAGCAACGCAATGAAGATGCTGGGAAGCCTTTCGCGCACGGCCACCTCCCGGGAGCGGCGCCTCGACCCCCGTCTGTGATCAGGGCAGGCGCGTCACCCGCACGGTGCCGCCGGCGCCGTCGCGCGGGCGCGCGAACACGACCGCGCCGCGCACCGTGCGCCCCGAGGCATCGCGACCGTCCCAGGTCCAGGACACGCCCTTCGCGCCCAGCGACGGGGCGACGGCCGCCAGCCGGCGGCCCGAAGCGTCGAAGACGTCGAGCGTCGAAGCCTGCGAGCCGCCGCGCGAGAAGCTCACCGCGCCCCAGGCGAACGTCGCCGCCGTGAGCCGCGCCGAGCCCGGGCTCGGCGCGCCCGCCGCGAGGCCTTGCATGAACGACTGGAGCCCCTGGACCTCGGTCGGGTAGCTGAGCGAGGCGTTCTCGATCGTGCCGTTGCTCGTGGCGCTGGCGCCGCCGAAGAGCGCGCGGAAATCCTCGGCCCAGATCTCGTGCGGGCGGTCGGCGTGCGGCGCCGAGGCGTTGAAGCGCGCCGCATCGATGCCGCGCATGTGCGCGTACGCGCTCCAGCTGCCGGCGTCGGCGTCCGGGAGCAGCGAGTACTGGACGACGTGGCCCAGCTCGTGGACGAACTCCGAGTGCTGGTGCTCGCGAGAGAGCGGCCGCACGCCGGGCGAAAGCAGGATCAAGCCGGGACCCGCCGCGGATTCGAGGCTCAGGCGACGCGGGTAGGGAAGGATGAACACCTCGGCGGAGACCTGGTGGAGCGGGAAGCGCACCTCGGCGAGAGCCTCGTTCACCTCCGAGCGCTCGAAGGCGTGGAAGCTGCCATCGCCCGGGTTCGCGATCGCGGGGTCGGTCGTGGAGGTGACGAGCTCCCAGCGCGAGCCGCCGGGCAGCTCGAGGTAGAGCCGGCCGCCCTCGCTCCGGCAGTAGTCGCGCAGCGTCTCGCCCGCGTCGTGGATCAGGAGCCCCGCGCCACCCAAGGCCGACGCGCGCAGCTCGTTCGCCGCCGCCGGCTTACCAGCGAGCAGGGCGATCGCGAGCGCGGTGAGGGTGCGCCGGCCGAGGGTCAGGGTGCGAGGGAGGCTCATACCAAGGTTCAAGGCGACGATTGTGCCAGAACACGCTTCGCCTCGAGCCATGCGCTGCAGCCCGCAACGAGCTCGCAGGCGGCTCCGCCGCACGGGGTTGCGGTAGGCGGATGGGCCCGTCGCGGTCCGCTGAGAGGCTCACCTCAGCGATGCGCTCCAGCCCCCCGGGGCTTCTCCCCCCCGCGGGCCCCGCGCCGTGGGCGGGGCCACCCAGCTCAGCGTTCGGCCGGGACCGGGGCGGTCGGCTCGATGGTCGGCGCCGGCGCCGGCGTGACGCCGGTATCGGAGCCGTCGATGTCGGCCGGGCGCGAGCCGGCGCGAGAAAGCAGGAACGCGCCGGCGCCGATCGTGGTGAGGCCCATCACCAGCAGCGCGCCGAGCATGAGGAAGAACAGCGCCACCGTGCGCACGATGCCCGGCGTCTCCCAGAGGATGGCGCCGAAGCCGAACACCGAGGCCACGAGCAGCGAGCCGGAGACGAGCGGCATCGTCACCCCGCCCGAGCCCGGACGGCGGCGCGTCAGCTTGCAGCCGAGCACGTAGGTGGCCGCGAGCTGGCCGGCATAGAGCACCGCCACGTAGACGATGGGCAGCAGCACGGCGATGGGGATGCCGACCACGGTCACGAGCAGCACCATGGTGGCGATGCACGTGAACGGGCCCGAGGCGATGCCGAGGAGCAGCGAGGCCAGCGTGCGGCGCGACGAGGTCACGGCGATGCGCGCCAGCCGGTCGGGGAAGAGCGCGGCGGTGGCCCAGCCGAAGAACAACGTCACCAGCCAGGCGAGCACGATCATCGATAGCACCACCGGGAGCCCGGGAAGCCCGAGCGTCAGCGGCAGGAAGCCGACCTGCACGCTCTGGCCGTCGACGCGCGAACCCTGGTCGTCGCGCAGCACGCCGCCCACGGCCACCGCGTCGCCGTGCACGACCGCGCCGCGGCGCAGGTCGACCGAGCCGAACACGGCCACGGTCGAGCCCTCGACCTCGCCCTCGACGCGCACCGAGCCGAACACCGCGACGACGTCGCCGTCCACGCGCTCGCCGGAATAGACGGTCGCATCCGAGAACAGCCGTACGATGCCGGTGCCGTTGTCCCCGCCGTGCACCCGGACCGGCCCCGCCTCGACGTCGTCGCCCACCGTGATCGCCGTGCTGTCGGTGTCCGCGGATGCGCGGGTCACGGTGATCCCGTGCTTGTCGATCTCGACCCGCTTCGCCTCCCGCGAGTGGACGCTGATGCGCCCCGGCAGCATCGCCTCGGCGGGGAGGGCGAGCGAAAGCGCGGCCGCGACGGCGAGCGCCGCGGACAGGAAGTGCTGCCTAGAGGCCCAGAAGGCCGACATGCGGGATCTCTCCGGTTTCGCGCCGCTCGCGCGGTCGCATCCACCACAGCAGGCCCGCGCACACAGCGATCGCGGCCACGATCGTCACCAGGATGGCGGGGTGCGCGAGCGCACCCCAGACGAGCTTGAGCAGGTGGGCGGAGATGCCATCGCCGGCGATGGTCTCGCCCGCGCGCGCGAGCCCGTCGCTCAGCGAGCGCAGCACGAACGTGCCGGTCTCGGTGAGCGAGCGCGTCGCCGCGGCGATCACGCCGTGGAGCCACACCTTCGGTTCGGGCAGCACGAATGCGGACACGATCGCGCCGACGCTGGCGGTGAGCGCTCCCGCGTACGCCCAGCCGAGCGTGCGCACCCAGTGCGGGGCCCGGTGCGGCAGCACCTCTTCCATGATGCGCTGGAACAGCTCGGGGCGCGGGTCGAGGAGCGGCAGCGTGCGCAGCTCGGCGAACACCACGCGGAACGCCGCCACCTCGGCCTCGCACTCGGCGCAGCCGGCCAAGTGCGCCTCGAAGCGCGCAGCCGCCTGCGGGTCGAGCGTGCCGTCCAGCCAATCCTGGACGTTGATGGTCTCGGGGCAGCGGTTCATGACGGTGGTCCCTGGAGCCGGTCCTTGAGCAGCGCGCGCGCCCGGTGGATGCGGGCCTTCACGGTGCCCAGCGGAAGGTTCAGCGCCTCGGCGATCTCCTCGTACGACAGGTCCTGCTGGTGACGGAGCAACACCACGATACGATAGTGCTCGGGAAGGCTGTCGATGAGGCTCGCCGCAAACGATTCCTCCTCCGCGTACGACGTCACCTCGTCGGGCTTGAGTCCCGTGTCCTCCACGTCCATGGTCCGCTCTTCCGTGGAGCCGGGTTCGCTCACCTCGAGCGAGACCGTCTTCACCCGCCGCCGCCGGAGGTGGTCGATCGCGAGGCGCGAGGCGATGGTGAAGATCCAGGCGCTGAACGGTCGCTCCGTGTCGTACCGGTCGAGCGCCTTGAACACCTTGACGAAGGTCTCCTGGACCAGGTCCTCGGCGTCCTCTGCGCGCCGCACCACCCGCATGAGTACGGAGTAGACGGGGCGTTCGTAGCGCCGGACCAGGTCCCGGCAGGCCCGCTGGTCGCCCGACAGGCACCGGCGAACGAGGTCGGCGTCTTCGCCGCCGCTCACGTCCCCGGGGTCCAATGACGGCTACGAACCCGCGCGGCCCGATGTTTCATGGCGGGGCACAGTATGTTCGCGGTCAGGAGGGGGTCAAGAATCGCGGCCCGAACGGGTTCCGGGCGCGAGCCGGGCGGGTGAAAGCACCCTCGGCAGCCCCCGCCTGCGGCCGCTAGTGACCTTGACCCTCGGCGGGCCGGCACCTAGCCTCCCGCGCTCATGCTCTCCATCGCCGAGCTTCGTGCCCGCGAGATCCTCGACTCGCGCGGCAACCCCACGATCGAGGTGGACTGCGTCCTCGAGGGCGGCGCCCTCGGGCGCGCCGCCGTGCCGTCCGGGGCCTCCACGGGCGAGCACGAGGCGATCGAGCTGCGGGACGGAGACGCGAAGCGCTACCGCGGGAAGGGCGTGCTCAAAGCGGTTCGGAACGTCGGCGAGGCGATCGCCCCGGCGCTCCTCGGCGCCGACGCCTTCGACCAGGGCGGCATCGACGCGAAGCTGATCGCGCTCGACGGCAGCGCCAACAAGTCGAAGCTGGGCGCGAACGCGCTGCTGGGCGTGTCCATGGCCGTGGCCCGCGCCGCGGCGGTGGCGCTGGACGTGCCGCTCTATAGACACCTGGGCGGTGCGCATGCGCACGTGCTGCCGGTGCCGCTCATGAACGTGGTGAACGGCGGCGCGCACGCGGACAACAACGTCGACTTCCAGGAGTTCATGATCGTGCCGCTCGGCGCGCCCTCGTTCCGCGAGGCGCTGCGCTGGGGCGCGGAGGTGTTCCACTCGCTCCACGCGGTGTTGAAGAAGCAGGGCCTCGCCACGGCCGTGGGCGACGAGGGCGGCTTCGCGCCCAACCTCAAGTCGAACGAGGACGCGCTCAAGCTGCTGGTCTCGGCGATCGAGGCGGCGGGCTACCAGCCCGGCGAGCAGGTGGCGCTGGCGCTCGACGTGGCCGCGAGCGAGCTGTGGCAGAAGGACGGCAGTGGCTACCTGATCGAGAGCGGGGGCGACAAGAAGCTCACAAGCGCGCAGATGGTGGACTGGTACGCGGAGCTCGCCGGCCGCTACCCGATCGTGAGCATCGAGGACGGTCTCGCCGAGGACGACTGGCAGGGCTGGGTGCTGCTCACGCAGAAGCTGGGCAGGAAGCTGCAGTTGGTCGGCGACGATCTGTTCGTGACCAATGTCGTGCGGCTCTCGCGGGGCATCCGCGACGACGCCGCCAACTCCATCCTCGTCAAGGTGAACCAGATCGGCACGCTCACCGAGACGCTGGCCGCGGTGCAGATGGCGCAGCGCGCCGCGTGGACGTCCGTGATCTCCCACCGCTCGGGCGAGACCGAGGACGTCACCATCAGCGACCTCGCCGTGGCCACGAACGCCGGCCAGATCAAGACGGGTTCGCTCTGTCGCACGGACCGGGTGGCGAAGTACAATCAGCTCCTGCGCATCGAGGAGGAGCTGGGCGCGAGCGCGACGTACCCCGGCCGGGGGGCGTTCCGCGCGCTGCGCTGAAGCGCTCGACGTCGCAGTGAAGTCGTCAGGGCCGCGGCAGGGATCGTCGCGATGGTTGCATTCAAGGAAGGAGCAAGACCATGAAGCCGCGTGATCGCAGCCGCCGCTTCTTTGCGCGTGCACTCGAGTCCAGGGGCCGGGCCGGGCGCACGCGCCACATCCCGCGCTGGTTCTGGCTCGTGGCGGGCGTGTGGCTGGCGTGGGTGACGGTGCTCTCGGACCACAGCTTCTGGCGCATCGCGCAGCTGAAGCGCGAGATCGCCTCATCCGAGGCCGAGGCCGTGCACCTCAAGCAGGACACCGAGCAGCTCGAGAGGCAGGTCAAGGACCCGGAGGCGCGGAAGTTCCGGGCCGAGGAGATCGCGCGCACCCAGCACGGCTGGGCGGCGCCGGGCGAGATCGTCTACCGCTTCCGCGGCTCGGAGCCGGCGGTCGACACCACGGAAGCAGGGCGCTAGAGCCCCAAGACCGCGGCCATCCGGAAG
>Ga0207670_10001344_pt1 | contig 12976 bp, 8 predicted proteins | sample KBSS23HmetaG_FD_184339 | JGI IMG/M metagenome (GOLD analysis project Ga0207670, IMG submission 184339) | Switchgrass rhizosphere microbial communities from Kellogg Biological Station, Michigan, USA - KBS S2-3H metaG (SPAdes) (version 2) | ecosystem: Host-associated > Plants > Roots > Rhizosphere... | reverse complement strand
CGTCATGGAAATGAGTGGAGTGTAGAGGTAGCGCTTGCCTTCGATTTCCTGCCGCAAGGCCCGCTTGTTAACTAGGCGGCGCAGTAGTGTGCGGACGGTGGCGAGCGTCCATTGTTTGCGTTCTTCGAGCACTTCTACCACCGTGCTGGCCGCTACGGGCGCACGTTCCCAAGCCACTGCCATGACTTCCCACTCGGCCTCCGTGATGCGAATTGCCGCTTTCACAAATATGTTACGTCTGTCACAGATACTGTATGTTACAATTGTCACACGTTGCAAGAATTTTTTTCACAGCCGGCAATTCACATGGAACGCACCCGACGGCGCGTCGACCTTGCACCAAGCGCGGGAACTAGACGCTGCCCTAGTGCGGTTGACCGTGCAGCCCGAGTGAGGCCCAAGTCATCCTCACATTCACGGGCGGACAGCGCGCGCGAATTGCCAACGGACGTGGCCCGCCCGTGGTCGCTCCAGTGATTTTGTTAGGCCGCGTGGTCACTGACTCTCCTCCAACTGGTAACTAAGCATGCTCTCGATCTCGGCCACCCGCTCGCCGGAAAGCAACCCGGCCCTGTGGCAACGTGTAAAGAATCGCTGCGCTGCCGCGTCAAGACGGAGTCTCGCTGCTCGAATCTCCGAATCCTTTGTGTGTCTGCTCGTGCGGGTATCGGAATCCTGCTGCTCCTGGCTGATCGGGTGCTCGCGCACGTAGTCATCGGTGGCTTGCCTCATGCGCTGCCAACGTTGGATGTAGCCGTCAAGCAACTCGTGACAGTGATGCACCTCGGATGCCCAAAACTCTGCGTTGATCGCGTATGCAGCTAGGCGGTGGGGCGTAAACGGTGCAGCCCGCTCAAGGACTGCGACGAGCGCCTCAGTCTGTTCAAGAACGTAAGACATAGTGTGATGTGCGAACGCGGCAACTAACGACCCGGATCAACGACTCCGCGCCAGTGATGCCCAGAATTCAACGGAAACGCAATCGCGAGGGTTCGGTGCAGCCGGTTTTTTCGGCCAGGTGCGTCTCAAGTGCAAGGCGCGCCCTGGTCTACGGCGTCCGAGGATTTCCATAGCCGTCCATCACGACATTCCGTAAGTAAAAATCTCCAATCCCATACAGCCAACCTGTCTTCTCGTCGTCTGTAGAAATCTGCGATGATCGCTGACTGCACGTAGCACATCCAGAAACCAAACAAATGCCGACAATGCACACGCCCTGGATTAAGAATCGCGCAAGAGACTTCATATTCTTCAAAGGAGAAACTATCCAAGCTCAGTTACGGCGGCCACGAGGCCCGTCGATTGCAACAGGAGCGCAATGCCACCATTCGCTGGAGCGCCTGGCGTCATAGCAACCTCACCCATAAGAATACTCCTCCAGCAATGAGCGCGAGCGCACCAGCCGCCGAAAACAACCATGTGCTCGCTTTCTTCTTGCCAGCGAACATGCAGATGACGCCTGAGACTCCCGAACCCAACGAAAGCGCACCAGCACCCATCCAACCATAAATCGCGCAAACGAAAATCACGAATCCCGCCCCATTCGTGCCGCAGGCAAAAATCGGCGAAATGTTCATAACGTGCGATGACCCCTAACGAGCCTCATTGTCCGTCTGGCATCCGTGGGCACAGGATGACACAACTGCTTGAGCAAGGCAATTGCGGCAGCGCGAGGTCTCGCATGTCAGGTGGTGTGGGGGCCGAGGGGCTCGGCTACCCGATTGGTTCGGCGGCATGGATCTCATCGTAAGCAAACTCCGTCTCAGCGCCAGAACGAACCTCCCAACAGTGAGGCACGTCACGAACCTGGCCTTGCAAGATGATGGCGAGAGAGATGCCGTTCGGCTGTCGCGCTCGCATGGAAATCTGGCACCACACGCTGCCAGCAGGACAGACAAGCTCTCGGTAAAACGCGCCATGCCTCTCGACGCGACGACCGACTCGAAACTCCGCCCACTCCGGCACGCGTCCGTAGATGCTCGTGAGCAACTGGATCACGTAGGCTCGGAACTGCTCCTCACTCTCGGTGGCTGGACTCTCGATGAACATACTGCGATGCGCGTAGTGCCGCCGAAGGAAAAAGGTGAGCGACGGGGATGAGCCGCCACTGACGTTGCAATTGACGCTGACCGGAACGGCTCATCCCCGTTCGCTCGACCGATTCGGCGACGTCATCTCAGGGGAAACTTGCTAACGATCTTCCCGTCGGCCATGCGTGCAACTGCTATCACATTGTTGCCGTCCAGCACGCGAATTAACGTTTGATCCGCATGAACTTCATCCGGCGCAAACACGAGCGTAATCTCCATTCCATTGAGCGCGGGAACATCGCCGGCTCGGATGTAACCGCTGGCGATCAACTCCCGCAATGACACTGAAGTTGGCAATCGTTGCCCTCGCGTCGTTCGGTCTCGCGAGAATGCCGGTACCACAGAGATAACCTCAGATAGCTGCCTTAACCCGGCGACTGATCGTTTCACCACAGCAGCAGGAATGGCCACAGCCAGTGCGATCACTAGTACGACGATAAATCCAACCGCACCGATAAGTAACCGACGTCCCATGCGTCACCTCGCCGCCGAACGTCGCTGCTCAGTGACGCGCCGCCAAGGGTGCCCGAATTGGAACCGGGACGCAATCGGCGCGTTCAGTGGAGGAGCCTGGTTCGGCAATGGATTACGTGGCTCGGTCTTCAATTCAGCGGCTCCGACGCTCCCAGATTACCCCCGCAATAATACCGGTGACAATGCTCGTGATGGAAATCGCGATGCTCCAACCGCGTGAGGGCACAAGCCATAGGGCAAGACTGCTGATGGCGACGGACAAGAGGACCGACGCGTAAAATCGCCGCGCTGATCCACAGGCAAGCTCAAAAAGATCCCCAAGAAAGTCCATTTCGTGCAAAGCGTAGTCGTAACGCCGAACGACCCAATCATCGACGGCGGCCACGAGGCGCGTTGATTGCAACAGGAGCGCGATGCTGGCGTTCGCTGCCTCCATGATTAAACCGCCGCTGCTGCTGTTGGTAATTCCACCAGGATTCGAGGCTCTTTCTAATGCTCTCCTCCAGGCAAGGCATGCAAAGAGCACCCGTGCGCGCTGCCGCGCCACACGTTGAACAAGTTGTTTGGTCGGAGGATGTCATCGGTGTTAGGCGGCCTAACGACTCAGCTACCCGGCCCGCAGGACGCATGTATTGCAGCCAAAGCGCGATGGCTGGGTTCGTTGCGCGCTTGGCTCGGCGGATTGGACCTCTCATTTTCGTTTTCCGTTTGCTCGGTCAACCATCGCTTGCACATCCGCAACCGTCAACATGGTCGTGGCAATCGTTCCTGGAATTCCAGGTCCACTGCGCGGGCAGCGATACCCTCGGATTCTACGCCTGGGCAGGCAGCAGGCAGTTTCCAGGGTCTCTTGCACCGGAGTATTTCTGCGGTCGGTTGCCATCGGTTGCCATTTTTGAGCTATTCCAGGCAATTGCCGTCCATTAGACGCGATTGGATTGTCAGAGCGTAAAACTGCATTTCAGCCTTATTCCATGCTGTTTGCCTTGTATTCTCAGGATGGCTGTCCGACGTGGATTCGAACCACGACTAAAGGCTCCAAAGACCTCTGTGCTACCATTACACCATCGGACAAATATTCACCTGGCCGCAAAAACCATGACATCGAACCCTTGCTCCTCTTTGGGGTTCTACTCGAAACGACAACCGAATGCAAGCGCATGCAAGAATTCGAGATGCCGGACAAAGCAACCACACGTTGTCGGCTCGTGGGAGCGCGGCCTTCAGCGTGAGCGAGACCACGATTTTGGATTTGAGCGAAAGCTGCTGGACGAGCGGCATCGAAGCGCCGTAAACGGCGCGCTCCGTTACCGACAACTTCGGATGCACCGGATGCAGGACGGAGCGGATTACAATGTTCCTGCGGCCTTGTACTGGCCGGTGGGTGTTGTCCGGGTATAGTCATCTCGCAGTCGAGATCAAAATAACATTCAACCGATCTGAATTATGGAAAATCCCGAAAACCCACAGCCCAACGACAACAGCCGCATGGCGAACGAAATGAACGGCGCACAAAGCACACCGCAGCCGGAACCAGACAAGCCTGTTTTGGATGCCCTCCGAGACGCGATACGCAGAGGGGCGGAGGACGCAAGGAGTGCGGCGGAAAAGGCCGTTCCGAAAGTGAAATCAGCAGTCGCAGACGCGGCGTACTGGACCGCGTACGGCATTTCCTTCGCTGCTGTTTTCCAATGGGCATTCGCCAAGGGCATGACGCCGGAACCCTTGAAAACCGGCGTTCGCGACGGTGTCAAGGCAGCCCAGGAGGCTGCTCACAGGTGCACCGAGAAACTCAGGCAGCGCAAAGAGCAAACGACAGCCTCTTCTCCCGACCCGGCGGGTCCATCTACCGAGGGAATCCAACCCGGCTTGGCGTGATTCGTTCTGCTAAGGGTTTGTGCAAAAACAAATGCCGGACCGGAGGCGTATTTCGAAGAAAATGACCCTCACCCTGACCCCACCCTGACCCTCTCCCGTCCGGTATGTGTTTAGCGCATTAAACAAATGTCGCCCCCTCTCCCCGCGAAGTATGAGCGGGGGGAGGGGTCGGGAGGGGGGGGTCCTAACATCACCCGCCATGCAGCCTCCTCTCCCCAGCCCTCTCCTCCCTCAGTGCGGAGAGGGAGAAGAAAGGAGTGGTACGCTAAACACATACCCAGTCCGACGGGAGAGGGAACAGCCTGACCCGTCTCTTGCACCCTCTACAGCGGTTGGATACGCCGACCGACGGAGGTCGATTCTCCCTTCAGTGTCGTCTCGCACGAGACCGCCCGCACGCTTGCCAAACCACTGCGCCGAGTTTTATGGTTTAGGGATGCCAGGACGGAAAGCCTCGATAAACTTCAGCATCGCCCGAACGTCGTGGTAATTGGCTTTCCAATTGTGCGCCTTGCCCGTGTTTTTGAATTTGCCTTCAGCCGTCACGGTGTCGAGCCAGACGCCATCGGAGGGGTCGGTCATGAAGCTGGCCACGAAATCCAACAGCTTTTTCACCGCCGCATCGTACTCCGCGTTCGGCTTTTGCTGCAGGGCATCGGTGAGCGCCGCCAGCATCTCTGCCTGAACCCACCAGACCTTGTCGGTGTCAGTCGCCGGTTTGTCGTCGGAACCCCGGCTGTAAACGCCGCCGCGCTCGTGATCGTAGCCGTATTTCAACGCATGATTCAGGTGCGCGTAAAACTGGTCCCAGCCGGGCGCGGCGCCTAGCACCCTCTGGGCGCGGATCATCAGCCAGGCGAATTCGACGTTATGGCCGTAGGAGAGTCCCGCGCTCTTCGGATCGGTGACCTCCTGCCAGTCCGGTTGACGGTGGAAACAGGATTTGCCGGGGTCTTTGGGATAAAAATACGTGGCGTTCAAACGCAGGCATTCCTCCAAGGACCGCTTGATTTCGTCCTCGAGCGTCACTTCGTACAACTCGGTCAACGCCTCCATCAGATGCAAATGGGTGTTGGCGCTCTTGTAGCCGGCGATTTCGACAATCGCTTGCGGGTCCGGCTTCAGGATCGGCGTCCAATCGCGGGTGAAATGCTCGATCCAACCCCCGTTTTTTGCGTCGTGCGCGCGCTTCTGCACGTCCTGATAAAGGTCGATGGCCCGGCGCAAGGCCTCCTTGTCGTTGCTCGCCCGGTAATATTCGACCAGGGCGTAAATGACGAAGGATTCTCCGTAAAGAATCTTCCGGTCGTTGAGGACTTTGCCGGACAGATCGGTGGTCCAGAAATAGCCCCCGTTTTTCTTGTCGAGAAAGTGGTCGAGCAGGAATCGGTAGCCGTGCTCCGCTGCTTTCAAATAATTGCGTTTCTCGGCGCCATAGCCTTTGAGATGGACGCGCGAAAATGTCCAGATGAGCCGGCTCTGAGTCACCAGTTGCTTCTCGCTTGCCGTACGCGGGCCCTGGACGTCGTCGGCCAGGACATAGCCGCCGTTGGCTTTATCGAGCGTCGTGTCGTACCAGTAGGGCAAGGTTTTCTCGGTCAGGTCCTCCCGCATGTCGGCCGCGTAATTGGCCAATTCCCTGGCCGCAGCAGGCCCGGACGCTGCCAGCAGAAGCGCGAAGAAACCAAACGACGCTCGACGCAACCGGCGAATATGAAACAACTCACGGCACAGGGCTGAGGTTTTCATCGCGCCAAGCGTTCCATTTCTCCGAGCTGGCTTCAAGACCGTTTCGGCGACCGAGTACCGTCCGGTGCATCCCTATGTTGTCGGTAACGGAGCGCGCCGTTTACGGCGCTCCGATGTCGCTCGTTCCCCGGCTTTGGCTGAATCCTCCAAATCCGTTGGCTCGCTCACGTTGAAGCGGCCTGAAGGCCGCGCTCCCACGAACCGACAACTTGTGGATGCACTGGTACTGTCTGCTGGCGCGTCCTGACACAGCCGGACTGCGGCGATGCCGGCAGCACCTTATTTGCCCTTTTCTTTCGGGCCGGCCTCCTTACCCTTACGCGCCATTGGCAACATGGGCCTGAAGTTTTTCAACACGTTGACCCGTTCGGTGGAGGAGTTCACGCCGCTCGACCCGGCCGGCCATAAAGCGGGAATTTATTGCTGCGGGCCGACGGTGCACGATGTCGCGCACATCGGCAACTTCCGCACGTTTGTCTTTGCCGACCTGGTCCGGCGCTACCTTCAATTCAAGGGTTACGCGGTGACGCACGTGATGAACATCACGGACGTGGAGGACAAGATCATCCGGCGCGTCCGCGAGTCCGGCATTTCCCTGCGCGAATACACCGGCAAATACGAGTCGGCGTTTCTCGAGGATCTGCAGACGCTCGGCTGCCTGCGTCCGCACCAGATGCCTCGCGCCACGGAGCACATCGGGGAAATCATTTCGCTGATTGAACGGCTGATCGAGCGCGGCATTGCGTACAAGGCGGCGGATGGCTCGGTTTATTTCAGCATCGAGAAACACCGCGGCTCCGGCCGCCAATACGGCCAATTGGTCAAGTTGAATTTCGACGAACTGCGGCCCGGCGAGCGAGTGAGCAATGATGAGTACGCGAAGGAATCGCTGGCCGACTTCGCGCTCTGGAAGGCGCGCGCGCCGGAGGACGGCGAAGTGTTCTGGCCCAGTCCCTGGGGCGAGGGCCGGCCCGGCTGGCATATCGAGTGCAGCGCGATGAGCATGAAAATCCTCGGGCCGAGTTTTGACATTCATCTTGGCGGCGAAGACCTGATTTTTCCGCATCACGAGGACGAGATCGCTCAGAGCGAAGGCGCGGGCCTGCAGCCCCCGGGCGAGCGGTTCGTGAAGTACTGGCTGCATGGCGCGCATTTGATGGTTGAAGGAAAGAAGATGAGCAAATCGCTCGGAAACTTTTTCACCCTGCGCGATTTGCTGGCCAAGGGGTTTACCGGACGGGAAATCCGGTATCTGCTGCTCACGGCGCATTATCGTGAGACGTTCAACTTCACGCTGGAAGGATTGACCGCAGCGCGCACGTCCCTGGCGCGGCTCGATGAGTGCCTCGCCAAACTGCGCGCGGTGGCCGGAAACGCGACCGCCGCGGCCGACGCAGGCCTGGCTGAAGGATTTTCCGCGGCGCTGGACGACGATCTGAACGTGTCGGCGGCCTGGGGGGGTGTTTTTGATTGGGTGCGCGATGCCAACCGGCTGCTGACCGACAACCAATTCACAGCGGCGCTGGCTGCCGCGGCGCTGGCCGCGTGGCAACGAATCGATTCGGTTTTTGGCATTGGCGAAAAAGCGGACGCCGAGGTCCCTGCGGAAATCGCGGCGCTGTTGGAGCAGCGAGAGGCCGCGCGGAAGGCCAGGAACTTCAGCCGGGCCGATGCGATCCGCGCGGAGTTGAACGCCCAAGGCTGGACGATCGAAGACACTTCAAAAGGCCCGCGCCTGAAGCGGCTCTAAGTACCCCGTTCCATAAATACGACCACGTTTGCGGCGAGGAGTTTTTGGCCCAGACGAGGCGCGAGCGACGAGCATACCCTTCAGCGGTCTGTAAGGAGCGAGCAACGAAGTCTGGGCCAAAAAGGACCGCCGCCCGGAGGGTTGCGTCGCTTTTCGGTTCTGGCTTTGTTGCTCCTCGGTCACAGCCCCACTGCGGGGGATGCTCCCTCGTCGCGCCTCGCCAGAACCGAAAATCGACGCAACAAACGTGGTCGTATTTTTGGAACGGGGTACTAAGGTTCGTAGAAGACTAGAGCTTCTTCGGCGCGAAGCCCGGCGGAAGATTGGAAGCCTGCGGCGAGGGTTCGGCCGGCATTTCGACTTCCGGCAGCGCGACGCCTTCGCCTTCGAGTTGGGTCAATCGCTTGCGAGCCTTGTTCGCCGCGGCGGTCTCGCCGTATTCGGCGACAATGCGCTGGAGGAGGAGGATGGCTTTGTCAGACTTGTTGAGTTTGCTCGTGTAAAGATTGCACAGGTGAACCGCCGCCCAGCCCCAGCGTTCCGGCGGGAGTTTTTGTTTCAAGACCTCTTCATATTCCAGGGCGGCGGCCAGATAATTCTGGAGGTCCTTTTCGTAAATCTCGGCGATGCGCAGCGCGACGTGTTGCTCGCGGGGATTGGCTTTGAGGTAATCGCGCAGGAGTTGGATGGCATCCAGAAAATTGCCCTTGGCCCATTCCTCCTCGGCTTTCTCGTAGTCGGGATTGGCAATCCCGTCGCCTTCTTCGTTGTAAAGGACTTTCATGGCGCGACCGCTGGCGAGATAGGAAAGGTCGTTGGCCAGGAGCAGGCCCAGGCCAACCAGCGACAGCACCAATCCCGAGCCCCAGGCGCCCAGATGATAATTGGTCTGCTCGGGCACGGCCCTGGCCCGGTAGTCGGGCACCTTCACGTTGATCAGGTCCGTATCGGCCTTCGAGTCACCTTCCGCCATCAACTGCGAATAGTTGGTTTTGAACCGCCAGGTGAACAGGCCCGCGCTGAGCGCCAGCGCGAGGTACATTGCGATTTTGATCCTTGGGTTCATCGATTCGGGCGCGGCAATATACCGCAGGCCATGGGTGATCGAAAATTATTTTTCGTTCAAATTAAGAGTCCCACGACCGTTGCCGTGAGATAGCAGGCCAGCAGGCCCCCGATCATCGCGCGAATGCCCAATCGCGCCAGGTCAGGGCGCCGATCCGGCGCCAGGGCGCCGATGCCGCCGATCTGAACGGCCACGCTGCCAAAATTGGCGAAGCCGCACAGCGCGTAGGTGGCGAGGATAAAGCTGCGCTCGTCCAGGCCGCTCCGGAGTTGAGTGAGACTCAGGTAGCCCATGAGTTCGTTCAACACGATGCGTTCGCCCAGCACCTGGCCGACCGGCACACAGTCCTTGGCGGGAATTCCCATCAACCAGGCGATCGGCGCGTTCGCCCAGCCGAAGACCGTTTGCAGCGTGAGGTGTAGGTCAAACGGGCGCAGGACGTACCCGATCAAAAAATTCACGAGGGCAACGGCGGCGACGAAAGCGATCAACATCGCCATCACGTTCAAGGAAAGCTGTAGGCCGTCCGTGGCGCCGCGGCAAAGCGCGTCAATGCTGTTGGTGGCGGTGCGCTCGATTTTCATCGGGGCTTCTGACGCGGTATCACTCGGTTCGGTTTCAGGCAAAATGATTTTGGAAATCATCAACGCGGCCGGCGCGCTCATCACGGACGCGGCGATGAGATGCCCCGCCATGCCGGGATAACCAGCCTGGCGTCCGAACTCGGAATAGACGGCCAGCACACCGCCGGCAATGGTGGCCATGCCTCCCACCATCAGCGCGAGCAGTTCGCTGAGGGTCATGCGGGGAATGTACGGCTTGATGAGCAGCGGCGCTTCGGTCTGGCCGATGAAGATGTTTGCCGCGGTCGCCAGCGTTTCACTGCCGCTGGTGCGCATCGCCCAGCGCATCACCCAGGCGGCCGCATGAACCACACGTTGCAGAATTCCCCAGTGATAGAGCAACGAGGAAAGCGAGGAAACGACGATGATGGTTGCGGAGATCAAAATGGCGAAGATCGGCGCATTGCCCGGGCCGAATTTTTCCCTCAACAAACCTGCGTTTGCCAGCGGCCCAAACACCAGGCTGGCGCCTTCGACCGCCACGTCGTTGAGTTTGAGAACGGCGCGCTCGGCCACCTGAAAAATCGCAGCGCCGACTGGCGTCCTGAGGATGAACAAAGCGAATAAAAATTGCAGGCCGAGTCCCCAAAGCACGGTTCTCCACGGGAAGATTTTTCGGTTCAGCGAGCAGAGCCAGGCCAGAAAAATCATCACTGCCATTCCGAACAGGCTGACCAGCTTCAGGGACATGCGCGGAAAGTAATGAGCCGGCCCGCCGGCGACAAGCCGAGAGTCAGGGCTCAAGCCGCTTCGGGCGCATCTTCCACCACCCGCCGGATAACGCGGAGTGGAGCGTCGGTCTCCGAGATTGAAAATCTGCGCTACGAGGCGAGCACCGCGCCGAGTCCTGAGTTCCCTTTCACGGACCCGCGCCGGCGGCAGCGAATACGCCTCAAGGCCGGAGCGTTCGATAATAGATGATCGGATTGCTGAGGCCCAAGTCGTTCACGAAATAAAACGAATTGGTCGGCGTGTAGCTCACCAGCGAATTCCAAGGAGTCACTCCCGACAGATTGGTTGAGTATTGCAATTGATAAGAAACCCCGGCCTGGCCGAACAGTGTCAGGGATCCAATTCGATTGTCGCCAAGGCGAGCATCGAGTAGGGGCGGATTCGCGATAAATTCGTAAGACCGGACGAAGACGCTTGGCCCGTTCGGATTCACATCGTCAATCACCTGGAACAAGTTCGTCAACGGCACGCGCATCCAGTTCCTCCAGTTGTTCGTGGCGGACAAGTCATTCGAGTATTGCAATTGGTAGCTCGCCCCCGGCTTGCCGTACAGCATCGCAGTGCGGATTCCACCGCTGTTCATCAGCGCTTCCATCAACGGTTCATTGGCGATCACCACCACGCGGCCCCGGTTGACGAAGATATTGGTCGAAGCGGCTCCGTTGCTTTGCGCGACCATCGGGTTTGTCGGCGTCAGCCACACAAACGCCGAAGGCTGGTTCGATACCGTGGCAAAGTTCAGGTCCGCCAGTTGGATCTGGCCCTGAAACACCGCGCCTGTTCTGCTGGCAAAGTTAATCTGCACGCGATTCGATACAACCAATTGGACCGACGCCAGGCCCACTTCTGGCGCCAAGCCGGACAAATTGAACCCCGCCAGCCGATTGGTTGGCGCATCCAGCGCGAAGGAAAGGTTCGTCAGACTCGCGCTGGCAAACGCAGTGATCGGCACGCTGCCGCTTTGACCGGCGCGAACGATGTTGGCGCCGACACTCAACACCGAATAATCGCGCACGATGACAGTGAAGTTCCGCGTGGAGCTCAATTGCGGAAGGCCGTCATCCGTCGCGCGAACGGTCATCCCGTTGGTGCTCGGCGCCTGGGCGCGCGTCGGCCGCCAGGAGAACAACCCGTTCGTCGGATTAACGCTCGCGCCGGCAGGCGCGCCCGCATCGAGGCTGAAAGTCAGGACGTTCGGCGGCGCGTCGGTGTCGGTCGCCGAAACGGTGAAGCTCAAGAACTGCTCAGGCGCGATGGTCTTGTTCGGGATCGGCGCAATGACTGGCGGCGTGTTCGATCCGACGCGCGACCAGTTTTCCAAAACCGGACTGCCACCCGCGTTGCCCGCGGTGTCCTCGACGCCCGCTGCATTGAACCTCAGCTCGTAGGCCCCCGGCAGGCCCGTGAGACTGGTTAAACCGCCAAGCCGGAAACTATTGCCGGTGAGGTACAGAATGCTGACCATTGAGCTGATCAGGTTCGTCCCGCCATTGCGCGTCAGCGTAAAGTCGCCGCGGTCAAAGGTCGCCTCGTTGATCGGCTCGGAGAAGGTCAGGTCAATTGAATCAACGGCTGTGCTCCGTGGATCGGGCGAGACGGTCGACAGTACGGCCGATGGCGCGGTCAAATCGATGAAGAGGTCATAGAAAACATTGGACGACACGTTCGCGGCGGCGTCGGCGGCGTGGACCTGAAGATGATGGGAGCCGGCCGCGACTGTGATAAGTTTGTTGAAATTCGTTCCATTGACGACGGCCTGGCCCAGATCTGTCTGGGTGGTTGCGTCGAACACCGTCACGGAAAGGTTGGTCTCAGCCAACGAACCGCTCAACGTAACCGTCGGAACGCTGGTGCGTCCGTCGGTTGCGGAGACACCGCGATCGGGCGAAACGGCGAGTTTGGTTGGCGCCGGCGGTCTAGCGGTTTCCATCGCCCAGGATTCTGACACTGAGCCAATTCCGCGATTGCCAGCGAAATCCATGATGCCCGTCCCGTTGACCGTGAACGTATAGGTTCCCGGCTCACCCACGACCCAGTTGAAGTTGCTGATCCGATAAACCGTGTCGCCGATGCGCGTGACGGCGACCGCGCTGGTGATCAAGTTCGGCCCGCCGTTGCGCGTGAGGGTAACGTCGTGATAATCGAACGTCGCCGGCTCGATCGGCCCGGTGAAGGTCACGTCGAGCGATTGCACGACGATGTTGCGCGGATTGGTCGCCAACTGCTCAATCCCGGCGAAGCCTGGACCCGCGGTGTCCATCGTCCATGAATCCGACAACGAGCTAATGCCCGCATTGCCATCGGTGTCCTGAATCGTGGTGCCGTTGACCGTCAACGTGTAGGCGCCGTCCGTCGCGCTCAGCGTCGCCAGCGCGCCAATCCGGAATGTCGTCGGTGACAATTGCACTACGGTCACGCCCAAGGCGGCGAGATTCGGCCCGCCATCGCGCATGAGCGCGAGGTCGTGATAGTCAAATGTCGCCGGATTGATCGCCTTGGAGAAAACGACGTCCACGGTCGTGACCGGCGTGTTGCGCGGGTCCGGCGCTACTTTGCCCACACTGACGATCACCGGCACCGTGGTTCCTTTCGCCCAGGACACGGAGGCGGTATT
>Ga0207670_10001342_pt1 | contig 12983 bp, 3 predicted proteins | sample KBSS23HmetaG_FD_184339 | JGI IMG/M metagenome (GOLD analysis project Ga0207670, IMG submission 184339) | Switchgrass rhizosphere microbial communities from Kellogg Biological Station, Michigan, USA - KBS S2-3H metaG (SPAdes) (version 2) | ecosystem: Host-associated > Plants > Roots > Rhizosphere... | reverse complement strand
GGTTGGCGCGCTGTTCACTTCATTCACCACCACCATGAAGCTGTTGGTTGCGCTCAACGCTGGGGTCCCGTTGTCTGTGATTTTGACCGTGATTGTGTTCGTGCTTGGCCCTTGTGCTTCGGTCGGTGTCCAGCTCAGCACGCCCGTGGCAGGACTGACCGCGACACCCGAGGGTCCGGTCACGAGCGCGAAGGTCAATGTGTTAGCCGGCAGGTCGAGGTCGCTCGCCGTGTTGGTCACCACCAGGGCGCTCAGTTCGTTGATGGTCTGATTGCCCGGCACGTTCAGGGTTGGCGCGCTGTTCACTTCATTCACCACCACCGTAAAGCTGTTGGTCGTGCTCAACGTCGGGGTCCCGTTGTCCGTCACTTTGACCGTGATTGTGTTCGTGCTCGGCCCTTGAAATTCGGTCGGGGTCCAACTCAACACTCCCGTGGCAGGACTGACCGCGACCCCCGAGGGTCCACCCACCAGCGCAAAGGTCAATGTGTTGGCCGGCAGGTCGAGGTCGCTCGCCGTGTTGGTCACCACCAGGGCGCTCAGTTCGTTGATAGTCTGATTGCCCGGCACGTTCAGAGTTGGCGCTCTGTTCACTTCATTCACCACCACCGTGAAGGTGTTGGTTGCGCTTAGCGCCGGTGTGCCGTTGTCCGTCACTTTGACTTTGATTGTGTTCGTGCTCGGCCCTTGCGATTCGCCGGGGGTCCAGGTCAGCACCCCGGTGACCGGATTGATCGCGGCGCCCGATGGCCCGCTTGCCAGCGCAAAGATCAGTGTGTTTGTCGGCAAGTCCGCGTCGCTGGCCGTGTTCGTCACCACCAGCGTGTTCAGTTCGTTGATCGTCTGGTTGCCCGGTCCCAACAGTGTTGGCGCACTATTCACTTCGTTGACCACAACCATAAAGCTGTTGGTCGTGCTCAGTGCCGGGATCCCATTGTCCGTCGCTTTGACTTCGATCAGGTTCGTGCTCGGCCCCTGGGATTCGCTGGGGGTCCAGCTCAGCACACCTGTGCTGGGGTCGAGAATCATCCCGGCCGGAGCGGACACCAGAGTGAGGATGAGCGTGTCGGCCGGGATGTCCGGATCGGTGACGGTGTTGGTCAGCACCAACGCGCTTAATTCATTGATCGTCTGGTCCGGTGGCACGGTCAAAATCGGCGCAGAATTCTCTTCGTTGACCACGACAGTGAAACTTTTCGTGTCATCCAGGCCAGGCGAACCATCGTCGGCAACGCGGACGGTGATGAGATTGGTGCTCGGGCGTTGCGCCTCGGTGGGTGTCCAGGTCAACACGCCGGTGTTTGGATCAAGACTCACTCCCTCCGGGGCGGCGGCCAGATTGAAGGTCAAAGCGTTGGCCGGCACGTCGGAATCTGCGGCGGTGTTGGTCACCACCAGCGTGGCCAATCCATGGATCGCCTTGTTGAGCGGCACCGTCAGCGTCGGCGCACTGTTCACTTCGTTCACGACGACGGTGAAGCTATTGGTCTGGCTCAGGGCCGGGAGTCCGTTGTCGGTCACTTTCACCTTGATCAGATTGGTGCTCGGGCCTTGAGCTTCGGTGGGGGTCCAGTGCAGCACGCCGGTATTGGAGTCAAGGGACATGCCGGCCGGCGCGGTCAACAAACTGAAGGTCAGCGTGTTGACGGGGACATCCGGGTCGGTGGCGGTGTTGGTAAGCACCAAGCTGCTCAGTTCGTTGATCGTCTGGCTCGGTGGCACCGTCAGCACCGGCGCACGGTTTACTTCATTGACGACAACCATGAAACTTTTGCTGTCGTTCAATGGAGGTGAACCGTTGTCCGTCACTTTCACCGTGATCAAATTGGTGGTTGACCCTTGAGTTTCTGTTGGAGTCCAGGTCAACACGCCCGTGGTAGGGTCGAGGCTCACCCCCGCCGGGCCGGACACAAGGTTGAACGTGAGCGTATTGGCAGGGATGTCCGGGTCGGTGGCAATGTTTGTTACCACCAACGTGGTCATTTCATTGATCGACTTGGTCGGCGGCACCGTCAGCACAGGCGCTCGGTTCACTTCGTTGACGACCACAGTGAAAATCTTGGTTTGGCTCAGAGCTGGCAGGCCGTTGTCGGTCACCTTCACCGTGATCAGATAGGTGCTCGGGCCTTGAGCTTCGGTGGGTGTCCAGCTCAACACGCCTGTATTGGCGTCGAGGGTCATCCCGGACGGCGGTGAGAACAGAGCGAAAGTGAGTGTATTGGCCGGGATGTCCGGGTCGGTGGCCGTGTTCGTTAGCACCAACTGTGTCAGTTCATTAATGATCTGATTGGCCGGCACGGTTAACACCGGCGACCGGTTTGCCTCTCTGACAATCACCACAATCCCCACGGCGTTCGTTAAAGGCGGCACACCATTGTCGGTCACTTCGACCCTGAACAGATTTGTACTCGGTCCCTGTGCCTCGGTCGGCGTCCAGGTGAGCACGCCGGTGTTGGGATCGATGCTCGCACCGGGCGGCGCCAGTGGCAAACTGAAGGTCAACGTGTTTGCCGGGATGTCCGGGTCGTTGACGGCATTGGTGAAGATCCATGTGCTCAATTCATCAATCATTATGGTTTCCGGCTGGGCCAGTGTCGGCGGGCTGTTCAGCTCATCAACGATGACCGTAAAGTTTCTGGTGGCGCTTAAGGGCGGTGAGCCGTCATCAGTGACCATTACGGTGATAAGGTTCGTGCTGGGGCCCTGGGCCTCTGTCGGCGTCCAAAGGACAAGGCCGTTCGCCGGATCGATAGTCATCCCAGGGGGGGCTGAGACCAGACTCCAGGTCAACGTGTTCGGCGGCAGGTCAGCGTCGGTGGCCGGATTGTCAACCAAGAGCAACGCCTGTTCATTCAACCTGAACTCTGAAGGCGCATCCAACAGGAGCGGCGCGCGGTTGACCTCGTTGACGACAATCGTGAAGTTGTTCGTGTGACTCAAAGCGGGCTGACCATTGTCCTCCACTCTCACCGAGATCAGGTTCGTGCTTGGTCCTTGGTCTTCGGTCGGCAACCACTCGAGCACGCCGGTGTCGGCGTCGAGGGTCATCCCGAGCGGACCGGATAGGAGCGTATAGTTCAGCGTATTGGTGGGCAGGTCCGGGTCGGTGGCTGTGTTGGTCAACACCAGCGAGGTGAGTTCATCGATCATTTGGTCCGACGGCGCGATCACCTCCGGCGGGCGGTTCACCTCCTTGACGACCACGATGAAACTGTTGGTACTGCTGAGGACGGGCGTGCCGTCGTCGGTCACTCGGACGATGATCTGGTTGGTGCTCGGCCCTTGAGCTTCCGTGGGAGCCCAGGTCAACACGCCGGTCACGGAGTCGATGGTCGCTCCAGTCGGGGCCGAGTCCAGACTGAAGGTCAACGTGTTCGCCGGGATGTCCGGGTCGATCGCCGTGTTCGTCAACACCAAAGTGTTCAGTTCATTCATCGTCTGGTTCACCGGCACTGTCAGCACGGGTGGACTGTTCACTTCGTTGACCACGACGGTGAAACTTTCACTATCACTTAAGTGGGGTGAACCGTTGTCGCTAACGCGAACGGTAATGAGGTTGGTGCTCAGGCGCTGCGCTTCGGTGGGCGTCCAACTCAGCACGCCGCTGATCGGATCAAGGCTCATTCCGTCGGGTGCCGACACCAATTCGAACGTCAGGGTGTCGGCCGGGATATCCGGATCGGTCGCGATATTGGTGACCACCAATGTGGCAAGCCCGTGGATCGCTTTGTTCGGCGGCACGGTCAGCACCGGCGGTCGGTTCACTTCGTTCACCACCACCGTGAAACTCTTGCTGGCACTGAGAGGCGGCGAGGCGTTGTCGGTCACCTGCACGACGACCAGATTCGTGCTGCCACCTTGAGTTTCTGCCGGCGTCCAGGTCAACACCCCGCTGGTCGAGTCCAGGGTCATCCCTGTGGGACCGGACACCAGGCTGAAGGTCAAGGCGTTGGCCGGCAGGTCCACGTCGGTGGCGGTGTTGGTCAGCACCAACAACCCCAATTCGGCAATGGTCTGGTTCGCCGGCACGGTCAGCACCGGCGCGCGGTTCACTTCGTTGACAACAACCGTGAAACTATTGCTCACGCTCAGCGGCGGCGTGCCATTGTCGGTCACTCGCACTGTGATCAGGTTGGTGCCCGGCCCTTGAATTTCCGACGGTGTCCAAGCCAACACTCCGGTGGCGGCGTTAAGAGTCATCCCTGCCGGAGCGGACACCAGGCTGAACGTCAGTGTGTTGGCGGGCAGGTCGGCGTCGGTCGCGCTGTTGGTCAGCACTAACGTCGTCATTTCGTTGAGGGTGCGGTCCGTTGGCACCGCGAGCACAGGCGGGCTGTTCACTTCGTTGACGACGACGGTAAAGCTGTTGGTAGCGCTCAACGGAGGCGAACCGTTGTCAACCACTCGCAAGGTGATCAGGTTGGTGCTCGGCCCTTGCTCCTCCGTGGGCGTCCAAACTAAAACGCCGGTTGCGGCGTCGAAGATTACCCCAGCCGGGGCAGAGAGCAGGCTGAGCGTCAGTGTGTCCACCGGAATGTCAGGGTCGGCCACGATGTTGGTGACAACCAGTGTGCTCAGTTCATCGATTACCTGGTTCGACGGGACAAACACTTCCGGGGGACCATTTTGTTCGTTGAGCACGACGGTGAAACTTCCGGTGTCGTTCAAGGGAGGCAAACCATTGTCGGTAACGCGGACGGTGATGACATTGGTACTCCCGCGTTGAGCCTCGACAGGGGTCCAAGTCAGCACGCCGCTGCTCGGGTCAAGACTCACGCCGTCCGGTGCGGACAGCAAACTGAAGGTCAGTATGTTGGCTGGCAGGTCGGGATCTGCGGCGACATTGGTGACGACAAGCGTGGCCAGTCCGTGGATCGTTCGGTTCAGCGGCATCGTCAACACCGGCGGACGATTCACTTCCTTGACCACGACCGTGAAGCTTTTGCTGTCGCTCAGCGGCGATGAACCATTGTCGGTCACCTGCACCGTGACCAGGTTCGTGCTTGGCCCTTGATCCTCGGTGGGCGTCCAATCGATCCGGCCCGTGACGGGATCGAGCGACATCCCCTCCGGGGCGGACAGCAGGCTGAAGGTTGGAGCGATGGCTGGCTGATCCGCATCGCTAAATGTGTTGGTGACAACCAAGGTGCTCAATTCATCGATGGTCTGGTTGGCGGGTGTGACCAGGACCGGCGCGTTGTTGTTTACTTCATCGACAATGACCATGAAGCTGTTGAGATCAACCAAAGGTGGGGATCCATTATCGGTCACCTGTACGCCGATGACATAGCTACCCGGGCCCTGGGATTCGCTTGGCGTCCAGGTCAACACGCCAGTGATGGGATCGAGGATCACTCCGCTTGGCGCTGTCACGAGGCTGAATCTCGCTGTCGTAGCGGATAAGTCGGAAAGGGAAGCTGAGTTCGTCACCACGAGCGTGGTTAGCTCGTTGATCCGCTGATCGGGGGGCACGATCAGCACCGGAGGGGTGAAGTTGCGATCATTGGTGATGAGAATTTCATCCAGGCGAACATCCGAATCCAACGCCCGGAATGAGATGGGGTGTTGGCCAACGCTGAACGGAAACACTGTCTGGCTTTCAGGCGAGCCGCCGGGGTTGGCAACTTCGAATCCGCTGGAACCGTTCACAATCGCCCACTTCCAATTGTTGGTGGTGCTGAGCTGGGTCTCGTCAAAAACTTCCAGCGCTGTGTCATTGGCCGTCACGGCGAACGACCAACCAGGCGCAGTGGCTAAAAGCATTCTCCGCCAGATCACATACGCGCCGGAAACCGGGATATTCACGCCGAAGTTGGCGGTGCCGGACCAAAAGTTGGTGGTGGAAACGGACTGCCCGCCGGAGGCGTATAGATCTGACGAAGCGGCCATGGGATCGATCAGACTTCCCGACTCGGCTTCGACTGCCAAAGAGACGAACGTCGGTGTCACCGCGGGATCAACGGTCAATTGAAAGCTCACGTTGGTGCTGAGTATTCCATCCGAGACGGTCAGCGTGATGAGCGTGACGCCGACTTCCCCGAGATTAGGCAGCGCCGTCACTGTTTTGTTTGAGCCCACTCCTCCGAACAGGATGTTGCCGTTCGGAAGCAGGGCCGGGTTCGACGACGTTCCGGAAAGAGAAAGCTTGGCGACAGGGAACTGGGGACTGCCGATCGTCAACGGAATCGGGCCCACCGAAGCGTTGCGGCCGATCAACTGGTCTGGCACGGGAGAAACCGTCGGGAGGAGGTAGCTTCCCGGGACATTGGTGAAAATCAAAGCTGAGTGAATACTTTCCACTCCGCCGGCATCATAGGCAGTCACGTAGAACGAGTTGGTTACACCCGCGAACAGGTTTGTGAGAATGGCCTGTGTCTGAGAGCCAACATCGGTGGACTCGATGTAACTGGTACCGACGACTCCGTGAAACACGAAGTACCCGACCACGTTCGTGTCCGGACTCGCTTCCCATTCCAAAGCGACGCTGGAAGCCGCTTGGACCAACGTGCCAGAGGCCAATACCGCGAAAGCGACAGCCGAAAGCTTCGCGTTGCTCCTGTGGAGGAATTTTCCACGGAGCTTCCCAAAGCCCAGTTCGCTTACCAGGAAATCAAACAAGCTTGGTAGTTGCCTGATTTGCCTGGGCATGCCCTTAACCCTCAAGCCGACAGCAGTTCCCTTTCATTGTTCCCGGCGATGTCGCCGATCCAGCAAATGACCCACATAAACATCCTGGTGATCCCAGACCGTTTTTCGAACGGCACCGCGTTCCCACTAGCGAATTCGAACTAGGGTTAGCACCTGCTCGTTACGAATGACCTCTCTTCTGAGCACCTTGCGTACTCACGCACCCATGCGGGTGGATCGAACACCCGCAGTCCGTTTCACGGCATGAACTTAGGTAAGAACGCGTGGATATTCGAGAGACTCTCCCAAAGAGGTTGCAATGCAGATTCATTGCCGGTGCATGAGATCGAGGAAAGCTCTCCAGCCCTGCAAAATGCCATGAACGGCAATACTGCAGGGTATTCTGCGCAGCGGCGGTAGCCTTAAAAGCCTCGTCAAGCGGGACGCTCCACGGTGTGTCGTTGAGTGAGCGTTTGATGACCAACTCAGTGCGTCGGACAGCCGAACGTCCTTGATGGATCTACGACAATGCGTCGCTTTATCACGGGAGATTAGTGCGGTTGCGTCCATGCAGGTTGAACGTCGCTTTTCGCACGGATAAAAAGTCCTTGCCGGAAAAAACCAGCTAGGCGCTTTGGCCGTCTGAGTTCTTCATTTTGTCGGGAAGCTGCTGCTCTTGCCAGACACTGCAGCAAACGCGTGCTGATGGATGTATGTCGCCAAGGCACGATAGAATCTTCTCGTTCCGGATCGCGAACGAATCATACTACCCTCATGATGAAACGGAACCGAAGCAGGCTCGAATGGATGGACATCGCAACTCACCCAGGTCGTTCACCAGCGCGAGCAGGGACATGAACCTTCGTTGGTTTGGAGCTCCGCCTTCAGGCGATTCTATCGGATTGAACCGGCTGAAGCCGAGACTCCATGCTGTCGGCGATTGCATGGCCCCAATGCGCGCTCGGATCTGTTCCTCCGCCGCGGGATTGTTGTTGTTGTTCGCCATCCCGTCCCCGGCAGCCGAGCCAACTGCCATTCCGCCGGCGCAGGCCGCATGGGCCGATTTCGTCGAAACCAATTTCCCGTTTTTCTCCTCCGTCTTGGACGCGCGGAAAGTCGGCCATGATTTGCCCTCAGACAACCTCACGCCTCGCGGGATCATCCTGAATTTGGGGAGTGAATGCTGGGCCTGTTTCGACACCGACCTGCTCAGGATGTCCGCAATTTGGGTTGGGCAGGGTGTTTCGCCGGTGTCGATGTCCCAAGGCTCTTACCATTCCGCGGGAACGAAAGCGCCCGAGGGCCAAAACAGCCTTCCGCAGATTATCGGCACGACCTGGCTCGCGAATGGGATTTATCCAGGCTGGCAGGAAGGTGACCAGTTCTCGCTCGCCGATCCTCGCGAACCGGCACCCGACGCGCGGGAAGTTGGCCGCGGCCCGCTCTTGAGGTCCGCAGGTCGATTCAAAGCGGTCCGTTTGACCAGGAACGGCGTCTGCCTGGAGTACGAAGTGGCAGGCGCCTTTGTGCGCGAGTGGGTGGAAGCACGGCGGGAGAATGGTCATCAGCTCGTGCAGCGCCACTTTCGCTTGGAAGGCGCTATGCAACCGCTCTGGCTGCTACTGGGCCGAAGGCCATCCGGTCCGGGGGAGCAATTGAAGATCGCAATCGCTTCAGGCGATCTTGACGGTACGCCAGCGGCGAAGCACGTCGAGCAGCCGGATGGGCTCCTGACGGTGCGTGTCCGGCGTTCGGCCAAACCTGTCGAATTCCGAGTGGCGATGGGCTTCACACCGTCCGTGAATACTTGGCAGACATCCAGAGATGCCAACACCGATGCCCCGCCTGCCGTCCGCTGGCCGGAGACGATCACAACGCGTGGCGCGCTTTCTTCAGCGAACGAGGCTTATGCGGTGGACAACCTTTCGCTCCCAATCGAAAACCCATGGAGACGAAACGTTCGTTTGGCGGACCTCGCGTTTCTCGACGACGCGCGCGCGGCGGCGGTTACTTTTGATGGTGACGTGTGGATGATTTCCGGGTTGGACGACGGTTTGCACGCAGTGAAGTGGCGGCGCTTCACGTCGGGACTGCACGAACCATTGAGCATTTGCATTCGTGGCAGCGATCTTTTTGTTTTCGATCGCAACGGCATCTGGCGGTTGCGGGACGCGGACGGGAACGGCGAAGCGGACGTTCACGAGCTGTTCTCGAATGCATTTGCACAGACCGCTGAGACGCGGGAATTCGCGACCGGGATGCGACTGGCTCCCGACGGCTCGTTTGTCATTGCCAAAGGCGGCCAGCAAAGTTCGACGACCGGCAAACAGAATGGCACGGTGATCCGCGTCTCGCCGGACGGGCGCGAAGCCTCGGTGCTCGGTTGGGGTCTGCGCATGCCGTTCATCGGCGTGCATCCGAAGACGGGCCTGGTCACCGCGAGCGATCAGCAGGGGAATTACATCCCCGCGACGCCGCTGCACATTATTCGCGATCATCAGTTCTACGGCTTCATCAGCCTGCTCCTGCCCAAAGAACAATATCCGGCGCCAATCGCCGATCCCCTCACTTGGATTCCACATCCGATCAATGCGTCGGGAGTAAGTCAGGTGTGGTTGAGCGGCGCGCGCATGGGACCGCTCAACGACGCGCTCATCCACCTCGGCTATTACCGCCCGGGAATCTTCCGCGTGTTGTTGAACCACCGCGCAGCCCGATCGCAGGCGGCCGTGGTGAGTCTCACCCGCGACCTTGAATTCGCCCCGCTCAACGGCGTGGTGAACCCCGTGGACGGGCAGCTATACGTGATCGGTTTCCAGATCTGGGGCACCGTTGCCAAACAAATCAGCGGTCTGGCGCGGGTGCGCTACACTGGCGCACCCAGCACCTTGCCGCGAGAACTTGTCCCCATGGACAAAGGCGTCCTGATCCGCTTCGATCTACCGCTGGAGACGAAGTCAGCCGGTGATCCAGCGAACTTTGCCGCCGAGCGATGGGGTTATCGGCGCACCGCCGAATATGGATCGCCCCATTTCAAACTGGACGGTGGCAAAGGGCAGGAGACGATGCCGCCGAGCAGCGCCTATCATTCCAAAGATGGGAAGAGCATTTTTGTCGGCATCCCGGACATGAGACCGGTGATGCAAATGCGGCTGGCCTGGGCGCTCGCCACGCGGGATGGCGCGCACTTCGAACAGAACGCCTACTTCACCCCTTACGAACTGGTGCGCTTCGACCCAATCGCAGAAGGCTTCGATGCTTTGACCGTTGATCTCACACCGCGAAGTCCGACTGCCGCCGCTGCTACACCCCTCACCGTCGTGGAGGGAAAGCGCATCGCCGAGTTGATGGGCTGCGTAGCCTGCCACTCTGCTGACGGCTCGACATTGGGGAAAGTCGGGCCGACCTGGAAGGGATTGTTCGGCCACGAAGTCGTGTTTGCAAACGGCGGCAAGACAATGGCCGATGAAACTTATCTTAGAGAATCCATCAAAGAGCCGACGGCGAAAGTGGTTCGCGGCTATGACAAATCCGATGCAGGCATGCCCAGTTACGATGGCGTGATCTCAGACGCCCAGATCGAGGCGCTGATTCTTTACATCAAATCGCTCCGGTGAACTTGGGTTACAGCGTTGCAGGCGCCGACTTACGGAGGCGGAGTTTCAGGCGAAAGGCACAATCGCCTCGTTACCTCGGCGGCTACGGCACTTGCGATGATTTCTGAATTCATTCGTGAGTTCTCTCGCGCAGCATCAGCGTTTGCGGCGCCTGATTTTGAACAGCTCTTCGTGGAGGAACCTCCGATCCGTTTGTCAGAATTGGTGTCCGAGTTCCATGTAAAACAAACTGCCCTCACCGGAACGGGCGTAGTCGAAACTCACGATGGTCGAGAGATTCCACGCCAGCCGAAGTCCGAGTCCGCCGTCAAACTTCCAGTCCTTTAAGTTGGTATCGCCTACTGAGTCGAATACGGAGCCCGTATCCAGGAAGGGCACGAGCATGAAGCGAAGATGTTGTCCCCACAGCGTGGTTTCTCCGAAGCTCCACCGCAGTTCCAAATTGGCATAGGCCATGGCGTCGCCAACAAACCGGTCAGTCACAAATCCCCGCAGCGTGGCATGTCCGCCGAGGCCGTTGGCGTCGCCATCCGTAAACGGAATCCCGGATGCGGAATAGAACGGTACATCGCCAAACTGCATCGCGTAAGTCAGTCGCCCTGCCAGAACCAATCGCCCGCGATCTCCGAGCAGGTTCTGATAGCCTCGCGCGCTGAGCGTCATCTGCTGGTAGTCGAAAGCCGAACCCAACACGTGGCTGGAGATTCGCCCGACAGCTTGAAGCATGACCCCGGAAGACGGATCCGGCTCGAAATCCCGTGTGTCGAAAGTCAAGCCCACCTTCACCGCATTGTCCCAGCCACCTTCAAAACCGGTCACATCTCCATTTTGAACATCGGTGTAAAGCCGGGTGGGCTGCATGATCGCACCATTGACTTCCTCACCCGTGTAGTCCCCGACCTTGACGTGCAGGACCTGGAAACCGATCTGCGGTCGGAGGCGTCCTCCGAGAAAGTCTCGTTCGACGGTAGCCACAACACCGGCCTGCGACTTGCGGTACTCGTTATAGCGCGCCCAAGTCTGATCATTCACGACCTGGTTCAGCGCCTGCTTGTAGTCGTCAAAGTTCGAGTACTCAAGGGGCGAGCCCGGATACGTCAGAGGTCCGAGCGTTAATTCACCCACGCCGAAATAATTCTGAAACTTGTTCTGGTCAAAAAGCGCCGCGGCGCGAACGCGCCACGGAGAATCCCCGATATAAGGCTGGTCGTACCCGATCAAGGCGCGGCGCGACCCGCCCGTGCTCCCGGTTGCCGCGATAGCCACCCGCTTTCGGTAAGGCGTATAGCGGAAAAAGGGGCTGTCGGAGGGGCCGTTGTCAAACCACTGAATGGCCGCCCCATAGTTGAACTCGCTCTCCGGGTCCCAACCAATGGCGGGAAAGCCGGTGAAGTAAGTGCCCTCGCGCTTGTCCTTGAGCAGCATTTCCGGCAGCGGAGACCGCTCGGCCAACATGTCGGGCGGAGGCAGGACGGGAGGAAGATTCGCCGGTTCCGCCGCGCGGACTCGCCACACAGTTTGCCCGTTGCACAGGGCGATGGCCATGGCGATCAATACCAAGCGCACCCACTTACGGCACACAGCCTCGGCGCACTTCGGAATGCATCCCGGGTTCATAATGTCTGTGTGGCTCTTTCGGCAATACCGGGTCGCGCCACCGCAATTCAGCCTTGGACTGCGCCTACTCTCCATTACAGAGATGCGCTGACTGAATCATGCGCTTCTTCGGCAGGTGGCTAGCCGTTCACCTGCGCTTCGTCGAGACTTTTTTGTCCGCCGGGCCTGTGCCCGTTGACTCCACCTCCCAAGAGTTCAAGGACGTGGCGGCCCTGGTGTTGCTCTAGGTTCGGGTGTCTGCTCATAAAAGGTGCCTAAAGCTGGTGCGATCCTGCTTGCGAACCTCAGTCATTGATGAGATTAACCAACTAACTTGGACCCCTGGCACTGCGCAAGGCCAAGCTGGCAGGGGACCTAAAAGTGGAGAACAGACATGCCCGTTCGCTACGAAATCGACCAGACTCAGGGAATCATCCGCACGCAGTGCGTCGGGAACGTTACCTTGGACGAAGTAATCAATCACTTCGAAGTGCTGGAACGCGACTCCAAATGCCCCGATCATCTGGATGTGTTGTTGGACCTGAGGGAGACGACATCGCAGCCGAATGCTGACCAACTGAAGGCTGTCAGCAGGGAAATCGGCCGCATTCGAAAGAGCGTGCGGTTCGATGCTTGCGCCATCGTGGCCAGCCGCGACGCGCTCTTTGGGATGGCGCGAATGTTCGAGGTGCTCGCCGAAGACGGTTTCAAGGCGACGCGTGTTTTTCGCACGCTCGATGAGGCGGAGAAATGGCTGGATTCGCAGCGCGGTTCGTCGGCGGAAACGAAGCGCCCGGGCGGTTGACGATCCGCTTCGATCGCAGCATCAACCCCTGCGGCGCCGGGTTTTGAAGAGCTCCAACTGCGGTTCCTTGAAAAAGTCGTAGTTCTTCAGAATCCGGATGATCTGGAGCAGGTCGGATTTCTGGTAGTTGCGGTTGACCTCAATCTGGCCGATGAGGTCTGCCAGCATTGTGTGGAACGGAATGACCGCATCCACCCCTTTACTCTTCAGCAAACCGATGCTTTCGTCCCGCGCTTCGCGGTTCTGGGGCAAGGCAGGCACCACCAGGATTTTCGTCGGCGCGCCGCCGCCACCGAAGGTTTTGGCGGCGCGTTGAAACACGGGCGGCTCGACGAAGC
>Ga0207670_10001340_pt1 | contig 13008 bp, 8 predicted proteins | sample KBSS23HmetaG_FD_184339 | JGI IMG/M metagenome (GOLD analysis project Ga0207670, IMG submission 184339) | Switchgrass rhizosphere microbial communities from Kellogg Biological Station, Michigan, USA - KBS S2-3H metaG (SPAdes) (version 2) | ecosystem: Host-associated > Plants > Roots > Rhizosphere... | reverse complement strand
TCCTTCGATCAGTTTTTGCGAGACGGGGGCGGTGGTGGAGCTCGGCATGCGGGTTTGGATGCCGGGAAACGGACAAGAGTGTCTTGTTACACGTCAAATCGCGACGGCTGTCGCGCAATTGTGAGCGCGATCACAGCGGATGTCCTTCCGCCGACGAATCTTTAAGCATTTCCCTAAGTGTGTTGGGTCGTAATTGGGTCGCAGTGTTCCCGGAAACCATCCAAAAAGGAAACGCTCACATGCGCAAGCTCTTGCTCATCCTCGCGGTTTTGCTGTTCCCGCTCGCCGCGCTGGCTGACTCGCCCGGCGAAGTCACGTCGATCTCGCCGACGCAGTTCACGCTCGGCAACCTGGAAGAGTTCCTCACGATCAACGGCACCGGCCTCTGGGAGGAAGGTGGGACGACGATCGTGAAATTCAACGGCGCCGGCCTCTCGGTCGACATCGAGCCGAGTTTCACCTCGCCGACGAAGCTGATCGTCTTCGTGCCCGACGCGGTCCTGACCAGACTCGGTCATTGCAACGCTCACGTCTTCGTGACGTACGCGGACGGAAGCACGCGGAACGTCGGCTTCGGCACGTTCCAGGTGGTCCTTGCGCCGCCGCCTCCTCCTCCGCCGCCGCAGATCATCGGCGCGGAAGTGGTCAACGCGGAGGCGACCGGACCCGACGGCGCGGTCGTGACGTACAGCGTCGAAGTGATCAGCGAAGTCGACCCGAACCTGCAGGCGCAGTGCACGCCGCCGTCCGGCAGCATGTTCGCGCTGGGATCGACGACGGTGACGTGCACGGCGACCGACAGCAACGGCACCTCGACGCTCAATTTCCTCGTGCTGGTGACCGACACGACTCCACCCGACCTGACCGTGCCGGATGACATCACCACGACCAATCCGGTCGTTTCGTTCACTGCGACGGCCACCGACATCGTCGACGGCACGCTCATACCGGTCTGCACGCCGGCGTCGGGCTCGACGTTCGAAGTCGGCGCGACGACGGAAGTGGTCTGCACGGCGACCGACTCGAGCTTCAATGAGACCACCAAGTCGTTCTTCGTCACGGTGCTCGCCGACACGACGCCGCCGGACGTGCTGCGCATCAGCGCGACACCGGGCATCCTCTCGCCGCCGAACCACGAGATGGTCGCGGTGACGATCGTGGTCGAGGCGACCGACGATCAGGATCCGAATCCGACGTCGCAGATCGTCTCCGTCACGTCGAATCAGCCGATCGACGGCACGGGCGACGGCGATCAGTCACCCGACTGGGAGATCACCGGTCCGCTGACGCTGAATCTCCGCGCGGAACGGGCCTCCGGCGAGGATCGCGTCTACACGATCACCGTCGTCACCTCCGACGCCACCGGCAACACCACGACGTCGACCGTGACGGTCACAGCGACGAATTCGAACGTGTCGTTGAACCAGGCCTGGCAATAGCGCTTTCAGGACGTGCGGCGGCCGCAGCGCCGCCGCACGTCCATTCGGAGAGCGCCGGAATCGCGGCAGTGACCGACGGAGCGTCGTCGTCGGCCCGTTCGACGTCGACGCTCGTGACGGCGAAATCGGCTGTCGGCTGGAGCGGGAAAATCGAGCAACTGCGCAGCCGGCCGACGCCTCGGCCACATGAGCGCCTCTCAGCAGATCATTTTGTTGGGTCGCCACGCGGACCGCATCGCGCGTTTTACAAGAACATCACCATCGCCGGCGGCCCCGCGCCCGTTCGTGCGTACATCGAGGAGCTCATGCCTGAACATCCTCGAAGGGCGCGCCGTCGCGACGGCGGCACTCTTCATAGCGGCGTGTACCGCCAAGTCCACAAGCGTGCCGCCGCTGACCATTCAGCGGCAAGGCAGCTTCGCGGTCGGCGGCAGGGTCATCACCATGCCCGGCACATTCGATCCGATCCGGCAGGGCGCATACAACCCGGCCGGACCGGACTCCGCCGGACAGAGGTCGCACGCCGTTCATCGGCTTGACGTCGATCAGCACCCCGGTCGTCGTGGAAAAACCGGCGTAGCTATGACCGCCGGAGCGGATGGCGAACGGTTTGTCGTTCACGCGCGCCCAGGCAATGGACTTCCGCACATCCTCGTCGTCCGCGCACATCGCGATCGCCAGCGGCCGGACGCCGGCCCAGCGCGCGTTGTTCGGCCACGCGGCCATGGCATAGCCCATCTCGTCCGCGCGAATCCACCGCCCTTTCAACCTGGGCACAGGTGTCAGGCCCCTGACGCTTGAAACGGCCGGTCTTGCGGCCAATGCGGCGACGGGTGTCATTGCCACGGCGGCGCCGCCGGCGATGAGCGCACTGGTTTGCAGAAAACGGCGACGGCTGAGGTCCGGTGTTGTGGTTGAGGATGATCTTTCGGAAATCCAGCTTGACTGGCCACCTCGATCGGTAGATGTGCGCTGGTCGCTTATTCAGGGATACTGCGAATTCGAGCACGAAGTGGTCATCTGGAAATCTGGCTTCGGCCGGTCGCGTGCCGGTGCATCGTGAGGCGGCAGCGTGGTGAAGTGCGGAGGGAACGGGCCCTCCGACGCGAGGTAGTTGAGGACGAAGTCGTACTGCTTGTCGCTGTCGTCATACGTGGAGTTGCACAGGAGCAGCGAGCCTGGAACCTCGTGCGGGAAGGCGGCGTCGGCAGCGGTTGACGGAACCGTCAGCGTCAACCACTTGCCGTCGGCCCGAGTGAGTTGAATCAGCGGATCGCCTTCCGTATCGACGGTCCATGTCGTGAAGACGGCTCCTTCTTCGAAGCGGCCCGCGACGATCGCTCCGTGACTGATGTCGAGGATGCAGGAGGCTCGTGTCGGAGGACCCGGCTCGAGGAGATCCGGCCGAAGCTGCATGTCCGGAACATAGGTCTTCAGACTCGGAACGGCCGGCAGCCTGTCGGGAGGCGTGGGACCAGGAACGACCGGATCGTAGCTGAAGTCACCGGACGCATTCAGGACGCGCATGTGATAGCCGTCGAGGGTGAACTGCGATCCCAGATCGCGCTGCGGCGGAGACGTGATCGGAAGCTGCCGGGCGGTATTGAAGGGAAACTGCAGGAAGCAGAAGTGCGCCGGCAGGAGACCAAACTCGGCGGTGTTTTGATCCAGGATGTACATCCCGACGACGCGGTGCTCGACGCCTTCGGGCAGCCCGGCGTCCTTCGTGAGATGGAGACAAAGCCCGTAAAACGACAGGACGAGACGGCCCATGAAATCCTCCTACCCGGTCGCGCGGTGAATGGTCGTGGTCAGTAACGCCAGACGGCGCCACGCGCCGCCGGGACGACGAAGCTGCGCCAGTTGAACGTTCCGCAGCGCGGCCGCAGGCGCTACTCCGCGGACGAGCTGTTGGTGGAGAGCGAGGAAGAGAGTGCGCGCGTCGGCGTCGCCGATCGGCCCGAGCGTGCCGATCACGTCGCGTGCGCCGGCCGCGACGAACGCGCCGCCCAGGCTCAGCGCGCGACGATCGGCGTCCGCCGGACGGCAGAGCGTATTGCACGCGGAGAGAACGACCACCCGCGGCATGTGACGCATCGCCGCGATCGTTCGCCACGACATGGCGCCGCCGGCCAGCGCCAGCGCCTCCCCTCCCGCCGCCGCGTCGCTCTCGGTGTGGCCGGCGATGTGGAGCACGTCGGCTGCCGTCTCGCCGAGGATCGGCGCGCTGACGTCGGCGGGAGCGATCCGGCGGGCATCGCGATAAAGGCCTCCGATCGCAGTGAGCTCCATCTCCGCCTCGGGGAGCGGACGAAGGCCGGCACGCGCTCCTGACGGCAGCTCGAGCGCCGTGAGCGCAACGGGCCGGACTGCGGATGCAGGCGCCCGCAGCGCCATTGCGCTCGGCGCGAGCGCCACCGGCATTCGTTCCACCAGCATCTGCTTGTTCGCTTTGTCGGGCAACGCGGCGAAGGGAACGCGCTCGAGCAGCTCGTCGGGGATGACGACCAGCGCACGCGCCGCCGCGAGCGCCGGCGCGGAGCGGGCGACGAGGAGATCGTAGAGCGCCTCGAGAGCCTCGTCGTCATCGCGCCGCGCGAGCGTCGCCAGCTCTTCGCGAGCCACCGCGCGGCGCGTCACCATTGCGCCGCCCTCGGTGATCACGAGCGAGACCACCTCTCGCGGCAGCACGATCAGCGTCATGACGGCCGTCCCACTGCCGGCGAGCCGGGCCTGCAGCTGGCCGAGAGCGCCCGAACCGGCAGCGCTTCCGCGGCGCCGTTCGGCATCCGCGAACGCGGAAGCGACGTCGCCGCGATCGAGATCGAGGCGGATCGCATCTTCGAACAGCTCCTTTCCCGCGTCGAGCACGCCCGTGCCGATCACCGCGCCGGCGATCTGCGCCGGATGCTGCTCGACGGCGGCGATGCCGGCGGCGAGATCGCGCTCCGCGGCGGACGTCTCCCCGAGCCGCAGCGAGGCGCGCGCGCGAACGAGATACGGCTCGGCGATGAGCGACTCCATGCCGTGCGCGGCATAGAGATCGATCGCGCGCGAAGCGAGGTCGCGCGCACGACGGGCGTCAGAGCCGAGGAGCGCCGCGGCCATGGCGAGATCGGCGTCGGCGAGATGCCGCGCGCGCAGAGCGCCTTCCGGGATGCGCATCGCGACCGTCGTCGCCTCGGAGGCGGCGCGTTCGGCGGCCGCGGGATCGATCGTGGCGTCGAGCAGCGACTTTCGCACGAGCGTGTCGGCGAGCAGCAAATCGTTGGACAGGTCGCGCTCCAGCGATTCATTGATGGCGGTCAGAGCGCGCGTCGATTCCATCCGTCCGGCCCGCAGCGTCGTCAATGCCGCAGCGCCAACCGCGGCGTCGAGCAGATCGGTGCGGCCCGCTGCCGTGAAAGTCGCAAAGGCGCGAACGTGAGCGTTCCACGCCTCGTCGGGCCGGCCGAGGCTGAGGAGCGCGTCGGCGAGCATCGAGCCGACCGTCGCCTGGTTGACACGCTCGCCGCCGCGCGCGAAAAGCGCCTCCGCCTCACCCAGGACGCGCGCCTCGGTCTCGAAGTCACCATCGAACGACAGACAGCGGGCCAGCTCCCATCGCGCCTGCGCTGCCAACGAGAGGTATCCGTGTGCGGCATCGACCTCGCCCGTGAGCGCGGACAACTCCCGCCGCGCTTCGTCCACGTCGTTCTGTGCCAGGCGCGCGCCGGCGGCATACGAGCGCGCCGCGAGCGACATCGGATCGCGGTCCTCCGCGAACCGGGCAGCCGCAAGACGGAGATCGCGCTCGGCGGCGCTCGGCTCATGCCGGCTGAATGCAATCCGGCCGCGACGATAGACGAGGTGCGCGGCGGCGATGCGCGCACGACCGGGAGCGCCGGCGTCGTCGATCGCCTGCACGGCGTCGTGAAGGAGCGACTCGCCGCTCGTGTGCTGGAGCGCGAGGCCGATGTTGCGTGCCACGGCGAGCCAGCGCGCCGCCTCCGCCGCGTCGTTGCGCTGCAGCGCCTCGGCCCACCGGCCGAGGTACTCGGCCTCGCCGAAGGCGCGAGCGCGCTCGGCGTGGCGTCCGGCGAGCGTGCGAACGAGCGGCTCGTCACCCGACGCCGCTGCCTGTTCGAGCCGCTGCCGGTCTGCGTCGAACGGCGGCGCGGTTCCCGCCGCGACGAGACGGGCGAGATGCTCGCGCGCCTCGTTCGCCCATTCGGACGAGCGGTCGGTGTCGAGATAGCGCTGCCACGCGCCGCGCGCCTCGTTGTGCAGGCCGAGGCGCTCGAGGATGAGGGCGCGGTTGAAGAGCGCTTCCGGCGAACGCGCGTCGATCCGCAGCGCCCGGTCGGCCGACGCGAGCGCCTCCGGGTAGAGCGACGTGCGGCCGGCCAGTGCGGCGGCGTACTGCGCGGCGGCCAGATCGCTCCAGACCGGCGCGTCGGACGGCGTCCGCTTCGCCTCCGCTTCGAGGCGGGCTATCGCCTCATCCGTCCTGGCGACGAGCAGCATCGCCACCCCTGCGGCGTGCCGGGTCTCCGGGCCGGGATCCCGCTCGGCACGGTCGAGCGCCGCAGACGCAGCGCCGATCACCTTCATCTGATCGCGATCGGGCGCGTCGCCGCCGGCGCGCATCGAGCCCCGATACGGCGCGTACGGGAAACCGCCGGACAGGCGCGCCTCCACCGCGCGCGACGATTGCGGCGCGATGGCGACGAGATCCTGAAGCGGATCGCGGTTGCGCGAGCGCCACAGGAAAACCGCGGGAACGCCGAGGACGAGAACCGCGGCGACGGCGAGGAACCATCGCGCCGAACCGCGCCGCCTTCGGACCGATCCGCGCTCGGCATGAAACGTCTCGTTCGCCGCATCGATCATCGAGATGCATTCCCGGCAGACGCTCGCGTGCGCGATCAATCGCGCCCGTTCCGTCTCCGGCAAGGTTCCGTCGACCCATGCCGCCAGCGTCTCGTCGTCCGGACATCCCGCGTGTGGCCGCTGCATCATCACGCTCGCTCCCCCGCGCTCGCGCTCTCCGCATCGGGTTCAGTCCGGTGAGCCTCGCCGTTTTTCCACATCGGGCCGAAATCGATGTCGATGCGCTGCCCGGCCGTGATCAGGTTGTCTGCGATGGCAGGGTCGATGCCGGAGGAGAGCAGGATCTCACGAAGCCGCGCGAGCAGCGACTCGAGCCGGCGATAGAGAGGCCGCTGCGGCACGTTCATGAGGCGGGCGATGTCGGCGATGCTCAACGACGATTCGAACCGAAGCCGGACGAGGAGTCGATCGTCGGGCGACCAGGCAGCCATCGCGTCCCGCAGGAGCGCTCCGGCGCGGCGGCCGGCCGCGCGGAGCTCACCGTCCACGGCGCGCGCGTCCGCGCAATCGTTCGCCGCGATCGGCTCGACGTGGTCGGGCGCGAGCGGTACCTCCCGCGGCCGCGGAGCGCGATGCGGAAGCCGTTCCGCGATCGCCGAGACCTGCTCGAGCGTCGCCGTTGCATCGACGGCGCGCACGAACGGCAGCGCCTCCTCGAGCGACCGCCCCTGTCTCTGCACGACATCCTCGATCACGACCGCCCCTTCGCCCAGCCGCTGCGCCTCGGGCGAAGGCCGCCACCGGCCATGCGTCCGCTCCCGGTGATCGGCGAGCAGCCGCTGGATGCAGACCGTGAGATAGGTCGCGATCGCCGAGCGCCCCTCGTACCGGCGGAGAATCGCGTAGTCGTTTTCGACCAGCGCCAGCTTCACCATTGAAGCCATGTCGCCGATCTCGCTGGACGCGATGCCCACCCGACGACAGGCACGGCCGACGAGGCGCTCGATGAGCTGAACGTGTTCCTCGAGGAACTCACGACAACGCATATTCTTATGGAAGAGATCATCATATCCCTCCAGCGTCCGCCGGCGGACGTCAGGAAGCGATAAAGAAAGCATTGCGCGCATCGTTGAAGCCGACCTTCAATGGACTGCCGCTGGCGAGGGTCACGTCGAGACCGGAAATGCCGTCGGGAACGATCGAGCCGTCCGCCACGACGTTGGAAAGGAAAATCGTGACTGTCTGCGGGTCGGCGATGCTGAAGAGCACCTTCTCATTCAGAAGCGCTTGCTGGATGTTCAGCGGTGCGGCGGGACGGAGATGGTCATTGACCGTCGCCGCGGAGATCAAACCGAGACAGACGTCGTCGTCCTGCTGATTGCCGACCCGGTAGTCGGAGGGCGCGGATGCGGATTCGCGGGAGAAATGTCCGTTCTGAAACTTCCAGGTATCTCCCGGTTGCGCGTTCGTCGTCGACGCCTCGGGCTTGATCACGCCGAGGAGCGGAGGGAGCAATGCCGCCGCATAGAGATCGCACCGTTCGTCCCATTGGATGCGGTTCGTCTGTTTCGGCGAAAGCACCAACCACGCCACGGCCGGCTTCGGCGTGAAAGCGTCCGGCATCGCTTCGAACTGCTGACTGCTAACGAACGACAGCACGGACCGCACGAGCGTCACGCGCTGGCCGGCGAGGGCAATGGCGTCCAAAGCGTCTGTGCTGAAGTCGATCTGGATGGTGAAGTCCATGGTTCGCGCCTCGAGATTCCAGCGCCGGGAAGGCCGGCGCCGGAATCGTGATGGAAGACATCGCGTGGGTATTACGGCCTCGCGGCGGCCTGCGGCTGCGCTGCACGACGCGCCGGCCTGGCCGGCGCCTGCGCCGAAGTACCCTGGAGGAAGAACGTGTTCGACCCGTCGTTGAAGCCGATCGTGGCGTTCGGAGCCACGCTGGTCAGCTCGACCGTCAGCGCGTCGCCGCTGACGTCGCTGATGACGACGCCGTTGTCCTGGATGTTCGAGAGATAGATCGAGACAGTCTCGATCGGCTCGAACGTGACGTTCTGGTTGTGGTTCACCGGGATGGCGTTGAGCGGCGCGAGCACCGACTTGCCGTGGATGATCGCCGTCTGCGCCAGACCGAAGTTCTCGCCGTTTTCGTCCTGATTCACGGCGGCGAAGAGACCCTTCGTGCCGCCGTCGCCCTTGTTGAAGACGCCGTCCTGAAGCGTATAGACGAAGCCGGTCTGCACCGGCAGGTCGGTCTGGGACTGCAGATCGAGAACCGCGCCTTCCTGCAGCGCCGTCGTCGTGGCGTAGATCAGGTAGTTCTCTTCCCAGGTGACGAGGTTGTTCTGCATCGGCTTGAACGTCACCCACGCGAGCGTGGTTCCGCCGGCCTTGCTCTTCACGAGCGTCACGCGCTGCCTGGTCTGGTTGATTGTCCTGACCGCGGCGCTGTCGATGCTGATGTTCAGTGAGTACTTCATGGCTGTCTCCTCTTTCTCTTTCCGTTCATGGTTGCTGGTGAGAAGCGGGTTCGTGCGGTGCTCGCGCCGGAGGCGCACGCGATTCGTCTGCGGCAATGGGCATCGTTCCGTTCTCCTTGTGGACCTAGTAGTCCGGAGAGGAACGGCGGTTTTCCACGCTGACGAAAAAAAAACGCGAAGAGGGACGTTTTGGAAGGAAATTTGGCTGTGGCGCCTGGACTCGAACCAGGGACCACCTGATTAACAAGTCGTCTCCATCCAGCGGATCTCCGCCGCTGCCGTCGGACCATCCTCGCGATGAATGGTCGTCGAATGGGGCTTGGCGTCGCTGATGTCGTGCGGAGTTACGAGGATTGGCTCAAACCGGCCGAGCACCGTCGATGCGGGCCGACAACCGTTGCCATCAATGCGACGTCATTGCGAGCGGCGGATTCGGCGACGGCTTGGCATCACCGATGACGCGAACGGCTGAACGGTCACGGTAGCCGCTCGGCGAAGTCGAGTTGGGATCAATTGAAACGATAGACGTCTGTAAATCACTACTGATCTGAGTCGGGTCTGGGTAGCGACTCCACGCCATCGTTAATTTGTTTACAGGGCCCGCCGCTTCGGCCCATAGGGGAAGTCATGCGTTCAGTCTCATCCACGATAATTTTCCTAACCATCCTTACCGTCGCTCTCGGCCAGCCTGCGAGTGCCGACATCCTCGTCAGCAATTACGGAGACGGCAAAATCCGCAAGTTCACTGACGCCGGTGTTGCGATACCGCCCGATCCCTATCTCAACGTCGGCGGGGGCGGCACGGAGGCGCTGGCCTGTCTGACGCTCGACGGCAAGCCGATTTTTTTTATCTCCAACAACACGGCAACAATCGCTGTTTACGACCAAATCACCGGCCAGCATCTCTACGATCTGGCGACCCTACCGGGCGGTGCGTCGATCGCCGGGATGGCCCTCAGTCCGAACGGGAAGATCATTTACGCCGCGGACGGCCACTACATCGTCGCCGTCGACACGACGACCGGAACTGTGGTGGCGTCTGTGAGCCTGTCGAGCGCGCACGACGTCATCGTCGGCCCGGACGGCTCGGTTTACGCCTCGGCCTTTCCGGCGAATGCCGGCGTGCTCAAATACTCGCCGACGCTGACGAACCAGACGCAGTTCATCGCGGACGCGGCCAACAACCCTAACTTGCACAAGGCATCGGGCATGGCCTTCGACGCGACCGGCACGCGCTTCTTCGTGAGCCAGTTCGACTCGAGCGACAGCGCGGTCGACGAGTACAGCGTCTCCGGCAGTGGTACGGCCACGTTCGTCCGGAAGTTCTCATTCCCCAACGGAACGTCCCCGCTCGGCCTGGCCCTCGGTCCCGACGGAAACATCTACACAGCGAATTTCGGCGCGGACACGATCGGGAAGATCAACCTGACGACCAACACGACCAGTACCCTCATCGCCAACGCGGGTTCGAGGCCCAAGTACGTCTTCTTCACGGAAGACTGCAGGACGGTCTCGAATTCATTCATCGAGATCTGCAAGTCGTCGTCGCTCACCGATCCCGTCACCGGGACGTTCACCTTCACTGCCACCAACGGCTCGTTCACCAGCCCGCCCATCACCGTGCCTGTCGGCCTCTGCTCTGGTCCCATCGGCGTTCCGTCCGGCTCGGTCAAGGTGACGGAGACGGCGACGACGGGCGTCGGCGTCAATGCCATCACCGCGTACGGGTTCAACGGCACGACGATGCTCGAGGAGAATCGCCTCGCTTCGTTCGATCTGGCCAACCGCGTCGCCACGGTCAATGTCCCCGCGAGCGGAGGCATCGCCGCCGATACGATCGTCGAGTTCACCAATTTCCGCGTGCCGACGGGCGTAATCGAAGTCTGCAAGGATGCGGCCCCCGGCACGACTCTCACCGGCAGCTTCTCGTTCAACGTCTCAGGCGCGGCGAACAACCCCTACAACATCCCGGCCGGCGTCTGCTCCGGTGCGATTCTCGTGCAGGCCGGATCGGTCACCATCACGGAGACGCCGCGGGCGGGCTTCCAGCTCGTCGACGTGTCGGCCAATCCGCTCGACCGCATCGTCAGCGTCGACATTCCGCGCGGCAGCGCGGTGGTGAACGTGCCGGCCGGCGGCGTCTCGGCCGAAACGGTGGTGCACTTCGTCAACGGGACCTCGGGCCCAGGCACGGGGCAGCTGAAGATCTGTAAGGTGGCCGGCCCCGGCGTCGCGTTGGGGCAGAACTTCGTAATCACGGCGAACGAAAGGAGCTATACCGTCCCGGCGGGACCGGCGTCGCAAGGCGGCTATTGCATCGTCGACGGCACCTTCGCCATCGGCACGCAGGTGACGGTACAGGAAATGCCGCCCTTCCCGTACGGCGTCCTCGGCATTGCGGTCAATCCGCCGAGCCGCAGCGCCGGCGCACCAGTCGTAGCGAACGGAAATGGGCAGGCAACGGTGACCATCGGCAGCGGATTCACCGAGGTCGTGTTCACCAACATCGGCTCGACGCCGAGCGGACAGTTGAAGGTGTGCAAGATCGCCGGTTCGGGTGTGCCCATCGGAACGAACTTCGGCTTCTCCGTACTGAGTGCGACGGCGCCGGGAAGCATCCAGATCGTGACCGTCCCGGCAGGCCCGGCGGAGCAAGGCGGCTATTGCGTCATCGCCGGCGCGTTCCAGCCGGGGACGAGGACGACCGTGACCGAGCTTCCGGCCTCCGGCTATGCAGTGACCGGCATCAGCGTCAACGGAACGGCTGCCGGCAGCGGCACGCCGACGGCGAGCGTGACCGTTGGAAACGGCATGAACACCGTCGCTTTCACCAATGGCCGCAGTGCTGGCGGAACGACTCCGATGGCGTTTCCCATGGTGCATGTCGTCGACTACGTGCTCGTCGGCCGCGCGGCGGCAGGCGGCGCGCGGTCGTATCTGACCTATCGGGCCGCGGTGTTGAACAACGGCCCCGCGTTGAATGCCCTGACCGCCACGTTGTCCAGTGCCGATCCATCGCGGCTGGAAGTGGTGGCCGGCCGTGACACCGTGACCTTCGTCCCTCTCCCGGCGAACAGCCAGGTGACGAGCGGCGACACGTTCACGGTGATGGCGGACGACACGGCGCCGATCGACTTCTCGCAATTGCAGTGGACGCTGCGCGCGCAGCAACTTCCCGCGCGGCGGCACGCCACGCGTTGATGACTCACCGAATGGCGGCCGGCCGTCGAGGCCGGCCGCCATTCATGTCGTGCGCGCCATCTCCCGCACGTTTGCCGGCAAAGTCCCGGAGACGATTCGCTCCAGTCCACCTTCGGGAAGACACGGCGTTAGTGGGGATTGATCCAACTGCGGAACGACCTGGATGGCGCGCTGTGAGCGTACTCTGGGAAAAATAGAGACTCTATACATCGCGCGTCGGTCGACGCCGCGCCGCGGATCTCTGCCGAGTCTCTGGAAGGAAATTTGGCTGTGGCGCCTGGACTCGAACCAGGGACCACCTGATTAACAATCAGGCGCTCTACCAACTGAGCTACACCACAGCAATGGGGTTGGAAGGGCGCGTATCGTCGCCGATCAGCGGTTATTTGTCAATTAACGGCGGCGGCGCGGGGCGGCGCGTTCTTCACGTACCGGTCGAACCAGGTCACGGTCTCGTACAACGTGTGCTCGACCGACTCGCGCGCGAGATAGCCGTGCGGCTCGAGCGGCAGCATCACCAGGCGGACCGTTCCGCCGACTCCGCGGATGGCGTCGAAGAGCTTTTCGGATTGGAGCGGCACGGTGCCGGGATTGTTATCGCGCTCGCCGTGAATGATGAGGAGCGGTTCGTTGATGCGGTCGGCGTGGAGGAGCGGAGAGAGTTTCAGGTACGTATCGGTGGCCCGGTACAACGTCCGCCTCTCGTTCTGAAAACCGAACGGACGGAGGGTGTGGTTGTACGCGCCGCTGCGCGCGACACCGGCGCGAAAGAGGTCCGACCACGCCAGCAGATTCGCGGTCATCAGCGCGCCGTGACTATGTCCCATCACACCGACGCGATCGCGATCGGTCACCCCGAGCTCGACCGCCTTGTCGATGGCCGCCTTGGCGTTGGCGACGATCTGGTCGATGAACGTGTCGTACGCCGTTTCCGTCGGCCCCACGACCGGCATGGCGGTGTTATCAAGGACGGCATAGCCTTCCAGCGCGAGAAAGATCGGCGACGCACCGGCGATCGACGTGAACTTCTGCGTGGAGCCGGCCACCTGGCCTGCCGCACTGGGGTCGGT
>Ga0207670_10001338_pt1 | contig 13019 bp, 10 predicted proteins | sample KBSS23HmetaG_FD_184339 | JGI IMG/M metagenome (GOLD analysis project Ga0207670, IMG submission 184339) | Switchgrass rhizosphere microbial communities from Kellogg Biological Station, Michigan, USA - KBS S2-3H metaG (SPAdes) (version 2) | ecosystem: Host-associated > Plants > Roots >... | reverse complement strand
GGGATCGTTGCTGTTTCTGAGGATTAACTGCGCCCTGCCAAGGATTCCGGTCAACGTGTTGTTGACGTTGTGCGCTACGCCAAAGGAAAGCTCGCCGAGTGCGGCCATCTTCTGCGCGTGAATCTCCTGCTCGCGCTGTGCCTCGTGACGCGAGTGAGCCTCAGCGATCATCTCAAGACACTTCTTCAACCGTTCCCTTGTGGCATGCTGCTGCGAATTCGCGAGCAATTGATTTGCCTGCGCCCCAATCTCCCGCCTCTCATCATCTGCAAGCTGATCACACATCTCCTCAATAAGTATCAGCAGCGCACTGCCCGCTGCTTCATAATTCCCACAACGTTCAGCTACTCGTTGTGCTCTTTCGAGATTAGGTTTAGCCTCGTGTTTCCTTCCAAGACGACATAGTACGATTCCACGGGTCGTCAGAGCTTCCGCAAGAAAGGCTTCTTCACTACTTTTTTCCAAGGTATCAACCGATAGGTTAATTGCGTGCTCCGCGAAATCATACCTATTCGACGCGACGTACAGTTGAGCCAATGTTTCGTCAACTTGCGCACGCCTCACAGTGTCATGAAGCATCTCGAATAGCCGACGAGCACGGTCAAGGTGAATACAAGCGTCATCAAATCGTTTCAAAAACGACAACAAATAACCATAATTATTCTCAACGATTGCAGTATATCTGTAGTTTCCAACCCGCTTAAAGTGATCTAGCGCTTGACTATAGTGATCGAAAGCTCGCTCGAAATGCGGAGTTTGATCTTCAGCTATACCCAAGTCTTTGAATGTATTAGCAATTTCTAGATGTAAGCGACCTTTTTGCCAATGTCCAGAACGCTCTAAAAGAGGCATAGCCTCCTCTAGTCGAACAAGGGCGTCATGCAAACGTCCAGCAAGCCTCTCAACTACTGCTAACCTGATTAGGCCTACGCTTTTGACTTCGCGGTCTTCGTCACTAAGACACTGAAGAGCGGAGTGCAAAGTTAACTCTGCAATATCAAACGCACCTTGGTGGTAATAACAACAGGCTAATTCAATTCGACCTTCGGCTGCGCGTTTCGTTTCACCCATTTGCTCGAAAATTGCGATTGACCCACTCAATAATGCTTCCGCAGGTTTTCTACCCCCTGGAATCCGTTGAGAACTTGCCACCCAACCACTCAAAGTGCCTGCTACAAGCAATAGCTCAGCGAAAGCTAAATTAGTTAATCCGAAGTGGCGAGGCCATTGGCCCAATGTCCACCAATGCTCTAGGGCCGCACACCCCGAATCGTAATCTCCAGCCTCAAGTTCCTCGCGCGCTATGGCGCAGCAGGCGATAACTTGTTCGCTCTGAGTCAAGGGGGAAGTCTCAAGATGGCTTGTAGCGGGGGTATTCACGAGTTTTCAGTGAATTGGTTAGAGATGCCTTTCCATTGACTAGGTTGTATGCAGTGACACCGTGGTATACATCCGCTTGTCTCGTTTACATATAACTTACATTTGATTGTTAATTAAAGAGTTATCACATCGCGGAATATGAATTTCGCCTAGATGTCTATAACGTAGCCACGTTCATATGTGAGTTATTGTCAAATTCTGACTTCGGTGTAAACTATTGAAATTGTGGACGTTATTGGCACCGTCCTTTAACTTTCATGATGGCATGCCACTTGAGAACCGAACGTATGAAAGGCCCAAGCGAATCATTCACATTAGGAGAATTTAACATGACTCTCAAAAGAATCTCTTTGGCGACGTTCATGACTTTAGTTTTAACTGCAACGTCTTTGGCTAGTTCGCGCACCGGCACCATGATCGGCTCCAGCACCGGCACCATGATCGGCTCCAGCACCGGCACCATGATCGGCTCCAGCACCGGCACCATGATCGGCTCGCGCACCGGCACCATGATCGGCTCGCGCACCGGCACCATGATCGGCTCGCGCACCGGCACCATGATCGGCTCGCGATCTGGAATTATTCCAACTCAGAGTGAACAAGGATTTCGGTACAGTGTTGAAGAAGGTTTGATTTCTAGTCTTATGCTTCTTCTGACGAGCCTAACTTGGTAGAGCATTCGCCTTGACGACTCGGTTTTTTGAATTCGGTCAATAAGCCGAATAATTTATTCAAAGATCGGTCAACATGGCTGAAAGTTGCAATCCAATGCGCCCATTACTGGAAGTAAGCAATGAGTATGCCACTAGGGGGAGATTCTAATGAAACAGAGTCGATTTTTTATAATTCCCAACGTACGCATGTTCGGTAATCGGTGTAACGACCTCAATGTCCTTAAAGGATTTATATTCCCTGTTGAGGTATTTGTGCGAACTGCCTAAGAACTCTCACGAAAGCAATGGTCTAGTTTGTTGTTAGCCGAGTTTGCAGCTTTGATTCTGCCAAACGAGCACGCGTCGATGCTTGTTGCGTGTATTCAAGTAACTCGCGAACTCGAGCAATAATACGATTCAATTCGGCTTTCCCAATTTGAGAATGCATTTCCTCAACTAGTATCACAATGCTCGGCCAGCGCCTTCGTTATCACCACACCTCTCAGCTATTCTCCAAGCCCCTTCTAAAGTCTGTCGTGCTTCGTTATAACGATGCTGTTTGCAAAACAGCTGACCTTTAGTCGTAAGAGCCTCTGCCAATAACGCTTCTTCATCATCTGCTTCCAATGAGGCAATAGCGCTATCAATCGCAGATTCTGCCAACTCAAAACGATTGATTGCCATGTAAAGGCGACTCAGGCAGTCATCGACTTGAGCTCGCCTAATCTTATCGTCGAGTTGCCCAAAGAGCCTTTGGGCTCGTAATAGGTGGACTTTTGCGTCATCGTAATACCCAAGGTTCAGAAGCAAATACCCATGATTGTTCTCAGCGACGGCGGTGTATCTGACATGTCCAATAGCTTCGAATTCGTAATAGGCTCGGGCAAAATGGTTTTGCACAATTTTTAAGTAATCGGCGCGATTTTCGGATATAGCAATATCTTTAAGAACATTAGCGAGTTCTTGATAATAACGTCCAGTAACTGATGGTCCACTCTGGTTAACAATATCGCTCGCTCCAGAAAGCCTAGAAAGTGAATCAGTAAGATGCCCCGCATGTCGTTCCACAACCGCCAACCTAAGAAATGCAACGCTTCTTAGATCATTATCTCTGGCTTGCAACCCCTCAATGAGCTTTAGTAACGTTTTTCGAGCAAGTTCAAACATTCCTTGCCGATAATAAGACAATGCGAGCTCGATCTTAGATTCCGCAACCGCTCTGTTAGCGCCGAGATGGTCAAAAATACCGATAGAACCGCTCAACAAAGCTTCAGCATGCTTCTGTCCTTTCGGAATACGACCGGCACTCGACAGACAACCAGCTAGAGATCCGGTTGTGAATAGTAGATCTGCCGCAGAATGTGGTTTCAACCCATCAAGTTTAGGCCACTCTCCAGGTGTCCAGTGTTTCGCCAGAATGAGGCAGCCGGCGTCGTAATTTCCAACTTCAGTTTGTTCGCGTGCAACGGCGCAAAGGATTTGAACCTCTTCATTTGGACTCAATGTGCCGGAGTAAAGTTGCGTTGCTTGAATATCATGAAAAATGTCAGCCGAAAATTGATTTTGGCCTAGACTCCTCTTGAAGATCTCCAGCGAAAATTGGTAAGCGGCGTACCACTGGTGGGCGGCGGGGTAGTCGGTTTTTAGGTCGTTGGCGCGGCGGAGTTCGCGCTCGGCGCTCTTCCAGTCCCATTCGAAACGAAGCTTTACGCGTTGGTCTGATTCGTCAATGCGGTCGCTGAATTCAGAGGGGGTTGGAGTGTCGTGCTCCGGGGGGAGGTAATTGGTAGCTAAACGCAGATAACAATCCACAATTGCCGCGTAGGCCAATGCGTAGTTGGGGTCGAGCTCGATGGCCCGCCGGAAGTGCTGAATCGCTTTTTCAATCCCTTTCTTCGTATACCGGCTCCAGTGATAGCGACCTTCAAGATAAGACTGATAAGCCTCGGCATTATCCGTGTAGCGCGCGGTGACCTGTCGTTCTTCTTCGCCCGTTAACTTGAGCTTCAATGCGGCCAGCAACTGTTTGGTAATGACCTCCTGGATTTGCAGCAGATCCTTGTTTTCGGAATCAAAGCTCTCACCCCACAGCTGCCACCCCGTAGTCACGTCAACCAACTCAACACCAATCGTCAGTCCCGACGCCAACACGCTAATCTTCCCAACCAACACCACGTTCGCGCCAAGCTCTCTGCCAGAGAGCCGCGGATCCGCATCTTTACTTCGATAGCGAAATACCGTGCTTCGCGACATCACCCGCAGTTTCGAAACGCGAGACAGATTGTTGATGACATTGTCCGTGAGGCCGTCCGCGAGGTATTCCAACTCCCGATCACCAGTACTGTTCACGAAAGGAAGGACAGCTACCACGGGCTCTATTGAAGCAGTAAGCGTTGAACCGCCATTCTGAGCGGGATCAAACACTCTAACCGGTCCTACAAAACGATAACCGCGACGCGCCACTGTCTCGATGTACTTTGGACCGGTCCGATCATCCCCCAGAGCTCTTCTCAACACAAAAATGTTTTGAGTCAGGTTAGCTTCTTCGACAAACGTGTCAGCCCAGATCCCTGCCAACAGCTCATCCTTTTCCACTAACTGCCCGGCATGCTTGACGAGCATGATCAGAATCTCGGTAGCTTTGGGCGTAAGCGAGATGATCTCACCATTGCACGTGAGAATGCGGTTACTCAAATCCAGGTGATATGGTCCAAACTGGTAACACAGATTATTACTATGAGGCATACAGTTCCTTGAGACGAACTCGATGAGCGTGAGATGTTTGTTATCCCCGCTATTTTCCTGCCTAAACTACAACTGGTCAATACACTTCTGCAGCGTTTTTAGCGGGAGGCTTAAAACTTGAGAACGCGTTGAGAACTCTTTGAGAGTGTTCTAAGGATTTCCAAGTTTTATGTGGGTATAGTTCGCGGCGTCGTTAAGCGCCGCTGCTGTTCAACGCGTTGCAAGATTTTATGAGCAACTGTGATGAATAGCAAGATCCCGAGAACGTCTCGAGTGAGCGTTTGGTCCGACCCAGTTGAGAGAGGGGGCAAAATCAACTGGTGGGACAGGTGGGTGTCCCTAGTCGGATCTGGGTACCTCACCCCAACGGCCTCTCTAATCCTTGCGCCTCATGGCGGCTTCGCCCAGCAAGGCTGGCCCTGCGGCGCAAGGCAGGAGAGTTCTATCGCTTTTGTTCACTACCGACCCTGACTGTTATCCTTCCTTGCTTCGCAATGTCGGAACCGCGATGTCAGAAAACAGTTCCACACTAAAAGAACGTGTACGTTCGTTTTGGCAGGAAAACCCCTGCGGGACGAAGTTTGCCGATGCGCCGCCCGGCTCGCGCCGCTTTTATGAACTCGTTGAAGAGCATCGCTATACAAAGGAGTGGCATATTCCCGCAGCGGCGCATTTTGCGGACGCAAAAGATCTCGCGGTGCTGGAAGTGGGTTGTGGACTCGGAACTGACGGCGCTCAGTTTGCCAAAGCCGGCGCCAGGTACACCGGAATCGATCTGACTGACGCCGCCGTCGAACTGGCCAAACGACGCTTCGAATTGTTTGATCTGCCCGGCACTTTCCGCGTCGCAGATGCCGAGCGTCTCGACTTCCCTGACAACTCTTTCGATCTCGTCTACTCACACGGCGTGCTGCATCACACGCCCGACACACCGACAGCAGTGCGCGAAATTCATCGCGTACTGCGTCCCGGCGGAAAAGCCGTGGTCATGCTCTATCATCGCGACTCTTATAACTATCGCGTCAACATCTCGATGCTGCGCCGTACCGGCGCACAACTGTTGCGTTGGAACACGGGCGTCGAACTGGTCCACCTCTTAACCGGCGAACCGGAAGACAGCCTGCGCGCCCACGCCCGCCAACTCCAAACACAGTCAGAGTATTTAAACTCGGAAGAATTCTTGAACAGAAACACTGATGGCGCCGAAAATCCACTGGCGCGAGTTTATTCGCGACGCGAAGCTCGCGAACTATTCAAAGACTTCGCGCATGTCGAGCTCCGCACTTACTTTCTAAACAAACGCTGGTTGCCCGTGATAGGCCCGCTGCTGCCGCGTTCGCTCGAGTCACAACTCGCCGCACGATGGGGCTGGCATCTCTGGATTTATGCTACAAAAGGCTGAATGAAAAACTTCCTGATCACTGGCGGCGCGGGCTTCATCGGTTCACATCTCGTCGATCGACTGCTCGCCACCGGCGTCGAACGCGTCACTGTCATCGACGATTTCAACGACTTCTACGACCCCTCGATCAAGCGCGACAACATTCGCGAGCACCTGAAAGATCCGCGCTACAACCTTAACGAAGTCGACATTCGCGATCGTGGCGCACTCGAACAAACATTCAAGGCAAACAACTTCGATTGCGTAGTCCATCTCGCAGCCAGGGCCGGCGTGCGTCCCTCTCTCTCCGAGCCGCAACTCTACACAGAAACAAACATCAACGGCACACTCAACCTGCTCGAGCTCGCTCACAGCAGCAACGTCAAACAGTTTGTCTTCGGCTCGTCGTCCTCCGTCTACGGCATCAACGCCAAAGTACCGTTCAGTGAGGACGATCCGATTCGCCAACCCATCTCACCTTACGCAGCAACAAAAGGCGCAGGCGAACTTCTTTGTCACACGTATTCTCATCTTTACGGCCTGCGTTGCGTGTGCCTGCGGTTTTTCACAGTCTACGGACCACGGCAGCGCCCGGATCTCGCGATTCACAAGTTTGCGAAACTGATTAGCCAGCGCAAACCAATCCCTGTCTTCGGCGACGGTAGCACGCGCCGCGATTACACCTACGTCGACGACATCATCGACGGCGTCATGGCCGCGATCGACTACGACCGGAGCAACTACGAAGTTATCAATCTCGGCGAATCGCGCACAGTCGATCTCAACGAACTGATTTCGCTGCTGGAAAAGGAACTCGACACACACGCCATCATCGACCACCAGCCGCCTCAACCAGGCGACGTTCCCCAAACCTACGCCGACATTTCCAAGGCCCGGGCACTGCTCGGCTACCAGCCAAAGACGCAGATCGAAGAGGGGCTGCACCGCTTTATCGAGTGGTTTAGGATGAGCGGCTCGTAAAACTGTTCTACAATGCCCACTGACGAATGAAGATTCTCGACGACGAAGAAGAGGAACAGCTAAGCGCGGCTCGGCCGACTCCGGCGACTGACACGCCCGAAGTGTCGGTCTTTCTTCCGGTCTTCAACGAAGAACCCAACCTGCGGCCGCTGCACGCCAAGCTCGACGAAGCTCTCAAGTCGCTCGGCTGCTCGGCCGAAATCGTTTACGTTGACGACGGATCTACCGACGGAAGTTTGAAGATCCTGCGCGAGATTGCTGAGCTTGACTCGCGCGTGCGCGTGGTCGCGTTGCGGCGAAACTACGGTCAAACAGCGGCAATGGCAGCCGGCATCGACGCCGCGAAGGGCAAAGTGCTGATTCCGATGGACGCCGATCTGCAAAACGATCCGGCCGATATCGCTCGCTTGCTAAAGAAACTCGACGAAGGTTACGACGTCGTCTCCGGTTGGCGCAAAAATCGGAAAGACAAAATGATCACGCGCAAGATACCTTCGATGCTCGCGAACCGTTTGATCTCATGGATCGGCGGCGTGCCCCTGCACGATTATGGCTGTTCGCTGAAAGCTTACCGGCGCGAGTCGTTGCAGGACGTACGATTGTACGGCGAGATGCACCGCTTCATTCCGATCTACGCCGCGTGGGCTGGTGCTCGCGTCACGGAAATCCCGGTCGAACATCACGCGCGCACGATGGGCAAGTCGAAATACGGACTGTCGCGCACGATCAAAGTGATCTTCGACTTGATGACAATCAAGTTCATGGCTTCGTACCAAACGAAGCCGATCTACGTTTTCGGTTCATTTGGCATGCTGGCGTTTGCCGTCTCCCTTTTGAGCGGACTGTACGCTCTCTTTCTCAAGATCGTTCACAAGGCTGACTTCGTACAGACACCGTTGCCGATCCTGAGCGTCGTTATGTTTGCCGTCGGAGTGCAGTTCTTGTTGATGGGACTGCTGGCCGAGATGCTCGTGCGCACGTATCACGAATCGCAGGCAAAAGCGATCTACGCGGTGCGCGAACGATTAGGTTTCAAGAATAATTAAATCATGTGCGGTATCACCGGATGGGCCACTCTCGATTCTCACACGCCTCCGCCTGAGGGCGCCGAAGAACTGCTGCACGCGATGTGTGAGCGCATGGTCCATCGCGGCCCTGATTCGGAAGGACTGTTTGCCGGCAGCGGCGTCGCGCTCGGAATACGCCGGCTCGCGATCATCGACCTCGTCACAGGCGAACAACCAGTATTCAACGAAGACAGGAGTATCGCCGTAGTTCTCAACGGCGAGATCTACAACTATCGCGAGCTACGTTCCGATCTCGAGCGACGCGGACACGCTTTTCGAAGCGCATCGGATACGGAAGTGTTGCCGCACCTCTACGAAGAGTACGGCGACGCGATGATTCGCGAGCTCAACGGCATGTTCGCGTTCGCTTTGTGGGACAGCAGAAGACGCCGTTTGCTTATCGCGCGCGATCGCTTCGGCGAGAAACCGCTTTACTGGGGTGTCTTCGATAACACACTGCTGTTTGCATCGGAGCCGAAGGTTCTGTTGGCCCACCCGGCAGTGAAGCCGGGGCTCAATCTACAGGCACTGCGACAGTATTTGTCATTTGACTACGTCCCGGCGCCGCTCTCGATCTACGAAGGTATCAACAAGCTTCCAGCCGCACACAAACTCACGCTCGAAGACGGCCGAGTAAGTGTCGAAAGGTATTGGCAGCTCAGTTACAAGACCGTCGATCCTTTGCCATCAGAAGACGACGCGGCCGAGCACCTGCGTGAGCTCATGGCAGACGCAGTGCGCATGCGTCTAGTATCTGATGTGCCGTTAGGCGTTCTATTATCGGGAGGTGTTGACTCATCGAGCGTGGCCGCGCTGGCTGTGGCTGCGTCGTCGGAAGCAGTCAAAACGTTTTCGATTTCGTTTGCGGAAGCTTCGTTTGACGAGTCGGCATACGCGCGCGGCGTCGCGAAGTTTCTTGGCACCGATCATCACGAAGAGCGTTTGAGCGCAAACCTCGCGGCGAATCTCGTCAGTGAAATCGGTGCATGGATGGATGAACCGTTCAGCGATCCGTCGCTCGTTCCGACTTACCTTCTATCTCGCTTCACGCGCAAACACGTGACCGTCGCTTTGGGGGGCGACGGCGGTGATGAATTGTTTGCGGGGTATCCGATGTACGCCGGTCTGCGTTGGGCTGAGCTCTACAAACGCGTGCCGCGCTCATTACAAACCGGAATTATCGAGCCGTTGGTCAGACTGTTGCCGGTAAAGACGAAGAACCTGTCATTCGATTACAAGGCGCTTCGATTCGTCACCGGCGCGAAGTACGACACAGTCACGCGACATCACGTTTGGTTCGGATCTTTCACGCCGGAAGAACAGTTGCAGTTACTAACTGCGGACGCATTGGCGGCAACCGATAGCGAGATATATGCACAGGCGCGACAGATCGCGGACGAGTGCGACAGCAACGATCTCGTCACGCGCATGCAGAGCATTGACACGCGTCTCTATCTCGCCGAAGACATCCTGACAAAAGTCGATCGCGCGAGCATGGCGGTATCGCTGGAAGTGCGGGCGCCGTTTCTCGATCCAAGAGTCGCGGAGTTTGCTGCGTCACTGCCCTGTCACTACAAACTCCGTGGCCACAAGACGAAGTACATTCTGAAAAAAGCGGTGCATGAAATGCTGCCGCCGTTTGTGACGCGTCGTGGCAAGAAAGGCTTTGGAGTTCCGGTGGCGGAATGGCTGAAGGAGAAGTTGCGGCCACTGGCGAGAGATCTGCTGTCGCCTGAGCGCGTGCGCCGCGCGGGAGTTTTCAATGCCGATTACGTGGCGCGGTTGCAGGACGAACACGAGCGCGGCGTGGCGAATCATCGCAAGCTTCTCTGGACGCTGCTGATGTTCGAGCTGTGGCACGAAAGCTTTGTCGAAACACCGCGGCGTATTGAGACCTCTGTCGCCAGGTAACACGGTAACACGGATTTTACGGATTAACGGACGACGATTTTCACGGATAGTTTTTTGTTTCAGACTGCCTACGACGAACTCCTCTCCTGGTGCCGCGCGCACGACTTTGCCGGACACGATCCTTTCGATGCGCTGAACAGCCGTCTCTTTCAATCATCACCGCTGGCCCAATCACGCAACGCGCGCTTTATCTGGACTCAACTCGTCAAACGATCTCCTGTCGACGTGCGCGGATTGACGCGTGTGCCTTCAGACCGCAATGCGAAGGGGATTGCGTTGTTCGCGCTGGCAGCGGTCGCAGACTACCGGAGGCGCCGGACGGAAGAAACTGAGATTCAGGCGCGAGTGTTGCTCGACGCGTTGTTGTCTATGAAACTCGATAGTTACAGCGGCGCCGCATGGGGTTACAACTTTGATTGGCAGAGCCGGAATTTTTTCGCCGCGAGAGGTACGCCGACGATTGTACCGACTGCATTTGCCGCGCGAGCATTGATTGAAGCGGGAGATTTACAAGAGGAGGCGCGGAGTGTTTGCGAGTTTATATTGAGAGATCTGCCGCGTGTCGTTGATAACAAAACAGAGCTATGTTTCAGTTACGCGCCAAACAGCGACACACGTATCTTCAACGCAAACTTACTCGCCGCGGAAGTGCTTGCGTGCGTCGGTAAACTAACAGGCGAGAGCGAACTGCTCGATTCCGCTGAACGTGCGACTCATTACGTCGTCAACAATCAGCGCGCGGACGGCTCCTGGTTCTACGGCGCAGAGCCGAAACAAGCGTGGATCGATACTTTCCACACCGCTTACATACTCTTTTCACTACAGCGCATCATCAACGCCTCGCCACGCGGCTCAGAGTTTCAACCAGCGCTGGACCGCGGGTATAAATTCTGGAAGGACAACTTCTTTCTTGCGGAGGGTTGGCCGAAATACTACCATGACGACCCTTATCCAGCGGATGCACATGCAGCAGCCAGCGCCATCGTTACTTTGCTCGAGTGTCGCAAGCTCGACGATGATGCCGTGCCGCTGGCCCAGAAAGTGGCGAGCTGGACGATTCAGCACCTGCGCGACAAACGCGGATTCTTTTATTATCAACGACGTCGTTTCTATACAGTTCGCAAGCCCTACATGCGCTGGAGCCAGGCGTGGATGCTCTATGCATTGTCGCGTTTGCTCGAAGAACAGGCACTGACGAAATGCCCATCGCCGCAGATGTAACACTGGGACGCGACGTCCGCATCTTTCAGCCCGATCTGGTTAACCTTTATGGTTGCTCGATCGGTTCAGAAACGAAGATCGGCGCGTTTGTTGAGATTCAAAAGAATGCCAGCATCGGCGCACGTTGCAAGATCTCATCACACAGCTTTGTGTGTGAAGGCGTGACTATTGAAGACGAGTGCTTTATCGGACACGGTGTGATGTTTACAAACGATATCTACCCGAGCGCAGTCAACGTTGATGGCACGCCGCAAACCGAAGCTGATTGGCAGGCAGTGAAGACGACGATTAAGAAACGCGCGAGCATCGGCAGTAATGCGACGATTGTTGCAGGCGTAACGGTCGGCGAGGGAGCTTTGATCGGAGCGGGCGCGGTAGTCACGAAAGACGTGCCCGACTTCGCTATCGTCGCGGGCGTGCCTGCGCGAGTCATCGGCGACGTACGCAAAAAGAAATGATCAACGTTGGTGTAATCGGTTACGGCTACTGGGGCCCGAACCTGGTGCGAAACTTTATGGCCGCACCGGGCTCGGCCGTGACCAGAGTCTGCGATCTGCGCGACGAACGCCTGTCGTCGTTAGGCAAAATTTATCCGGGAATCAAGACGTGCAGCGATGCAACGGATCTAATCAACGATCCGGAGATCGATGCGGTAATTATTGCTACACCAGTCTCATCACACTTTGATCTAGCGATGTCGGCATTGAAAGCCGGCAAACACGTGCTGGTTGAAAAACCGCTGGCCGCAAAGTCGGATCAGGCGCGCAAACTGGTTGACGAAGCCGCGGCGCAAAACCTTGTTCTTCTCGTGGACCACACGTTCGTTTACACAGACGCTGTGCGGAAGATTCGCGAGCTGATCGCTTCCGGTCAACTGGGCGACATCTATTATTACGACGCCGTGCGCGTTAACCTCGGACTGTTTCAACACGACGTGAACGTAATCTGGGATCTCGCGATTCACGATCTTTCGATCATGGATTGTGTGCTGCCGGCGAAACCGGTCGCGATCTCGGCGACGGGAATCAGTCACGTGCCGGGCCAGCCGGAAAACGTGGCGTACATCACGTTGTTCTTCGCCAGTGCGCAGATTGCTCACGTGCATGTGAACTGGCTGACTCCGGTGAAGGTGCGTCACACACTGATCGGTGGCAGCGAGAAGATGATTCTTTACGACGATCTCGAGCCGAGCGAGAAGCTCAAGGTGTACGACAAAGGCATCAACATCACGCCAGGCCGCCGGGAAGACGTCTACAAGCTGCTCGTCAGTTATCGATCCGGCGACATGTGGGCGCCACGACTCGACAACACCGAGGCGCTGCAAACCGAAGCGCTGCACTTCATCGACTGCATCGAAAACAACAAGCAGCCGGAAACGGATGGACCAGCAGGATTGCGCCTCGTGAACATGATCGAAGCAGCCGAAACGTCCTTGCGCGATCGCGGCAGGTTAGTCGAGATCCAGTGGTAGCCACAAAAAAGCACAAAAGGTACAAATGGATTTGCTGAAAATTTTGTGTCTTTTGTGCCTCTTTGTGGCAATCTGCTAATACGATGCGTCTCTGGATCGATCTTGCAAACTCTCCTCACGTCCCGTTTTTCAAAGCACTCGCCAACCGGTTTGTCGCTGCAGGCCATGAGATAGAGATCACCGCGAGAGAGTTTGCGGAGACGATTCCA
>Ga0207670_10001332_pt1 | contig 13045 bp, 10 predicted proteins | sample KBSS23HmetaG_FD_184339 | JGI IMG/M metagenome (GOLD analysis project Ga0207670, IMG submission 184339) | Switchgrass rhizosphere microbial communities from Kellogg Biological Station, Michigan, USA - KBS S2-3H metaG (SPAdes) (version 2) | ecosystem: Host-associated > Plants > Roots >... | reverse complement strand
CCATAGTAGCCCAGTTAGTTCCGGCAGCTGAAATGAATTGATCTTTCTCATGCGGAAATCCATTTTGAACGAAAGGAACAAAAGGGATGGAACGGGATTTCACTTTCCAAGAGCCGTCTTCATATTGAGTTTTAAGTAAAAAAGTAATGGCTTTTTGAAAAGACGCACCATCTGTTTTTAATAATCCTGATTCATATAGTGCATATAATGCCTGCCCCGTAGCATAAGAATCACTTTCAAGATTTGCCAATTGCGACCAACCTCCATCTTCACGTTGAGTAGCCAATAATTTTTTAGCTTGTTGCTGAATAAAGTTCTTATCTCCGTTCGTCCATTTCAGTCCGAGTAACTGAAACACTTTTTCTTCATTTGTTTCAGGAACTGTACGAATCATCCATGAACGGGCTTTTTCAATTCTTTGAGCGGCCTCCGGTTTTAAAGAGGCAGGCGCATAATATTGAATAGCCGATACCATCAGTGCTGTTGCAGAAAAAGAATAAAATTCCAATGGTGGTCGGGGATTTGGACTTACCCAAGAACCTTCACCTGTTTGACGCTGCATTAAATTTTTCACCAGCATTTCGATCAGCTTATTGGATTTATATTTATTTGCCCACAATGCCCACAACTGATAACCACTTGACATGACGATAGCAACAGGGTCATCATTTTCCACTAATGCAGCTTTCCATGATCTTATCACATGCATAATGGAATCAGAGATCTCGTTAAAACTTGAATCATTAATAGCAAAACCTTTTTCTTTTGCCAGTGATAAACTCACGGCGGTCAGATCCTGGTGATGACAAGATTGGCAACCACCGGCATTTTCTAAAAAAGTATGACTGGTCGTTTGTAATAAAGGCAAACTTTTATTGATCGCTTTTTTTATCGCTTCCGGATCGTTGGCCTTGATCTTTTTTGTTACAGTTGTAAATGATGCGATCGTTATAACAATCCCTGAAAGGATTATCCATTTTTTCATAAATATTTTTTACAAAATTATTTTGCTCCTGCTCTTTTTAATAATGCTACTGTTGCCGTGTTTCCTTTTTTTGAGGCCCAGGAAAGAGCCGTTGCACCATTCTTTGACTTTATATTTACATCTGCACCTTTATCTAATAAGGCCTGTATCATGTCAATATCATCGTGTTCATGATAACCAGCATACATTAATACCGTATTTCCATCATAATCTATTGCATTAACTTTCTTTGATTTTTTTAAAATTGCTTTTACTGATTCAGCATCGGTAAAAATTACAGCAAGTGATAATGAAGTCAAGCCGGAGAAACAGACATTATCGGGGTCGGCGCCTCTATCCAATAATTGAAAGATAACATGTTTGTTCGCATTTAACACTGCATTTACCAATGCGTTTACCGAATCTAGGTTATATGCATTAATATCGATCCCTTTGTTGAGTAATAGTGATATGGTGGTAGTATCACCAAATAAAGCAGCCCGCATCAACGCATTTTCTTTTCGATTATTTACTGCAAGTACATCAGCTCCTTTATCTATCAGCAATTTTATCGCGTCATATTTCCCAGTTCCTACAGAAGCAATGAGCAATGGAGTATTTCCAGACTTTGCTTTTGCATTTACATCTGCACCATTCGCTATCAAAAATTTCAATTTTTCGATATCATGAACAGACCACATTAATGCTGTTTCATCAAGATTGTTTTTTGCATTTATGTCAGCGCCTTTCTCAATTAAGATTTTCATGCAGTCGATGGAAGAATAAAGAGTTGCATACATGAGTAAATGATCTCCATCTTCGTCAGCGCTATTTGGGTCGGCACCCTTTTCAAGTAATGATTTCACTTCTTTCAAATCATTATTTCTTACTGCTTCAAAGGTTTTTGAAGTAGTTTGCGCATTCAATGCAGAAATGCTGCAAATAAATAAAAAAACGATCAATCCAAGTTTACGCATGAGAATAGTGGTATGTACTAAAGCTAAACCAATTTTTGAAATTTGCAGTCGGTTCATCACAATTTATCTGTATGTTTCCTCGCTTTGATCATGTTACTGACTCTATAAAGCTGAATGATATTTAAAATAATTATGACTACGATGACATAGCCTAGTATGTCATAATGTTGTAATGGACTTGTTTTTGTTTTTTGAATAACGATCATTCCTCCAACAGCTGCCGCAACCCCACCGGCAATTTGCTGTAAAGATGAATTGATGCTCATGAATGCGCCACGATCCTGCATTTTTGGTAATGCAGATACCAGCGCCATCGCCGGAACTATCCGGCTCATGATCGCTGTCATCATCAAAATATTCAAGATTATTATCAGGAAGAATGGGACAGGAGTAAGATTTGTATAGATCACGATGATCACCATCATGCAAAGTGCCGCAACAGTAAATAATTTTGCTTTATCTATTTTATCACTAAGCTTTCCGATCAATGGCATTATAATAAGAGCAGCAATTCCGCTGGCCATAAACATAATTGGAAGCTGTTCATAAGATATATGCAGGTTATTTACCGCAAATGCGCTGCCCCATGGCATCATCATGAAACCACCAATTGATAGTAATGCGGTCAATAAAAAACCAGTGCGGTAATCCCGGAGCCGGAGTGTATGCCATAAATGTTTAATAGCCGTCTTTTCAGTTTTAAGTTCGAGATGTTTTGTAACAGGCTTCATTTGTAACATTACCATTGTCCAAATGATCGTAGCTAAACCAACGATCATAAGAAATGGTGACTGCCATCCCCAATGGTTGGCAATATAAAGACTGATGGGAATACCCAATACCTGGCTGGCGCCAAATCCCATCTGAATAAACCCCATTGCTCGTCCGCGTTGCTGCAATGGAAAAAGATCGGCAACGATTGCCATTGAAATAGAACCGATCACTCCGCCAAACAAGCCAGTTATTATTCTTGCCGCGATCAGCAAAACATAACTGTTGGCTAACCCACAAAATAATGTGCCGGTTATAAAACCTACATAAAAGAAGAGCAACAATTTTTTACGATCGAACTTGTCAGCAAAGCCTGCAGTTAATAAACCAGAAGTACCGGCACTGAAAGCATATACCGATACGGCCAAACCAAATTGTTTCGTGGTGAGTTCCATTGATTTCATCAGCATGTCGCCAAGAGGGGACATGACCATAAAATCAAGCACAACCGTAAATTGAGTGAGGGCAATCAACACGATCACCATTGCCTGGTAATGTGTAAATTTGGTTTCAATAGTTTCGGTCTTTGTATCCATTAATTTTCAAAAATAACAATTCAAAACCTAGTAATACAAAGATTGACAAAGAAAAATATAGCTAAACTCGCATAGTCTTTTATGACTGATGGTATAAAAATTGCTGATAAATGATTCAAATTCTAACCTGTGCTAAAAACTAATTTCCTCCGGTGTACTTTTATTTTTTCAATTATCTCATTATTCTCTTTTACTTCAGAAAGATCATTAACAGATGGGATAACTGAAGATGTATTTAAATACACTAATCAATTCAGAAGATCGAAAGGACTAAAGACTCTCGAGATGAGAAATGACCTGAATGCAATTGCCCGAAAGCATAGTGAAGATATGGCAAGTGGTCGTTGCAGTTTTGGTCATAGTGGTTATGACCTTCGTGTATCGAAAATAAAAAAGACGATAAAACCTTGTGATGGATATGTAGGAGAAAATGTTGCTTATGGTGCCAGCAATGGAAAAGAAGCATTTGATATTTGGAAGAATTCAAGTGAGCATCGGAAAAATATGCTGGGCGATTATAAATACATAGGAATTGGTATAGCCTATAATAAGAAGGGTGTTATCTATTATACGCAAATTTTTGTTCGGTAAGGTCGAACCTATCTGCAAATCCGGCAGTTAATAAACCGGAAGTGCCGGCACAGAAAGCATACGCGGAGATGGCCAAACCAAATTGTCTACAACACGATCACCAGTTTTTGTGTCCACTGGTTTTAAAAAATAATCAAGTCGAAATGGAGTGGATATAAAAGATTTGTGGAAGATTATTTATTACTTGGAAAAAAACTTAGTTTGCGCATTAAACCCTTATTTTTAAGATGTCGGTCCTGCGCAATATGCCCTTACCATTTTTTTTAAGATCAGTATTTGTTTTTTTTGTTTTGGGTTCTGCGTTTTCTATAAAAGCACAGCTATGTACCGGTAGTTTGGGTGACCCCGTGGTAAATATAACTTTTGGATCGGGTGGAAGTAATTCCGGTTATACAGCCACTAATGCATACATGTATACCAGTTCTTTCTGTCCTGATGATGGCTATTACACTATTACAAATTCTACTGTCAGTTGTTTTGGGAACACGTGGCACACCGTAAGATCAGATCATACAGGCAACGGGGCTTTTTTACTTGTTAATGCAACATTTACACCCGGCGATTTTTTTATTACTACAGTTAATAACCTTTGCCCAAACACTACTTATGAATTTGCAGCCTGGATGATGAATGTTATCAATCGCTTTAATGCTATCCGCCCCAATATCACATTCAAAATAGAAACCACAAATGGCACTGTACTGCAACAATTTTCAACAGGTGATATTATTGAAACATCTTCGCCTATATGGAAACAATACGGTTTCTATTTTACTACCCCGGCAACTAATAATGGAATTGTTTTACGAATGACAAACAATGCTCCCGGTGGAATAGGAAATGATATTGCATTAGATGATATTACTTTCAGACCCTGCGGACCGATCGTTACTTCAGCAATACAAGGATATGCCGATACCGTTAATATATGTGAGGGCAATACAAATCTGTATACTCTTACATCAACTGTTTCTTCTGCCTATATTTCTCCCGTTTATGTGTGGCAGGTAAGTATTGATGCCGGAATAACATGGAAGGATATTCCCGCCGCCAATTCCCTTACTTATTTACGGAACCCTACAACTGCAGGAATATACTGGTATCGCCTTGCCGTAAATGAACAAAGTTCTGCAGGAATACTTGGTTGTCGCATTGCATCCAACTATCTAGTAATAAATGTTCATGCAAAGCCAGCGGTAAATGCAGGTTCAGACAGGATAATGTTTAATGGTGAAAGTGTAACCCTCGAGGGAAAAGTAACGGGGGAAGATCCAGTTTTTTATTGGGGGCCACCTGATAACTTAAGCGATATTAATATTCTTGATCCGGTGGCATCACCTACATCGGAAAAAAAATATTCTCTTTATGCTACATCTGCCTTTGGTTGCAAAAATGAAGATGAAATGATGATAAAAGTCGTTGCGGGTATTTTTGTTCCAACCGCGTTCACACCCAATGGAGATGGTAAAAACGATCGATGGCATATTCCTTTTCTCGATCCAATGCTCGGCGCAACTGTAAGGGTTTATAATCGCTATGGGCAAGTAGTTTACCAGGTTGAAAGTAAAACTGTTGATTGGGATGGTGCTTTTAACGGAAAGCCCCAAGCGACAGGGACCTTTGTCTATTATATCAGTTTTAAAAATGGACGAAAGGACATGAAAGGAACATTTACACTGATCAGGTAATTCTCTTTTTCAATAAAGAAAAAAAGTGTTATCTAAGTTTTTATAATACATGTGAAAACAACCTCGCTATTCTTTCAGGCAACTGCTTATAGGCTGGCCGCTGACACCAGGCATCCTTATCAATTTTTTCAGCATCTTCAAGATCTTTAAAAAATACAGCCCGTAATTGTTCGGAAAATTTTCGATCATACAGCATTACATTCACTTCAAAGTTTAATTCAAAACTCCTGAGATCCATATTTGCTGTTCCTATAATGGATAGAATTCCGTCTGCGACCAACGTCTTTGCGTGAACAAATCCTTTTTGATACATATAGATATCAACCCCTGCGCAAAGCAGATCTTCGTAATAAGATTTGGAGGCTGCATTTACCAACCTTGAGTCAGCTACACCCGGTACTAACAATTTTACTGAAAGGCCACTTAACGCTGCAATTCGTAATGCTTGCAGTATGCTGTCTCCCGGAATAAAATAGGGCGTTGTAATGAGTATTTCTTTTCTTGCGAGATAGATAGCCTGTAATAAAGAAAATAATATCGAAGGCTGAACCGAATCCGGGCCACTTGCAGCAACCTGTAAAAAACAATCATCTTTACTATCTGCGGGAACCGAGAAATGAAATTTTTCTGGTGCCAAAACTTTACCACTGCAAAAATTCCAATCGGCCAAAAAAAGATATTGCAAATAAAAAACTCCCGGTCCATCAATACGAAGATGAGTATCCCGCCAAAATAATTTATGCGATCCGTTGTTGATATATTTATCGCTGACATTTATTCCACCTGTAAAACCAATTTGCCCGTCTATTACAATGATCTTTCTATGGTTCCTGTAGTTAAGCCGGTTTGCCAAAAGATAGAAATGCACTTTTTGAAAAGGATAAATTTCGATACCGGCTTTTCTCATTCTTTCCTCTGTCTTTTTCTTAATATTCGGACTTCCAAAATCATCATAAATGAAACGAACCTTCACACCTTCGTTTGCTTTTTGTATAAGTAGCTCCGCAACTTGTTCCCCGATCTCATCCCACTCGTAGATGTAATATTCAATGTGAATGTGATGTTTTGCATTGCGAATTGCTTCGAGTACTTCCGGAAATTTTTCTTCCCCGTTTAATAATAGCTTCACTTTGTTTCTTCGGGTTAATGGACTGCGCAATTCTTTTTCCACCATAACCGCCAGCTCTCGATTATTTTCTATCGATAGATCAAGAGGGGAAATCGTTTCTTTCACATAAATTTCCATTTCCTTTTTCAGCCTGTTCAACATTTTTTCATCGTCTAAAGATTTTCTGCTGTACAATTTTGTTTTCCAGAAGTTGATACCAAATAATATGTAGAAAATAATACCGCCAACTGGGATAAAAAGGATCAATAAAAGATAGGCCATCGTTTTGGTAGCACTCCTTGTTTCGTAAATGACGCGGAGACAAACAGCGATAACGATAGCGACATAAATGGCCCCAATAATATAAAACCAATCCATAGTTGTCAGTTGAATTTAAATTTTATCTAACGCCACAAAACGATATTACAGAAAGTTACGGGTTTAAAAAATGTATAGCGGGGATTATTCAATCAAAAAGCTGGCCTGAGTTTAGCAATCGTATTTGGACCCAGCAAAGTATTTACAATCAACAATTTTCTTTATGAACCACTGCATTCGGAAATTCACATTCATTTAGCACGTCAGGATAAATTAGTATTTTGTATTTCACTTCCTGGCAGGTAACCGCAGGCTTATATTTATCAAATATTTTTTATGAGCAAACAATTTTTTCTCCTTGCCGGCCTGCTGTTTATAGGCTGCACAAAAGAGATCAATTGTCATAATAAAAGTAAAACTGTTGCTGAAGAAGGTGCAACTAATAAAGGCGGTTCTCCGAAGCTAATCGACTATAATAATTTTACAATTCGACAAGGTCAGCATTACTGTGATCAGAATGGACTGAAGTCAGTCAGAACTTCTGAGATGAAATTCATGGTTAAATTTGATAGCTCCGCTATTTATCTAACTGTAAGTTCCGAAAATCAATATGATATTAATAAGTTATGGGGGTTTACCGAAGGGATCAATAATCAATACAACAGTGCCCGCATTGGTTGGTCATGGAATAAGAATGCTTTAAGGTTGTATGGTTATGTACATGCTAATGGCGTTCGTCATTACCAGGAAATTACTTCAGTTACTATTGGTTCCGATATAACGTGTAGCATAAAACTTGCAGACAACACTTATTTATTTACTGTCAACGGAATTTCTATTAGTTTACCACGAGGTCCTTCTTCAACGCAAGCCAGCGGCTACCAGCAATATCCTTATTTTGGTGGAGATGAAACTGCACCGCATTTGATCACTATAATGATAAAATCTTTGTAAGATTGAAGAGTTTTTATTGGAAACTACGAATAACGAATCGGTCAAATGATGCGTAACTTAGTAGCAATTAATTTGTCCTTATGCAATTTTTTGTTGAGAAAAATTCGGTTGTTAGAAAGATTTGGGGTAAGAGTGACACTGTGTTATTTATTTTTGCCGGTGCCTCTGCTGAATTTGCACTTAATAAAGCAGTAGACTGGCTTTACTTTACCGGTAAACTGCCTGCAGATCCCATGGGTCGGCTGTTCTCCACGGTTAGTTATGCAAGAAAAATTGTTTTTTCATCAATGGATGAAGCTAATAAAGCAATTGACATAATGCGGCAAATACATAGTGCCGTTGAACAAAACCGTGGCGCATTCATACCCGATTGGGCATACCGTGATGTGCTTTTTATGTTGATACACTATTCTATTGCATCATACGAGCTGCTCGAAAAAAAATTAACCGAAGAAGAAAAGGAAGAAGTATATAATGTTTTTTATCGGGTTGGTGCAAGGATGGGATTGAAAGAACTACCACTTACTTATAATGAATGGCTGCCTGTAAGAAAATCACATTTAATGGAAGACCTGCAAAAGAGTGAATACACTACCGATCTTTTCAAGCAATATAAAAAGCATCTGGGTGCTATGCGGTTTAAAGTATTGATCGAAGGTCAAAAATTAGTTGTTCCTGATAGAGTGAAGGAGTTATTGCAGTTCAGTGATTTTTCATTGCTTACACCTGTTGTACCGTTGTATAAAATTAGCAGGCTGATGAAGATGGACTGGCTGCTTAAAAACATTATACTCCCTTCAGATTATAAAGATCAAATAAACGAATTGGATGTACCCGAAGCTAAAAGCTAAGATTGTTACTTATTAATGATCTTCATAGCACACTCTGTCCGAAAGTAAGCAAATTGTTATCGGGGTCAAGTAAAGAAAATTCTTTTTGTCGCCAGGGTTTGAGTTGCAAATGTCCTGCTTCAGGCATGTTTATTTTTTTGTCTAAAGCCAACTTGTACCATTCATCTATATTACCCGTACGGATATATACCTGCCCGTAATTTTTTTTTGGATCAAGATCTTTAAACTCAAAAAAGTGAATTTGAATACTGTCTTTCTGCACCATTAAGTAGCCATCATAATCAGCACTGCCGAATTCATTAAAATTTAATTTGTTCAAATAAAAATCCCGTGTAACAGCTTTATCACGCATAGGCAGTTTTGGATTGATGTCTGTAAGCATGTTTAGTTGAATTTAGTCTGATTAATGAGATCAAAAGTAGAAGAAATTTCTTTTTTGATTATAAAGCAACTTTACACTTTTGAGAAGTATAAACTTTCTTTCAAAAGGTAATGAATATCCCGATAAACGTCCTGGGTTGACGTTTCAAACAAACAAGTGTTATCCTTAAAAAGGATTCATTTAAAATGAATATTCAGGCGATGGAGTTTTGTATTGTCGGTTCAAAATATTTCTTTCCTCGGGATCTCTTCGTGAGTTTAATTCCATTTCAATTTGCCTGATCTTATCATTGCATTGGGTACATTCTTCCACACTTGCATCATCACCGATCAACTTATAATATGATATTGTTTCCTTTGCCAATAAATTCACGAGCTGTGTAGGTTGAAAATCCTGAAGTTCTTTCATAAAAAAGTATTTGATAAAAAGAAACTAACAAAAACTGTGCAAGAACAAATAAAGCCCCTCAAAAGATCATGAGGGGCTTATACTGATCAATTCATTTTAATAAATTTCATTTTACCCTGAGCTTTTCCATTTGCTGAAATTGCCTGCACATAATAAATGCCAGCAGCCAGGTTACCAATTGAAACTGACAATTGATCGCCTTCAATAGCCATTACATTGGATATTCTCCTTACAATCGTTCCGTAACTATCATAAATTAAAACTGAAACAAGGTTAGGATCTGAGATGGATGTCCATCTAATAACAAGATTCTGATTGAATGCTATCGGGTTGGGGTACAAGCTGAATTTTAGTGATATGTTTTTACGGTCATCACCATTCTCACTTGGATGTTGAAGATCTGTACAACTTCCAAGATCTGCTCTAATTACAGGTGGAAGTCCGGTTGAATTATTTAATTCAACATAATCACCTGAATAATTAAAGGAATTTCCCGTTCTTGGAATTACCCCAACAGTTCCATCAGTCATTAGTATTAAAAATCTGCCTTCATTGGTAACCATCACACCTGAAGTTTCTGCACTATGCATTTCAACTTTATCATTGCAATGTAGTTTGTAAGAATTTGGTGAATTTGGTCCGCCGACAGGTCTGATTTCAAGCATTTGCCCCCTGAACTGGTTATCACCAGCTAACTTATAAGTGGCATAAGTAAAAAATGTTCGTGTAACAGGGTGATAAAAAAGATCTTTGATTCCACTATTTATAGGATCATTATTAAGGCTGCTGATAAAATCCTTGCAAGGATTTCCAGACCAATCCACTTCATAATAAACAGGTGTTGGGATTCCGGTAACAGTGCTGGCATTCGGGATCTTACCTAACCACAATTTATCTATCACTAATCCACTTGGGCTATTACCAACCTTTGTTGTAACAGCAGTAAAATAAAAGTTATCATTATTATCCATTGTACCTGCTGCAGAATTCACAAAGCTTGGTGTTAGAATAGAATTTTGTGGTGGAGGTTGTATCACACCCATTAATGTTACGTTGTAAGCCGCGTCAGTCTTTACAAACCTTGCAGTGTTTAATGAACCTTCGAAAGCCATTCCATATATAAGTCCATCAATTTTGTTCACACCTATACCATTTATCTGAATCGGTAGAGAAGTACCGGGATAAAACAACGGCCCACCGGGAATAAGAGTGAGTGCACCTGTTGTTCCATCAACTGTATAGATTGAATAAGGGTTTGTGATATCTGCATTCGTGCCAGCTCTTACTACTGCATAATTCACCGGACAACTTATCGTAGTTGGCGGCTGCATATTCGGCGACGCTTGTCCGCAACTTCCCATATCACCACGGAGTGGATTAGGAAGCCCCGTTCCGGAACTTGTGGTGATCATTGTGAATCCACCGGTAAAGCCAGTACTTGCATTTCCATCTACCATTCCAAAAGAACCATCAGTAAACAGAACTGTGAATTTGCCTGTTTTATCGATCAATGTTCCCGAAGTTTCAACAGTATGTGTGTTAACAGTAGCATTGCAAACAAGACGATAGCGAAGCGGTGATGATCCTGGTATAGCCACTAATTCAAGTACCTGTGCAGAAAAATTTGTTGCTCCCGTCATTTTATAAGTCGCATAAGTAAAGAAGCTATTGGTTCTTGAATTGTAACTAAAATCTTTTAACCCGCTATTATTTGGATCACTTGTCAAGCTTGAAACATAGTTTGAGCAATTTGCTCCACTTACATCTACTTCGAAATATTCAACTACAGGTGGACCTGATACCATTGATTGTGTATTCGAGATTTTTCCAAGATAAAACTTATCAAATGTTAGGGTGGGTAATGGATTAAATGTAAATGCACTGAAGTAATAATTTCCGGATGTATCCATATCACCAGCGGCTGGATTTACAATACCTATCACGCCGCCGCCTGAAGCAGGAGAAGGAATAGCACCAAGATCTATTGCGCCATAATTCGAACCGAGCCTCATAAATCGAGCTGTTGTTGTAGTGCCGTCAAAAGCAATTCCATAAATAAAACCATCCTTCCTGCTTACTCCGATACCATTCACTTGTAAGTTCTGGGTTGGATTTGCCGGATCTTTATAAGGACCACCAGGCACCAATGTCATAGCACCTGTGGTATTATTAACGTTATATAAAAAATATGGATTTGTTATATCCGCATTTGTTCCTGCCCGCACAATTGCTACATCAACATCCGGGCAATTTGTAAATGGAGTTATCGTCATAGGCGGTGGAATATTTGGAGACCCTTGTCCACAACTGCCCATGTCACCACGGAGTGGATTTGGAAGTCCCGTTCCGGAACTTGTAGCGATCATTGTGAATCCACTGGTAAAGCCACTACTTGCATTTCCATCTACCATTCCAAAAGATCCATCAGTAAACAGTACCGTGAACTTACCTGTTTTATCGATCAATGTTCCCGAAGTTTCAGCTGTATGTGTATTAACGATAGCATTGCAAACAAGACGATAGCGAAGCGGTGTTGATCCTGGTATGGCAACTAATTCAAGTACCTGCGCAGAAAAATTTGTAGCACCCGGCATTTTATAAGTCGCATAAGTAATGAAGCTATTGGTTCTTGAATTGTAACTGAAATCTTTTAACCCGCTATTATTAGGATCACTTGTCAAACTTGAAACATAGTTTGAGCAATTTGCTCCACTTACATCTACTTCGAAATATTGTACGACTGGTGGGCCTGATACCATTGATTGGGTATTTGAAATTTTTCCAAGGTAAAACTTATCAAATGTTGGAGTGGGTGTTGGATTAAATGTAAATGCACTGAAATAAAAATTTCCGGATGTATCCATATCCCCGGCGGCAGGATTTACAATTCCGACTAGTCCGGTGCCTGAGGCAGGAGAGGGAATGTCGCCCAGGTTAGTGGCACCATAAGTTCCGTCAAGCCTCATAAAACGAGCAGTAGTAGTAGTTCCATCAAAAGCTAAACCATAGATAAAGCCATCTTTTCTGCTTACACCAAACCCATTGATCTGTAAATTGTTTGTGGTGTTTGCGGGATCTTTATAAGGTCCTCCCGGTACCAATGTCATTGCGCCGGTAGTTTGATTGACATTGTATAGAAAATAAGGATTTGTGACGTTGGCATTTGTACCTGATCGTACAATCGCAATATCAACATCGGGACAGTTAGTGTAAGGATGCGTTGCTTGTGAAAAGGTAGTTAGTTGGATAAAAGATATACCCAGAAAGAGTAAAAAAGCTTTCATAATTAGAGATTAAACACATGAATAGATAAGGTTTCAATTGATCGGAAATATAAATGCGGCTTGAGGTAAAAATTATTTATCAAAGATTATACCGCATAAAAAGAATATTCACATTCGCCATTTTTAAAGAGAGGGGTGAGTCTGAAAAATGAATGGTTATAAGGTAAAAATATTTTTATTAGACATATGGGGCGAAGTCGATCTCAAATGTAT
>Ga0207670_10001331_pt1 | contig 13045 bp, 5 predicted proteins | sample KBSS23HmetaG_FD_184339 | JGI IMG/M metagenome (GOLD analysis project Ga0207670, IMG submission 184339) | Switchgrass rhizosphere microbial communities from Kellogg Biological Station, Michigan, USA - KBS S2-3H metaG (SPAdes) (version 2) | ecosystem: Host-associated > Plants > Roots > Rhizosphere... | reverse complement strand
CGGCGCCGTGACGTTGCTGCTCGCGTCGGCGAACACGCCCGCGCCGTTGTTGCGCAGCAGGCGGAGGCCCTGTGCCGTGCGCAGCAGCACGTCGCGGTCGCCGTCGTTGTCGATGTCGAGCGCCAGCGCTCCCTGCGCGTCGTCGTTGTCGGCCGGCAGCGCGGCCGCGTTGCGCGTGAAGTTGCCGAGGCCGTCGTTGCGGTAGTAGGCGTCCTGCGCGCTGCCCGCGACCGACGGCGTCGCCGCATTGGCCGCGAACAGGTCGAGGTCGCCGTCGCCGTCGAAGTCGACCAGCAGCACGGCGTTCGTGGTGTCGCGGTCGGTGCCGAGCCGGCTGTTGGCGGCATTGAAGCCGCCGCTGCCGTTGTTCAGGAACAGCAGGTTCTCGCCGCGCTCGACGGTGAAGGTGGGCGGGAACGGGTAGTTCTGGACGCTCCAGACGTGCGGCGCACAGCCGAACACGAGGTCGACGTCGCCGTCGCCATCGATGTCGCCGGCGGCGACTGCGCGCGCGATCGCCTGCGGGTCGGCGGGCAGCACCGGGCCGGGTGCGACGAAATGGCCGGTGCCGTCGTTCCACAGCACGGCCTCGCTGCCGCCGCTGCAGCCTGGGCCGTTGCTGTTGCAAGTCGCGGGGATCGCGGCAGCGAGGTCGAGGTCGCCGTCGCCGTCGAGATCGGCGAGCACCGTGCTGTCGACGATCGCCGGCCCGGACGGCAGCGCGTTCGATACCACCTCGAACCGTCCGCCGCCGGCGCTGCGCCAGACGCTGTTGCGCGTGCCGCCGATCAGCACGATGTCGCGCGCGCCGTCGCCGTCGACGTCGCCGAGGGCCGCCTGCCGCACGACGGCACTCGTCGGCAGCATGCGGTGCAGTTCGACGAGGCGCGGTGGCACTTGCGCGGGCAGCGCGAGCGCGAACGGACCCAGGACTGCGATGCCACGGAGCGGCACCAGGCGAGCGTTCGAAGGCATGGCGCGGGGTAGCTTACTTCGCCCGTGCCCGCCGCGCTGGCGCGTCGGGCTCGCTCTGCCGCAACGGGGAGTCTGCCGCAATGCGAGCGCGTCAGCGCCGCAACCGGCCGAGCCCCGGCACGAAGCGGCCGACGCGCGCCGCGTAGGTGCGCCACGCATCGCCGTACGTGCGCAGCAGCCACGCTTCCTCGGCGCGCACCTGCAGGTGGATGCCGATCGCCGCGAGCACGAGCTGCAGCAGCGACAGCCACGTCGGCATCAGCAGCAGATAGCCGCACAGGAACAGCAGCATCCCGCTGAAGATCGGATTGCGGCAGTGGCGGTAGAAGCCGTGATCGACGAGCCCCGGCCGCGCGCCTTCGTCGATGCCGATGCGCCAGCTTCCGCCGAGCTGCAGCTGCGATGCGAACAGCAGCGCCGTGCCGACCGCCGCGAGCAGCGCGCCGGTGCGTGGCCAGCACGCGACGCCGGGCAGCGCGACGACGAGTTCCTCGGGCCGGCGGCCGAGGGCCAGGACCGCGACCGCCTGGCCGAACAGGCTCGCCAACAGCAGCAGCAGCCCGGCGTCGCGCGCATGCTGCTTGCCGTCGCCAGCGAACAGTACGATGCCGAACGTGCCGTGCCGCACCCGCTGCACAGCGCTGCGCACGCCGAGTCCCAGCAGCACGAACGTGCTCGCGGCGGCGAGCGGCAGCCAGAGGGGCATCGCCGCACTTTAGCGGGCACACTGTAGCGGGCACACTGTAGCGGAATCCCCCTTCCCGCTCGGCCGCGGCGCGGTAGCGTCGGGCCTGCGATGAGCAAGTCCCCGCCCTTCCGGCGCGTCCTGATCGCGAACCGCGGCGAGATCGCGGTGCGCATCTGCCGCGCGCTGCGCGAACTCGGCATCGAGTCGATCGCGGTGCACAGCGAGGTCGACCGGCGCAGCGCGCACGTGCTCGCGGCGGACCACGCGTTCCCGCTCGGCGGCAACACGGCACAGGAGAGCTACCTCGACGTCGGCAAGATCCTGGCCGCCGCGAAGGCGCTCGACGCGCAGGCGATCCACCCCGGCTACGGCTTCCTGAGCGAGAACGCCGCGTTCGCGCGCGCGGTGCGCGCCGCGGGCATGACGTTCCTCGGGCCGAAGCCCGACGCGATGGACCGGCTCGGCAGCAAGAAGGCCGCGCGCGAGGAGGCGATCAAAGCCGGCGTGGCGGTGGTGCCCGGCACCGAGCAGGACGACGGCGACGCGGCGCTGGCGGCTGCCGCGCGGCGCATCGGGCTGCCGGTGATGGTCAAGGCCAGCGCCGGCGGCGGCGGCCGCGGCATGCGGCTGGTCGAACGCGACGGCGAGCTCGCCGAGGCGATTGCGGCGAGCCGGCGCGAGGCGAAGGCCGCGTTCGGCGACGACCGCATGATCGTCGAGAAGGCGGTGTTCCCGGCGCGCCACGTCGAGATCCAGTTGATCGGCGACAAGCACGGCGACGTCGTGTCGCTGCACGAACGCGAGTGCTCGGTGCAGCGCCGCCACCAGAAGGTGCTCGAGGAGTCGCCGTCGCCGGCCGTCGACGAGACGCTGCGCCGGCGCATGGGCGAGGCCGCGATCAAGCTCGCCAAGGCCGTCGGCTACGACAACGCGGGCACCGCCGAGTTCCTGCTCGACGAGCGCGGCACCTTCTACTTCCTCGAGGTCAACACGCGCCTGCAGGTCGAGCACCCGGTGACCGAGCTGGTCACCGGCGTCGACCTCGTGCACCTGCAGGTGCGCGTCGCGGCCGGCGAGAAGCTCAGCGATCTGCTGCGCGGCCTCGACCTGCGGCCGCGCGGCCACGCGATGGAGGTGCGCATCTGCGCCGAGGCGCCCGAGCAGGGCTTCCTGCCGGCCGCGGGGCAGTTGCGCCTCGTGCGTGAACCCGAGGGTCCCGGCATCCGCGTCGACTCGGGCGTCTATTCGGGCTGGGAAGTGCCGGTGCACTACGACTCGCTGCTCGCGAAGCTGATCGTGCACGCACCCGACCGCGCGACCGCGTGCGAACGCATGACGCAGGCGCTGCGCGCCGCCGTCTACCTCGGCATCCCGACCAACGTCGACTTCCTGCGCCGGCTCGTCGACGACCCGGACTTCCGCCAGGGCCGCCTGCGCACCGACTTCCTGCAGCGCAAGCCGGGGCTCGGCCGCGGCACCGACGTGCCGCCCGACGACCTCGTGCTCGCGGCCGCCGTGCTGTGCCAGGCGATGTCGCCGCGCGCGGCCACCGCGGCGGGCACGGGACCGGTTGGCGGCGACGGTGCCGGCGGCGCGGCGCCGCGTTCGACCGCGGTCTGGCGCGACCTCGCGGGACTGCGCCTGTTCGGCAACAGCAGCGGAGGTGAGAAGTGAGCAGCACCCGACGGACCTACCTGCGCGACGGCGCGCCGGTCGAGATCGCGGCCGAACGCGTCGGCGGCGATCACTGGCGCGTGCGCGTCGGCCCCAGCACGCACGAGTTCCGCGTCGCCTCGCTCGGCAACGGCGGCGTGCGCATCGTGCCGGTCGGCGCCGAGGCCGAACCCGCGTGCGTCGCGTTCGGCGTGCCCACCGGCAGGTCGTTCATGGTGCGCGTCTCGGGCCGCACCTACACGCTGCAGGAGCCCGAGACCGGCCCGCGCGCGCGCGGCGGCGCCGGCGGCGGCGATGGCACCGTGCGCGCGCCGATGACCGGCACCGTGCTCAAGGTGCTCTGCGAAGTCGGGGACCGCGTCACCGCCGACCAGACGCTCGCCGTGCTGTCGGCGATGAAGATGGAACACAAGCTGCTGGCCGGCATCGACGGCGTCGTGCGCACGGTCGCCGCGGCCGCCGGCGACTCCGTCGAACAGGGCGCCGTGATCGTCGAGGTCGAGCGACCGGAGGAATCGTCGTGACCGGCACTGCCGTCGACGTCCGCTACCCGATCGGCGACGCGCAGCTGCCGGCGCGCTTCGACGCCGCCGCGCGCGCCGCCGCGATCGCGCAGATCGGCGCGCTGCCGTTCCAGCTGCACGAGGCCGTGCGCGGACTCGGCCCGTCGGAACTCGACACGCCGTACCGCGACGGCGGCTGGACCGTGCGCCAGGTCGTGCATCACATCGCCGACAGCCACCTCAACGCCTACGTGCGCCACAAGCTGATCGCCACCGAGACCGCGCCGCCGCTCAAGGCCTACGACGAGAACGCGTGGGCCGCGCTCGCCGACGCTCAGGGCGCCATCGGCGGCTCGCTGCTGCTGATCGACGCGCTGCACGCGCGCTGGGTCGCGTTCCTGCGCGCGCTGCCCGAGGCAGCGTTCGCGCGCACCGGCGTGCACCAGGAGCGCGGCGCGATGACGCTCGACGATCTCGTCGCGCTCTACGCCTGGCACGGCCGCCACCACGTCGCGCACATCACGTCGCTGCGCGGCCGGCGCGGCTGGTGACCCGGCGCGCGGCACAATTCGCCGCAGTTGTTTCGGTGACGTAGCAGACACGCTCGCGATCGCTGATTGGACGAGAATTGCCGGTGCATCGGCGTGCGGGCACACGCCTTGCCTTGGCGGTGGCCCCGATGCTCCGCGCCCTCTCGTTGCTCTGCGCGGCCGCCTGCGCGGCGGCGCAAACACCGGTTCAGCAACCGCACCTCGATCAGGTCGCCGATCGATTGCTCGCGAACGACGACGCCGGCGCCGCGCGCGCTGCCGCCGCGGTAACCGACGACGCGACGCGCGCGCGGCTGCAGGCGGCGCTGCTGCCGCTGCCGCAGCGCCCGGCCGCGCTGCTCGCGGTAGCGCGCGCGTTCCCGAACGCGCCGGCTGCCGACGCGACGCTGCGCGCGTGCGCCGCGGCCGTGCTGCTGCTGCAGCAGCGCCGCCAGCTGGTGCCCGATCTGGCCGAGCTGTGCGAGGAGCTGCACGACGAGCTGCCCGGCGGTTGGCGCGGACCCGAGGTCGACCGCCGCGCGCTCGGCGAAGTCGTCGTCGAGCTGCAGGCGCTGCTGTCGCAGCGCAGCGGTGCCGGCGGCGATCCGACCGCCCGCGCCGAGGCGCGCCGGCTGCTGCATCTGTGTGCGCTGACGTTCGACGACCGCGACGGGCTGCGCGTGCTGCCGGCGACGCCGCTGCCCGTGCCGCGGCCGCTGGCGGAAGACCTCGTGCTGCGCGTGCGGCGCGCCGGCGACGCGCCGCCGCAGCTCGACCAGGATCTGCTCGAACGCGACGCCGAGTTCGTGCACCTGCTACCGATGACCAACACGCCGGCCGTGCTGCCGCCGCTGCCGGCGGGCCAGTGGCTGCTCGAACTCGCGTCGACGAGCACGCCGTGGCGCGCGCTGCAGGCCGTCGAGGTCAGCGACCTGTGGGCGATCGGGTTCGGCGACGACGACTGGATCGCGTTCGGCGGCGGCCGGCTCGATCCGCACCCGGATCCCTCGGCGGGCACCGCGGTCGCGCTCGACGGCGAACGCGAAGTCGGCCGCGTCGCGTTCGATGGCGCGTGCGCCGGGCTGGTGCCGGCGCCGACGCGCGCGCACAGCGCGCCAGTGCGGCTCCTGCTCGTGGCCGACGGTGAGCCGTGCACGCTCGACTGGTCGGAACTGCGGCACTGGGGCAGCGCCCCCGCCGGCGAGTTCACGGCCCACGTGATGGTCGACCAGCCGCTGCACCGGCCCGGGGAGACCGTGCGCGGCCGCGCGCTGCTGCGGCACGTCGTGCGGACCGGCGAGGGGCTCGCGGCGACCGTCGACACCAGCGTAGCGGCCGGCTGCGCGGTGCAGCTGTGCGTGCTGCCGAAGACGCCCCACGAGCGCCGGATCGACGGCCGCACCGACGCGCACGGCACCTTCGCGTTCGAGTGCGCGTTGCCGGAGACATACGTCGGCGAAGTCACCCTGGCGCTGTCGGCGCGTGCCGACGAGGCGCACGAGTGGCAGGCCGTAGCACAGTGCCGGCCGACGGCAGCCGCGTGGTACCGGCGGCCCGCGATCACGATCGGCGTCGACGGGCCGACGCGTGTCGAGCGCGCGCCGCCGGACGGCATCGTCGAGGTCGCGGTGCACGCGCACTGGGCGTCCGGCGGTCCGGCGGCCGACGTCGCGGTCGCGGCCGACGTCTGGGCCAGCGGCGAACACGAGGAGCGGCACCTGCGCACCGGCGCAGACGGCACGGCGCGGCTGCCGATCGACGTGCGCCGGCTCGACGCGGGCACCGTCACGGTCCGCTGCACGGTCGACGCGATCGACGGCAACCGGACGACTGTGCGGCACGTGTTCGAGTTCGGGCCGCAGCGGCCCGTCCGCGCGACGGCGGCGTGGGGCGAGCGGCCGTGGCTCGAGTGCGCCGACGAAGCCGCCGTCGACGACGACGTCTGCGTCACGGTGCACGCCGACGCGAACGCGCGCCTGCTCGCGGTCGCTGGCCGCGGCCCGTTCGCGCGCGCCGAGACGCTGCGCTGCGACGAGGACGGCGAGGCGCGCTGGCACGTCCTCGTCGCTGGCAGCGACTGGCCCGCGCTCGACCTCGCGGTCGGCGACGGCCAGTCGATCGCGACGCGGCAGGTGCCGGTGCGGCACTCGTGGCGGCAGCCGCGCATCACGCTGCCGGAGCAGGCCGCGCCCGGCGCGCAGCTGACGTGCCGCGTCGCGACTGCGCCGTTTGCGGTCGTGACGCTCGCGGTCGTCGACGAACGGCTGTTCGCGCTGCGCGCGGACGCGACGCGTGAGCCGACGGCGGCGCTGCGCCCCGACGTCATGCATGCCGAGTGGCGGCAGGTGCGGAGCCGGCAGCCCTGCGGCCCCGCGCTCGTGCTCGCGCGCCTGCTGCGCGACGGCAAGGTGGTGCCGCCCGACGACCCGCTGCGTCCCGCGTCTCTTCCCGGCGCCGGCGGCCCCGCGGGGGCGGGTGAAGGTGCGACCGACGTGCGCACGGACTTCCGCGCAGCGGCCGCCTTCGTGACCGTGGTCGCGGATGCCGCGGGCACCGCCGAACTGTCGTTCGCGCTGCCCGACGACCTCACGACGTGGCGTGCGACGATCGTCGGCGTCGCACCCATCGGCGACGGCTTCCTCGAACGGCGCGCGATCGAGGCGCGCCTGCCGCTCGCGGCGGAGCCGCTGCTGCCGCGCGTGCTGCGCGCCGGCGACCGCGTCGAGCTGCCGGTTGCGATCGATCGCGCGGCGACGGCGGGCGGGCCGGACGCGACCGAGTTCACGGTCGCGGCGTCGTCCGCGCAGATCGCGGTCGGCGCGCACGGCGACGGCATGAGCGGAACGTGCGCAGTGCGGCCGGGCCGCACGGGCACCGTATTCGTGCCGGTCGAGGCGCGCGCCGACGGCACCGCCGCGCTGTCGATCGAGGTGGCCTGCGGCGAACGGCGCGATGCGTCGCGCCGCGACGTCGCAGTCGGCCGCGACGCGATCGAACGCACGGAGTGGCGCAGCGGCGCCGGCGCCGACCGCGCGACCGTCGAGTTGCCGGCCGCGACCGTCGGCGAAGACGACCGGATCGATGTCGAAGTGTTCGCCGGCGGTGCCGCGGCGGCGCGCGAACTCGGCCGGCGCCTCGAGGACTACCCGCACGGCTGCGTCGAGCAGACGCTGTCGCGCCTGCTGCCGTTCGCCGCCGCGGTGCGCGCGGCGCGCCGCCACGGCGAACCCCTGCCGCAGTCGACGCCCCAGGTGCGGCAGCGCATCGCGATGGGCATCGCGCGGCTGCGCATGCTGCAGGAAGGCCAAGGCGGTGCGTTCGCGTGGTGGCCTGGTGGCGGCGTCGACCTCGGCATGAGCGGCCTCGTGCTGCACGGCCTCGCGGCGCTGCGCGACGCCGGCATCGACCCGGCGGCGCACGGTCTGGGCATCGATGCAGCGGCGGGCGCGTGGGTCGTCGCGTTGCGTCGACTGCGCGCGCAGGCCGGCATCGTGCGCGGCGCCGACGACGTCGCGGCGGCCGAGGCGGTTGCGGGGCTGCTCTACTTCGCCTGCGGCGACGTCACCGTGCGCGAGGTCGCCGCGATGGTCGCCGATGCGCCGCAGCTGCTGCCGCAGGGCATGCTCACACGGCTCGGCCTCGCGTTCGCCGCCGCCGGCGACCGCGCACGCGCGCAGCGCTGTCGCGACCGCGCCGACGCCGCCGAGCGCGCTGCCATCGCGCGCGCGGGCTTCCCCGGCGAGTCCCCGCTCGCTGTCGCGGCGCTGCGCCTCGAACTCGAACTGGCGCTCGGTGCCGAGGCCGCGGCGCAGGCGCCGCGCATCGAGCACCTGCTGCGCACAATGCTTGCCGGGCAGTGCCGCACCTACGACGACGGCGTCGCGCTCCTCGCGCTGGCGCTGGCGTTGCCGCCGGGTGGTGCCGAACCACGCACCGCGCAGGTCGTCTGCGGCGATGCGCAGCGCGAAGTCGCGCTCGACGCGGCGCACGCGTTCGCGGCCGGGCTGCGGCTGCCGCGCGGCGGCCGCGTCGAAGCGGTGTCGCCGGGGCAGTTCCTGCTGCTGCGCGCGGGTGTGCGACGCAGCGAGCGCGCGTCCGACCACGCGGCCTGGGCAGCGCCACTGCGCGTGCAGCGCACGCTGCTGCGCCCGCAGGCCGAAGGCGACCCGGTGGCGGTGACCGGCAGCGTGCGCGCCGGCGAACCGCTGCTCGTTCGGCTCGAGGTCGAGACGTCGGTGCCGCTTGCGTACGCGGTGCTGGAGTGCCCGCTGCCCGCGGGCTTCGAACTGCTCGCTGAGCCGCGGTGGCTCGCGCGCAGCGAGGCCGGCGTAGCCGCGACCGTCGACTGGGTCGAGGCCGGACGCACTGCGGTGCGCGAGTTCCAATGCGCAGCCACGCTGTGCGGACGCGTGGCGTGGCCGCCGGTGCAGGCGGCTGGCATGTACGACGACTCGAACGCCGGCGGCACCGCCGGCAGCTGGGTCGTCGTCGAGCCCGCCGCAGCAGGTGCGGCGATCGCAGTTGCGCCGTGCTTCGCGAACCTGCGCGCACGCGCGCCGGTGGCGCCGCTCGCGCCGCGCCAGGACACGGCACAGCTGGCAGTCGACGCGATGCTGTTGCAGCGCGAGCTCGCGTTCGGCTCCGCGCGCGGCGTCGCCGTGCACGGGGTAGCCGCGAACGGCGCGGCGGCCGGCGAGGTCGCGCGCCAGCGCATCGACGCCGCGCTGTCGCAACTGCAGCAACTCGTCGAGAGCGCGCCGGCGGACGTGCTGCGGTCGACGGCCGTGACGCTGTCCGACGTCACGCAGCGAATCGGCGCGATGCCGCCGGAGTGGCTGGAGGCCGCTGCGCGGCGGCTCGCCGACGTGCGGGCCGCGGCGGCGGCCGCGCTGCTCGAACGGTGCCGCGTGCCCGCGTCGCCCACGTGGGGGACCGGCGGGCTGTTCGAGTACATCGGGCTGCTCGTCGACGAGCTCGAAGCGATGGCACCAGCGCGGCGCGAACCGTTCGCGGTGCGGCTGCTGCCGCTGGTGCGCCGCGACATGCCGTGGCGGATCAACGACGTGATCTGGGCGCTCGATCGGTCGGCGACGATCCCGGAGCTGCGCGCGCAGTTGCGAGCGCTGCTCGACGGGCCGTGCGGACCGGCGGCGTTCCTGGCGCTGCCCGACGCGGACGTTGCGGCGCTGCCGCCGGCCGTGCTCGCGCGCTGGCTCGGCGACGACGGTGACGGCGGCGGCCGCGCGGTGCAGCTCCTGCTGCAGTCCGAGGCTGGTCGCGCCGAGCTGCGGCGGCATCCCGAGGCGGTGGCGATCCAGGAGCTGGACTACGATCGGTTCCGCGTGCTGCCCGACGTGGTGTTCGCCGACGCGCCGCTCGCCGTGCTCGGCCGGCTGGCCGACGGCGAGCCCGACCGCGCGGTCGCGTTGCTCGCGGCGTCGGCGGTCGGCACCGACGTGCTGCAGCGCGAACTCGCTGCACCCAGCGGCGCCGTGCCCGAAGGCGTGCTCGCGCAGGTGCTGCGGCGGCGCAGCGCGCGCGATCTCGGCACTGTGGATCTCGACGGCGGTGGGCGCATGTGGGCGGCGTGGCTGGCGGCGGCGGCGGACGCGCAGCGGTTCGACGAACTCGCGCGGGCCGCGGCGGCGGCCGACCTGCGGCTCGCGCGCGGCGACCTGATCGACAGCGTCGGTCCGCTGTTCGCCGAGCGCGCGACCGCGGCGCAGCTGGCTGCGGCGCCAGCGTGGGTCCGCGACGAGGACTGGCCGCGCGCGCTCCTGCGGCTCGACCGGCCGGGCATCCTGGCGGTGCTGCAGGCCACGACCGCGGCGATCGAAGTCGCGCCGACCGACGACGCGGTCGTTGCGCGCGCGCTGCTCGAACACGCGATCGAGCACGGCAACCTCGCAGCCGTCGTCGACACGCTGGCGACGACCGCCGCCGGAGCGGGCGCCGTGCGCGAGCGCCTGCCGACGCTGGCGGAACGCGACCAGCAGCCGGCGCGCGCGGCGTTCGCCGATCGACTCGACCTCGACTACGACACGCTCGAGCCGGCGACCGAGGTCACCGTCGAGCGCGCGCTGCGCGTCGCGCGCACGCACGGCTTCGGCGGCGAATGGCCCGCCGAGCTGCGGCCGCTGCGGGCCCGGCTGCTGTCGCTGCGCGGCATCGGCCCGTGAGCCGCGCGGCGATGCGCGCAGCGACTACGGTGCGCGCCAGTCGATCTCGAGCCGCGGCGCGTTCACGCTGCCCGCGTCGGCGGCCGCCGCGGTGCGCGTGCCGGTGCCTTCGATCAGCAGCGTGACCGTCTGGCCCTGGTTCCAGCCCGGGCGCGACAGCACCTGCTGCAGCACCGCCGTGAGGTCGCAGGTGCGCTGGTCGGCGGTGCGCTGGCCGGGCGTCGGCCACTCCGGCGGGTACCAGATCGCACCGAGCGGCGCGACCTGGCGCGCCGACAGGTCGAACGGCGCGTTCGCGAGCGGCAGCGCATCGTCGACGTTCTCGATGCGGATCGTCAGCACGGCCGGTCCGGTGTCGGCGCCGGCCGAGGTGAACTGCAGCTGCGCCGACTCGACCAGCGCGTTGGCGGGCAGCGCGAGCGGGAACTGCAGCGCGACGAGCTTGGGCGTGCCGCCGGGGCTGCCGAGCGTCAGCGCGTTGGCGGCGAGGTCGACATTGCCGGCGCCGAGGTTCTCGTCGCCGTCGCCACTGGTCGGCTGCTCGTGCTGCGACGGCAGCGGCGGCAGCCACTCGAGCGTCAGCAGCGGCGCGACCAGCCGGTCGCCGTCCCACGCCTGCGCGTGGCGCGTGCCGAAACCGCGCAGCAGCATGACGAACTGATGCGACCAGCGCGGACTGCCGACCAGCGGCTGCAGGATCGACGTGAGGTCCGGCGACCGCTGCTCGATGCCGGATTCGCCGGCGACCCAGGCGCCCGGCGACCACGCGACGCTGCCCTTGGACTTGCGGCCCTGCAGGTCGCGCGCCGTGGTGCCGATCGGCCGCGGCGTGACGTTGGCGTCGCACGCGATCGTGAAGTGTGCCTTGCCGGCGTCGGCCTGCGCAGCCGTGAACTCGAGCGCGGCCGAACGCAGCCGCGCGCCGACGGGCACGTCCGGCAGCGTGAACATCATGCCCGTCAGCCACTGCGTGCCGTCGTCACCGAGCGCCAGTGCCACGTTGCGCGTCGACGGCGCCGTGGTCTGGCCGAGCGCCTCGCTGCCGTCGTCGACGCTGGCGCGGACGCGCGCCTTGCTGACCCGCGGCACGTCGACCGTGAACGTCGTGCCGCGCGTGTTGCTGCTGGTGCCGTCGGCCGCGATCGCGAGCGCCATCGCGGTCTGCGCGCCGCCCGTCGTCGGCGTCCACGAGTACGCGTACGGCGGCGTGGTGGACGCGCCGACCAGCGTGCCTTCGACGTAGTACTCGACGCGCTGCACGTTGCCGGTCACGAGCGCGCTGAACTGCACCGCGGCGCCGGCCTCGACGCGCGCGCCGTTCGTCGGCGCGGTGAGCCACACGGCGGTCGACGCGGCGCTGGTGTCCGGGAACAGCCAGTGCCGCACCGTGGTCGACAGGCCCACGGGGTCGGTGACCGTGAGGTCGACGCTGTAGGCGAAGAACTCGGCGCCGGCCGACGTCGGCGACAGCACGGTCGAGGTCACCGGCTGCGCGTCGGCGGGCTCGGGGTGCACGTGCGAGCGATGGTGCAGCGTCGTGCGCCATGACCACGTCAGCTGCTGGTTGCCCTGTTCGTCGTCGTGCACGTCGGCGGCGAGCGGCAGCACCGTGTGCGCCGTCTGCGAGTACAGCGCGCCGTTCTCGAACGACGTGATCGCGACGTGCGGCGGCGTGTTGTCGACCGCGATCGGCAGCGTCGCGGTGCCGGTGGCGCCGTTGGGGTCGGTCACCGTCAGCTGCAGCGGGTAGGACGTCGCCGCGCCCGTGCTGCGCAGCGAGATGCCGAGCTGCGGCGCGGTCGAGGTGCGGCCGTTGCCGAGCTGCCACAGGTAGGTCAGCGGCTGGCCCTGCGGGTCACTCGACGCGCGCGCGTCGAGCTGCACGTCGACCGAGCCCTGCGCCGGCGTGATGGTCGCCGTCGGCCGCGCCGTCGGCGGCGGTTCGACGCCGTAGCGCACGGCGCGGAACTGGTCGCCGGTCAGCGTCACGTAGAGCAGCGCGTGGTCGCCCGGGTCCTCGCCGAGCATCAGCGGGTAGACCGTCTGCGTCAGGTCGTGCACGGCGAGCAGGTGGTCCTGCGCGTCGAACTCGAAGCGCTTGATCCAGCCGATGCCGTAGTCAGCGTGGTAGTAGCACGGGCCGTAGCTCGCGGGGAACGACAGGCCGCTGTGCCAGCAGCCGCCGACCGACGCACCGCCGTGGAACTGCGGACCCGGGACGCCGGACTCGGGCGAGCCGAGCGGTCGCGTGACGAGCACGCCGTTCTCGAATTTGGGTACGCGCACGTCGTAGTAGTCGAAGGCGTGATGCCAGTCGAGCACCGGCAGCGTGTGCACGAACGTCGGCGTCGACGGCGGGATCGGCACGCTGGGATCGCACGGGTTGGGAAAGAACTCGGTGTGGCCGCTGACCGCCTGGTGCAGCAGGTCCTGGAACCGGAAGTACGGGATGTTGCAGCCGCCGGTGCCCGCGAGCGGATTGGGCGCCTCGAGGTT
>Ga0207670_10001328_pt1 | contig 13049 bp, 12 predicted proteins | sample KBSS23HmetaG_FD_184339 | JGI IMG/M metagenome (GOLD analysis project Ga0207670, IMG submission 184339) | Switchgrass rhizosphere microbial communities from Kellogg Biological Station, Michigan, USA - KBS S2-3H metaG (SPAdes) (version 2) | ecosystem: Host-associated > Plants > Roots >... | reverse complement strand
CCTCCGAGACGAGGTGCGCGCGGAGGCGGCCCTGCGGGTCCTTGCGCTTCCACGCCTCGACCTCCTCGTTCGAGCGGTAGCGCGTCGGGTCGTCGCTCGTCGAGTGGGCGCCGATGCGGTACGTGAGCGCCTCGACGAACGTCGGGCCGCCGCCGCCGCGCGCGCGCGCCGCGGCGTCGCCGAGCACCTTGTAGAGTGCAAGCAAATCGTTCCCGTCGACGCGCACCGACGGGATGCGGTAGCCGCGCCCCTTGATCGCGATCGTGCGCGACGCGGTCTGCCGCGCGGTGGGCACGCTGATCGACCAGTGGTTGTTCTGGCAGACGAGGACCGCCGGCACCTGGTAGCGGCTCGCGAAGACCATCGCCGTGTGGAAGTCGGCCTCGCTCGTCGCGCCGTCGCCCATGAAGCCGAAGGCGACGCTCTTCTCTTTCCGGAGCTTCATCGCCCACGCCGCGCCGACCGCCTGCGGGATCTGCGGGCCGATGTTCGACGACCAGCTCACCTGGTTCACGCTCCGCCCGGAGTGGTGGCTCGGCATCTGCCGCCCTTTGAGGACGTCGCCCGAGTTGCCGAACACTTGCGCGATGAACGCGTTCAGCGGGAAGCCGCGGACGAGCATGACGCTCTGCTCGCGCAGCGCGGGGAAGACCCAGTCGCCGCGATCGGCGACGAGCCCCGTCGCGATCGGCACCGCCTCCTGCCCGGTGCACGCGCCGTAGAAACCCACGCGCCCCTGCCGCTGGAGGATAATCATCCGCGCGTCGATCGCGCGGAGGCGGCGCATCTCGCGGTACGCGCGGACGAGCACGTCGCGCGGGACGCCGGGGTCGCGATCGGGATCGATCGTGCCGTCGTCGCGGAGGACGCGGAAAAGTCCGATGTCGGGGTCGTCGTCGCGGAGCTCCGGTGTCACGGGCGGCGGAGTCTAGTCGACCTTTGGGAGACTGTGCGACTACTGACAGAAGCCGTACCAGCGCGGTGCGTCGGTGATGTCGCCGGTGCATCGCGTCCCGCTCGGACACCCGCCGCTCCCCTCGGCGTCGGTCAGCTCGCTCGTCCCGAACGGGGGGACGCCGCCGTCCGCGCGATAGCACGTGTACCGGCACGTCGAGCCGGTCGCCGCGTCGGCCTCGCCGAGACACTCCATCCCGTCCGCGCAGTCGTTGATGATGTCGCACCGCGCCCCCAACAGCTTCCCCGGGGGGGTGAAGAGCTCGTCGCAGCGAAAGCTGTTGTTGTCCGATTGGAGGAGGCACGCGTACGTGCGATCGGGGCACGGCTGCACCTGGAACGGCTTGCACACCGGCTTGTACGAGCACACGCGGTAGAGCGAGACGCTCGCGTCCTTGATGAGCGCGACGATCTCGAGATCGCACGTCCCCTTCACCCCCTCGGGGATGCTCGCGCCGCAGCGCAGATCGTCGCCGGGGCAGCATCGCGGCGTGCACCTCCCGAGCTCCGGCCCGCCGTCGATGCACGGCGATCCGAAGCACTCGAGCCCCGCGACGCACTGATTCTCCTGCCCCGGACAGCACGTCGATCCCGCGGGCTTGTTGCCCGTCCCCGCCGTCACGCAGGCCGTCGTGAGGCGCGTCCCGACGATCTGCGGGTCACACTCGAGGCCCTTCGGACAGTTCTGCAGGACGACGTCGCACGCGGGGCCCTGGATCGGGCTGCAATGCCCGCCTGCCTCGGGGGCGCCCGCCTCGCTCGGCGGCACGACGATCGCCTCGTCGGCCGCGTCGGTCGCGGTCGTCGTGGCATCCGCCCCCGCGCCGTCGACGGCGCCGTCCGCCACGCCGGCAAAGACCGCGACGCCGGACGTCGTGCACGAGCCGAGCGCGCCGGCGGCGACGACGATCGCGACGGCGACCGCCCACGCGAGGCGCCGCCGAGCCCGCCGCACGCGCAACGTCATGGGCTGGACGCGGGTGCCTCCGGCGCCGCTCGGGCGCCGGAGTCGGCCCCGGCGTCGGCGACCGCCGCGCGGAGCGCGCGGCTCCCCACGAGCGCGCTCCGCGGACGGGGCCTCACCGGAGAAGCGGATGACGCGCCCGGCGGGTCGTCCGCGCATCCCGAGCACCCGCCCGCGGCCGACGCGAGCGCGAAGAGCCCCGCGACGACGACGCGCGTCATGCGCCGTCAGCCGCCGCCGTCAGCAGCGTCCTGCGTCGCACCGTCGGAGCCGCCGTCGCCCACCACGGCGCCGCCGCAGAAGAGCTGAATCAGGTTCCGCGCGAGGAGCACGTCGTGGTTCGGATCGCTCGCGTCGACGAAGCACTTCGCTCCGGGCCCGCCGTCGCCGGCGAGGTCGTCGAGGCAGCTCGCCGAGCCGTTGAAGGCCGCGCACCCGTCGGCCGCCGCGGAGTCCTCGCAGTTGTTGAACGCCGTGATCGCGGCGTCGATCTCCTGCGACGACGCCGCGCTGCTGCTCGGGATCGGGCAGTTGTCGGTGCACGCGGCCTCGACGCACTGCTCGATCGCCTGCTCCTTCGCGCCGCAGCTATTCGCGGAGAGGTCGTTCGCGGTGATCGCGAGACACCCGGCGATATTGAACGTGGGGAGCCCCTGCCCTTGCGGCGGGACGACGATGACCCCGAGCTTCGGACCGTCGTTGCCGGTCACGACGCACTTGTCGCACGCCGCGTTCGCGCTGCGGAACGCCGCACACGACTGGGGCGTCGACGCGTCGGCGAAGCACCCGGTGATGAAGCCGTCGATCTGCGTCGGGGAGCACGACCCGAGCGTGACCCCCGGCGGCTGCCAGGTCGGCTGGAACGACTTCACGTCCGCCGGCTTGCACGCCGCTCCCGAATCGGTATCTCCCGCGTCGAGGCGCGGCTTCGCGTCTCCACCGCCATCGTCGTCGGACGAGCCTGACGAGCTCGACGAGCACCCATTGCTGCTCAACGCCAAGACGCCGATGGCCCCGGCCATCGCGATCACTCCCAAGGACTTCTTCCACATGGCTCGCCTCCTCACGACGGAGCTCCGCCGCAAGCAAAAAAAGACCGCAGTCTAGAGGGGTTGCTCGTTTCTTAACGGTGATCGTCTTCGACCGCGCACGCAAGCGAAAAGGCCGCGGGCCTCGACAAGTCACGACGGAGCGGCGTCGGGCGCGGGCCGGCGGGGTCCGATGCGCCGAGCCCCCGCGCCCGCAAGGAGGGCGAGGTAGATGGCGAGGAGCACCACCTCTGCCTTCGCCGCGCCCTCGGCTCGGTGGTGGACGGCCTCGAGCTCGACGCCCGCGTCGCCGAAGCCGCGCACGGCGCCGCCGCGATGCAGCGCCTCGATCCGCGGCGAGAGGAACGCTCCACCCCACACCGCGAGGAGGCCCGCGACGACGCCCACCGCCGTGCGCGCGAGATCGGTCCGCGAGACGCGCGCGACGGACGCGCGCCACACCTCGACCAGACACACGATCGCCGCGCACGCCATCGCCGCGCGATCGAAGCGGCGGAAGACGACGGTCATCGCGTCGGCGGAGAGCGGCGCCGGGACCGCCGAGAAGACGACCGGCGCTGCGAACGCTCCGAGCGCCACGAGCCCGCCGAGCCAGAGCGCGGCGGCGATGGAGGAGACGGCGGCGGCGATCCTCGTTTGCATATTACACGTACATCCGGATCCCGTGACCGGGGTCGCGCGTGCCGATTTCGAGCGCCGCGGCGCGCGACGTCGCCGTGATCGCCGGCCGCCCCGAGAGGCGCAGCGTGATCCGCGCGCGCGCGAGCTTCGTGTTGAGGCAGTACGTCATCGGTCCCGACGGGTTCGGGTAGTAGAGGCCGACGAAGTCGTCGGTGTCTGCCCAGAGCTCCCCCTCGATCTCCGCCGCCGCGGGGCCGGCCGTGCGCCGTCCGCGGAACGACCAGCGCCGGTCGCCGATCAGCCCGCGGTTCTTCACCCAGTCGCGGGCGCCGTTAAGCGCGTAATCGACGCCTCGATGGCGCACGAAGAGCATGGTCGCCGGCGGCGCGAGCAGAGGACCGAGGGCGATGCGCCCGCTCAGCCCCTCGAAGACCAGGTCCTCGTCGACGTCCCACGCGTTGCAATGGGCCCACGCGTAATGCGGCGTGTGCCCCGTCCCCCAGTTGTGACCGAGGAGCGCCGGCCACCCTTCGACGCTCCACGGCGCGCGATCGCCGACCGACACCGTCCCGGCGACGCGGCCGTCGAAGACGGGCGAGACGAGCTTCGTGCTCGGAAAAGGTGCATCATACATCCACGCGCGCGGGAAGTGGACGAGCGGCGCGCCGCGGCTCGCGAGGCGGAGATCCCACGCGATCCGCCCGAGGTCCGACGCGAGCTCGCCGCGCGCGCGATCCCGGCGAAGCTCGCACCCGGAGACCTCCGCGTTGACGTCGTCGGGGGCGAAGCGCGCGCGTTGCAGCGGCACGTGCGACTTCACCGCGACGTGACCGCGCTCGCGATCGAACGCCACCGCCCAGCTCTCGGCGACCGCCGACTCCGGCGCGCCCGGCGCGGCGAAGATCGTCGCCTTGAGCCAGAGCGCGCGCGTCCCCGCGGGATCGTTCGCCTTGAGGAAATAGCTCTCCACATGCCCGCGTCCAGAATCTGCGGCGTAGCGCGCGCCGGCGTGATCGGCGTCGCGGCGGCCGGCGGTCACGGCGCCTCCTTTTCCCCGAGCCGCGCGATCGCGTCGGCGCGGAGGCGCGGGTCGACCGCGCCGTCGCCGAGCGACGCGATCCGCTCGCGGAGCGAGACGAGACGGGCGCGCCCCGCCGATACGACCGCTGCGTCGCGCACCTCGCGTCGCGGCGAGGCGAGGTCGCGCGCGATGTCGGCCACGGCGCGCGCGTGCCCCTGGCGGGCCAGCGCGATCTTCGCGTGGAACGCGCACGTATCGCGGACGAGGCGCGCGACGCCCCACGCGCGCCGCTCGAGCGCCGGGACGAGCTCGCCCATCGCGAGCTCACCCGCCACCTCGACCGCCTCGCGCTCGTCCTCCTTGTCGACCGCGAGCTCGCCGCGGACGACGCGCGCGATCAGCGATCGCGCCGCCTCGTGGCGGCCTCTGCCGCCGAGCTTCGCGATGAAGATCGCCCCGGCGATCGCCACGTGATCGTCGCGGTCGCCGACGCGCTCCGCCACCGCCGCGCCGAGGTCGCGCCACGCGCGGCGCGACGGATCGTCCGGGGCGCCGTCGATCTTCTCTTCGGCGACGCGGATCGCGATGTACCGCACCGACGCGTCGCCGTCGCGGAGCGCCTCGCGGATCGCCGCCGCCGCTTCGTCGCCGGCCTCGACCTTGGCGAACGCGATGACCGCCTGGTACCGCACCTCGGGCCGCTCGTCGTGGAGAGCGCGACGGAGGCGCGGAGCCGCGCGCGCATCACCGATCTCACCGAGAGCGTTGAGCGCCATCTGCCGGACGTGCCCGTCGCCGTCCTCGACCGCGACGAGGAGGCGCGGCAGCACCTCGCGCGCCTCGAGATCGCCGAGCCCCACCGCGGCGGCCGCGCGCACCCGCGGATCGGCGTCGTCGAGCAGCTTCTCCAGCCCCGAGAGCGCGCGCCCCCGCACCTCGCCGCCCTGCGCCGCGTGGCGGACGACGTCGGCGATCGCCGACACGCGCGTGTCCCACCGCTTCGACGCGAGGTCGCGGAAGCTCGCCTCGAGGTTGCGCGGGAGCGGGGGGGGAGCGAGCACGGGGGCGAGCTTAGTATCTTCGAGGCGGTGCGGCGAGCGCCGCGCCGGCGATCAAGAGTGATGCGCTCGTGACGAAGACCGCGAGCGCTCCAGCGACGAGGACGTGCGGTGCGCGGAGCATCGCCGCGACCCCCTGGTCCAGCACGTTGCCGAGCGATACACCGTCGCGCGGACCAAAACCCACGAACGCCAGCGCGGCCTCGCTGACGACGGTCGCGGCGGCCGTCGAACCGAGCTGGACGGCCGCGACGCCGAGGAGGTTCGGGAGGACGTGGCGGAGGACGACCGCGGCCCTTCCTGCGCCGAGCGCCGTCGCCGCGTCGACGAACGCCGCCGCGCGGAGGACGCGCGTCTCGGCGAGCGACAGGCGCGCGAACGGCGTCCACGCGGTGATCGCGAAGACGAGCCCGAGGTGGACGCGCGTCGGCGCGCGCACCGCGGAGAGCACGGCGAGCGCGAGAAGGAACGTCGGGAACGCCTGGAGGAGATCGCACGCGCGATCGACGGCGCGCTCCAGGCGCCCGCGCGCGAGCGCCGCCGCCGCGCCGAGCGGCGTGCCGATGCACATGCCGGCGAGCGCCACGGCACACGCGAGCGCGACGCCGCGGAGGACCGCGGACGCGACGAGCGGCAGCAGATCGACCCCCGCCTCGCCCGATCCGAAGGGGCGCGAGACCGACGGGCTGCTCCACGCGAGCGCCGGATCGAGCCGCCCCGGAGGCGCGGACGCGGCGAGCGACGCGATCGCACAGGCGGCGAGCACCGACGCGAGCGGCGCGAGGAGGACGAGCGGCCGCCGCGTCATGCCCGCGTCCGTGGATCGACGAGCGCGTGCACCGCCGCCGCGAGCCCCTGCGCCGCCACGAAGATCCCGCCGGCCGCGATCACCGCCGACTCGAGGACCGGGAGGTCACGCGTCGCGTACGCCTCGAGGATCAACGTCCCGAGCCCCGCGCGCTCGAAGAGGCGCTCGAGCACCACCGCGCCGCCGAGGAGCGCGCCGAGCTGCGTCGCGACGACCATCACCGTCGGGCCGATGACCGCCGGGAGCGCGTGCACCGCCCACACGCGGAGGTACGTCCCTCCTTTCGCGCGCGCGACCGCGAGGAACGGCGCGCCGGCGAGCGACGCGAGCGACGCCGACGTGATCCGGCCGACGTGCGCCGAAAGCGGGATCGCGAGGAGCGCGCTCGCGAAGAGGAGCCCGGCGAGCCCCGCGTCGGGATCGCCGGGGAGCGGGACGACGCGCCACCGCGCCGCGAGCACGTACGTGAGGAGCGGCGCGATCGCGAGGAGCGGCGACGCCGCGACGACGACGAGCCCGCGGCCGATCCACACGCGGCGACGCCCGAGCCACGGGCCGGACGCGAGGACGGCCGCGGCGATCCCGCCGAGCGCGCCGAGGCCGACGCCGAGCGCCGCGAGCTCCGCCGTCGGCCCGAGCGCCTCCGTCACACGCGCGGCGGCGGCGACCCCCGGGCGGCGCAGCGACTCACCGAAGTCGAGCGTGGCCAGCGACGCGCTGAAATGTGCATACTGCACATGAAGCGGACGATCGAAGAGGAGCTTCGCGCGGAGCGCGTCGAGCTCGGCGCGGCTCGCCTGATCGCCGAGGATGAGCGCCGCCGGATCCCCCGGGAGCGTCCGCATCGCCAGGAAGACGAGCGACGCGAGCGCCCAGAGGACGATCAGCGCCTCGAGCGAGCGCGCGGCGAGCGCCCCGACGCTGCGCGCGAGCCGCGACCGCACGCCGCGTCACCCCGCGTCGGAGGCGTCGCGAATCCCGGCGTCGGCCGCGTCGGGCCCGTCGGTCGCGTCGCCGGCCGCGTCGGGCGGCCCGGCCTCGGCGTCCACCGGCGGAGCGGACGCGTCCACCGCCCCGGAGCCGTTCGCTCTGCACACCGGGAGATCGTCCCCCGCGTCCGGCTTCACGGGCTCCTGATCGCTCCCCGGATCCGGCGGGACGATGCACACGCGCTGCGTCTGATCGTCGTCGAGGATCTTCGCGTACCACGGCGTCTGCCGCGGATCGGCGCAGACGTACCCGGGGCGGCAATCGCTGTTCGAGTGGCACTGCGCCATGCAGAACGTCCGCCCGGATCGCGACGGGGTCCGATCGTCGTAGCCGCACCCGGCGACGTTCGGATGGAAGAGGACGCACGCCGCTTCGTCGGGGCACAGGTTCGCGCGGCAATCGAAGATCGTGCAGTAGCCGCCGGGCTGCGCGTTGTCGCAGAGACGCTCACCGCGGAGGGAGCAGTCGGTCGAGAGGACGCACTTGTCGCCGATCGACGGCGTGCACGCGGTGGCCGCGACGCCCAAACCGGCGGTCACGACCGCCATCTCCAGCCAAAATCGAAAGGTCCTCAAGGCGGCAGCGGACGGTAGTCGCGGTGCCGCACGATCGGCAAGCGGACTCTCGAAACCGCGGACGGGTCCCGTTTGACATGAGGGGGAGCGCCGCGTAGGTTTCGCGCCGGCTCGAGCCGATCCCAAGGACCACCGGAAGATCATCCAGAATGGCTACGTACATCACCGCGGACTGCATCAATTGCGGCGCCTGCGAACCGGAGTGCCCGAACGAGGCCATCAGTGAGGGGGACGAGATCTACGTCATCGACCCCGAGCTCTGCACCGAGTGCGTCGGCTTCTACGATCACGAAGCTTGCCAGGCCGTGTGTCCCGTCGAGTGCTGCCTGCCCGATCCGAATCATCCGGAAGACGAAAAGTCGCTCATCACGCGGGCGCTCCGTCTCCACCCGGACGACGAGGAGCTGAAGAAGCGCGCCGGCGTGAACGAGTATCCGTCGCGGTTTCGGAAGTAGCTCGCCACGGAACGCACGCCGCGCCTCACGCCGCTGGCCATCGCTTGCGCCGCGATCGAGCTCGCCGGCTGCGCGGGCGGATCGCCGCTCCTCCATCCGGCGCAGACGCTGCCCGCGGGTGAGATCCGCGCCGCGGGCGGGCTGAGCGCGCAGGTCGTGGTCGGCTCGCTCGCGAACGACCTCAGCGCAGCGCGCGAGCAGGCCGCGCGCGACCCGAACGTGCCGGGCCTCGCCGGGACGAACCCGGGATACGCGCGCGGCGCGATCGTCGCCGCGGCGGTCGCGCCCGGCCTCGCGCCCTTCGTCGCCGCGCGCGTCGGCATCGGCGGCGAGTCCGAAGGCGGCATCGCGTACACGGGGCGCGGCGTGCGGATCGACGCGCGGCGCGCGTTCGCGCTCGGAAAAGCGACCGCATTGTCGGTGGGCGGCGGCGTATCGGTCCCGTTCTACGGCCGGCAGCAGGGCGAGCCGCTCCCCAACGTCGACCTCTCATCGTTGCGTGGGTACGGCGCGGACATCCCGGTCCTCGTGGGGTGGGAGAGCTCGGCCGGGATCTACCAGGCGTGGGCCGGCCTCCGCGGCGGCTTCGAGCACGACACGATCGAGAACCTGACGAGCGAGCCGAAGCCCGTGACCCTCGGGATCCCGCCGATCGGCCTTTCGGCGACGAGGTACTACGGCTCGGCGGTGGTCGGCCTCGCCGCCGGGTTCAGGGTCCTCCACGTGGCGCTCGAGCTCGACGCGACGTACCAAGTCGCGCACGGGACATATAACGACACGACCGTTGACGTTGAGGGGATCGCGCTCACCCCGGCCGCCGCCGTTTGGTGGCAGTTTTGACGCAACGGAAACATCCTTAAGAAAACGAATAAGGAACGGGAGAGAAAGAGAGAGGGATTGCCCCCACTCGCAGGTGCTCGCGGGCCTTCGGCCCGCTGCGCGCCTGCGGTCTCCCCCAAATCGCGTGCTCGGCGGCTGCGCCGCCTGCGCGCGCGATGGGGGAGACCCAGCGGCGCCGACAGGCGCCGCGTCCAGGATTGGGGCGGGACGGCGTGTCGCGGTGGTGGTCGGCGCCAGGGCAAATCATGACGGATCGGCCGTCGGCGCACCCGATCGATAGCGAACGCCTGGGGTTGCGGCGTCGACCGCGCCCGTATACGCTCTATCTGTCTTGATGCCCATTCGGCCAGGCTTTGCGACTCGATGGATCGTCCCGTGTTTTGTCGCGCCCCTCGCCCTCGCGAGCGCGGCGTGTACGGGGACGGTCGCCGCGTCGCAGGACGCGGTCGACGCGGAGGCGAGCTCCGTCACGGCGGTGATCGCGGTCGAGCGGACGAGCGGTGTCGGCTCGGCGGGCGCCACCGACGGCGCGCGGGGTGAGGCCGTTGCGCGCGTCCTCCGGATGCGCGCCGGCGCGGTCGACGACGACGCGCTCCGGATGGTCGGCGCCGCCGTGGATTTCCCCGCGATGGGCTCGTGTGCGCGCGCTGCGGCTCCGACGGCGTCGAACTCGCGCGCGGTCGAGCTCCTCGACGTCGGGGCGATCACGCTCGAAGCCGATGGCGTGAAGACGAATCTCGTCGCGCGCCGCCTTCCGGACGTGGCGGACCTCGTGTCCGGCGTCGTGTACACGACGCGAAGCAGCGGCGCCGAAGGGTTCCCTGCGCGGGGCCGTTATGAGGTCCGCGTGGCGGGGCTCGATCGGGACGTCGCGGCGTTCGGCGTCGAGGCGAACGTCGTCGGCGAGCCCGCGGAGCTCCGCGTCGCCGGGCAGCCCGCCGGCCCGACGGGCCAGGAGGCCGCGCCGGGATCGCCCGTGTCGATCGCGCCGAATGCGCCGGTCGATCTCGCGTGGACCGTGGGGGCGACGCTCGCGTTCGACGTCGTCTATATCGATGTGGCGGCGCCCGGCGGGCAGACGACGCGATGTCTCTTCTCCGACTCGGGGCGGGCGACGGTGCCGGCGAGCGCGTTCACCGCGGACGATGGGACGCTCTCCGTGCACCGCGTGCACCGCGAAGCGTTCCGCGCGCCCGGCGTCGACACCGGCGAGCTCCGCTTCGATTTCGCCCGCGTGGTCGCCTACCGCAAGCACTGATGCGGTGACGCTCGATGCACGGGATCGCGAGCTCGGAGCGCAAATCGGGATGACGTCGGGATGACGCGGCGATGGCGCCTGCCGCTCGGCGCCGTGGGGGTGGCGCGGTGGACCGCCGCGGCGTGCGTGCTCGCGTCGACCGCGGCGCTGGCCGATCCGCCGCGGCCGCGGACGGTGGCGAAAGCAGCGCGCGGGAACGGCGCCAAGTACGCGCAATCGGTCAAGCGCTGGCACGAGCCGACGCCGGGGAAGAGCGCGCCGGTCGACGCCGCGGGGCGGCCGATGCTGGCGCTCTATGCGATCAACACCCAGGAGCGGCTCGAGATCGCGGCGGCGAGCGAGCACGGCGGGTTCGCGGCGCACGATCTCGATCGCGCGGCGCGCATCCTCCGCGAGCCGTCGAGCGGGAACGAGCACCCGGTCGAGCCGCGCCTCCTCGACGTCGTGTACCGAATTCAGACGCACTTCGGCGCGCACGAGGTGAGGTTCATCTCGGCGTACCGCACGCCGCGCGGACGCGGGTCGAACCACGGCCAGGGGCGCGCGCTGGATCTCATCGTCCCCGGCGCGACCGACGACGCGGTGGCGCGCTTCGCGCGCGAGATCGGCTTCTGCGGCGTCGGCATCTATCCGACGAGCGGCTTCGTGCACGTGGACGTCCGCGGTCGCAGCTATTTCTGGGTGGACGCGAGCGGCCCGGGGCGGCGAAACCGCGAGCGCGGCATCCTCGGCGACCTCGCGAAGAAGAGCGACGGCGAGGCGGCCGCGCGGGGGGAGCTCTCGCTCCCCCCGCTCGCCCTCGCGCACGACGTGGACGCGCTCTGGCGCGGCGCAGCCGCGCCGAGCGCGTCCACGGGCGAGCCCGCGGACGACGATGACGACGTCGACGCCCCGTCCCCTGCCCCTTGAGCCGGAGCGCGCGCGAGCGCGCGCTCCGGCCGCGACGCGACGGCGCGTAGAGCGTGGTACGCGGAGACGCGCGCATGGATGACGACGTTCAGCAGCTCGTCCGCGAAGAGCGGCTCGGCGCGGCCGCGGCGCTGGCGAGCGCGCGCGGAGACGCGCGCACCGCCAGCGCCCTGTTCGAGCGCGCCTGCGATTGGCGGCGCGCGGCGGAGGAGGCGCTGCGCGCCTCCGACGCCGCGCGCGCGCTCCCGCTGGCCATCGTCGCCAAAGACGACGGGCTCGCCGAGCAGGCGCTACCGCGCCTGCTCGGCGAGCCCGTCGCCCCTCGGGTCGCGGAGCTCCTCGATCGCCGCGGCGACCACGCGTGGGCGGCGCGCGTCTTCGAGGCGGTGGGTGGGCGCGACGCCGACGCCGCGCGCGCCTGGGAGCGCGCGGGAGAAGCGACGCGCGCGGCCGCGCTCCTCGAGCGGGCGAACGACGCGATCGGCGCGGCGCGCGTCCTCGAGGCAGCGATCCGGCGCACGCCGACGAAGTGGGCGAACCACGTGGCGCTCGGGCGTCTCCTCATCCGCTTCGGGAAGATCGACGCGGCGGTGCGCACGCTCCAAGTGGTCGCGGCCGACGCGCCCGAGCGCCCGGCGGCGCTCGGGCTGCTCGTGGACGCGCTCGATCGGCTCGGGCTCGCGCAAGCCTCCTCGGAGGCTGCGCGCGAGCTCGAGCGCCTCGGGGGGACCGCGGCGGAGCCACTCTCCGCTTCGCTGCAGGCGCACGCGGTAAAGGCGCGCCTCTTCGGCCGCTACGAGGTGGTGCGCGAGGTCGCGTCGACGGCGAGCGCGCGCGTCCTCGAGTGCATCGACGCGGTGCGCGGCGAGCACGTCGCGGTGAAGGTCTTCGCGGGTTACGATGCGCGCGGCGTGGGGCGCGACGTCCTCGCTCGCTTCGAGCGCGAGGTGAAGGTGCTGGGCTCGCTCGATCACCCGAACGTCGTCCCGCTCCGCGACTACTTCCCCGACGGCCCCGCGCTCGTCCTCGCGTGGATGAGCGGCGGCACGCTCGAGGCGATGATGAGCGCCGGTCCGATCGCGCCGGCGCGCGCCGTGGAGATCGCGACCGCCGTGCTCGGTGCGCTGGGCGAGGCCCATCGCGTCGGCGTCCTCCACCGGGACATCAAGCCGGCGAACATCCTCTTCGACGGCGCCGGCGCGGCGCGTCTCGCCGACTTCGGCGTGGCGCACCTCGGCGATCTCTCGGCGACCGCGACGGCAGGGATGATCGGGACGCTCGCGTACATGAGCCCGGAGCAGCGCGAAGGGAAGCCGGCGACGGTACAAAGCGACCTCTACGGCGTCGGCTCGATCCTGCTCGAGGTGCTCACCGGCGAGCGCGCGGGCGACGGCCAAGCGCCGCGCCTCCGCCCGAGCGGCGCGCACCGTGACCTCGGGCGCAGGCACGACGACGTCGTCCTGTCGCTCGTGGCGCACGATCCTTCGGGGCGCCCTCCCGACGCCTACGCGGCGCGCCGCGCGCTGACGGCGCTCTCGTGGCCGGCC
>Ga0207670_10001326_pt1 | contig 13069 bp, 3 predicted proteins | sample KBSS23HmetaG_FD_184339 | JGI IMG/M metagenome (GOLD analysis project Ga0207670, IMG submission 184339) | Switchgrass rhizosphere microbial communities from Kellogg Biological Station, Michigan, USA - KBS S2-3H metaG (SPAdes) (version 2) | ecosystem: Host-associated > Plants > Roots > Rhizosphere... | reverse complement strand
GGATTCCCGCCCGGAACAGTCAACGGGACGCTGCATGCGGCTGATGCGGCTGCCGCCCAGGCACAACTGGATATGACTACCGCGTATAACGACGCGGCGGGACGAACCGGTGCCATCACGCTTGCCGGAAATATCGGCGGCCAAACCCTCACTCCGGGCCTCTATAACTCGAGCTCATCGCTGGAGATCTCATCTGGTGATCTTACTCTCGACGCCCAGGGCGACACGAATGCCGTGTTCATCTTCCAGATGGGCTCCACACTCACCACGATATCGGGTCACAACGTTATTTTGAGCGGCGGTGCCCAGGCGGCCAACGTCTTCTGGCAAGTCGGCAGTTCGGCGACTCTGGGAACCGGCTCAGTGTTCAAGGGAAACATTTTGGCAATGGCCTCCATCACCGTGACGACCGGCGCAACCGTGGAAGGCCGGCTATTGGCCCGGACGGCTGCGGTCACTTTGGATTCCAACGACATTAGCTTGCCAAATTCGGGAAGCACAGGGACTACCGCTCCGACGGTGAGTTTCACCGTCCCCGCCAATGCGGCTACCGGTGTGACCATCAGCGGGAGCGTCGCCGCTGCCTTCAGTGAGGCGATGGACTCGTTAACCATCAGCAGCGCCTCCTTTAGCTTGAAGCAAGGGACAACGGCTGTGGCTGGTACGGTGAGCTACGCTGGAGTAACGGCAACCTTCACACCCGCAGGCAACCTGGCGCCGCTGACCGCATACACGGCCACGGTGACCACCGGGGCTAGGAACCTGGCGGGCAATGCGCTGGCTACTGATTTTGTCTGGACCTTTACCACCGGTGCGACCACGGACACGATCCGCCCCACGGTGAGTGCCACCGTCCCGGTCAATACGTCGTCCGGTGTGGCCATCAACCAGACCATCACCGCGGCCTTCAGTGAGGCGCTGGATCCCTCAACTGTCAACTCCGCCACCTTTACCCTCAAGCAAGGGACAACGGCTGTGGCCGGCACGGTGAGCTACGCTGGCCTAACGGCAACCTTCACACCTGCCGCCGCTCTGGCGCCTCTGACCCCTTATACCGCCAGAATTACAACCGGGGCGAAAGACCTGGCTGGCAATGCGCTGGCCATTGACTTTGGCTGGAGCTTTACCACCGGCGCGACTCCGGACACGACCCGGCCGACCGTGAGTGCCACCGTTCCGGCCAACGCGGCTGCCGCAGTGCCGATCAACCAGACCATCAACGCCACTTTCAGCGAGGCGATGGATCCGTTAACGATCAGCACTGCCAGCTTGAAGTTCACAGGACCTGGAGGAACTACCGTAACAGGAACAGTCGCCTACGATGTCCCCAGCAGGATTGCGACCCTGAACCCCCTGAGCAATCTCGCTCCCAACGCCGTCTATACGGCCACGATTACTACCGGGGCCCGGGACCTGGCCGGAAACGCGCTGGCCGCCAACTTTGTCTGGAGCTTTACCACTGCCGCCTCAGCGGGAGGTCAAGCGCCGATTGCTCTTGGATCGGCCAGTACATTCGCGGTCCTGGCGGCCTCGACGGTCACCAGCACCGGACCGACCATGGTCGATGGGCACCTTGGGCTGAGTCCGGGTACTGCGGTGACCGGATTCCCGCCCGGCACAGTCAACGGGACAATTCATGCGGCGGATGCGGCTGCCGCCCAGGCGCAAGTGGACTTGACTGCCGCGTATAACGACGCGGCAGGCCGAACCGCCGGTGCGATCACGGTCGCTGGAAATCTCGGTGGCCAAACCCTCACGCCAGGCCTCTATAAATCGACTTCCTCGCTGGCGATCGATTCCGGTGATCTTACTCTCGACGCCCAAGGCGATGCGAATGCTGTGTTCATCTTCCAGATGGGCTCCACGCTCACCACGACAGTGGGTCGGCAGGTTATTTTGAGCGGCGGCGCCAAAGCAGCCAATGTCTATTGGCAGGTCGGCAGTTCGGCCACTTTAGGAACCGGCTCTGTGTTCAAGGGAAACATTCTGGCGATGGCCTCCATCACCGTGACGACCGGCGCAGCAGTCGAAGGCCGACTGTTGGCCAGGACCGCTGCGGTGACGCTGGACTCCAATATTGTTGGATTGTCCATTCCGGCAGATCCCTCCGCCCCCACCGTGAGTTTCACCTTTCCTGCTAATGGCGCCATTGGTGTCCCCATCAGCGGGCAAATCGCCGCCACTTTCAGTGAAGTGATGGAGCCCTCAACCATCAACACCCCCACCTTTATTTTGAAGAAAGGGACAACAGTTCTGGCGGGCCCGGTGACCTACGTCGGGGTGACTGCCATCAAGGCGCTCGCATCGGCCGGACCGGCACCCGTTGCCCTTGGAGCGGCCTCTACGTACGCGGTCCTGGCGGCCTCGACGGTCACCAGCACCGGAGCGACCACGGTCAATGGCGACCTTGGGTTGAGTCCGGGCACTGCAGTGACTGGATTCCCGCCCGGCACAGTCAACGGGACGATGCATCTGGCTGATCCGGCTGCCGCCCAGGCACAGCTCGACTTGACCACCGCGTATAACGACGCGGCAGGACGAACCAACGGTGCGATCACGGTCGCGGGAAATCTCGGCGGCCAAACCCTCACTCCAGGCCTCTATAAATCGACTTCCTCGCTGGCGATCGACTCCGGTGATCTTACTCTCGACGCCCAAGGCGACCCGAATGCTGTGTTCATCTTCCAGATGGGCTCCACCCTCACCACGACAGTGGGTCGGCAGGTTATTTTGACCGGCGGCGCCCAGGCGGCCAACGTGTTTTGGCAGGTCGGCAGTTCGGCGACGCTGGGAACGAGTTCTGTGTTTAAGGGCAACATCCTGGCTATGGCCTCCATCACCGTGACAACCGGTGCAACAGTCGAAGGCCGACTGTTAGCCCGGACGGCTGCGGTCACACTGGATTCCAATATCATTGGAACGCCAATTCCAGCAGGCGGCCCCAACTCACCTTCCGGGCCAGCGCCCGTCATCCTTGGATCGGCCAGCACGTTCGCGGTCCTGGCGGCCTCGACGATCACCAGCACCGGACCGACCACGGTCAATGGGGACCTTGGACTGAGTCCCGGCACTGCGGTGACTGGATTCCCGCCCGGAACAGTCAACGGGACAATGCATCTGGCCGATGCGGCTGCCGCCCAGGCGCAAGTGGACTTGACCACCGCGTATAATGACGCGGCCGGACGAACCGACGGTGCGATCACGGTCGCCGGAAATCTCGGCGGCCAAACCATCACGCCGGGTCTATATAAATCGACCACCTCGCTGGAGATCTCCTCCGGGGATCTCACCCTCGACGCACAGGGCGACGAGAATGCTGTGTTCCTCTTCCAGATGGGCTCCACATTCACCATGACATCGGGTCGGCAGATTTTCTTGAGCAACGGCGCCCAAGCGGCCAACGTCATTTGGCAGGTCGGCAGTTCGGCGACTCTGGGAACCGGTTCTGTGTTCAAAGGAAACATCCTGGCTTTGGCCTCGATTACCGTGACGACTGGCGCAACCGTGGAAGGCCGGCTGTTAGCCCGGACGGCTGCGGTCACCTTGGATTCCAACGACATTAGATTGCCAGTTTTGACAAGCACACCAGCAGGCACTCTGGCGCCTCTGACCACCTACACCGCCACGATGACAACCGCAGCGAGGGACCTGGCGGGTAATCCGCTGCCCGCTGACTTTGTCTGGACTTTTACCACGGGTGCCACCCTGGACACGACCCGGCCCATCGTGACTGCCACCGTCCCTCCTGCTAATGCAGCCTCGAATGTGGCCATCAGCGCCAAGATCACCGTCGCCTTCAGTGAAGCGATGGACCCCTTAACGGTTAGTTCCGCCACCTTTACCCTCAAGCGAGGGACAACGGCTGTCGTTGGCACGGTGAGCTACGCCGGGGTAACGGCGACCTTCACACCAGCCAGCGCTCTGGCACCCCTGACGGCCTATACCGCCAAGATGACAACTGGGGCCAGGGACCTGGCGGGCAATGCGCCGGTCACTGACTTTAGCTGGACCTTTACCACCGGGGCGTCCGCGGACGTAACGCAGCCGACGGTGAGTACCACCGTTCCGGCCAACGCGGCTAGCGCAGTGCCGATCAACCAGACCATCAACGCCACGTTCAGTGAGGCGATGGATCCGTTAACGATCAGCACCGCCAACTTGAGGTTGACCGGACCTGGTGGAATCGCCGTATTCGGAACAGTGGCCTATGATGTCGCCAGCAGGATTGCGACCCTGAACCCACTCAGCAATCTTGCTCCCAACGCAGCCTATACGGCCACGATTACTACCCAGTCCAGGGACCTGGCGGGCAATGCGCTGGCCGTTAACTACGTCTGGAGCTTCACCACCGCCGCCACAGTGGGGGGCCAAGCGCCCGTCGCCCTTGGCGCGGCCAGCACCTTCGCGGTCCTGGCGGCTTCGACGATCACCGGCACCGGAGCCACCACGGTTAATGGTGATCTGGGATTGAGTCCCGGCACTGCGGTGACTGGATTCCCGCCCGGAGCAATCAACGGGACGGTGCATGTGGCGGATGCGGCTGCCGCCCAGGCCCAATTCGACTTGACCACCGCGTATAACGACGCGGCTGGACGAACCGCCGGTGCGATCGCGGTCTCGGGAAATCTCGGGGGTCAAACCCTCACTCCGGGTCTATATAAATCGACCTCCTCGCTGGAGATCTCTTCCGGAGACCTCACGCTCGACGCCCAGGGTGACGCGAATGCAGTGTTCATCTTCCAGATGGCGTCCACTCTCGTCACGACATCGGGTCGGCAGGTTATTTTGACCGGCGGCGCGAGGGCGGCGAACGTGTTTTGGCAGGTCGGCAGTTCGGCGACTTTGGGAACGGGCTCAGTGTTCAAGGGAAACATCCTGGCCATGGCCTCCATCACCGTGACGACCGGCGCAATAACCGAAGGCCGACTATTAGCCCGGACGGCTGCAGTGACACTGGACTCCAATATCATTGGAGTGGCAATTCCGGCAGGCACCACCGCCTTCACCGACATCACCGCGCCGACTGTGAGTTCCACCGTCCCTGTCAATGCGGCCACGGCTGTGGCGATCGGCGGGAACATCACCGCCGCCTTCAGTGAGGCGATGGATCCAACCACGATCAACACCACCACGTTTACTTTGAAGCAAGGGACAACGGCTGTGGCCGGCACGGTGAACTACGCCGGGGTAACGGCAACCTTTAACCCGTCAAGCGATCTCGCACCCAGCACCACCTATACGGCCACGGTGACCACCGGGGCCAGGGACCTGGCGGGCAATGCCCTTGCCGCTGACTTTATCTGGAGTTTTACCACCGCCGGCGGCACTACGGGCCAAGGGCCGGTTGCCCTTGGATCGGCCAGCACTTACGCGGTCCTGGCGGCCTCGACGGTCACCAGCACCGGACCGACCACGATCAATGGCGACCTAGGGTTGAGTCCCGGCACTTCGGTCACTGGATTCCCGCCCGGAACAGTCAACGGGACGCTGCATGCGGCTGATGCGGCTGCCGCCCAGGCACAACTGGATTTGACTATCGCGTATAACGACGCGGCGGGACGAACCCTCGGTGCGATCACGCTCGCGGGAAATCTCGGCGGCCAAACCCTCACACCGGGCCTGTATAAATCCACGTCATCACTGGAGATCTCCTCCGGAGATCTTACTCTCGACGCGCAGGGCGACGCGAACGCGGTGTTCATCTTTCAGATGGCGTCCACTCTCACCACGACGGTCAGTCGCCAGGTTATTTTGAGCGGTGGTGCCCAGGCGGCGAATGTCTATTGGCAGGTCGGCAGTTCGGCGACTCTGGGAACGGGCTCAGTGTTCAAGGGAAACATTTTGGCAATGGCCTCCATCACCGTAACGACCGGCGCAACCGTGGAAGGCCGACTCTTGGCCCGGACGGCTGCGGTGACGCTGGACTCCAATGTTGTTGGATTGGCAATTCCCGCAGACACCACCTTACCGACTGTGAGTTCCACCGTCCCTGTCAATGCGGCCACGGGTGTGGCGATCGGCGGGAACATCGCCGCGGCGTTCAGCGAAGCGATGGACCCCACGACGATCAGTAGCGCCACGTTGACCTTGAAGCAAGGGACAACGGCTGTCGCCGGTACGGTGAGCTACGCTGGCGTAACGGCAACTTTCACACCAGGAGGCAACCTGGCGCCGCTGACCGCGTACACCGCGACAGTGACAACCGGGGCGAAGGACGTCGCCGGCAATGCGCTGGCGGCTGATTTCGTCTGGACCTTTACCACTGGTGCAACGCCGGACACGACACGACCCACCGTCAGCGTCACGGTTCCTGCCAATGCGGCCACCGGTGTGGCGATCAACCAGACCATCACCGCCGCCTTCAGCGAGGCGATGGATCCCGTATCGGTCAGCACGGCCAGCTTGACCTTGAAGCAGGGGACAACGGCTGTCGCCGGCACGGTGAGCTACGCCGGGGTAACGGCAACCTTTACGCCAGCCAGTACTCTGGCGCCACTGACCGCCTATACGGCCACGGTTAGTAGCGGGGCCAGGGACCTGGCGGGCAATGGGCTGGCCGCTGACTTTAGCTGGAGCTTTACCACAGGCGCGACCCCGGACACGACGGCACCGACTGTGAGTGTTACCGTTCCGGCCAATGCGGGTACCAGTGTGCCGATCAATCAGACCATCAACGCCACCTTCAGCGAGCCGATGGATCCATTAACGATCAGCACAGCCAGCTTGAAGTTGACAGGACCCGGAGGAACTGCGGTAACAGGAACAGTCGGCTACGACGTTAACAGTAGGATTGCGACGCTGAATCCTGTAAGCGATCTCGCTCCCAACGCCGTCTATACGGCCTCGATTACTACCGGAGCGAAAGACCTGGCGGGCAATGCGCTGGGGGCAAACTTTGTCTGGAGCTTTACCACCGCCGCCACAGCGGGCGGCCAGGCGCCGGTCGCTCTTGGAGCAGCCAGCACCTTCGCGGTTCTGGCGGCCTCCACGATCACCAGCACCGGACCGACCACGATCAATGGCGACCTCGGGTTGAGTCCCGGCACGGCGGTGACTGGATTCCCGCCCGGCACAGTCAACGGGACGATCCACGCGGGTGATCCGGCTGCCGCCCAAGCGCAACTGGACTTGACCACCGCGTATAGTGACGCGGCCGGACGAACTGTCGGCGCGATCACGCTCGCGGGAAATCTCGGCGGCCAAACCCTCACACCGGGCCTGTATAAATCCACGTCGTCACTGGAGATCTCCTCCGGAGATCTTACTCTCGACGCGCAGGGCGACGCGAACGCGGTGTTCATCTTCCAGATGGCGTCCACTCTCACCACGACGGTCAGTCGCCAGGTTATTCTGAGCGGCGGTGCCAAGGCGGCGAACGTCGTGTGGCAGGTCGGCAGTTCGGCGACTCTGGGAACGGGCTCAGTGTTCAAGGGAAACATTTTGGCTATGGCCTCCATCACCGTAACGACCGGCGCAACCGTGGAAGGCCGACTCTTGGCCCGGACGGCTGCAGTCAGCCTGGACTCCAATGGCATTACAATTCCTGCCCCGTAAGGCAGTATCCAGGTTGCTGCGATGCGTGGAGAGCCCCACGACTTTGATACCATGAACCTCGAACAAGTTGCCAACAAAGTGCTGCCGACGTCTCGTCGGCAGAGCTTCCCCAGATTCCTCGGCCGGCAAGATGACAGCAGCCCCTCGAGGACGAGGACGAATGGGCGGTTCATGGAAAGGCCCATTCGTTTTTCGCATGCATTGGGACAATGAACCTGTTGTCGAATGACAAATTACAGGAAGATTGAGAATTGAAAATTAAGAATCTTGAATTGTTCCATTGAAGAATAATTGCGATCTGCGACACCGAAAGACGCCCCCACGAATGGGCTAATTCTCAATTCCCATTTCTCAATTCTCAATTCCCGGGACGATCTGATTTCGCGGGTTTCCGTGTACGGTTCATGGAGAGCCCCGTTTCGCTTTGTGCGCATGCATTAGGACCATGAACCCACCCCCAACCCCTCCAAGGAGGGGAGCCGGACGACGTGGCCAGTTTCCCTCCTGGGAGGGGTTGGTCGCCGACAGGTTCATGGAAAGCACGCGAGTGATTTGCAACTGAACACCAATAATAATCCCGGAGCCGAAGGAACAACTCTATGGCCGTAGCGACACTTAAATCACTCCACAAGTACCTCACCGTGCTCGAAAGCGCATCGGAGATGAAACGAAAGATGCCGGCCTCTTCCCACCAAAGGGGCCTGAAGGATGGATTGTCCGAGATAGGCAAGCTTGTCGGCATTGATAATTTCGCGTTCAAAGACGCGCAAAACATTGCGGCCGTTATCGGGCCTCAGCGTTTCATCATGATCTGGGGAGAACCCTCCGTCACCGCTCATGTTGCCCGCATTTTCGACAGTTCGAGGGTTCTGTTGACCGTGCTCATAGAATCGGGACAGTTAGAGAAGCCAATGGCCGCGCAATCGGGATCGAACTCAGGCCTCGCCCACCAGCAGGCTGCAGCAAAATCTCTTTCAGCTGGCTGGATCGAATTAAAAGCCGAATCCTCCGGCGTTCAGGCACCGTCGAACCCCAACCAGGAAATCGCGCTGGAGAGCTTGAAACCGCTGCTGGCAGGGAATTCGGCGCTGACCTGCCGGCTTTTCCGGGTTCTCTTTGAGCACATGTTGGGATTCGCGTCAGAAACCAGCGCGCAGAAGGGGAGTGCCATCCTGGTGAACGAGCTTACCGGCAGCAAAGAGCATGGCAGGTCTTTTCTCGCCACAGCCTTGTTCATCCTGGGAGCAGAGATCGACCGCGTGAACCTGATGTCATTCATGTTGGAACAGGGGCTTTTCGGCATGCAAATGTTCGAGCAGCTCCTGCTGAACAGAGATTACTGTGAAACCTATTACACTTTCAGGAGACTCGAAAGGGCGTTCGTGACTTCGTCCGCCGGCGAGGAGAAGCAATTAAGAAACAGGATCGACAAGTTCAACGCACAATTCGGGGGAAAACCTTGCGACGCCAGGATCTTCGAAGCCGATGGCGAGAATAAGCCCAGGGTCGATGCGCACCTCGCGGCAGTGGATCTCCTGGAGGCCATGGCGCTCACGCCTTGGAGCATGAGTCTGAGCAATTCGATAGCCGCCGCTTCTTCCAACTGCGTTCGGTCCATCAAAACCATCGCACGGCATTTCGAGCGCTTCGCCGACGGAGAAGGAACCAAAGAACAGGCAAATCGGGAGATTGCCGACCATCTCCTCGCGTTTGCCCGACAGTTTTCCGCCGACATTCAGGCAGCATAGATCCTCAAGCCGCTGCCGCCACTTCCGCCACTTCCAGAAAGCCTTTCAAGTGGAAGGCACGCGTTGGGTGGCGCATTTTGCGCAACGCTTTGGCCTCAATCTGGCGGATGCGCTCGCGTGTGAGTTTGTAGTGCTTCCCCAATTCTTCCAGGGTACGCCCGTAACCGTCCACCAGCCCGAACCGCATTTCCACAATCCGGCGTTCGCGTTCGTTGAGGGTGCCCAAAACTTGATCCAACGTCTCCTTCAAGAGTCGGGTGCCCGTTGTGACTGACGGGTTCTCCGCTGACTTGTCTTCGATGAAATCACCGAAGCAGGCGTCATCGCTGTCGCCGACCGTGGCCTGCATGGAAATGGGGTTCTGGGCCATCTTGAGAATCGCCCGGACACGGTCGCTGGAGAGCTGCATTTCATCGGCGATTTCCTCTGGCGTGGCTTCGCGGCCGAATTCCTGGAACAGCTCCTTTTGCGCCCTCATCAGCTTGCCGATGATTTCGACCATGTGCACCGGGATGCGGATGGTGCGGGCCTGGTCAGCAATGGCGCGGGTAATCCCCTGACGAATCCACCAGGTCGCGTAAGTGGAGAATTTATAACCACGGCGGTACTCGAATTTTTCCACACCCCTCATTAAGCCTATGTTACCTTCCTGGATGAGATCCAGGAAGGGCAGGCCCCGATTGGTGTATCTCTTGGCAATGGAGATGACCAGCCGCAGGTTGGCCTCGGCCATTTCAGTCCTTGCCTGGTGCGCCCTCGCCGCACACTCATTCAATTGCTTGTGGGCCTTGAGATATTCCTCGCGGGGCATGCGCGCAAATGCCTCCAGCGCCTTGATCTTCTGTTGCTCGGATTTGATGATGGACTGCTGCCGTTCGGATTTGCGTTCGAGTTCCAAATCCCCGATGACGCGCAGGCTCGCGTGAATCTTGTCGCAAATGTTCTGTGTCACCAGGACCATCTCCTCGATGACCCTCTGCTTGTAATAAAACCTGGAAAAGGTTTGCTGGAGTTTCGTGTCGAGCCTCTTGAACTCGTTGAAGAGCTTTTTCCTGTCGGAAACCTTGAACGCCTCCTGCCAGCGCGCATACTTTTCATCCACCCGCCGGTCCAACTCGCGAACCTTTTTGGTCAGCCCGCGCAAGAACTTCAAATGCTGATCACGGCACTCTATTTTCTTGTCCACAATCACCCGGTCAAACCGCTCCTTGGGCGGCTCGGAAATCAACTTTTCCGCCAGCGCAATGTGCTCCTTGGCGGTAAAACCGAAGCTGTAGAGGAGCCGCTGTTGATCGTGCTCGGCCGCTTCCATCCGCTTGCAAATGGCCACTTCCTGTTCGCGCGTTAGCAGCGGCACTTTGCCCATCTGCCGCATATACATGCGGACAGGATCATCCAGAATATCTAGCCGGCCTTTCTCGGCTTCTTCCTCTGCGGCCTCCGGCTGTTTGATGCGGTCCACTTCGGCCTGATCCACAATCTCGACTTCGAGGTTTTTCAGCTTGGAGTAAATCTGGTCGAGTTCGTCCGGGGTGACAATGGTCTCCGGCAAAGTATCATTGATGTCGTCGTACGTCAGGTGTCCCTGCTCCTTGGCGAGGATCAGCAATTCGCGGATCTTTTCAGTCAGGTCAACGCCCGATTTGGTCCTGATTAAATCGGCGGCCGGCCGGGCCTCACCGTTCGCAGCAGCTATGGGCGGGGGCATAGTCTGGGCCGTCTCACCAGAGCGTTTGGGAACCACATTGGACTTGTTTGCGGGAGCATTAGAGTCGGTGGCAGGAAGACGATCTGTGCTACGCACCGCTCTGGCACGGACGATTCTAGTGACTTTGGTTTTGAACATATTCGTTTTGAATCCACATTCCGGAAACACAAAAGCCGGCCAGCTTCTCAATCGAACGCTTTCCAGTCAAACACTTGCTCAATAAATCTTACGGTTTCAGCCTCTCTGACTGCGGATTCAATTGCAGTCTTCATTCATCTGGCAGAGCCGCATCGGCGAGACCACGCCACCATTGCGGCAAGTCTCCGTTGCCTATCGCACCTGCGCGCATATCCGCGCGCGAAGTTGGATGGGTGGCTTGCCACTGCGCACAAGTGGATTCCCGCTGGCCACTTGTCAGCCAGGAATCTCGCATACCCAAGTCCCAACTGGTTGCCGCTCAGCCCACGAATCGTTGCACGCGCTCTGGCACAGTGCCAGCTAACATTCAAATCAATACAACAAAAGAAAACTAATTATGACACTAAATGTTAGACCATTGGGTGATCGGATCCTCGTGGAACCGGTCGAAGAGAAAGAGAACAAGGGCAGGAAGGGCGGGATCATCATTCCCGATATCGCCAAAGAAAAGCCCATGGAAAGTCTCGTCGTGGCCGTTGGCACCGGCAAAACCGACGACAATGGCAGGAAGGTTCCCTTCGAAGTCAAGAAGGGCGACCGGGTGCTGGTCAGCAAATACGGCGGCACTGAAATCAAATTGGGCGGCAAGGAATACAAGATCCTCAACGGGGATGACATCCTCGCCGTCATCGAATAACTCGCAACTTTAGAACGAACAGCTTTATATCATCCATCAACCATCAGCTAATTTATGCCAGCAAAACAATTGATCTTTGACGAAGAGGCGCGCCAGGCCCTCCTCAGGGGAGTGGAAAAATTGAGTCGCGCAGTCAAGGCAACGCTCGGCCCCAAGGGCCGTAACGTTGTGCTCGACAAAAAATTCGGATCCCCAACGGTGACCAAAGACGGCGTGACTGTCGCCAAGGAAATCGAACTGGAGGATGCCTGCGAAAACATGGGCGCTCAAATGGTTCGCGAGGTCGCCAGTAAGACCAGCGACGACGCAGGCGACGGCACCACCACGGCCACGTTACTCGCCGAGGCGATTTACCGGGAAGGCTTGAAATTTGTCACTGCGGGCGCGAACCCGATTGGCATTCAACGCGGCATTCTAAAGGCCGTCGAGGCTTCCGTGGCGCAGCTCGCCAGGATTACCAAGAAGGTGAAAGACAAGGACGAGATCAAACAAGTCGCCACCGTCTCGGCCAACTGGGACACGACGATTGGCGAAATCATCGCGGACGCCATGGATAAAGTAGGCAAGGACGGCACGATCACTGTTGAAGAAGCGAAGTCGATAGAGACAACGCTTGAAGTTGTGGAAGGCATGCAATTCGACAAAGGCTACCTTTCGCCCTACTTCGTCACCAACGCAGAAACGATGGAAGCCAAGCTGGAAGATGCTTACGTCCTGAATTACGAAAAGAAGATCAGCAGTCTCAAGGAGCTGTTCCCCGTCCTTGAAAAGGTGGCCAAGGCCGGGAAGCCGCTGTTGATCATTGCCGAAGATGTCGAAGGCGAAGCCCTCGCGACGCTCGTCGTAAACAAACTGCGCGGCACAATCAACGTCTGCGCCGTCAAGGCCCCCGGCTTCGGCGATCGCCGCAAATCGATGATGGAAGACATTGCGATCCTCACTGGTGGCAAGTGCGTCACCGAAGACCTCGGCATCAAGCTCGAATCGGTCGGTCTTGAAGACCTTGGCCGCGCCAAATCCATCGTGGTGGATCGGGAAAACACGACCGTGGTGGCCGGTTACGGCAAGCCCGGTGAAATCCAGGGCCGCGTCAACCAGATCCGCCGTCAGATCGAGGAAACCACCTCGGACTACGACAAGGAAAAATTGCAGGAACGCCTGGCGAAACTCGCCGGTGGGGTGGCTATCATTGGTGTCGGCGCCGCGACCGAAACCGAGATGAAA
>Ga0207670_10001325_pt1 | contig 13073 bp, 13 predicted proteins | sample KBSS23HmetaG_FD_184339 | JGI IMG/M metagenome (GOLD analysis project Ga0207670, IMG submission 184339) | Switchgrass rhizosphere microbial communities from Kellogg Biological Station, Michigan, USA - KBS S2-3H metaG (SPAdes) (version 2) | ecosystem: Host-associated > Plants > Roots >... | reverse complement strand
GTTCGAGATGTCGCGGTTGTTGGGCCGGATGGAGGGAATCTTTTGCGGCGGATCTACCGGCACCAATCTCGCCGCTGCGCTGCGTGTAGCGAGTAATCTGGACGAGAACGCGATCGTAGTTTTTATCGTTTGCGATACCGGCGAACATTATCTGTCGAAGCATCACTCGGACGAGTGGCTCAAAGAGAAGCGCTTGCTCGAGCCGCAAAAGATCACCGCGGGTTTGATCAGCGGCACCAAGAAACCGCAGGCGCCGAAGTCTTTGATTTTTGCAACGCCGGTTGACACCGTTGTATCAGCACTCGAAAAGATGGACGACCTGGGCCTATCGCAGATACCTGTACTTGAAGAAGGACGAGCAGTAGGTTCGCTGCGTGAGAATCGAGTGCTGGCGAAAGTGGTGCGTAACAGGGAACTGCTGAATTCGACGGTGAGTGAAGTGATGGAAGCGAGTTTCCCGACAGTCGATGTTGATGCGAGTTCTTCAGAAGTAACGCGACGCTTGCAAACGAGTCCGGCAGTGCTGGTCGAGGAGTATGGCCGGATCATTGGCATCATTACCCGTCACGACGTGCTCGAGGTGAAAAACGCAGGTCAGTAGCAGCGTCGTATGGCAAAAGAAGAAAAAGTTTTGGCGGCCAATCGTGCGGCCTTCCACAATTATCATATTTCGGATAAATACGAAGCCGGGATTGTCCTGAAAGGCACCGAAGTAAAAAGTGCCATGGATGGTCGCGTACAGTTGAAGGAAGCTTACATTTCTGTGCGCGAGGGCGAGGCGTGGTTGTTTAATGCACACATTTCGCCGTATTCTCATGGCAACCGCGAGAACCACGATCCACTGAGGACTCGCAAGCTGCTGCTTCACAAACGTGAAATATCCCGACTGGACGAAGCCACAGCCAAACAGGGAATGACCCTGGTTCCCACGCAGCTCTACTTAAAAAACGGCCGGATCAAAATCGAAGTGGGCGTCGCGCGCGGTAAGAAGATGTATGACAAGAGAGAGGCCGAACTGAAGCGAACAGTAGAGCGAGAGACGCGCGCCCAGTTAAAAGAGCGCAATAGATAAGAACTACATCCACATTTCCAGGAGAACCAACCCACCATGCAAGTTGAAGCCAGCCGGGCACCAATCGAAGAGCTTGACGTCCAAGCTCTGGCGGTTACTGTTTTCAAAAGTGAGAAAGCCGACGAAGGCTTTTTGAAGAACCTTGACGAACTATCGGGCGGCCTTGTGCGCTCCGCACTCGACGCAGAGGAGTTCAGTGGCAAAGAAGGAGAGACTGCTTACTTCCACCTCGTTGGGAATAACAAACTGAAGGCGCGCCGGTTACTTCTCGTCGGCGTGGGTGAAGCAAGCGATTACAAGCCCGCAAATGTCTCCCAAATGGCAGGGACCGCCGTTCGTTCCCTGCGCAGTAAAAATGTTAAGTCAATCGCAGTACTACCGCGAGCTTCCGGCGATGGTGGTGAAACTGCCGCTACCGCCGTTCAGGGGGCATTCATCGCGCTGTTCGATCCTGATAAATATCGCACTGTTGAAAAAGAAGAAAAGAAGATCGACCGTTTGGTTGTCGTGATTGATGGCGCTGATGAAGACGCACTGCAGCAAGGCGTAAACGCTGGAAGGATAGTGGGTGAATCAGTGAACTTCACTCGCGATCTCGCCAACGAGCCCGGCGCTTACATGACGCCAACCGACATGGCGGAACGAGCGCGCGAAATTGCCGGGGAGTTTGGGTTGAGTGTTGACATCCTCGACGAAGCGCGCATGGAACAGGAAGGCATGGGATCGTTGCTGAGTGTCTCGCGGGGCTCGGAAGAACCAGCCAAACTGATCATCCTGAAATACACGCCGGCCACTCCGCCTTCCGACAGCAAGGAGTTGCTGGCTTTCGTCGGTAAAGGTGTGACGTTTGACTCCGGCGGTATCTCGCTCAAGCCCGGCGAGAACATGGAATTGATGAAGTATGACATGACGGGCGGCGCGACAGTCCTGGGAGCGATGCGGGCGATCGCGCAGTTGAAACCGCCGATTCCGATTCTGGGAGTTGCGCCTTGCACGGAAAACTTACCTTCGGGCAAAGCGACCAAGCCTGGAGACGTGGTGAAGGCAATGACCGGCAAGACTATCGAAATCATTAACACCGATGCTGAAGGCCGGCTGATTCTCGCTGACGCGATTGCCTATGCGAAGAAACTGGGCGCTACGAAAGTGATCGACTTGGCGACGCTTACGGGCGCAGTGTCGGTCGCGCTGGGTGATGTGAATGCCGCAGTGCTGGGAACGGACCAGGCGCTGATCGACGAGATCATCGCGGCAGGCAGGGAAGTGGGTGAGAAGTTCTGGCAGTTACCGCTCGATAAGGAATACTCGAAACAGATCAAGTCGGACATCGCGGATATCAAGAATGTTGGTGGGCGCAAGGCGGGGACGATAACTGCGGCAGCATTTCTCAAGGAGTTTGCGGACGGAATTTCCTGGGCGCATCTCGACATCGCTGGGACTGCGTGGGGCGACGACGCCAAACCGTATCGCTCCAAAGGTCCAACCGGAATCGCAGTCCGAACTCTCCTGCGAATCGTGGATCGCGCGAGCCGGAAATAAAGTTCAGAGTCAAGCTTTAGCTTGTCTATCTGGGAACACAGCCTAAAGGCTGAACTCTAAACAAGTGTCGTAAGTGGTAGACAGTAGGTGTCCTCGACTGTTCACACTTGTAGACACTGCCGGACGGCGTTAGCCAGTTTTTGCTGCTATTTTGATAAATTGCTGAGTGGCATGGCGGTTGTACTGGCGAGGACAACTAGCCAAAGGGTGCGAGTCGCCTTAGTCATACGTCCTCGCCCCCTCGAATGCCGCTCGAGGTTATTTCCCCGGCTCCCCTTTGGCACCCCCCAATGCCAAACCGCCATCTCAGTAGCATTAAAGCAGGCTGTAATACTTGCGCGTGGTGTTATACTTTCAGGGCGAGTGACGCGGTGTCCTCAGGCAGCCCTCGGCATCCATCGCTGGCTTTCGGAGTATAGAGAAGCACAGTGATTGACTACTACAGAATTTTGGGCGTTAAGACCAATGCGTCTCAGACCGAGATCAAATCGGCCTACCGGAAGCTTGCGCGAAAAAGTCATCCTGATCTAAATCCAAACTCTGAAGCGGGGCGCCAGTTTGCCCTGCTCTCAAAGGCCTATCACACGCTTATCGATCCGCAGGAGCGTGCCTACTACGACGAACAATTGAAGGCACAGAAGAATCGCAGCTACTCAATTCTCGATTCGAACAATCCCCATGCGAAACGGGCTCGCAATCTTGCGGTCCAGGCAAAGTGGGATCGTTTAGTCGACGAAGTGTTGGAGCGCGACCGTCAGGAAAACCGGGAACGCCAGCGGGCGGTGTTCACCACGGTCTCGCTGTTTGTGTCGACATTCTTTCTGGCGATGATGCGGCCGCAATTGTGGCACGTTTTTTCGACGATGGGTCGCGTGATTGTGTTGACGTTGTTCGTGATTGGCGTTTGGCATCTCGCGAATCGTCTACGCGAATACATGCTGCATTACACTTATAAGCCAAAGCCAATTCAGGGATCGATCATTCAGCAGGAGGCGTTACCGGAACAGCCGTTTACGCGCTTCTCCGCTTATACGTTTCTTCTCGTGGGTTACGCTCTGAGTCTCGGTATTGGTTTATACATCGGTTCGCACATGCAGGACTTTTTCGGCGACGTGACGCTGCTGTTTCGCGATCGCGTAATTGCCGTGCATTCAAGCATTGTTCTCGATCTGATTTTCTATCCTCCGATTGCAGTATTGATCGTAGATACCGTTCAAAGTCTGGCCTCCCGCATCGACTAGTTACGGGATAAATCCCGTAAATTCTGGCAAATCCTCCAGATAGTGTTGTATAGTGTCCCTCCCGCTTACCGCCCAATCTAACAACAAAGGAGCACGAAAATGGCCAACAACGTGAACCAACGCCAGTTTCTTGCTGTGAAACTCGAGGCATTGAGTGAATCCGAGGTGGGCGAGGTTTTGGATTACATCTCGACAATGGAATCCAAGAAACGAGCCAGGACTGCGCCTTCAGTTGGGGAAGACGAGCTTTTGGCCACGTTGGTCGATGCTCGCGAGAATCGTCGTGCTCGCCAGGCTTTCGAATGGGAAGCAGTGCGCCGCAAAGCCGAAAAGCGAGCCGCGGCAAGAGTAGGCGCTTACAGTTGAATGCAGCCACAAAAAAGCACAAAAGGCTCAAAGGTTAAATCCATTTGCGCGCTTTGTGCCTTTTTGTGGTTGTCTTGCTTTATCACTTTTGCGCAGGACGCTCGCAACCTCACGCCGGTTCAGCTCGAAATTCAAAAACAACAGCAGCGTTTGAGTTCAAGCGACGTTGAAGAACGTCGCGACGCGGTGATGAGACTCGGCACGATGCACTTGGCGGCAGCGTCGCGCGCAACTCTTCCGGCACTGCAAGATGCAGCGTCAATTGTGCGCGCGACGACGGCGAAGGCTATTCTCTCGATCGGTAGCGAGGAGAGCGTTCCATACTTGCTGCCGTTACTGAATGACAAAGACGAGTTTGTGCGACGCGAAGCGGCTTACGCGCTTGGTCTGACACGAAGCCGCAGCGCGACTGCCGCACTGAGCGACTTGTTGTTGAATGATAAGGAAGACGGCGTGCGAGGTGCGGCGGCGGTTGCGTTGGGCCAAATCGGAGACGAAGCGGCGGTCATCGCACTTGTCGGTACTCTCGCGCCGGAGTTGTCGGCGCCCGCAAAGAAGAAACGAAAGCGAGAACCTAACGTCTTTGTCCTCCGGGCGGCCGCGGTCGCGCTCGGACAGATCAAGAGCCGCGCCGGCACAGCAGCATTAGTCTCTGCATTGAATAACGAGAAACTTCCTTCGGACGTGCGGCGTGAGGCGGCCCGTTCGTTGGGCCTCATCGGCGATCCTGCCGCTGAGCCGGCTTTACGTGCGGCGTCAACGGCAGCAGATCCTTACTTGTCGAAATTAGCTCACGAGGCTTTGAGAAAACTAAGCCGCGGATAAATGCAAAAGGCGGATCAGAATACCTGATCCGCCTTCAGTCCGTCGTTAATTCGTGGTCTAATTTTCAATCTTCTCGCCGCGGCCGTGACCCTTCTTCGCGGCTTTTGAAGCTCCCGGAATCGGCAATCCAACTCCACCCGACAGCGATTCACTCGAACTATCAGTCGACCCCGCGCCTTGCGCCATTTCGTGAATCAATGCGCCGCCTGAACTCTTCGAGAAGACCAGCCGGTTCTTAATCCCGTCAACATCGACGTGTACCAAGTCACCCAAACCGATCTGACCCGTGGCCACGAGGTTCGATAGCGGGTAGACCAAAAATCTCTCAACCGCCCGCTTCAAGTGACGTGCGCCGTATTTGTAATCCAGTCCTTCCTTCATCAGCATGTCTTTCGCTGTTTCAGAGCACTGGAAAACAAACTTGGTTCCCGCCGATTGCATGATGCGATCCTGAACCGCCTGCAATTCGAGATCGAGAATCTGCCGCAGATGATGCTCTTTCAACGAACGGAAGACCACCACCTTATCGATGCGGTTCATGAACTCAGGCGAGAACTTGCGTCGCGCAGCTTCAACCGCCGTGCGATAGATCTTCTGATCCACTTCGGTATCGTTCGGCGTCTTCGAACCTTTGCCGGGCGCGAAACCAATGCCGCCTGAAATCAGCTCAGACATCTCGCGAGCGCCGAGGTTCGAAGTCATGATCACCATCGCCTTCGAGAAGTCGACGCGACGATTGTCACCCAGAGTCAACGTCGCCTTATCGAGAATACCGAGCAGCAACTGCCACAAGCTGTCCGAAGCTTTCTCGATCTCGTCGAAGAGCACGAGCGACACTTTCATGTCGTCGGTGTGCATACGATCGAGGTTCTCCTGGGTGAGCATCGGCGAGGTTTCACGATGACCGAGGTATCCCGGAGGCGAGCCAATCAGCTTCGCAATCTCGTGTGAGTGCTGAAACTCCGCGCAGTCGATTTTAACGACCGCATTCGGATCGCCGTAAAGCACTTCGGCGGCAGCTTCGATTACGCGAGTCTTTCCGGAGCCGGTGGGCCCCAGAAAAAGCATCGTGCCGATCGGCCGATTTGGAGGATTCATGCCTGCCAGAAAAATCTGATACAGGCCACTCATACGCCTAACTGCGCGCTCTTGTCCGACGATCCGCGCGGTCAATCGCTCCTCAAAATCCTGAGCACGCGGGCTCTTTTGGTCGGGATCGAGGAAAACTGTACCTGTATTATTCATGTCAGTTGTTCTAGTCACTTCGCATTCAGCTAACATCGGCTCGCTCCTTCAGGCTTTTGGCCCAGTGCCTTACTAGCAAGGAACGATCCGCACATTAAATTGATGCACTGGCAACATCTTAAGGTTCGCCAAATTGACCCTGAGGGGGTTCGTGGAGGCGACCGGCTGCTAATGTTAACTACTGCCTGACATTTCCTGTCAAGATTTAACTGACAATAATTGCACGTTTTCAGCCGCGCGAGCACCTTTTCACGCAAAGGCGCAAAGATGCAAAGAAGAGCGCAGAGTATAAATCAGCTTCTTTTCTTTGCATCTTTGCGCCTTTGCGTGAGATTTCTTAGTCGTAATATTCGAGTCCGAGGTGAGTGATCAAATCCTCACCACGCAGATGTCGCAGCGTGTTTTTGAGTTTCATCAACTGAATGAAGATGTCGTGCTCCGGATACAACCCGGGCGCAGTTTGCGGAGATTTGAAGTAGAACGACAGCCACTCCTGCACGCCCTTCATGCCTGCTCGTTGCGCGAGATCAAGGAAGAGTGCCAGATCCAGAACGATTGGCGCGGCGAGAATCGAGTCGCGACAAAGGAAGTCGATCTTGATCTGCATCGGGTAACCGAGCCAGCCAAAGATGTCGATGTTGTCCCAACCTTCTTTGTTGTCGCCGCGTGGCGGATAGTAGTTGATTCTGACTACGTGCGAGAAGTCTTTATAGAGACTCGGATACACCTCGGGCTGGAGAATGTATTCGAGGACAGACAGCTTCGACTCTTCTTTCGTCTTGAAGGAGTCGGGATCGTCGAGCACCTCTCCGTCGCGATTGCCGAGGATGTTGGTGGAGTACCAGCCGTGCAGGCCGAGCATGCGAGACTTCAGTCCTGGTGCGATGATGGTCTTCATCAGCGTCTGGCCGGTCTTGAAATCCTTGCCGCAGATCGCGAGTTTGTTTTTGTCTGCCAGAGACATCATGGCAGGAATGTCGACAGTCAAGTTCGGCGCGCCGTTCGCGAAGGGAATACCCGACTTGAGCGCGGCGTAGGCGTAGATCATCGAAGGCGCGATCGCTTTATGGTTGTCGCGCATTGCCTGCTCGAACGAGTCGATGGTTTTGTGTACCGAGTGTGGCTTCAAGAAGATTTCGGTCGAAGCAGCCCAGATCATCACGAGGCGCGAGCATTTGTTTTTGCGTTTCCATTCCGCGATCTCGTCGATGAGTTGTTGCGCCAGCTCAAACTTATTCTTACCGGTTTTGACGTTTGTGCCGCTGAGACGCTTCACGTACGTCTGATCGAAGACAGCCTTCATCGGTCGAATCTTGCGCAGCGGTTCTTTGAGTTGGCCCAACAGTTCTTTCTCGAGTACGCCGGCGTTGAGTGCCGCGTCGTACGCTGAATCGGGAAAGATGTCCCACGCGCCGAAGACGAGGTCCTTGAGTTGGGCCAGTGGCACGAAGTCTTTGAGCAGCGGAACACGATTGTCGGTTCTTTTACCGAGACGAATCGTTCCCATCTGAGTCAGACTGCCGATGGGCTGCGCAACACCTTTCTTGATGGCTTCGACGCCGGCGATGAAGGTAGTGCTGACGGCGCCGAGACCTACGAGTAGCACACCGAGCTTTCCTTCGGCTGGACTGATCTCTACTTGCTTCGCAACTGGCATTCTCATGTTCTCCTATGAAAAGTTTTAAAGATGATACTGGCGAGCAGGCGATCTGAACTGACAAATCTTGCGCATTATTGGCGACGCATTGCTAGCCACATCCTGATTGTTAATTCTTTTTTGTGCCTTATGTGCCTTTTTGTGGCTTAACAAGGCTTTTGCGAAACTCGCGCGGAGTGGCGCCAGTGGCGATGCGGAAGGCTTTGGTGAAGTGGCTGCCGCTGAGATAGCCGACGCGCGTGCCGATCTCCGTTACGGAGAGATCGGTTTCCGCGAGTAACAACTGCGCCCTGGTTGCGCGAATACCGGCGAGGTAGTTGTGTGGAGACGATCCGGTGAGCTTCTTGAAGAGTCGCGCAAAGTGAAATGGTGAAAGATACGATTCGGCGGCGAGTGCTTTCAATGTGAGATCCTGATCGAGTTGAGTATGCATTAATTCAACGGAGCGGCGAATACGTCTGTCGACGAGACCAACACGAGAAAGTTCGAGCTCTTCGGAGAGACGTGGCGTGGAGTAGCTTCGCAGGAGATGGACCAGTGCTTGTTCGACTAACGCACGCATCACGATCTCCTTGCCGGGTTTTTCTCCGGCAAGTTCCGAGACAAACTCAGCCAGCAATGCATGGAGTCGTTGATCGCCGTGGACGTGTTCAGTTGTGAAGGTGACGATCGATTTCGGCGGGATCAACCGCATTGCTGTGGCGTGTTGAATCACGAGGGATGCTGAGAACGTCAAGAACAGAAGCTCAACTTGACGGCCTTTAGCTGTAACGTTGGTATTAGGTTCGAGCACAATTGATTCAGACGCTGCGAGGACTGCCGGTTTGCCGTCGACGTTGTAATCGACTTGTCCACTCAATGTCGCGAGCAGTGAATAGCCTGAAGTCGCATGGTTCTGCCAGAGAAGCTGTCTAGCCCTGCGGTAGTAAACTGAAAAATCCGGCGAGACAAAAAATCTGTTGAGCTGAGCCAGGGGACGAGTCATCGATGAGCCAGCATAGCGGCGGGATCGTTAGTAATCAAAGCCTCAATGCCCATCCCTCGCGCGCGCTCGACCCAGGTGGGATCGTCTACTGTCCAAAGAGCTACTTTTAAACCTGCCAGTTTAGCTTTATCCACGAGACTCTGGCGCGCGAGGCGATAATGCAATGCCAGGTACGATGCGCTGACTGCCGTGGCTCGTTTGATAACCTTTCGGTCAGTTAACACCGGTTGCGTCGAAAGAGAGGGCTCAAAGAGCGCTGCCGTCTTGATTCCGGCATCGGACTGTTTGACCAGCGCAAGCGCCGCCAGCTTGAAACACTCGACAATGACTCGATCTTTAAAACCGTACTCCTTGATCAACCAGGAACACTCCTGCGCGAGCGGTGTGTACTCCTCCACCGAGTCGCACTTCATTTCCAAACAAAGAGTCAGATTGTTTGACTCAAACAACGTGAACAACTCTCGCAGACCAGGCACGGTTTCATTTGCGAAGGATCCAGCCGGCAGGTTTTTCTTGCGCGCAAACCAAGTACCAACGTCTACGCTCTTGAGTTCTGATGAGGTTAAATCGGCGACGCGTTGAGGTAATCCGGCGGTGCGATGAAGTGTGCTGTCGTGGATTACGACCGGAACGCGGTCACGGGTTAAGCGAACGTCAAACTCGATCCCATCGGCTCTGGCAGCGATGGCCTCGCGAAAAGCCGCCATCGTGTTCTCCGGCGCGACAGCCGATGCGCCGCGGTGACCAATGATCAGCGGAGAGCTCATTGACCCGCTGCTACCGTGTTTGGCTTGACGATGCGTTTGAGCTTGATATCAAACGTGCCGTAGTCGGTTTTTACTCGTCCGCCCACGGGAACGTGTTGCGCGTCGTCAGTAAACCAGATCGTGAACTCGCCCTTCTCGTCGTCAATCAGTCTTTCTGGTCCAAAGAGCTCCGGATTCACACGAAACACGTTAACTCGGCCCAGAATAGTCTTCATTCGCTTCCGCTCAACCACCTTGACCGGGATTTTGTAAACCTTGCCGCCATCGCCGACAAAGACTTCGAAAGTCTTTCCTACTTCGAGCGGCACTGTGCGGATGAAGTAGATCGCTGACAGTACGTCCTGCAACTGTCCGGAAAAATCGGTGATCGCGTGTCGTGGTTCGGCTGACGGATTATTCGGATCGCGCGAAGTCCAGGTCATCCTGCCTTTCGTTCGGTCGAACGTCGATTCAGTCGTGCGGACTCGTTTGCCCTGCTCGTCGAGAATCGTTGTTCGTTGCACGGTGAAAGAAGCTGGTTCGACTGTAGATTCGACGCGTTCACGAAACTTCAGATTAAATAGGCGAGGGAAGAAGCCTTTGCTGGCGACGTCGGCGCTGAGCGTTAACGCATAGAGCTTTGAGGCGGCGGATTCGGACGCTTCTTTGAGAGGTGTTCGCGATGCGCGAAACTTAAGCTCGGCGACGTCCAAATTGCGCAAAAGCGATCGCGAGAATTCGGCTTCGAAGTATAGCTCTTCGCCGAATTCGAAATGTCGTGTGCCTGCGTGTGACCCGACACGCTGTGCGCGCGCGGACGACACACTGAAGGCGACAACGATCGCAAGTAGGGCAATGCAGGAAATTCTTCGCAAGTTCATTAGAAGTAATAAATCTTAATCAGCAACAGACCCCATGCGACGATGAGCCCGAGCGCGGCGCGATATTCGCGGTACCGGAGATAAAGCGTACCATCGAATCTGTTTCCAGCCGACTCGTTTTGGCGAAAGGGTGTAAATCGAGGAAAGAACAGGGGAACGGCCCGCCTGTAGGTTTCAAAATCCTTGCCAAAGAGCTCTGCCATGGTCGAGGCTTCGACGCGCATCACCGGTAAATAGATGCCAAGAAACAGGGCGGCAAACAGGAGGCCGAGGAGGAGTCGACCGGAAGCTATCGTGAAGCCGAGGCCGAGGAGAAAACTGCCGAGATAAAGTGGGTTGCGAGTGAAGGCGTAGGGACCGGAAGTGGCGAGTTGGGCATTTTTTCGGATATGACCGGCAGCCCACGCGCGCAGTGCCAGGCCGAGCAAAGACACTGACGCTCCGATGAGCAACGCTCTGGGTGTCGGCCTGGCGAAGAAAATGAAGGCCGCACCGCACAAAAACCCGAGCGGCACTCGCCAACGCTGAATCCACGTTCCGCCTCTTCTCATTTTCTTCTTTGCGCCTTTGCGCCTTTGCGCGATATTTCCCGCAAAGGTGCAAAGGCGCTAAGTTAATCTCCGCTCAACGGCCTCCATCACGCGTTCCACTTCGATGTCCATGCAAATCCATTTCGAACACGAACGACGATGGCAATCAACACGACAATCGATGTCGTTTCGCTCGACGCAAATATCTTCCACTCGCGGACTGCCGTTGCGCCACCATTCGGTTGGCCCAAACAATCCAACGATCGGCGCTCCTGCCGCAACCGCGAGATGCGTCGGCCCGGTGTCGCCACCGACATAAACACTCGCACCGCGCGCCAGCGAATAAAACCCTTTCAACGACAAACTGACAGGCCGCGCCCGACCCAATACTGATGATTGCCGGACACCTTCGGCGAGTGCTAACTCACCCGGTCCGTAAGTCACCAGCGACCAAATCCCATAGCTGGACCACAGTCGATCCGCCAGTTTCCCAAAACGATCCACGCTCCAGAGCTTCGTCGGCCAGCCACCGCCCGGATTCAGAATCGCATACCGCTCTCCGGCAGCCGCATCTTCAGCCTCGCGTTCATGCATTGCGCTGACGTTAATCGGGAACGAGAGCTCTTCGGGTTCCGGAACACCCAAAGCTCCTTCAAGCAGTAACAGTGATTTTCGGATTACGTGGATGTTTCGAGGAACGGCGACTCGTTTTGAGAGCAGCAGTGCGCTGGCCGGCTCGCGCAGTCCGGCGCGAGAATACCCAAAAACACGTCGCGCGCCCGACAGGCGCGCTATGGAAGCCGATTTAAGAAGTCCCTGGAAGTCTAAGGCGATATCGAAGGCCGAGGCGCGTAACCGACGTAACTGCTGGCGCGGTGCCCGCAGCGTCTCCCCAGACATCAGCCCGCGCCTCAACGCCTTCGTGTCGACTTCGATGAGACGATCCAGAAGCGGGTTGTCTTTCAAAATTTCTGATGATCGACGTTCGACGACCCAGGAGATCTCAGCCTGAGGCAGCGCCGCGCGCAAAGCGGCGAGGGCGGGTAAAGTGTGAACTATATCGCCAATACTGCCGAGTTTTACGATCAGAATTCTCATGTACCGCCAAAATAGACGAACTTCAGTTTCGCCTCGCCCCGTTTTTCCCCATTCCGAAACTTCGTCAGCGTGCCTTCGAGGACCGGAGTTTCGTCGTCGAGAATTCCGGAGGAATAGACTCCGCCTTTCAGAAATCGTCCGGAGAAACTATAAGAGACACCCTTGAGCGCTACCGTTGTAAAAGTAAAGTCGTTCTGCTTGACGTTGAGAGTCTTGAAACGAAAAGTAGTGCCGTTAACTAATTGCAGTCCGGCGGAGGGGAGGTGTCGGAGTTTTTTGGCGTTCAAATTAATACCACCGAAATCCGAGAATTCGGCTGGCGGCGGTGTTGATTCGTGTAGCCAGAATGATCCGTCAGGATCGAAGCGCGCCGCTTTCCTTTGGGCGAGCGCCAGGGAGCAGAGTGATAACAAAATGAGTAGGACGCAGAAATTTGTCCCGCAAAGGCGCAAAGGCGCAAAGCGGGTTTTGCACTGCATGACTTCTCTTTGCGCCTTTGCGCCTTTGCGGGACAAATTCTTAACCATTGAGACCTCCTAAGCGGGAGATGATTTCTGACGTCGAGTGATCTTTTGGATCGCCGACGATTGCCACCTGACCGCCGTAGGATCGTACCACGTCGCGTTCGGGCACGGTGTCGGTCGTATAGTCTGTGCCTTTGGCATGAACGTCGGGCTTGAGAGTCAGCAACAACTGTTCGACGGTTGGCTCGTCGAAGATCGTGACGTAGGTAACTGATTCGAGCGCAGCCACGATTTCCGCGCGTTCTTCCGCGGGCAATACTGGTCTGCCGGAGCCTTTCTGAGCGGCGACTTGCTGATCCGAATTGATGCCGACGATCAATACGTCGCCGAGTTCTCTTGCGCCGGCGAGATAGCGGACGTGTCC
>Ga0207670_10001323_pt1 | contig 13078 bp, 8 predicted proteins | sample KBSS23HmetaG_FD_184339 | JGI IMG/M metagenome (GOLD analysis project Ga0207670, IMG submission 184339) | Switchgrass rhizosphere microbial communities from Kellogg Biological Station, Michigan, USA - KBS S2-3H metaG (SPAdes) (version 2) | ecosystem: Host-associated > Plants > Roots > Rhizosphere... | reverse complement strand
GAACACCGTCCAGGCCACCGATCTCGAGGCCATCGCCTGGTGCTGCGTCGGCGACGCCGAGCTCGCCCAGGGGCGTCTCGACGCCGCCGACCAAGCGTACGAGCAGGGTGCGGCAGCGGCTCGGCGCATCGGCGAAGCCACCGAAAGCGATGCGCTCGCGGGCCGGGCGCGCGTGGCCCGGATGCGCGGCGATCGGGCCGCGGAGTTCGTGCTCGCCGAGGAATTACTGCGTCGGCGTGGTGCCGGAGCCGGCTGGCTGGGCTGCGAACGCTCGACACTCGTGGGCTTCACCTGCTGGCAGGCGCTGGCCGAGGCCGGCGATCCGCGTGCTGCCGGGCTTCTCACCGAACTCCACGACCACGTTCACGCCGAGGCCGAGGCGATCGACGACGCAGCGCTGCGTGCGGGCTTCCTCTCCGGCGTGCCAGAACATCGTCTCATCGAGGCGGCGTGGCGGCACGCTGCGCCGGGGCGGTGATACGCCCGTTCGCGCCAAGTCTTCGGTTGACTGCTTCGCCTGGCAGTACGCCTTCTACACCCACTTGCTCTATCGCAAGGCACCAGGTACTGCAGCGCAACTGCTCGACATCACGCGAGTCGTCCACCTCATGCGGGGCCACCGAGATCCCATTCGAGTCGCTCAGGAGATCTTGCTGACCTGGCCTCTTGATACGACAGAGCGGGGTGAATAACAGTAAGGCCTTTACGGCAGCGTTGCCGGAATCGTCTCTTCGAAGTCAGTACTGATGAAGTCGAGTCGAATGACTGTTTCGGACAACGGGATATCCATCGTGGCCGATCTTGAGGGCAAGTCGCTATGTGTGATCGGCCTCAACTTTTCGGTCGACCGTGACAGCGCCGATGCACCTGCCCTTACCGGGGGCACTACCGTGAACTTCATAGGCTCACGATAGGTTTCCGCTTGTAAGCGGTCTATCCCGCGAATGCCGGTACTGCGTCCACTTGTCGGCTGCGTTCGTCCGTCTATCCCGGGCAGGCTATGTTTCAGACGAAGGGTCGTGGTTCTGCCACTCCTCCGGAGCGAGCGAGTGGACCTCAGGACCCGTTTCGGGAAATTCGCCCAAGTCCATTTCGACCGATGACATTGAGCCTTCGACCCTCTCCGCCTCGGGAAGCCGCGTCGCTTCCTCCTCGGTGAGTTGGACCGTGGTCTCGCGGATTTGGCCGGACTTCGAATCGCGGTAGCGCCATTGCCAATATTCCTGGACGCGCGCCCGCTTCTGATCTCGTTGCATGACCGGTATTCGGCAGAGTAGATGCGACCCTTGAGACAACATCGCGTCAACCTTTCGACGTTCCCTGAGCGTTCCGACCCCCGGTGATCTTGAAGACCTACCGCCTGAAAGTGGCGCCAACCCGCCAGCCAAGCATTTCTGATCCGGGCTACGGCGGCTGGGAAGGTGGATAGAGCATCACGCGGTTCGTCACTGCTTCATCGCCAATTCGCAGCAGTACATCACCTGCGCGAAGGCCGCAGCACTCCGCTGACGCTTCATGAACAACATCGCAGATCGCGAACCGGCCGTCGCCAAGACGGCAGACCCCCAGGCCGGGTGCCGATACCGGCATGCGCGGTGGCCGACCTGACAGCTGATCATGGTCGCCTAATACCCGGACCCGGTCATGAGGGCCGGTCGAGACTCATGTTGGGATGACCGCTTCAGACTGGGTGAGGGCGTCAACCCCATCGGTTCGTGCAAAAGTCGCGGCACGATGCGTCGTGTGCATGCGATTGCTCACGCCTCGACACGTCATTCGCCCGAAGGCGGTGGCAAGCTTTCGCTGGCCCGATGCGCGCCGGCGCATCCCGACCCACACCATCGCCCGAGGTCCGATGATCAGCGACAAACGTCTGCTCGAAGCGCGTCCCTGCCACGAGCCCGATGTCGTGGCCGCGGCCGGGCGATCGAGCCTGGTCGAGTGGGCGCGGCGCGCACTCCTTCAGAGCGAAATTGCGAGCGCCCGCGAGCTGGCCGGCCTGACCGATGCCGAACTGACGCATCTGGAGAGCGAGTTCTCCAGATGCGGGACGCGGCCGCGACCGGCCTGGCAGCGTGACGCGGTGCCGCTCGGAATCGCCGTTCTTCTTCTCGCCGGTTGCGCATTCGCCGCGCCGGAGTATCTCGTCCGTCTCAGCGACTTCAATGCACTGCTGGTGCGGATCGCCGGCGCCGCGCTGGTACTGATCGGGGCGTTGGCACTCAGCGCCCGCTACCTCGCCTCGTTAACGGGCGCACCGCTCGACCGCGCCTACAGCACGCTCGGCCTCTACGTCAGCCAGTTACAAGACCGCCACCCCTGGCTATACGAGACGCTCAGCGTTGCCCGCCACGAGGCGGCCGACGAGTACCGGTGTAAGGTGCTCAACGAGCGCGGACTGCTGCGCGGCGCCGATTACGTGCTCATGAGCGAGATCGTTCGCGTTCACGAGGCGCTCGATCGCGCGCGCCCGGCGAACTTCGTGGTCGAGGCGCTGCAGCTCCTGCCCACCCCTCCGCCGCCTGCCGACGATGGAGCGGGTGTGGAGCCCCGTCTGGTACCGATCGGCGCCGGATGGCGTGGTCAGGCCTAAGAGGCTGTTCGTCGACCGGCGCCGTGCTTTCCGGAATGAAACGCCTCGTCGTGCCTCCTTCGGCTCCGTGAGGATCCTTGTGCCCCCGCTCTGCCTCTTGCGCGTGTCCGTAGCCCGGTACAAAAGCGAGCGGGAAACCACTCTTGGTCCGTAGGTCGAGTGTTCGAGTTACTCAGGGCCCACCAGTGAAATCAAGCGGCTAGCTTAGTAGAGCTAGCCGCTTGGTCCTTCAACGCAGCGACGCGCGCGGTGGCCTCACCGCTATAGTTTGGAGCGCGCCGTTCGGGGCCCTATTCGCCACCACGGGCTGCGACGGCGACGACGATTCGTCGTCACAAGCAATTTGATATCAGGCGAGGCCAGATAAGATTTCTGGATGTTTCGCTCAATGGCTTTTGGTGTGGGTGCTGCGATCGTGACGGCGCTTTCGCTGTATGGGTCTTTGCGGAACGGCCTGTCCTTCACCCCGGACAGCTGGGCCTTCTGGCAGATATCGGTGAGTCTGCTCTCCGGTCATGGGTACCGCTACGCGGACGGGCACCCGGTCGTATTCTGGCCGCCGGGCTTCGCCTGTTATCTCGCAGTGTGGCAAGCCATGTTCGGCATCTCGGTCGGCACTCTGGTCAAGGCGCAAATCGCTGTGGGCGCCTTCGCCGCGCTCGGCTGGACGGCCCTCGCTCTCTCGATCGGCAACTCCGACAGGCATCGGCTCGCGTCGGGCGTCGTCACGGCCCTGCTGATCGCGGCCACAGTTAGCCGGTTTTTTCAATCGCCGTGGGCCAATTTCGCGCTGTTCGCGTTGATTCCCTGGCTGCTCTGGGCGACTGTCAGGCTGGATGGTGCGCGAACGTCTTCCGGCACGCTGCTCTGTGCAGGGCTTGCGTCTCTCGCGTTGCTGCTCATGCTCCTCACTCATAACTCGGCGATCGCCTTTCTCCCGCCGCTCCTCGCAGTCGCGCTCACCCGAAAGGGCATGGTTCGCTGGCCGGCCGCGGCGATCGTGCTGACCGCCCCGCTGATATGGTGGGGTGCTCGGTGGCTTCTCGGCCAGCAGGAGAGCGTTGCCTGGATCGGCGGCCGGCATTCACTGAAAAGCTATGTTCAACAGCTTTCGTTCGGGATTGCGGAGCCATTCGGCAGCCAATTCGTGCCGGGCGCGATCCTCGTCATCCTCGTCCTGGCCCTGATTCCATGGAAGGAGCTTTCTAGGGCACAACTCCTTGCATTCGCGACTTCGGCAGCCGCCTGTGTCGGCCTCTTGTGCGTGTTCTTGGCCGAATGGAACTGGGACGGGCTCTATTACAGATTCACTCTCTTCTTTCCGCTGACCCTCATCGGCTTGATTGGAACGACGTTCCTGCTGCACACGGGGTGGCTGCGCATAGCGGCCGTCATCGTTGTCATTGGATGGGCCGCGCTTACCGCGATTCACCTTGTCAGCCCCGTTCTGGAAGCATCTTCACCACGCGCTCGAGCAGCTGTTGACGCTCTCGATACCTCGGTGCTTCCGGTGAATGCAACCATCAGCCCGGAAACGTCGGCAAGCGGCAGGTTCGTCCTGGTTGAGCCGCCGAACATCCCACGCAACCACGCAGAGATGATGCAGCTTCTCGCGACTGGCAGGTACGGCCGCTGATTGCGCGGGGCGACCTCGACAGTCAGCGCGCGCGAGGATGCTGGCCGGCGCGATCTGGGCCCGGAACGCCTTGAAGAATCGTCCGACATCCCGCGGGCGACGCTGTCGATCAGACCGAGCCGACCTGCGCCAACTTCCCTCCGACCTGCGCCTTCGCGGTGTAGGCCAGCTCCGTTGAACCCGGAAGCTGCCCCTGGCGGGCGGCAGGAATTGGCCGGCAGCGTGAATTCCGGACCTTGCCCGACAGCAGCCACGGCCATGGAGCGCGTCGCCGTTCTGCGCCCGCAGTTCGCGTCCGAGTCTGATCTCGAGATTGACGGGCAACGTCGCACAGTGATGAGCGCATCGACGTTGAAGTGTTCCTGAACGGCGCTGCAGGTTCGAACGCTCTCCAAGTGACCTCGCGCCGCGTCACTGGCGCGGATGTTTCGACAAGATTGCGTGAGCACAAAACAAGAAGGCAGGGCTTAGGCCCTGCCTTCGAACTAGACCTTCTTGTAGCGTCTCAACCTACCATGGTGGCTGAAACAGGAACAGTTTCGTCACGTTATCTGCCAAGGTCCGATTGGCCGGGGCTTGAGCGGCCACCCAAGCCTGACGCTGGGCCTCAGCAATGGCAAACGTCAATTCGTCGGTCATCTGCATATCGATCTTCGCGTGATCGAGATCTGCATCGAAGACAATCGCCTTCGGCCCTCCGGAGGCGTTTATCCATTGTTCCCACTTCGTGCGGTGCGCGGGGAATGCATGTTGCGAATCGCCTGAATTCGGATTGCCGGTGCGGGCGAAATTGGACAAGTAGGCCATCATCGCGCCCTTCAGTTCGTCTCTTCCCTTTTGGTTCGCCGGGACGAACGGAAGATTGAACAGCCCCTGATCGGCCCCGATTCCGAAGAATGCGATCTCCGCTGCGTGACCGGCCGCGTAGATGTGATCGAACGGATAGGGTCCCGATCCGACACCGCCCCACTTGAAGAAATAGGCATAGACCTTGTCCTGGACCTGCGAAAACTCGTGGGCCAGCGAGTCCACGTTCTTGGCCTTCCATTGCAGGGTGCCAAAATATCCCGCCTTGTCGTACAGATCCTGGTCGAACGGAGTCTTCAGGATGTCTTCGTACTTCGGCGTGTTGTTGTTCCGTACCGACGTGAACAGATCGAACCAACTATATGTGGGCAGCGTGGAGGGTGCCCCGTAGAGGGCTACGATGGATCCGAACAGGACCTCGAATGGTTTGAGCTCGTATTCGTTGCTGCCCAGGATGATCGGCATCTTGTTGTAGTTACCCGATTGAATGGCCGGGATCCAGCCGCCCAGGGGCATGACGTTGCCATCCTCGATGATCGGAAACGTCGGTACAGAGCCGTACTTGAGAATGGCGAGAAAGAGGTCGCCCGCCTTGGCGTGCCTGAGGTAGGAAGCGAGCGTCCCGGCATTTTCCATCGCGACGCGCTTCTGCGCATAGGCAGCCCTCGTGGCCGACGAAACTGGCGTGCTGACGCCATCCGCGAACATCAGAAGCTTTTCGATGTAGTCGTTGGCCGAAGCTCTCCCGGAGTCAGCCGTCACCGGGGCCATCCCGCCGCTCTCGTACATGGCCCCGCTGAAGAGCCCTTTCCCTACCGATGAGATCACCAGATTCATCGTATTGTGCGCACCGGCGGATTCTCCGGTCACGGTGACCTTGTTCGTGTCTCCGCCGAAGGCCGCAATGTTTTGCTGAATCCACTTGAGCGCCTTGGCGGTGTCCAAGGTGCCGAAGTTCCCCGAGTCGGAGAGCGGGTCTGTTCCCGATTGGAGGGCCGGGTGGTAGAACCATCCGACGGGTCCAAGGCGGTATTGCACAACGACCACCACCACGTCAGATCGGACAGCCAGCTCGGTGGCACCATATTCCCTCGCCGATCCGAAGTTGTTCGAGCCGCCATGAATCCAGACGTAGACCGGCAGCTTCTTCGAGTTATTGGGCCTGTAGATGGTCACATACAGGCAATCCTCGCCACTGTCCGGGTCGATGATCCCGGTTCGGAGCCAATCGTCGGTTGTCTGAAGCTGAGTGCACTTCAAGGCCGGCTTCGTCGCTTCGCGGACTCCTTGCCAGGGCGCCTGGTCCTGAGGGGCTTTCCAGCGAAGATAGATTTGGTTGACGAAATCATCGACGGGAGGCTTGGCGTAGGGTACGCCCTGCCAGATCATGGTTGTCCCGTCATTGCTGAGAGATCCCTCAACGGCACCATAGGCCGTGTTCACCCTCACGTCGTTGTTCCATGCCTTGGCCAGAGAGGGGACTAGCAGCAGCAATGCAAGCGAAAAACATGCAGCCAGCCGAGATAGAAACGAATACTCTCGTGTTGAGTTCATGAGATCGGCTCCCTTGCAGAGCAAATAAGGAAAGCGGAACAGGCCGGCGCGCACGAACGCGGATCGTCGGCCTCGAGACGGGGCCTGTATTGGCTCAAATCAACTCGTAGTCTCGGCGGCGGCCAGACGGGGTTCAATGTCGAAAGAGCACATAGGCGGCGCGCGCCGATGTGGTCGCAGTCCACCTCAAAACCCCGAACGTAGCGGGGTCAGGACGCGGGGGTGCTGAGGCTCCAGAGGCGCAAGGCGATGTGTATCTCGAGCGCGCGCGACGCGTGGCCCCAATGGCCGAGCAGGTCCTCGACCGTCGCCAGCCGCTGTCGGACGGTGTTGACGTGAATTCGCATGCGCTGCGCGGTCGTCCTCGCGTTCTGGTTGCAGTCGAAGTACGCCAGCAGCGTGGCCGCAAGGTCCGAGCCGCGCTTCTGGTCGTGCGCCAGCAGTGGCCCGATCGTCGCCTCAAGGAAGTTGCGCAGGCTCGCCTGATCGTGCGTCTCGAACAGGGTCGAGTAGATCGCCAGTTCGTCCTGGCCGACGACCTGCCCCTGCACGCCGAGTCGTCCGAGCACCGCGAGCGACCGACGCAGCGTCGCGTACAACGCGGGAATCTCCGCCGGCCGCGCGACCGGCCGCGACAACACGCCGCGATGCACGCCCTTCAGTTCCTCCCTGAGCCAGATCGAGACCGCCTGGCGCACCTCGTGCGCGCCGCTCGCCCCACAGACGATGACGAGCGCACCGTCGATGTCGTCGGCGAGCGCGTGGCAGGGCAGCGCTGCGTGGCCAAAGCGGCGGGCGGCGTAGTCGGCGCGCGGGCTGTCCATCTCGACGACCACGAGCGACAGCGGCTTCGTCAGATCGAGCCCGTGCTGCCCGGCACGGTCGGCGAGCACGGCGGGGTCGTCCTGACGTGGGGAGACGAGCGAGCGCAGCAGCACCGACGCGCTGCGATTGCGTGAAGCTTCGGCGCGGTGCTGCGACAGCAAGACGACGGCGATGACGCTGCAGCTGCGCTCGAACGTGCGCACAGCGACTTCTGCGAGCGTGTCGCGATGGAAGAGCAGTGCCGTACCGAGGATGTCGTCGCCGCCGTTGAGCGGCAGCGCGCGGCACGTCTCGCCGTCTGCCTCGTAGGCAACGACCGAGCGGCCCGTTGTTCGGCTCGCGCGCGCCGCGCGAGCCAGCGCGCTGGCATGCTCGCCGCTCGGGGCGTATGCGAGTGCGGCGGAATCGTTGTATCCCCTCGCGACGCCGCGGCTGACGATGACATTCGTCTCGTCGAGCACCAGCACGCTTCCCCCCAGGAGCTGGGCGACTTCCTCGCAGAGCGCCGCCAGCGACGCCCCGCGGGCGAGCAGCGACGTGATCTTCTCGTGCGCGTCGGTCGCTGCCTGGATGCTCTGCACGTGCTGCTCGAGCTCGGCGCGCGCTTGGTCCGCCTTCGCGAGCGCCGCGTTCGCCCGCTCGAAGTCGCGCGCGTTGCGCAGTGCGACCGCGGCGTGGGTTGCGAGCGTGCAGAGGAAGGACGTGCTCTGCGCGGTGTGCGTGCGGTGGTAGCGGTCGGCGACGAACAGCAGGCCGATCACCTCGCCGTCCCAGATCAGCGGGACGCCGGCGAGCGCGGCGATGCTTTCCTCGCGGAACGTGTCGTCGAGCTCGGGGTCGTGCGTGAAGCGGTTGTCGTGCAGATAGTCGGGGGTCGTGAACGGCAGCCGGGTCGTCATGACGAGGCCGGCGACGCCGCGATCACGCCGCGCGACCATGCCCGCGGGTCGCTGCGACAGCGCGCCATCCACGACGACCACGTGGAACTCACCGAGCTCGGCGTCGTACGTCGAGAGCCATGCGATGTCGGAGCCGACCAGGATGCGCGCGCGCGAGACGATCGTGCGCAGGAGCTCCTGGAGGTCGAGCCGGCTCGACAGATCCTGCGCCGAAGCGATGACCGCGAGCAGGCCGCGCTCGCGTTGCTCCTGCAGCTCGAGTCGGTTGCGCACGGCCATGGCCATGCGGAGCGTTTCCACCAGGGTCGATTTGCCCGGATAGCTCGGCGGCAGCGCGTCGATGTCGGCGAGGCGGCGCGCGAACTCGTCGGCCGGCGCGCCCTGGTGCAGCATCGCGACAAGGTCGCGCACAGTCTGCTCGCTGCTGTCGACGTGGATCGCGTGCCTCATGCGCGTCGATTCTCCTCACATTGAAGAGTCCATGCCAGTGTGCGCGAATCACATTGGGTTTCGCCGGCGGGCCGGCCAGACTGCTCCTCGTGTCGATCCTCGATTCGCTTCGCCCGGCGCGTGGCCTGCGCGTTCTGGTCACCGCGGGCGCCCGGGGTGTCGGCGCGGCGATCGCGCGGGCGTTCCACCTGGCCGGTTCCCGAGTTCACGTCTGCGACGTCGATCGCAGTGCACTCGACCGCCTGCGCTCGGAAGTGCCCGGCATCACCCACAGCATGGCCGACGTCTCGATCTCCGCGGACGTCGGCTCGGTATTTGAAGACGTGCAAGGCGCGCTCGGTGGCCTCGACGTGCTGATCGGCAACGGTGGCATCGCCGGGCCGACAGGCCCCGTCGAGACGATCGACGGCGCCGGCTGGGAGCGCACCATCGCTGTCAATCTGCACAGCCAGTTCCATTTCGCGCGTCGCGCGGTGCCGCTGCTCAAGGGCTCGCTTGAAGGAGGATGCATGGTCATGACGGCATCGTCCCCCGGCGAAACCAGCGACGCGTTTCGCGCCGCCGCGGCTTCGAGCACTTGGGCGGTCCTCGGCCTGATGCGATCGCTCGCGCACGAACTCGGCCCAGACGGCGTCCGCGTCAACGCGATCCTTGTCGGCGCCGGCCGCTCGCGCATTCAAGACAAGGGCAGCAGCGCGATACCGTACGACCCGGAGCTCGACGACGCCGCTGCGCTGGCACTCTTCCTGTGCTCTCCGGCGGCGCGCAACTTGACCGGTCAGGCTGTCAGGATCCATGGGTTGGTGCCGTCCTTCAGCGTTCCGCCGTAGTCCATGAAGTTCTTTGGGCTCAGGCTCCTAGGTACATGCCGTGCGGTGGGCGCAAAAGACACTTTGCTGCGCCTGGCTGTGTATCCGCTTGACATTGAAGTGACCAATTCACCCACAGACACTAGCAAGCGAGCATTGAGCTGACTTTTCGACCGCGCCTGGGTCCCCAGTGGCCCGCCCACCAGCGATCCTGCGCGCCACTTGCAAGTTGTACCCAAGGAGACGACATGGACTCCCCGCGTGATCTGGGAGCGGACCGCTTGTCGGGCCGCGGCTTGGCCGTATTGGTTCTGATGGCCTGTACTGCGCCGATGGCGGCCGCGCAGGCGCCCGCGTCCTGCGCCGATCTGGCCGGCATGGCGATCCCCGCCAGCGCCATCGGCCTGCCGACGACGGGCGGTGCGGTGACCAGTGCCGCCGTCGTGCCCGCCGCCGGCGCCGGGGCTGCTTTGGTGGCTGAATACTGTCGCGTGGACGCTCGCATCTCCCCCGTGGACGCCTCCGCACCCAACATCCTCTTCCGCGTCGCCCTTCCCACCAGCTGGAATCAAAAGGCGCTGATGTACGGCGGCGGTGGGTTCGACGGCAGCATTCCTAACGTCACCGGCAACATTCCGGCCGGCGCGACCGACAAACCCCTGCCCGTGACGCGTGGCTACGCGGTATTCGCCAGCGATTCCGGTCACCAGGCCGGTCCGAGAGGCTCGCTGGACGGCTCTTTCGGCCTGAATGACGAGTCGCTGGCCAACTGGGGCGGCGACGCGTTGAAGAAGACGCGAGACGCGGCGATGTACGTCATCATGGCCCGCTATGGCGCAGCGCCGCTGAAGTCGTACTTCGCTGGCGGCTCTACCGGCGGCCGCGAGGCGTTGCAAAGCATCCAGCGCTGGCCGCAGGACTGGAACGGGGCGGTTGCTTGGTACCCGGCCTGGAACCAGGCGTCTGCCATGCTGGGAGGGCAGGTGGCAACGCTAGCGCTGTCGAAGCCGGGGGCTTATCTCAACGCGAACAAGCGTCTGGCCCTGTTCCAGTCGGCCATGCAGGCCTGCGACGCGCTGGACGGGCTCATCGACGGCCTTATCAACAACCAGGCGGCGTGTAATGCCACGTTCGACCCGGCGACGGCCATGTTGATGGCATCCCCGCTACGCTGCCCCGGTGGGGTCGACAGTGGCGACACTTGCCTGTCGGATGCGCAGATCGCGGCGGTTCGCACGATGAATGCGCCGGCCCGCTTCGCATTCCCGCTGGCCCGCGGCAACAAGGAATACCCCGGCTACAACGTCTGGGGCGCGGACCTCGGCATCACGTCGTCGTCCCCCGTGCAGCCGACCGTCGTGTTCCTCAACCTCGGTTCGGCGCAACCCGCCAATCCGATGCCAACTACGGCGCCATACATCAGCCAGCAGTTGGACGGCGTACTGAAGAACATCATCACACGCGACCTGACGTTCAACCCGCTTTCCTTCGACCCACAGCAGCGCAGCGACTGGTCGCTTCGCTGGCGCGAGCTGAGCCGGATGATCGATCAGTCCCCCGACATTTCTGCGTTCGCCGCGCGGGGCGGAAAGCTGCTCCTCGCGCACGGATTGCAGGATGTGCTGGTCAGTACCCGCGCGACTGAGGAGTACTACCAGCGTCTGGTGCAAATGTTTGGGACGGATGAAGTCGGAAGCTTTGTGCGCTACTACGAGGTTCCGGGGTTCGGCCACGCCGTCAGTAGCCAGTTCAATGCGACCTGGGACTCGCTCACGGCGCTGGAGCAGTGGGCGGAGGGCGGCGTCGCACCAGCGAATCAAGTGACCGTCGACACGGTCGGCGTGCCGGGCCGCAGCAGGCCGCTGTGCGACTATCCCAAATGGGCGGGGTACAACGGTAGCGGCGACGTCAACGCCGCCGCTTCCTTCACCTGCGTGAACCCGTAGTCGACAAGCGCACCTCGCGCGCCGCGTGACGGGTAGGTGTTTCTTTGAGCTAATCGCACATGACCCTGGCGAGGAGGGTGGGCTCACGTTCGTTTCGCCGGCGGCGGCCCGCCTGTAACCTCCATCGCCGAGTCGTAACGACCCTCGCGCGCCGCCCCGTTTAGTCGCGCTCGTTCGAGCAACGCATCCTGGGCGCCGCGCGCGTTGGCGGCCTGCCCTTTCCAGGCGTGCAACACCGGATCTTGCAACGCGCGCCCGTAAGAAAAGCTAAGCGCCCACGGCTGCGGTCCGAGCCGGTTGATCGCGTCCAGATGGGCGCTTGCCTCGGCAGGCGTCTGTCCGCCAGACAAGAAGAAGATGCCCGGCACGGCCGCTGGCACGCTTCGCCTCAGTATGCGCACCGTCTGCGTGGCGACTTCGTCCACCTGCGCCTGTCTTGCCTGTTCCTTGCCGGCGACGACCATGCTCGGCTTCAGCAGCATGTGCTCGAGAGCTACCCGGTTTCGATGCAGGGCGTCGAAGACTTCGTGCAGCACGGCTTGGGTTACTTCGGCACAACGTTCGATGGTATGACCGCCGTCCACTAGCACCTCGGGCTCGACGATCGGCACGACGCCTTCGTCCTGGCAGATCGCGGCGTAGCGGGCCAACGCGTCCGCGTTGGCCTTGATGGCGAGCCGGCTCGGCAGCGTGTCGGAGATGTTGTAGACCGCACGCCACTTCGCGAAACGCGCGCCTTGCTCCTTGTAGGCGCCGAGGCGCTTCGCCAGCCCGTCGAGCCCCTGAGTGATCTCATCGCCCGGCGCATGCGCGAGCGCGATCTTGCCGGCGTCGACCTTGATGCCGGGCACAAGACCTTGTCGCAAGGCCAGTTCCGGCAATGGCACGCCGTCCTCGGCTCGCTGGAGCAGCGTCTCCTCGTACAGGATGACGCCACTGATGAAGGCGCTGAGCCCGGGCGTCGCCAGCAGCAGATTGCGATAGGCGCGCCGGCTTTCCTCGGTCGACTCCACGCCAATCGCCTTGAAGCGCTTGGCTATCGTCGGGCCGCTCTCATCGGCTGCCAGGATGCCCTTGCCGGCCTGGACCAGCAAATCAACCGTCACCTGCAGGCGGTCCCGAGCGTCCATAGTGTTCCCCCACGTGAGCGGATCAACCCAGACCGCAAGTTTGCTCTTGGCGACGCTTGTCACCGCCAGTACCGATCGACAAACCCCACAGCGAATACAGGTCTGCCAATTCAGCTGGCGCGGCACAGCCTTTGGCCTAGGTGCCGGTTGTGCTTCGGACGGAGCGCCCTCTATCCAGAAGCAAGGAGAGGGCGGGTCCGAAGATTCGCTGCTCCTCGACCCCTCGGCGGGCATGGCACTTGCCCCGCGTCTACGATGGCTTCTGCATGGCCGGCGATCGCCGCGAAGCGGCAGGTGACGTACCTCCTCTGTCGCACGGATGCGCGCGAGCATGAGCGCGTCACTCAACGCGGCGTCGCGGTGCGGCTGGCGGCGATGATGGGATGCGGGTTCGACGAGATCAGGGACATCGCGCTTCCGCGCCCGATC
>Ga0207670_10001320_pt1 | contig 13097 bp, 9 predicted proteins | sample KBSS23HmetaG_FD_184339 | JGI IMG/M metagenome (GOLD analysis project Ga0207670, IMG submission 184339) | Switchgrass rhizosphere microbial communities from Kellogg Biological Station, Michigan, USA - KBS S2-3H metaG (SPAdes) (version 2) | ecosystem: Host-associated > Plants > Roots > Rhizosphere... | reverse complement strand
CGGGAACTTCTGGATCGACAGCGGCAATGAATGGCTGATCCGCGGCACGCCGCAGCAGCCGAATTCGACCCTCCTGTTTCAGCAAGGCCGCGGCGTCCTGCGGTTGACGCCCGCCTACGTGAGCGGCCGCTTCTTTGCGCAGGCGCAGGCCGAGCTGGTAGGCAATCTCTGCCAGGCCGCGAACAGCATCTGCTTGACCACGGGAACCTTCTCGACCGACGACCTCTGGATTCGAGTCGGCGCCTGGAACGCCTGGGATATCAAGGTCGGTCGGTTCGAGGGGTGGGAGGTCTACCACCTCGGGATGGGAATGGAGCAGTACACCCTCGAGCGTCTGGGCGCCGGGATGTTCGGCGTCGACCCCTTCACCACCCCGAAGCTGGAGGCACCCACCTTCTACGGCGTGAATTACCTCCAGTACCGGCCCAGCGACGGCCTGGCCGTCGGACACATCGCTTTACACCTGTATCCGACGGAATTCCTGCGCTTCGAGTTGCTCGCCAAGCTCGGCACCGACAACTACCGCTCGGACAACGCCACCGGCGATACGCCGTGGAACTATCTCGGCGGGCGCCCGACGCTGATCTTCGACGTCGGTTGGTTCAAGTTCAGGATCGCCGGCGAGTATCAGAAGCGCACGGCGACCACGCAGACCCTCGACCCCGGCGCGGGGCAAAAGAAGGACCCGGTCCCGGCTCGCTTCCAGAAAGGCGTTGGCGCGTCCGTCCAGTTCGTGATCGCTCCCATCCTGGAATTCGGCGCGAATGCAGCGATCGGCAAGCAGGACGACACCGATGCCTTCGCCCGGCCGGTGCTGGAGAATTCGTTCACCACGAAGAGCATCGGCGGTTTCGCCAACGTCAGATTCACGGACCACTGGCTGGCCGGCGCGGGCGCCAACTGGACGACACAAACCGACCAGTTCCTCGCCCCGGGAAGCACCGCCAACAACTTCACCTCCCAGCTTCAAGGGTTCGGCGCGCTTCAATATCGGCCGCTGGGACACCTCTACATCAAAGCCGTCGGCAACTACGCGCAAGCCGATTTCTTGCCCAGCGATCTGATGGTCACGCAGTGGAAGAATCACATGTACAGCGTCCGGATCCGTTTGCTTTACATCTATTGACGCGTGCGTGTGGCTCTCACCTCGTTGCAACGATCTTCTTTGAACAAACAACGGCCGCTGCCGCCAATGATCGAAAGATCGCATGCGGCACCTTCGCCTCGTTCACTCCGCCCCGGCTTCGCGCCCGACAGACGTCCGCCCAGACGCGGCCGCTGAGCTCGGTTCCTGCGCCGACGCGGGATGCGCGGACGGCGGATGCGAAGATGACGACGTCGGGCCTGAAGTGCGGATGCTTCTCGAACACGTCCGGACCCTGACGCCAGTGCCCAACGCCGTGCGCGCGCGCGCGCTCGTGCGAGCACGCGCCGCGCTCGCGGCCGCCTCTTCGGCTTCCGCCAGGGCGGAAAAGGCGCCCTCACGTCGCCCCTCCTGGACCACGCTGCTGGTCGCGGCCGCGCTCGCCTCGGCCTTCGGCACGGCGGCGGGGGCCGTCCTGGCGCGCCGCTCGAACGCGTCGGACTCGCCTGCGCACGCCACCGCGTCGTCGCCGGTCACGGCGTTCGAGACGGCGTTGCCTCGCGGCCGTTCATTTCGCGACAGCGGCGACGCTGTCAGGTAAGGCTCGGGCTCTTGAGCGACGACGAATCGAGGCGCGCGTCGCCGAAGCTGGTGCGCGTGTCGCCGAACAGGTTGAACAGCGACGTGAGCAGCCGGTTGTGAGGCACGCCCCCGCACTTGATCCAGCGCCCGGTCCGTAACGTCCCGGCGCTCCCGCCCGCGAGCAGGACGGGCATGTTGTTCTTTGCGTGCGAGTCCGGTGCCGCCAGCTCACTGCCGAAGAAGACCACGCTCTCGTCGAGCAGCGAGTGACCGCCCATGTCGACCGCCTGCATCTTCTGCAGCAGCGCCAGGTGCATCTGCGAGTACCAGGTCTGGATCGCAGTGCACTCGGTGGGCCGAAAGCCGCCGTCGTGCTGGTAGAAGTGATGGTGCTCGGGAAGATTCAGCCAGGGGAAGGTGTGCTTCGCCTCGGTGTCGGTCCACTGCAGGGAGATGACGCCCGTCTTGTCGCAGGCGAGCGCCATCACGAGCATGTCCATCATGAACTGACCGACGACCGGGATCTTCATGTCGGTCGCGGTGTCCTTGACGGCGCCGTTGTCGTCCGCGTTGAGCGAGCTGGTCGGGTTGTACCCGGCCGTGTCCACCTTGGTGGGCTGCTTGCACACGGACGACGGCGGGGGCGGCGTCGTGGTGATGACGATGCGGCTCTCGAGGTCGCGGATCTGCGTCAGGTGCTGATCGAGCCGCCCGCGATCGTCCGTGCCGAGCTTGCCCTTGAGCGCGTCGTACTTCTTGTCGACGAAGTCCAGGATCGACTTCTTGCGCATCTGCGCCAGCGCGTTCGGATCCGTTCCGCCCGTCCCCCCCGTACCGCCCGTGATGCTGCCGAACAACGTGTTGAAGATGTCCTGGGGATCGAGGCGGGGCGGAATGGGCGCGCTGTCCGAGAAGTAGAGGGCGTTCATCGGCGACAGCTTCCCGTGCGACTTGCCCGTCGCCCAGCGCACCGCGAACTGCAGGCTGCCGTAGGCCTTTCCGGTCGACAGCCGCGTCGCCAACACCTGGTCGATCGACGGATACATCTTGGGAGGATAGTTCCCGGACCCCTGCTGGATCGCTCCGGTGAACAGGCCGACCGAACCACCCTGGTGCTGCTCGACCGAGTACTTGGATTGATCGCCGCAGGTGAGGTTCAGACCGTCCGCCACGATGATCCGGCTCTGCATCGGCTGCAGCGGCATGAGGATGGGTGAGAGCGTGAACGAGGTCTCGCTGCCGGTGGGCGTGTACTTGTCGCCGTTGGCGCCGCTGCGAACCGCGCCGCCCGGCTGATACACGGTGACGAACCGCTTGAGCGGCACCGGCGTGGTCTGCGCGCGCGCCCGGCGCCCCTGCCCCATCACCTCCAGCCACGGCAGCGCGATCGCGATCGTGCCCGCGCCCTTGATGACCGTCCGACGACTGAGCTTGAACCGCGTCATGGCTGATCTCTCCTATTGCGCGGGGCGGTAGAGGAAGCCGTCGCTCTGCGTGAGGGCGAGCAACAGCTGCTTGACGTTGTAGCCGCCGTCCTTGAACGCGTTGACGAGCGTCTGCTGATTGCAGCCGTCGGCGTCCGCCAGGGATCGCCCGTAAGCGAACCGCATCCAGTGCGACGCGAAACAGCTCTCGACGTCGGGCGACGTCGCGAGCAGCTGGACGAGCTCGATCGCGTTCTTCGCCGCGCCGCTCACGCCCGGCACCGAGCCGCTCGCGTCGATCGGCGTGTCGTAGGCGATGCCCGTCGCCGGGTCGGTCCAGTGCTCGCTCGCGCGATACTGGCCGACGGCGTCGTAGTTCTCGAACGGAAAGCCGAGCGGATCGAGGTACTGGTGGCAGTTGGCGCACACCGCGGCCGCGGAGTGCTTCGAGTAGCGCTCCCGCGCCGTCTTGCCGCTGTACGGATCGGGCGGCATCGGCGTGAACCCGACGGGCAGCTCGACGTTGCGGCACATCAGCTTGTTGATGATGAAGCTGCCGCGCAGAACCGGGTTGGTGTTGCTGCTGATCGTCGAGCCCGCCGCCATCCCGCCCAGCGTCAGCAGTCCCAGGCGCTGCGACGTATTCAGGTTGACCTTCGTGAGCGTCGTGCCCGTCACGGCGGCGGTGCCGGCGGCGAACGTCGAGCTTCCGTAGTACGAGAACAGCGCCTGGTTCACGAACGTGTAGGGCGTGGTCAGGATCGCCGGCCAGCTTCCCGGGACGTACGGCGGTGCGAGCTGCGCCGTGTTCTCGTAGATCTCGTACTCGAGAACGCGCTGCACCTCGGTACGCATCGCCGCGCCAACGCTGGACGACCACTTCGGGAATGTGGCCGCGTCGCGTGTCAGTCCGGCCAGATCCGGGATCGGCAACAGGTTGTCGAAGAAGAACGCCACCATCGGATGGGACCTTGGATCGTCGAGCATCTTCTGCGCTTGCTGGCGGACGCCGTCGTTGCTGTCCAGCATTCCTGCGTCCGCCGCCTGGAACAGCGCCGGGTCCGGCATCGTCTGCCACAACATGTACGAAAGCCGCGTCGCCATCTCCCGGCCCGCGACGCGCATCACCGCGGAATTGCCCGCAACGGCCTTGCCGAGCTCCACGCGGTAGAGGAAGTCCGGCGACTGCAACATCGCCTCGATCATCGCCGCCACCCCGGACGCGAACGTGGTCGTCGTCGAAAGCGCGCGCACGTTGCGGTACAGCGTCACCAGCTCGTCGACCTCGGAGGTCGGTACGGCGCGCCGGTACGCGCGCGGCGCGAGCGACGTCGCGATCATCCGCGCGCAAGATTCTTCGTTGGCGGTGGTCACGCTGCTCGCACAGCTGTGCAGCTTGCCGAGCGCGGTCGTGCTCGCCGTCGCGCGGGCCGCGGCCGATTCGGCGACGCTCTGATACTTCTCGATCAGCAGCGGCGACGGCGACTGCTCGTCGGCGTCGTTCCCGAACAGGTTCTGCTTGCTGTCGACCTGCGCCGGCAACGCGGTGCCCGGGCTGGTCGTGTCGCCGAGCAAATCGCGAATCGTGTTGTTGTACTCGTACGTCGTGAGGCGGCGCAGCGGTGATCGCCCCGGAGCGGTCGCGCTGCAATCGAGGACGACCGGCGCGCCTCCCGTGCCTCCCGGGCCCCCGCCGTCGCCTCCGAGGCCGGTCAGGGAACCGCCGGTCCCCGGCGCCGGCGCCGTCCCCCCGATACCCGTCGTGGCCCCGCTGCCGCCCGATGATGCGCCGCCCGCCGATCGCGACGACATCGGACCGATGCTTCCCGTGCACGCGGCGAGCGCAGCGCCGGCGAGCAACGCGACGGACAGGTAGGGAGGCGCAGGTTTGTCCATCGAAAACCTCCATCGAGTAACTGGCCCGGGCGGGGGATTTTGTTAAAAAAGCTGACATATTCACGACGCGGCTTTCCCGCGGTAATCATTCGGTTTCTTCGCAAGGAGCGCGCCCTGATCATTTGTTAACAAGAAGGCGCGCCTCGCCGCCAATTGAGCGGGCAATGATTGGAATTTCCGGCGTTTCCGCATTGAGGAAGGCCGCGCTCGGCGTCGGCCTTGTGGTTCTCGGAGCAGCTTTCCAGCAGGCCTGCGTCCCAGATCGCCCAGGCATGGGCTCACCCGGAGCGGGTGGAACAGCGGCTGGATCCGCGGGGACGACGGGAGTCGGCGGAAACGTCGGTGATGCCGGCGCCGCAGGATCGAGTGACGTAGGAACCGGTGGGACGGCGGGCACCACGGACCCCGCCGGAACCGGGGGCATGGGCGCGTCGGCTGGAACGACCGGCAGCGCCGGAGCGGGCGATGCGGGGACCACGGGCGCCGCCGGGCGCGGCGGGACGACGGGCCTGGCCGGAACGAGCGGCGCCGCCGGGCGCGGCGGGACGACCGGCGTGGCCGGAACGACGGGCGCCGCCGGGCGCGGCGGGACGACGGGCGCCGCCGGTACGACCGGCACCGCCGGTACGACCGGCGCGGCCGGCACGGCCGGTCCCAACCCGACCGGCCCTTGCGACATCTACCAGACGGGCGGTACGCCCTGCTCCGCCGCGCACAGCGTGGTTCGCGCGCTCTACAGCGCGTACACCGGCCCGCTCTACCAGGTCCAGCGATCGTCGGACAACACCACCAAGGACATCATGGTCGGCAGCGGAGGCTTCTCCGACATGGCCACCCAGGACTCCTTCTGCTCGGGCGCGACCTGCACCATTCCGGTCATCTACGACCAGTCGCCGAACGCAAACCACCTCCGCGTCACCTGGTGGGCGTACTGGCTGCATAACGGCGCCAAACCCGCCAATGTCGCCAGTCAGAAGATCAAGGTGGGCGGTCACACCGTCTCCGGCGTCTTCCAGACGGCCTTCAGCCTCGACGTGGGCTACCGGACCGGCGTGAAACTTCCGGGTAAAGCTTCGGTCACCAAGGGCTCGACGACGGTCACCTTCACGAGCGCGCAGACCATCGCGGCAAATTCGCCTCTGTTCTTTGCCGCGAACACCGCCGACTGCCCGGACAACTCGTTCCCGGACAACTGCCACTTCAAGCCGTTCTGGACCGCCGCCGCCGTCACCAACGCGACGACGGTGACGCTGAAGAACGCCTACGACGGCACCGCCAGCTCCTCGACCGACGCCTGGAACCATGCCACCAGGGGGATGCCGACCGGCGACGAATCCGAAGCCGAGTACATGGTGATCGATGCGAAACGCTTCAGCCAGTATTGCTGCTTCGGCTACGGAAACGCCGAGCTGTCGGGCTGGGACGAGGGCAACGCCACGATGGAGGTCGTCCACTATGGCAACTGCACCCAGTTCGGCCAGAGCGGCGGCGGCACCGGACCGTGGGTCGGCGCGGACCTGGAGAACGGCATGTTCGAAGGCTGGGAGAACGGCGCTGGCAAGGTGCCCAGCAACACCTCCGTCACCGGCATGGACTACGTCACGGCCATGGTGAAGGGGCCCACGGCCAGCAGCTGCCCCGCGGGCATGACCAGCTCGGGCTGCTTCGGGCTCAAGGCGGGTAACGCACAATCCGGCAAGCTCGCGTGGAAATTCAACGCCAACACGAGCACCTATGGCCCGCGCCCGCCGGGCTACAGCCCGCAGAAGAAGCAAGGCGCGATCATCCTCGCCACCGGCGGCGACGGGAGCAACGGCGGCACCGGAACGTGGTTCGAGGGGGTCGTCGTGAAAGGACTTCCGTCGGACGCCACCGACGACGCCGTGCAGGCCAACATCGTCGCCGCGGGCTACGGCAGGTAGCAGGAATCGGCGCGTGAGGAGCCGGCGAGCTTTGCTCGCCGCGCATCATCGCGGGAGGGTTTGGGAACCCTCCCAGGGTTCCCATGTGAATCGTTCTTCAGCGACCGAAGGTGCGCGGATCGAGCAGCATCTTCCAGAGCTGGTCCCCCGCCATCGGCGCGTCGCAGCTGGGCACCACCCAGACCGAGCCGTCCGCCTGCGCCGCGAGCGGCGGCCCCGTCATCGGGTCGAACGCCGCGGTCGTGTCGACGACCGCCCGCCCGGCCGCTGTCGCGAAGCCGGGAACGCCGACCGCCAGCAGGGCGATCTGGTCCGCTGACATCGCAATCTGCAAGACGGTCGGGCTCTTCGTCGCCATCCGGTCGCCGAACGGATTGGCGGGGAGGTCGGCGGCCTTGGCGGCGCTCACGTCACCGCGCTGGTCGTAATAACCGTTGACCTGGATGTAGCGGAACCGCTGGCCGACAATCCAGTCCGCCCAGGCATCGAGCTCGCCGTTGGGCCAACCCATGCCGCCGCCGCCGCCGTGGCCGGCGCTGCCCAGCGCCGACGCGACCACCACGCGGTCCGCCACCGTGTGGTCGATGAGGTAAGCGTCGGCGACGTCGGTCAACCTGCTGCCCGTGACGACCACGAGCGGCCTCCGGGGCGTGCTCAATTGCGCGGACAGATCGACGATCAGGTGCGCGCCGTCCGACCCGTTCGCCGTCGTGTGGTCGATCTCGCCGTCCGCCGGTCGGACCAGCGCGTCGGCGGCGCTAGCGGTCGCGTCGGGAATGTTGCGCAGGCCGCTCGCGCGTGCAGCCGTGACCAGGTCGTTCCACACGGTGACGTTCGCCGCGACGTCCGGCCAGTACGGGCTCGGGTTGACGATGATCCCGGCCAGCGGCGGTCCGCCGGAGTTGGCGAGCAGCATGGCGTATTCCCCGGACCAGTTGTCCGTCGCTGAGTCGTTCGCGAGGATGACCGGGTTGCGCTCGTCGACCGGGAGCAGATCCCGACCGGCGTCGATGTTGCCGCCTTCGCAGGCGGCGGTGAGCAGGACCAGCGCGGCGACGAAAGAGAGCCCGCGCGTCGTCAGCGATCCGCCTCGTTCATGCGTTCGAAGGTGGAAAGGAACACGCTGTGCGGGAAGCGGGCGTGGAACTGGGCCGCCGCGCGGTGCGCTTCTTCGTGACGCCCGAGCCCAGCCAGGGACTTGACCCGCAACGCCTCGCGCTCTTCGACCAGGCCTCCGTTTCTGAACCTGCGGACGTGCTCCGCGATGACCGCCAGCGCGCGGGCGAAGTCGCCGCGCGTGACGTCCTGGCGCGCGTCCCGCAAGAGCTGCAGCTCGGCGTTGGTGGGGGCAGCCGTCGCTGTGCTCGTCTTGCGCACCATGCGCCTTCGGCGTGGCGTTTCCTGCGTCATCGTCGCCGGCGCCTCGGCCTCGGGCGGATCGGAGACGACGGCGGGCGCGCGCGGCGCGCTGCTCGGCGCGACATGAACCTGGCGCGGCGACGGAGGGCCACCGATCCAGCCACGCGCGGCGTACGCGCCGGCGCCGGCGACAAGCACGATTCCGGCGGCGACCGCGAACGCCCACAACGGCCGAGCGATCACGCGCGCGGCGCCCGCCTCCAGCGATTCCGCGGCGGCCGCGCGGGCGAGCGCGCGCGCCTCGACCGAGGGCGCGAGCGGCAAGATCCCGCGGTGCGGCGCCAGCAGCGCCTCCAGCTCGGGGGAAAGCGGGGGTGTCTTCATGGCTTGCTCGCCTCCCCGCCGGTGCGGCGGATCGCGGCCTCCAGCTCCTTGCGGGCCTTCCGCAACCGGGAATAGGCCGTGAACAATGGGATCGAGAGCGCCACCGCGACCTGCTTCATCGGTACTTCCTCGAGGTCGTGCATCACCAGCACCGCCCGTCGTCGCAACGGAATCCTTTCGAGCGCGCGCATGACCGTAGCGCGGGCCTGTTTCGCCTGCAACGCGTCGTCGGGGCCCGGTCCGCCCTCCCGGATCTCCAAGCTGGCAAAGGTAACCTCGCGCTTTCGCTTGCGCCGCTGCATCGAGACGACCCGGAACGCGACGCCGAACAGGTAGGGCCGCAGCGGACGCGAAGAATCGAAATGCGGCCACGAGCGACGCAACGCAATGAACAGCTCCTGCGCCAGATCTTCGATCTCTTGAGGCCGCGCGCCCAGCCACCGCAACGCGTGAAATACATAGGAGATCTCCTGCTGGTACGCCTCCAGGACCGGATCTTTCCGGATCATGTGCGCCGGCGGAGGGGCGACCAGAAGCAGATGACTCCCCATCTGGGCTTGATTGACCCGGCGCGGGAGTTGTTGTCAGAAAAAGAGCAGCGCCACGTCCACGCCCGCGACAACGCCCAGCCGCGGCACGCGCCAGAAAACCGCCTCGTTCAACACGACGTTCCAGCGCGAGAGCATCACCAGTCCGTCCGCGTGAACGCTCAGGATGAAACGGCCCAGCTCACGGCTTCCCGCGAGGCGCGCTCCCAACTCGGTGAAATGCCCCCACGACGTGCTCGGCAGGCCGACGCCTGTTCCCCGGGCACGAATCCAGCCCAGCCGGCCCAGCACGCACGCCGACGCGACCGACACGTGCGCGCAACCTGCCGCGCTCGAGCCGATCGCGTTCACGACGACCCCGGCGCCATCCTCCTCCTGCGTCACGGGGAGGGCCGCGTCGCCAGCGATCTCGGCGGACCATCGGCGAAAGCGCGCGACGACGAACAGGCGCGCGAACCCCGTCGCTTGAGGCGTCATGCCTAGCCCCAGGGCCGGACCCGCGCCGACCGCCAGCCGCAAGCGATCGGGTGCCGCCTCGCCGGACGCGGCAGGCCCTCCCGCGGGCGGAGTCGTGTGCTCGATTGTCGGCGCCGTCGTCACCGCCGGTGGTTCGTCGCTCGGGACGGGGCCGGCATCATTCGCCGCGCCACGCTCGACCAGCTGCAATTGAAGCGCAACAGCGAACGCGACGTTCGCCGCGATCTCCTCGCAACCGCGACTACGACTGATGAGCAGCCGTTCGCCGACGGCTCGTCCGTCCGGCTCCGTCCAGACGATCCGTCCCTGGAAACCGCTCTCCGTCCTCGCGATGCTGATCGCCAATCGCTGGTCGGCGTCGGGACGAAAAGGATCGTGCCCGAGCTGATTCGTCACCATCCGCCGCAGCTCGTCCTCGCTCGCACAGCCGCTCTGCTCGTCGGCCTGGTACGCCAGCCGCACCACGGTGTCGGTCGTGGCGTTCGCCGCCCAGGGCGCCGTCACGGCCGCTGCGGCCAGGAGAGACGCGCCGAGAGACCGCTGCCAGGACCTCAAACCCCGAGCGTACCCGAATCCCGCCGCGCGGGCGCCCTCCCCGTGCGACGCGCAGGGTGGCGGCCGCGCCTTTCCGTCACAAGAGGCGGGGCCGGCCGCCAAGTGTCGTGATGATGTTCCGTCCATGGATCGCGCCTGTCGCCGCCGCGCTGCTGGCGGTTGCCTGTCAGGCGCCGAGCTCGCATTCCGGCGACGATGCCGGGGGCGCCGGGGGCGCCGGGGGCGTCGGAGCAGCCGGCCACGGAGGAAGCGGCGCCGGCGCGGCGGGAACTTCCGGCAGCGGCGGCGGCGCGGGCGCGGGGCCGGGCGGCGTCACGGGCGGCAGCGGCGCGTCGGCCGGCGGCAGCGGCGCGTCGGCCGGCGGCACGAACGGCGGGGGCAATGCCGGGGGCGGAATCGGCGGAGCGAGCGCCGGCGCTTCCGGCAGCGGCCAGCGTGGCGGGGCCGCCGGCGGCGCGAACGGCGGCGGCGGCGCGAACGGCGGCGGCGGCGCGAACGGCGGCGGCGGGAGCGGCGGGTCGGCCGGCGGCGGGAGCGGCGGGTCGACAGGGGGCGGGGCCGCCGGCACCGGTGGCGGTACGCCGACACAGGCGACGTACTACGTGTCGCCCTCGGGCAGCGACAGTAACCCGGGCAGCATGAGCGCGCCCTTCCTGACAGTCACGAGAGCGCGTGACGTCGTGCGGACCGTCAACGCCAGCATGACCGCCGACATCGTGGTCTATCTCCGCGGCGGAAACCACGCTGTCGCCAGCACGATCGCCTTTGGTCCGCAGGATTCGGGGACGAACGGGCACCGGATCGTGTACCAGGCCTACCCCGGCGAAACGCCTGTTCTGAACGGCGCGACGAAGGTGACGGGCTGGACGGTGTCGAGCGGCAGCGTCTACAAGGCCGCGCTCGCCCGCTCGACGAAGCTCAGAAATCTATACGTGAATGATGCGCGCGCGTCGCTGACCCGGAAGACCGTCACATCGCAGGGAGGCACCGGCACGTATTCCGTCACGTCGGGGCAGGCGAGCTGGGCGTGGGCCAGCGGCAGCAACAGCGACGGCGCCAAGTACCGGACGACCGACGTGCCGGCCATCGCCGCCAACAAGGACGATCTCGAGATCATCAACGGGACGACCTGGAACGAGAACATCGTCTGCGTCAGGGACGTCGTCACGACCTCGGACAACTTCAGGGGACTCCTGTTCCAGCAGCCGTACGGCGCGATCGCCCAGCTGCCCGGCTGGAGCGCGGGCTTCAGCGTCTCCGGCACGCACACGATCTACAACGCCTTCGAGCTCCTGAACGCGGCCGGCCAGTTCTACTTCGACAAGACCGCGGGCACGCTCTACTACTACCCGCGCGCGGGCGAGAACATGGCGACGGCCGACGTCGAGGCGCCCGTCGTCGAGACCATCCTCGCCATCAGCGGCACGTCGAACGCGAGCCGCGTGAAGAACCTGACCTTCCAGGGGATCACGTTCGCGAACACGGACTACAGCCTGTATGCCGTCGCGGGCTCGCACGGCAAGGCGACTGTCCAGGGCGCCACGGTGTTCGTCGCGTACGGCGACGGCAACTGGCACAACAGCAAATACGAGATCACCGACACCTTGCCCGGGATGATCACGATGAACAACGCCGACGCGATCAGCCTGATCGGCAACACCATCAAGCACAGCGGCAGCGAAGGGATCTCGATGATCAACGACGTCGTCAACTCGACGGTCGTCGGGAACTATGTCACCGACATCGCGGGCAGCGGCATCACCGTGGGCCACCCCCAGCACGTGTACCTGGGCGACACGGGTAGCCACCAAAAATACGCGCCCGGCGTGGAAGGCATCTGCACGAACGATTCGATCACCAACAACGTTCTTTACGACGTCAGCTCGCAGCCCGGATTCGGCGGTCACGCCGGCATCACGGCCTTCTTCGTGAACGGCCTCAAGATCACGAACAACTACATCAACAAGACCGCTTACAACGGCATCAACCTGGGCTGGGGATGGCAGAACTTCAAGGATTCGACCACCTGCAAGAACAACGCGGTGAACGGCAATCGCCTGGTCGACACGCTCAACCGCCTGCATGACAGCGGCGCCGTTTACACGCTGGGGCAGATGCCCGGCACGACAATCAACGGGAACTACGTCAAGGGGATCCCGCCCGCGACGTCGGGGCCGACCTACGGCCTCCACAACGACGAAGGCAGCGCTTACCTGACCGAGAACGACAACGTCCTCGACATCGATCCGGGGGTCAAATACACGATCAACTGCGAAGACTTTGGCGGCAAGCACGATCTGACAATCCGCCGAACGTACGCGACCGTGAACAAGATGGGCGTGAATCCCCCCACCAGCACGATCGATCCGCCCGTCGCCGTGGCCGACAACGTCTGGCCGGCGGCGCAGTACGCCACCTGCCTGAGCTCCGGAATCGAGGATGCCTACCGGGCGATCCTACCCACCGCGCTGGTCGCCACCCAGGATCATGTTTTTCCGGCGAGCTGCTCGGTGGCGCGCGGGACCGCCAGCCTCGGGATCCGGAGCAGCGGCGCCGCGGCGAACGCGGTCTGGCTCGCCCCGGCCGGTACGACGACGTTCACCGCGGGCTCGACGATGACGAAAGCGGCCGGAACGGCCACCTCCATCGCCGTCCCGGCGAACGCCGGCACGTACAAGGTCCACGTGCTCGACGCACAGGGCAACAAGCTCGGCGAGTCCTCCGCGCTGCTCAGGGTCAACTGACCGCCAAGACGGGTCCTGAACCCTCACGGCAGTCGCACGAAAAACGCGACCGAGGCGGCCACCATCGACAGCCCGACCGCGATACCCGCCTTGCGGAGCCAGGGGCGGAAGCGACCGAGCCG
>Ga0207670_10001318_pt1 | contig 13098 bp, 11 predicted proteins | sample KBSS23HmetaG_FD_184339 | JGI IMG/M metagenome (GOLD analysis project Ga0207670, IMG submission 184339) | Switchgrass rhizosphere microbial communities from Kellogg Biological Station, Michigan, USA - KBS S2-3H metaG (SPAdes) (version 2) | ecosystem: Host-associated > Plants > Roots >... | reverse complement strand
CATTACTTTACCAAACATTTCATTAGGCTCGTCAGATAGCCAGATAGCATTCCCCCAACTTTTACTCATTTTCCTTCCATCGGTTCCCAAGAGATAATCAGTGACTAAGATGTATGATTCTTTGTTGCGCAAATTCTTTTGCAAGATTCGACCTGCTTGCATGTTAAATGTTTGATCTGGCCCCCCTAATTGGATATCAGTATCCAAATGATATGAGTCATATCCTTGCATTACTGGGTAAAGTGTTTCATCTAAGCGAACATGTTTTCCTTCTTCCAATCTTTTTTTAATAAGTTCCCGTCCAATGAAATCTGAGACAGAAAAATGTTGAGCGAGCTGGATAATATCAGTAAAGGTAAGTTTTTTGAGCCATTCACTATTGTGCACAACTTTGATATTTGAAAAATCAACAACTTTCTCAGCCTGCTTTTTATATGTTTTCCAATTTTCTTCAATTTCTTTTTCGGTAAGGATAGGACGCTCTGATTCTTTATCAGAAGTATCACCAATCAAAGCAGTGAAGTCTCCGATGAGAAACGTCACATTATGCCCAAGTTCTGATAATGTCTGCAGTTTTCTAAGCGGGACTGCATGTCCTAAATGAATACGTGTTGCAGTTGGATCAATGCCAAGATATATATTTAATTTTTTACCTGAATTTAAAAGATTTTCTAATTCTTTTCCTGCAGGAATAATATTTACTATCCCTCGTGTTACAATGTCATGCACCATGTCCATAACGGAATTGTACACAAAATTACATGAATTGGGAACAAGCGTTCATCAATTTATGCAAAGCCTCATGCATTGGCTTCTCTCTCGTTTGCCTAATCATGAGAATGAAGGTAAAATGGTTGATATGCCAACAATGCTTCCACGGCAAAGAATCCCTCAAAGACCTCCCGCAAGCTTTCAAAGAAGTAAACTCATCATGCGTTTGGCAAAACTTGCATTTGTCGGAGTGATTTTAATGATCATTGCCATTTTTGTTGGCCTTCCCCTTTTGGCATATGATTTGCCATCTCCTGATAAGGTCGTTCGAAGAGAAGGTTTTTCAAGTAAGATTCTTGATCGAAATGGCAAACCTTTATATGACATTTTTGACCAGGGCAGAAGAATTCAAATTACAATAGACCAAATCCCAGATAATTTAAAATGGGCAACTATTTCAACCGAGGATAAAAACTTTTATGAACATGGTGGCTTTGATATTTTAGGAACAATACGGGGACTATCTCGCCAATTTACCCAAGGACGTGCTCAAGGAGGATCAACCCTCACCCAACAGCTTGTTAAAAACACTATATTAACTGACGAACGAAGTATCTGGCGAAAAGTTCGTGAATTTGTTTTGGCAATTCAAATCGAGCGTACCTATACAAAAGACCAAATCTTGCAAATGTATTTGAATGAAGCTCCATACGGTGGGACTGCATATGGTGTTGCTGCAGCATCTGATATGTACTTTGGGAAACCGCCAAAAGATTTGAACCTCACAGAAGCAGCAATACTTGCAGGTCTTCCTCAAAGGCCTTCGTACTATTCACCATTTACTGGAGAAGATAAAGCATATGTTGCTCGAGCAGAAGGAGTTTTGCGAAGAATGCGGGAAGATGGGCATATTACTGAAGAACAGGAGAAAGCCTCAGATGATGAACTTCCCAATGTAAAGTTTGCTGATAAAAGTAATGAATTTAAGGCCCCCCATTTTGTGCAATACGTACAAAGACAATTGGAAGCAGAATATGGAGAACAGGTAATTGAAACTGGAGGATTAAAAGTTACAACTACTCTTGATTTAGATTTACAAGATAAAGCTCAAGCTATCGTTGCAGAAGAAATTGCAAAAGTTAAAAACTTGAAAATTAGTAATGGTGCTGCAGTTATCGTAAACCCTCAAACAGGGGAAATTTTGGCAATGGTCGGATCGCGCGGGTTTTCTGATCCAGATATTGATGGTCAGGTAAATGTTACCACATCTCTTCGCCAACCAGGGTCTTCGATCAAACCCTTTACCTACATAACAGGACTCAAAGAAGGGTATACCCCTTCAACACTTTTGATGGATGTTGCAACTGAATTCCCGGCTGGTCCCGGACAGCCCATGTATAAGCCAGTTGATTATGATGGCAAGTGGCGAGGCCCAGTTCAGTTTCGCTATGCATTAGCCAATTCTTTGAATGTTCCTGCGGTCAAAATGCTTGCACTTGTTGGGGTAAAAGACATGCTTTCAACTGCGTTTGACGCGGGCATTACATCTCTGGAACCAACGAAAGAAAATTTAAGTCGGTTAGGACTTTCTGTAACTCTGGGAGGTGGAGAAGTAAAATTGGCAGAACTCACGAATGCATATTCGATTTTCATGAATGGAGGATCAAAAGTAGACCCAACAGCAATTTTACGAGTTGAAGACTCGACAGGGAAAGTTTTGGAAGAGAATAAACCAAAGAAAAAAGAACAAGTAGTTACGCCTGAGCAGGCATTTTTGATAGCAGATATTTTATCCGATAATGATGCTCGAAAGGGAACCTTTGGACCAAATTCTTCGCTTGTTATTCCGGGAAGAACCGTTGCCGTTAAAACAGGAACGACGAATGATCGTAGGGATAACTGGACCGTTGGAGGAAACTCAACGGGAGTTGTTGGTGTTTGGGTTGGAAATAATGACAATTCTCCAATGGGTGCTTTGGTTTCTGGTGTTTCTGGAGCTGCCCCAATTTGGCATAAAATTATTACAGAATATTTGAAAAATCAATCGAATGTTGGGTTTGATCGCCCAGGAGGAATCCAAGAAACAGGAGTTGATACGGTTTCGGGATATGCCGCTCACGATGGATTCCCATCAAGGCAGGAAAAGTTTATCGACGGTACACAACCACAAGACGACCCAGTTCATGTCAAACTCAAAGTATGTAAAAATGATGGCAAGCTAGCGACACCTTCTGATGTGGCAGCAGGCAATTATGATGAACGCGAATTCTATGTTCTGAAAGAACCTGATCCGATAAGTACTGATGGTGTAAACCGCTGGCAAGATGGCATCAATGCATGGCTCGCCACCCAAACTGATGGTAAATATCATCCACCAACTGATTACTGCGGAACAGCAAATCCGGTAAATGTTGAATTTAAAAATCCGACAGATCGTCAAAGTAATCTTCCCAATAAATTTACTGTTGAGGTACGACCTGATTCAACTGGAGATATTGTGGAAGTAAGTTTGGATGTTGATGGAAGTAGAGTACGCGTTTGGAATAGTGGACCATTCAAAGAAGATGTTGAATTAGCAAATGGAGTGCATACCCTAAAAGCTCACGCAAAAGATAGTAATGGGAAAGAAAGCGAACGAGTAATAACGATTGGAGTAAATACCAATTGGGATGCAAATCAGGTGACTCCAACACCAACTGCAATATTAGGATTGTAACTATTTAATAGTTACGCCAAACTTTTTCTTCAACTCTCCTAAAATCTTTGTCCTCACTTCCTCAACTTCCTTATCAGTCAAAGTCTTTTCAAGATCTTGGTAACTAATTCTGAAGGTGTATGCGTTTTCATACATATCAGTGAGTTCAACTGAAGAAACCAACGAACTATTTGTATAGATTGTTTTGATAATATCTCCTACTTTAATTCGTTCATGTAACTTAAGCGTAATATCTTCAACCTGTGCAGGATATTTTGGAATTTGCACGTAAGTTGGCATCTGTTTATAGATCTTCCTCAAATCTTCAATACCAAATTGATAGTAGTAGAACCCTCCGTTCTCTAACTGTCCAAATCGGCCAATCTCTTTTTTACTAGAAAGAATTTTTAATCGAGTATTTGGGACATAATACATTGCATCTTCAATTTCAAACACATACTCAATATGCAGTTGATCGAGCAAACTTTCCACAATTCCTTTTGCATGTCGGAAACCAGTATTTGCAAATATTCCTGCCAACATCATTTTCTCTTCAGGTAAATCTTTCTTCTTTGGCAAATATACATTTGCCATTTCAAACAAATGAAACGGGTCTTTCTCTCCATTATTTTCTTTGGCTGCTTTCATTAATGATGGAGCAAGCGAAGTACGCATATATTCATTGTCACTCCCTAAAGGGTTTCTAATTTTTAATGCACTTTTTGGATCTACTTCTTTCCCCGAAACCAATGACATCGTATAAGTTTCAACTCCTGATAATCCTTGCAAGATTCGTTTGGTATGTATTTCAAAAGGGAATGGGGCATCGGAAAGTGGTTCGGGGATTTTACCGGTCATAAGTTCACTTGGCAGATTGTGATAGCCATAAATTCGAGCAACTTCTTCAACAACATCTTCTGCTATTGCGACATCTTGAGCACGAATTGAAGGAACTGAGACTGTAAAATTATCTTTGTTCCATTTGACTCCAAAATCCAAATCAGTAAGTATTTGTTCAACGCGGTTCTTTGATACTTCCACTCCCAATCTCTCGTCAATAAACGATTTAGATAATGTAATTGTTTTTGCTGTGTATGGTTTTGAATAATGATCGTAGATTTTACTTGCAAGGGTCGCTCCAGTTACTTCTTGGAAGAGTTCAATGCCTCGAAGCATTGCAATACGAGCTAATTCTGCATCTACCCCTTTTTCGTTGAGTGTTGCAGCAACTGTTCGTATGCCAGTTGTCATAGAAGTCTTTCTAATTTTAATGGGATCATTATTATCAATAAAGAAAAGAACTTGCTTTGTATCATCATTCACAACAGTATTTTTCGTTCCCATGATTCCAGGAAGATCAATAATAGTTCCAGTTCCATCATCAATAACAATACTTCCGATAGGCAATGTATACACTTTATTATCCAAAGTAATAACTTTTTCTTGTTTTTTTGATTCGCGAATAAGGAGGGTATGAGATTTGATAAGATCATAATCAAAAACATGAGTAGGATGCCCGACTTCGGTCATCACATAATTGGTAATATCGATAACTGCGTTTAAAGATCGAATGCCTGAAGCTTCGAGTCGTGTCTTCATCCAATCAGGTGTCTTCCAATTTTTAATATCCGTAAGTATTACTCCCATTGTCCTTTTAACCAGTTTGTCATTTGATTTAATGGTTAGAGGCAAACTTGTCTTTGGAAATTGCGACTTGATTGAATGAAATGGTTTTAACGTTGCTTTAGCACCAAATTGAGGAAGGATCACTGCAGCTTCCCGAGCAATTCCATACACACTCATCATGTCAACTCGATTGGTTGTTACTTCAATATCATAGAGCCAGTCATTCCCCTTCTTTTCAATTTTCTCAACCGATGGCCCACACAAAGAAAGATACTCTCCAATTTTTGCTGGACTAGCATTGGTATCCAAATATTCTAAAAGCCAACTATGTAAAATTTGTATATTCATATTAGAATTGTCTTAAAAATCTCAAATCTGAACTATATGTCATGCGAATGTCTGGGATGGAAAGTTCGGATTTCATCGTGAATGTCCGCTCTACTCCCCAACCAAATGCAAACCCTGAATATTTGGTCGGATCAATGCCTCCATTTTTCAAAACTATCGGGTGAACCATCCCTGCTCCACCAAGTTCTACCCAACCTTCTTTACAGAGCTTACAACCTTTCCCTAAACAATACCCGCAGGTTATATCTACTTCAAACGAAGGCTCAGTAAATTGGAAATGGTAAGGACGAATTCGTGTTTTACGATTCGGTCCAAAAAAGTTTCGTGCAAAATAATCAAGCGTACCTTTCAGATGAACGATTGAAATTCCCTTGTCCACAACAAGGCCTTCAAATTGATGAAACATTGTCAAATGCCTTGAGTCAATTTGCCTTCGATAACATTTCGCAATATTAATCATTCTGACTGGAGGTGTTTGCAAGCGTTTCATTTCCCTCGTTTGTCCGCTTGATGTATGAGGTGTCAAAACCATTTCGCCGTTTTCTTTATGCGTTGGCGTATCCATGAAGAATGTTTCCCAATCATCCCTGGCAGGATGCCCTTCTTCCATATTTAAAGCACCAAACGCATACCAATCCCATTCAACTTCAGGGTATCGTACGCGGGTAAAGCCAATTTGTTTAAAAACATCGGTAATTTCTTCAATAGCTTGAGTGACAAGATGGAGATGTCCTATTTGAGGTTTAATACCAGGAACCGTTGCGTCAAATGTTGAAGTCGTATTATTTTTTAAACTTTCTTTCCGATAAATGAGCTCTTGTTCAATTGCCCCTTTCACTTCATTCATCGTCTGACCCATTTCCCGTCTCTCTTCTGGTTCCAAGTCCTTAATCCCTCGCATTACTTCATTGAGCTTTCCATTTCGACCAAGGTAGGCAATACGCAAAGTCTCAAGCTCACTCGGATCAGTTACTTCCATAATCTGAGCCAATGCTTCATTTTTGATGGTTTGGATATCTTCACGCATATCTATGATTCATTTGGTTCATACAAAATCCATACTGCATCTGTCAACACAACTCCATTCATCCCTTCAACAGTAGTTTTTTTTGCAATTACAGATTTGGCACCTAATTTTCTTCTAATATCCTCACAGTAGTCTCGGAGATTAACTGATATATTCCCAGCTGTTAATCTTTCTTTATTCACGGTTGTGTACCATGCTAAATGTGGACCGTAAGCTGTTTCTTTTTTAATCATAATACCTATAAAAAAACCTCTCGGTTGAGAGGTTAAACTAATTACTTTTCCTCACCAACCGTCACACTATAGTGTAAACGAAAAGCTGGTGAATAAAAAGGTTGTCATATTATTCTGTTTTAGGTTTATTCGTAATAATTGCAACAAGTCCTAGAGTTGTAGCTAATTCTGCACTTGTTCTTCCAGTAAAACCTGCATCTACGAAATTTTGTGCAGCTTTCTCAGGGGTTATTAAGTATTCTTCATCATCGCCTACCCAAGATCCTTCTACTGGCAATTGTCCTACTATTCTTTCTCCAGGTTGTAATTTATCTTGTTCGTATGACATATTTATTTAACCTCCCCCACAATTTTACTAAAAGTCACTGGATCATTTGCAGCAATATCAGATAAAATCTTTCGATCTAGACCAATTTGTGCCTTTTTTAATGAAGCAATGAATTTACTGTATGAAAGTCCTTCAAGCTTTACAGCTGCTGAAATTCGACTAATCCAAAGACTTCGAAGATCTCTCTTTTTATTCTTTCGTCCTGCATAGGCATAAGCTCCAGCATGAAGTACGGCTTCCTGAGCTACTCGATAACGACGCCTTCGTGATTGTTTAAAGCCTTTTGCAGCTTCAAGTACCACTCGATGTCTTCGTGATGATGTTGATTTAACGCGTGTCATATTTTAGATCACTAGGTAATTAGATCATTAGTTATTAGTTTTCTAATGATCTAAAGATCTAACGACTAACTACTTTTCTTAAAGCCCCAAAGCTTTAAGTATCTTCTTCGCATACGTTGGATGAGTTGAAACAACTCGTCCAAGTCTTCGCTTTCTCTTTGAACTCTTTTTAACATTCAAATGACCTTTAAAACTATGTCTTCGGAGGACTTTTTTGTTTTTGGTAATTCTGAATCTTTTTGTTATTAATTTTCTAGTTTTTTGTTTCGGCATTGTCTTGTACCTTCTTTCCTTTCACTGGTGAGATCACTGCTAAAAGGTTCCTCCCCATAAATTTTGGTTCAGAATCCATTTTTGCACGTCCTTCTAGTGCGTTTAATACATTTTGGATTACTTCATATCCAAATTGCTTACTTCCCATTTGGCGACCAGTAAATCTGACTGAAAGTCTTACTTTACTGCCGTCTTCGAAAAACTCATTGATTCGTTCCAAACGTGTATTAAAATCATGTTCTCCGATAAATGGCGAGAATCTGATTTCTTTGAGTTCTCCGCTTTTTGTACTTTTCTTCTGTTGTCGCTCCCTTTTTTCTTGTTCATATTTAAACTTTCCAAGTTCAACTATTTTAACGACGGGAGGTTTCGCCATTGGTGCAATTTCAACAAGATCTAAACCTAATTCAGTAGCTTTCGCCATTGCATCAGCCGATGACATAACGCCCAACTGCTTGCCATCGTCACCAAGGACCCGAACTTCCGGATACCGTATCTGGTGATTTAATCTAAGATTGAATTTGAACTGCTTTTTCAATTTACTGTTGAATTGTATCAAAGATAAGCTTTAATCGCAATACGAGCGAATAGAAAAGATATTGAAGGGCAATCGGATGTAGCGTATGATTCTTCTATGGGAAAAGATAAAGACAATCGAGGCCTTGAAATTGTACGGACTCCGGAAGGCATTACTATTACAGGTGATCCAAAATTAGCTAGAGAGATGGCTGAAATACTCAGACAAGAGATAGAAAAACAGTCGGGAGGACAAGTAACACCTCAGATATGGGAACTCCCTAAGAAAATTACACCAAGTGCTTAATTTAGCACTGGATACTATAAATTTAGTGATTTCTTCTCAATTTTCTTTGTTATTCTGTCAATGAATTCGGAAACATCCAATTGGCCTAAATCTATTTCAGTCCTCAGTCTCACTGAAACTTTCTTGGCCTCAACTTCCTTAGCTCCAACAATTACCATATACGGCACCTTCTCCATCTGCGCATCCCTGATCTTTGCTCCCAGTTTCTCACTTCTCTCATCAATTTCTACTCTAACTCCCAGTTTAATCAATTGATCTGAAAGGTCTCTACAATAGTGAAATTGAGCATCTGTAATTGGAAGTATTTTTACTTGAACTGGTGCAAGCCAAACAGGGAATGCACCTGCATAATGTTCAATTAAATACGCAAATGTTCGCTCAAGTGCTCCAATAACTGACCGGTGAATCATGACCGGTCGCTTTTTCTCTCCCTTTTCATCGATATATGAAAGGTCAAATTTTTCGGGCAAGAGGAAGTCCATTTGAGCCGTAATAATAGTGTCTTCTTTGCCATTCACATTTTTAAATTGAACATCAAGTTTAGGGCCATAAAACGCAGCTTCATCTTCTGCCTCAACATAATCCAGTTTCAGTTCATCTAATGCTTCTTTCATTGTTGCCTCTGCCGTAATCCACAATTTGTCATCTGGATAATATTTCTCTTTATTCTCTGGATCTCGTTTTGAAAAACGATACGATACTTTTTCTTTGATACCCAAAACAGTCATTGCCTCATCGATAAGCTTGCACACATTTTTAAATTCGTCTTTAAGCCCTTCAGGAGAAACGAAAATATGGGAATCAGTTAATTGGAATTTTCTCACTCTGATCATTCCCATGAGTTCTCCTGATTTCTCGTATCTATTGTAGTCACAAATTTCTGCATACCGGACAGGGAGCTCTCGATAGCTTCTCTGTTTATGTGCAAATATTTTTATATGATGAGGGCAAGACATCGGTCGAAGGTAAAAAATTTCTCCGTCCATATCAATTGGAGCATACATGTTCTCCTTATAATGAGACAAATGACCCGAAGTTTGATAGAGCTTCTCACTTCCCAAGTAAGGAGTTGATACATGCTGATATCCGTATTTATTTTCAATATTCCAAGTAAATTGTTCTAACTCATGTTTTACTGTAGTTCCCTTTGGTGTCCAAATTGGGAGACCTTGTCCGACTTCTTCATCGATGAAAAATAAATCTAATTCTTTGCCTAGTTTTTTATGATCTCTTTTTTTTGCCTCTTCTTGTTGGAAAAGATATGCATCCAATTCTTCTAGTGTTGGGAAAATTGTTCCATAAATCCGTGTTAACATCTTATTCTTTTCATCTCCTCGCCAATAAGCCCCAGCAACAGAAAGAAGTTTGAAGTGTTTCAATTCTTTTTTAGGATCTTTCAGATGTCCACCCTTGCAAAGATCTAAGAAATTTCCTGGATCATTCTCAGTAATCTTCTTTCCATCTTTAGCAAACTCGTGTATAAGCTCTACTTTATAGGGGTTCCATGCGAAATCTTTCAGTGCTTGTTCTGGTGTTACTTCTTTTTCGACAAATGGCCCCCATGATTGGACGATTTCATGCATCTTCTCCTCAATCTTTGAAAAATCTTCTTCGGTAACTTTAACCTCACCTAGATCAAAGTCTTGATAAAATCCATTTTCTATAGAAGGCCCAATGGCATTTTGGGCATGAGGATATAATTCCCGAACAGCCGCCGCCAAAAGATGGGCAGCCGAATGCCTGAGATTGTCTAGATTATTTTGTTTTTTCTCTGTTTTCATAGGTAACTCCTTCTACATAAACTATTGATGGAAGTGGAATATCATCTTGCGTTGAATCATCTGGTTCTCTTTTCTCTCGAGAACCTATTGTTAACGTCATAGCGATAGAACCAGGAATTGTTTGCCCACTATTTTTACCTTTTATTTCTTCTCCTGTTGGTTCTGGTTCTGGTGTCATATGTATAAATTACTCCAAAATAAAACCGTCTTCAAAAATTTCCAAAATTAATTAGAAACTTTCGAAGACGGTTATCCCGTGGTTCCACTTCGTATTTGTCCTTGTACCTTTTTTCGTTTGGGTAAACGATCTTTTAGCTCCTCGATTGGTGAGTTCGGATCACTGCTAATTGATAAATATATTGTAGCACTATGAATAGATGTGTCAACACGTCCGTGTTAAGGAGTTGGAGTAAGAGAAAGATTAGGTGTCAGAGTCATTGTTGCACTTGGAACAAATGTAGGTGTTGACGAAACTCGACCGTTTCCTGGTGTAAGTGGCGTTTTAGGTGTCCTCACGGTAAGCTGGGTTGTTGTCGCATCAACAATTTGTGCCAGAAATCCTCCAATAAGGGGGATTCCTCCAAGGCTTCCAAGGACAAAAACGAGGATAAAAGATACAAATGCAAAACCAACAGTTACTCCAATAGCCCAACCAATTCCACTATAAATCCCCTGTCGAAACATCTGCATACGAGAGGCATGTGCCGTATTAATAATAGCCATATTTCACTCTACCACCATCCATTCCTTGAAGCAACAAATTATAATTGTGGACGATACAGGACTTGAACCTGTGACCTTTCCCACGTCAAGGGAACGCTCTAGCCAACTGAGCTAACCGTCCAGATGTTGTCATTCTGGAGTGAAGAAACGCGAAGCATTTTCGTAACGATAGAATCCCACTATAGATAAGTACTTATTTGTAGTGAGATCCTATCGAGGTCGTTGCCTCTCCAGGATGACAAGCTGATGATGAATTATATCCTAATAACTACAGTGAGTAAACATACTTGAGAAGAGTTTCTTTTGTCTTTTCCAATGTCTCTCCACTACACTTCTCTACTGTATCAGTCGTACTATGAAGTTCTGGATACCCAAAATCGATAACTAAAAGGCTGGGGATTCCAAACTTTTGGAGAACGGTATGGTCATCCATTACAGAGTACTTTGTATCTTTAACAAATAGTTGTGAATCGACTTGAGAGCCAATGTCCCAGAGTTTCTTTGTTTGACTATTGGCAGATGACAATGAATTGGATTCATAATAGAACTTCGCATTTTTTGAACAGACTAAATCTACAATAATTGCATGATCGGGTTTTTGTTTAGAATATAAATCTGCAATATGTTCACCAAAATACTGTGATCCCCAAGGCGTCCAGCCAAAACCTCCTAATTGAATCTCTGGATCTCCTTCTTCTGCATCAAAGAACACAAGGTCAACTCCAACCTTTGGAGGGTTCGTTTGCAGTTCTTTCGCTAAATCAATTAAAACTGCAGTTCCTGATGCACCATTATTTGCTCCAGGGATTGGCTGCCCACCATCAACAGAATGTGAGAGGGTATCAAAATGAGTACCAATTATAATACGTTTTTGGCTGCTTGGACGAATCCGAAATATAAAATTACTCAGACCATATGAGTCTTTGACGCCTTTTTGTTTCCAATCTTGTCTCACAACATCGTTACTCGAAATTGGACTTAATTGATTTTCCAACCATGATACAAATTTGGTATGGCCATCTGACTTTGGATACCGAGGGCCAAAAGCAACCTGTTGTTTAATTGATTGAATCATTGCATCAGCACCTTTTTCGTTCGTTGGAGCTTTATCATTTGGATTATCTAAGAGTTTTTTACTATATGAATCAATGGGTGCATAATCATCAGTAAAGATTGTTTGCTCCAACAGATTGAATTTGGATCGATCAATTTCATGAGCCTTCAAATCAATTGTCTCATCAGTGACTGAATCAATAATCGTTTGTTTGGATAGATCAATTGTTTCTTTTCCATTTATACCAAGAAAAATAATATTTTGTACGTTGGAAGAATTCGGATCAGTTACTGCAAAAAAATAACTATTCGAGAACACACTTTGAAATGTCTTCATTTCAGAAAGGGCCAGTGATTCTTTCTCGTCTTTCAAACTCCCAATCACGTTGACAATAAATATCCCATTCGGATCCAATCGTGATTTAACCAATTGAAAATACTCTTGAGTTGTAAAATGAATTGGGATTGAATAAATCGTTTTATAGACATCACTATAGATATAGTCATACGTATCATGAGAATCAACGAGGAAGCGCCTGCCATCAGCAATATGATTGGTTAATCGAGAAGATTCCTCTAATCCAAAATAATCCTTAGCAATGTCATACAGCTTAGGTTCAATATCCACAACATCAACTTTTACATCAGGTAATTCTTTAACCAGTGACTTAGGGAATGTATAAGCTCCAGCACCAATAAATAATGCTTTCTTGGGAGTTTGATTGATTAAACTATAGAGTTTGTAATATGGGGCATATTCAAAAGGAGACTCCCCAGTATCTTTCATAATTGCGCTTGATGCACTCCTGTCCTGTACGAGAAGTCGCGAATCTTTTTCTCGAATTGGAGTATCGAAAACAGTAATATGTTCATACACTCCATCAGTCGAAAAAACAATTCCATTTGCTAAAGTTGAGGTTGCAGAAATAATAAAGGCTGACAAAAGAAGTGAAAAACTAAGAAGGATTATAAGAGACTTTTTTTTTACAACCTGTTGCGAATCAAGAGAGTCTCCTTTATTGAATTGCAATGATCCCACAATTCCAAGAATAATAAGTGTTGCTCCCGTTCCCAGTACAATCGATTGGACACCGTAATTGGGGATCAAATAAAATCCGGTTAATAAACTCCCCACA
>Ga0207670_10001315_pt1 | contig 13109 bp, 9 predicted proteins | sample KBSS23HmetaG_FD_184339 | JGI IMG/M metagenome (GOLD analysis project Ga0207670, IMG submission 184339) | Switchgrass rhizosphere microbial communities from Kellogg Biological Station, Michigan, USA - KBS S2-3H metaG (SPAdes) (version 2) | ecosystem: Host-associated > Plants > Roots > Rhizosphere... | reverse complement strand
AATGTCGAGTTTGATCGTTCACGCTGCATTCTTACGATTATCTAAACTTCTTTCCGCTCTATCTGGCCGGCATCAACGGCACTCGCGTAGACATGCGCGCCGTCGAAGTGCTCGACTCGCTCGGCCTGCCGATGCTCTCCGACGCTTATCCGCACAACGAACGTTACATAACTTACTCGATATTTCTGCGGAATCAGCGCTACTCGACACTGCAAGCCAGTCTCCAGAATCGCTTCATGAAATCGCCCAAAGAGCTGTTTGATGAGTGGACGATGGGCATCGAGATGAGGAGCGCTATCACCGATCAACTCGTCAAGGAACTGACCACCAACCTCGCTAATCCAAAGATTCATTATCTCGACCTGATGATGGAAGATTTCGATCACGTCGCCCATCACAACAACGACGCGCAGTCGCACCTGTCGGCACTCCAGCGCATGGACGCCGTCATCGGCCAGGTGTGGACCGCAATTCAGAAGAGCCCGCTAGCTGACGAGACGACGATGGTGTTGATTTCGGATCACGGTGTTAATACTGACGAGAAGATCTATAGCCAGGGCTACAATCTCGTAAAGCTGCTCGGCAGCCGGATGGGCGGCGGCCATCACGTCGTTACTAAACGTCGCTTGATGCTCGACTATTCGATCAAAGGCGTGAATCCGTTTGTGCCTCTGATCACGACGACAACTCCCGACACTTATTATTTAAAGGGCGAGAGTACGACTTACCCAACCGCGATGCTCGACTTCGATGGCAACGAGCGGGCGTCGGTACATCTCCGTGACAGCGATCTCAACCAGCTCCACATTCTTTTGCAGCAACTACAGCAAGTGAAACTCAGCGACGCTACTGAAAAGGCAGCGATCGACGAGTTCTTTGCCGTAATCGATCGACGCCGCAGCGACTGGGAGAAAGATCTCAAGCAACTGAAAACTGAATTGGGAGCACTGGACCGCGCCATCGCAGCGCAACGCAAGCTGTGGGAAGCTCAACCGAAAAAGTTCACCAAGGAACAGCAGGACGCCGGGTTAGACGACGCTTCGAAGCGCATCTTCGTGCAGCTCGATCGCTGGCAGACAGAGCAAAAGGAATACAGTGAATACGCACGCACGTTGCAGAACCTGCTGTCGCTCTCGTCAGAAGCGTTTACGCCGTCGAAAGTAAAGATGGCGGATGTGATTCCCAGGATGGCGATGGGAGATCGGAACACGATCTATGAGCTGCAGAATTACGTCGTCGGCATTGGTCCGGATGGGCTGGTTTTAAACGCCGACGGATCGCTGAACACAGCACAGAGCTTTGTGCGAATTGACTACTTCGCGCTGCTACAGGGCATCACAGTCAGAAACAACGTGCAGCGCGGTATCGGCAATCGACCGATCGACATCATCTCGACCAGGCTGTCACGTGAACTTGTCCTTCCTTTGATAAACGAGCGTGACATTGACGAAGACGTAATCTGGGTAACGGCGGGCGCGAATCGTCAGTCGCTCATCCTTTCGCGTCGTGACGCCAATGGCGTGTTGAGTCTGCGTTACTTGCCGATCAGCAATCTCACCGAAGATGCGAGCGGGCGTTTGCAGTTCAAAGAGATAAGCTGGCAGGCCGGTTTGCCGCTGCAAATCTTCGAAGATCCGAACCTGAACATTCCAGGTGGCGATCGGACGGCGTGGCTGAGTCAGTGGCACACAGACACGGAATGGCTCCAGGCGCTGCACAAGACTCATTACTCGAATGGTCTCATCGGTCTGAACGAAGAGCTCGCGCGTCACGACATCGAGAGTCTTTCAACCAACGATCCGAGCCTCAGCGACGACTCACGCACAATGAGAGAATTCGCGCGGCGCAAACGTGAGCTGGTTGAGCCTGACATGCTGATCGTCGCGCAGGATCACTGGAACTTCGACGTGCGCGGTTTCAATCCGGGCGGTAATCATGGCTCCTTCTTCCGCGTGTCGACTCACTCGACGTTCATGGTCGCAGGTGGGTCTAAGACGAATGTTCCGCAGGCACTTAGCATCGACACGCCCTACGACAGTCTCAGTTATGTGCCGACGCTGTTGGCATTAACGGGGAAATTACGCGATGATAGCAATCCTGTACCCGAACTCTGGGATAAAGGTTTCAGAAAGTTCCCCGGACATGTTGTAAAGGAGTTGTTGCCTGTGCAGGAGACACAGAAGGTTACAGCTACTAATGGAGTGAGTGCAGCACCTTGATTGAATCGAGAGAAGACTTCGCAGACAACTGGACGGCCGGCGAAACAGAAGAACTCTCCGAAGAACCGGAAACCACCACTAACAAGACGCGCCGCTCTTTCGTTTGGCTACAAGCGCTGGCCTTTCTGCTCGGCCTCGGCCTGCTCATTTACGTCATTCATCGTGTCGGCGTGCAGCCGCTCTTTGACGCGTTGCTGCGCATCGGTTTCGGCTTCTTTGTGATCGTTGGCCTGAGTGGCCTGCGACACGTTCTCCGCACTATCTCCATGCGCGCCGCCGTGCCCGCGGAGCACCGGCGCATCACGTTTCGCCAGGCGTTCGCAGCCCGTCTCGGCGGCGAAGCAATCAGTTTTCTTACCTTCACTGGTCCACTACTCGGAGAAGCGACAAAGGTCGCGTTGCTTCGCAAACGAGTGCCGCTGACTTATGGCGTCCCGGCCCTCGTCGTCGATAATCTGCTCTACAATCTCTCGGTCGTCTTCTTCGTGTTGAGCGGCGCCTGTGTAATGTTGGCGTGGTATCCGCTGCCTCCGTCCGTCTACCTGGTGCTGCTGAGCATCGCCGCCGTGGCTGCGTCGGGAATTCTGATCGCGGTCATCGCGGCTAAACGCCGCGTGATGATGCTGACCTGGGTCATCGATCGTCTCGGCGAACTAAGATTGAGCCCGAAGGTAATACTCAAGCGCCGGCATCACATCTACCACCTGGAGACGAAGGTCTACGACTTTTACAAGCACCACCCGGCAGCGTTCTTTGTGATGATCGCATGTAACCTGGCGGCGCACGCAACGAGCGTTATTGAAGTTTACCTGGCGCTGAAGATGCTCGGCTTTCAACCGCAGGTGGCGCAGGCTTACATCATTGAGTCGCTCACCAAAGTCATCAACTTTGCTTTCGCATTTGTCCCCGGAACAATCGGAGTCTATGAAGGCGGCACCGAGGTCATCCTGCAAAAAGGACTCGGCTTCACGCCCGCAGCCGGACTGGCGCTGGCGCTCGTGCGCAAGGCGGCGATTGTTGTTTGGACCTCCATTGGCCTCCTCGTGCTTACCTGGCGCGCGCTTCCCAACGCGTGGCGTCGCATTCTGGATCGGAGTCCGCGTTTACAACGTCTTATGGATAGCCTGGTACTTTCAAACATCGCTCATAGACCAGCTCGCACCGCGGTCAGTGTTCTCGGTACGGGTGTGGGAGTGTTGCTCATCGTCTTTACTGTCGGCCTTGCGCATGGCGTTTTGCACGAACGTGGGCGACGCGAATCAAACATCGGCGCGGAGATCATGATTCGTGCTTCGGGCACGATCGGATTGGCGGGCGGCTCGCAGTTCAAACTGCCTGCTTCACACGCTGCTGAGATCGCAACCATACAAGGCGTGCGAGCAGCGACACCGCTGGGACAAACATTCGATAAGAGTGACTCCGGTTTTGGACAGCGTTTGATCGACGGAATCGAGTACGACGAGTATGCAAACCTCGCGCGAATCACGATTCGTGAAGGACGAAAACTCGAGTCGGGTGATGAGGCGATTGTCGATCCGGAGTGGAAAGAGCGTCGCAAGGTGAAGGTCGGCGACACGGTTGACCTGTTTGAGCGGCCGTTTAAGATTGTCGGTGTTTACGAACCGCCGGGTGGCGGGCGTATCAAGATCCCGCTGAAGACGCTACAGGAACAGGAAGGCGCTGCCAACCGGGCTTCGGCTATTCTCGTTGCCTGCAACGATCCGGCTGAACAAGACGCGGTTGCGGCTCGCATACTCCAACGCTTTCCTGAGGATCAATTGATCTTCACGCGCGATCTGCCGGAGATTTATGCCAGCGGTGTTCCGGCGTTGAATGTTTTTATCAAGGTTGTGGTGGGTGTGGCGTCGGCGATCAGTGTGCTCGTGATACTGCTGGCGATGTATACGACGGTGACGGAACGTACGCGCCAGATCGGAATACTGAAATCACTCGGTATGTCGAAGACGGCGATCGCGTGGGTGATCGAACAGGAAGCGATCATCGTCAGCGTCCTCGGCGTTGTTGTCGGAGTGCTACTGACGATGCTCGCGCAACTAATCGTGACGCGCACCACGAGTCTAACGATCGAGATCGAGCCTCGCTGGGTATTGATCGCGCTGGCAGTCGGATTACTGGGCGGCAGCATCGGCGCCCTTTACCCCGCCCTCCGCGCCGCGCGTCAGGACGCGGTCGAAGCCTTGAGTTATGAATAAGTCCTATAAGTCCTATATGACCTATCTGGGAACTAAATCGACCTAACGAACGTTTGGCCAAACATGTTCTGTCCACAATGCGGCACTGAATCCCAAGCGACACAGTATTGCCGTGTCTGCGGCGCTAATCTCAAGGTGATAGGCAAAGCGGTGGCGTTGAGTGAGGCTGTGGCGAGGAGCGATCGTGGTCCGCTGCCGAAGATCAAGGAGATGATCAAGGAGTTCAAGGTCGACCACGTGTCGGATGAGGTTTCAGGCGCTCTCGATCGGATGAACCAGGAGATTGCGAAGATTTCGCCTGAGTCAGAAAAACGCAAGCGTAGCGGTCCCTGGATTCAATTCGGAAGCAAGAAAACGCCGGCAGAGAAACGCGAGCAGCACATCTCCAAAGGCGTCGTCTCGTTGTTCTCAGGCGCCGGCCTCACGTTATTTCTTTACTATCTTTCAGCAGCGCTCGTGCTGAAGCTTCCGCCACACATCGTCGATCAGATTCCGTTCGAGATCGATCCGGTGGTGAAGGTTCTCTGGTTGTTCGGATTATTGCCGGCCATGAGCGGCCTGGGCCACATCATCGCCGGACTTCTGATCCGCCCACAGCCCGAACAACAACCGCAGTTCGATCAGGTTGTTTCTCCACCGCGCGAGTTAACGGACAGGCCACTCACGAACTCGGTAAGCGTCACCGACCACACCACAAATCTTCTCGAACACGATCGCGTTACAACTCACAAAAAAGCACAAACCACGTAATGAAATGGTTTGTGCCTTTTGTGGCTACCTATTCCTGTGGTGGCCTGATCCGAATCGCGTAATCCGGCCAGCAATTCAATGACGACGGGTCGAGCTCATCCTCGTCATCAAACCCAAACACGGTAAACGCCGGCGTAGCCGGTGCAGGCGCGGCAAACTTCGGATCCAGCGCCTTCGCAATTTGATCTCGCGCATCCGCCAGGTGCGCGCGTGTTTGTCGATCGACTGCACGCGGCATCGCTACGTTGATTGCCGCGCTCAAATCACGCAACTCCGCCTTGATTAGCGCGCGATAGTCGTCCGTGACTGCCGGTCGCACATTCAACTTGTTCGACAGCAGATCGATATACGAGTTTTGCAGGTTGCGCCTGTAGACGTCGATGTGGACTGGTCCACCTTCGAGCTCACTCCAGATCCCGCGGCGCAAATCCGACATAAAGTCTGCCGGCTTGTAAGCCGCCGCACCGTCGATCGCTTCCTGCTCAACCAGACGATCGAACCGTGCATTGCTCAACAACGAAGTTCAGTACTCGCTCCGCGCCGCATTGACTCGCGCCAGCGCGCCTGCCGGTTCGATGCGTCGCAAAATCTCCGGCTTCAACGCCCACGAAGGCGTGGCAAACGCGTTCTCGTTCAAAAAGCGCACCGCAGCAGCTTGTTTTTCTTTGGGAACGATGACAAAGCGCACACCGTCCTGCCCGTTATGTTTCTGTTGCGAGTTGAAGCCACCCACAATTCCCGTGACGTGGTTCAACTCAAGCGTCCATTGACCAAGCATACGGGCATACAGTTCCTCCAGATCGTCATAGGGCTCGCCCATATGAGAAGTCGCAGGCAAAAGCATATCCGCGACTCGTTTCAGATTTTTGATACCGAGTCCGGTAGCAACAATCGCATCAGCATCGCCGACAGCTTCAGTGTTCTCACCCGGATCGGAGCCACGCGCATTAAAGGTGGAGAAACGCAAATATGATTTTGCATCCTGTTCCCTGGCCCAATCATTGAGCGTCTTCTTTTCGTCGTCCGGCGTGTTTGCGCCTGGAATCGGCTTGTAGCCCCACATCGTGGCCCACTTGTCATAAGGTCCGATTTGCGGAACCAGGAGCTCCGGCGGAATGTTGTCTTCCGGCTGAGCCACGTAGTTGAAGCGCGAGTAGTCCATGAGGGTGGGCGTGTGACTCATAGTTTTAAGCCACTGCGGATCGCGGACCTTCTCCACCGGGTAGGTCGCGCTCGCCTTCATGTTGTGTTGAAAACCGAGTGTGTGTCCGACCTCGTGCGCGATCACATACTCGACCAGGCGTCCCATCAAGTCATCCGGCAACGGAAGTTTTTTGGCACGCGCGTCGAGTGGTCCAGCCTGCAGGAAGTACCAGTTACGCGCGAGGTTCATCACGTTGTGGTAGTACTGAATGTCTGACTCGAGTATTTCGCCAGTGCGTGGATCGCTCACGTGTGGTCCCGAAGCATTCTCAATCGTCGACGGAAGGTAGCGTATGACTGAGTAACGCGCGTCTTCCGGATCCCAGTTCGGATCTTCGGACTTCGAAGGGGCTTCCTTCGCGATGATCGCGTTCTTGAAGCCCGCCGCTTCGAAAGCAGGCTGCCAGTCTTCAATTCCCTTCTTGATCCACGATACCCACTTCGCCGGCGTTGCCGGATCGACGTAATAGACAATCGGTTTCACTGGTTCGGAGAGCTCGGCGTTTGGATCTTTCTTTTCGAGACGCCAGCGCGTGATGTATTGGCGTACCGGTGAGCGATGTTCGTCAATGCCATAATCGGTTTTGCGGACGGAGAAATAGCCGACACGCTCGTCGAAAAGCCGCGGCATCATCGGCTTCTCGGGCAGCTTCACCATGCTGTAGTGCATGACGACTGTCGCGTTGGTTCCGGGACGCATTCCCTGCGCAAACGGATTTGGTATTGGTGTTGGTACTGGGGCAGCGCCACCCAGAGTCATCTCCGGCGACGAGGTGTAAGTTTGCGAAACTTCGACTTCGATATTCGTCGGAAACGATTTGGTCTTCTCGATGAAGGAGCGCGTTGTGTCGAAGCCACGAGCACGCAGACGCGTTCGCGCGCTGAACTCGCTGACTTCGGTCGTGAAGAGTCGCGTAACGTCGATCACCGCCGAATCGTCTTTACTGAACGCTTCGATGTTGAACGCCATGATGATGGTGTCGTTGTTCGCAGCCTGGACCGCGCGCGACACGGGCAGTTTCGGATCGGCGACAACGTCGTAGAGCACGTTCCGCAGCAGAATGCGATTTCCCTTGCGCTCCCATTTCACCACTCGATTTCCAGCAGCCTGTCCGCCGTAACCGGCGCCCAACGTCGTCTTGGCGATCTGGCTCACCCAGAGAAACTCTTTCTGAAGTTCGCTCTTGGGGATTTCGTAATAGATCTTTTCCTTGATCGTGTGGACGGTGAAGATGCCTTCGTCTGACTTCGCTTCTTTCGTGATCACACGATCGTAAGGCTTGGGTTCAGGTGGTTGATCCTGACGACCGAAACGCTCCTGAAAAGTAGGTGTGACTGGTGGCGCGGGCGGATCCTGAGGCGAATTGTTCGCCTCCGATCGTGGCGCCAGGACAAACACCGAGATCACGAAACAGAGAACAAGGATCGAGACAGGGATGTAGCGGGATCGCACTTGCATGCGTTTAGCTCCTTCCGATTGGCGTATGGATTTGTCGATTACCAGGCCGATACTGACTGAACGGGCGAAACAATAAGCGAAGCCGTGCGGCGCGTCAAATTAAACAAAGAGATGCCACGGGCTTGTCCCGTGGAGGAGTCACGTTAGGAGCTATAGCCGCGAACGTGAACCTCCACGGGACAAGCCCGTGGCATCCAAGCTCGATTCTTTAAGCTGGCGTGTAGCGAATATCGTGATACTCCACGGGGCAAGCCCGTGGCATCTTCCGATTTGCTATTAGGCTTTGCGACTGATGAGTCCGGCTTTGGGATCTTTCTTCTTCGTGACAGCTGGTGCGATGCGGTCGGTGAGCAGCGGGAGCGGATTGATCGCTCCAGTCGTCGTGTAAACGCCGAAATGAAGATGAGGCGGCGTGCCTTGTGCATTGCCAGTCGTGCCAACGTAGCCCAATACCGTGCGAGTTGTAACGCGATCGCCTACCGCGATTCCCTTCGCGTACGAATCGAGATGCGCGTAGTAGTAAACACGACCACCAGCGCCGATTACCCAGACTGTCTGACCACCGAGATTGTTCTCACCAATTTTGTAGATGAAGCCGGTGGTCGCGGAAAGTATCGGAGTTCCACGCGGCGCGAAGATGTCCTGTCCTTCGTGGCGGCGTCCATCGCCACGAGGCGCCTGCCAGGTATCGGCAATCGCTTTCTTAGACAAATTTTCGAGAGGCATTGCGAGCCTGGAGTCAGGCGATTGCGTGTAGAGCCTGGCGACGCGGGCATAGAAGAGCAACGTGTCTGACGCGCCGGTGATCACAAACAAAAACCCGATGACCGCCAGCATCGCAAACACTCTTGATAAACGCCATACCCACCGCATGCCCACCTAAACGAACTTCCTTCTTGACTGGTTCCAAAATGAATCTCTGTAATCTGTGGATGGCTTGATGGCTGTTATCAGTTGCCCTTATTATCTCTGTTCCATGTCCACCCCAAACAGTTATGAGCAGTTTCTAGGGGATTTTCGTGAGACGATCCTGAGCGCTACTACGCGCCTGCGAGACATAACTCCGGAACAAAGCCGCCGAAGTAGTTCTGAAGACGGCTGGGCTCCGATCGAGATTCTCGGACATTTAGTCGATTCCGCCGCAAACAACCACCCGCGCTTTGTGCGTGCACAGTTTACCGACGATCTCGTCTTTCCGGGGTACGAACAGGATCAATGGGTCAGCGGGCAAAAGTATAGCGACGCATCCTGGCCGGACCTGATACAGCTCTGGAGTTCATACAATCTGCACCTTGTCCACGTCGCTTCAGTCATACCGGCGGACGCGTTAACGAAACCGAGAGCAGTTCATACGCTCGACGAAATCGCATTCAAGCTGGTGGACAAAAATGAACCCGCCACACTCGAATACCTCGTACGCGATTACGTGGACCACTTGCGGCATCATCTCAATCAGATTTTTGATAAAGAAACACAGCACTGAATAGGAGCTTCCAATGGCAGAGTTGACTTACGAACAACTAAGACACAAAAACCTGGCAGAGCTGCGTGAGATAGCGAAAGGTAGCGGGACTGAGATTGTCCAGGGCTACACGCAGATGAACAAGGAACACCTGGTCGTAGCCCTCGCGAAGGCTCTTGGCATTCAACACGAGCATCACTCGGCCGTCGGCATCGACAAGGCTTCTATCAAGGTGCGGATCCGCGAGCTGAAGACACAACGAGCAGCAGCACTCGAGTCACACGATCATGCACAACTCAAAGTCGTCCGCCGCTCGATCCATCGATTGAAGCGACGGATTCACAAAGCCACGGTTTAGTTGTAGGGGTGGCCCTCCGTGGCCACCCCAGTGTTGAATGCGCATGCTGGGGTGGCCACGGAGGGCCACCCCTACAATAACGCCCCAAGCGAATTGAACTTAAAAATTTCAAAGTGAGGTAGCTATGAAGAAGGCTATCAACCTGAGCGTGAATGGCGTCTCTCATACCGATGAGGTCGAGCCACGCATGCTACTCGTCCATTATTTGCGCGACGTTCTGGAACTGACCGGCACACACGTCGGATGTGAAACGTCGCTTTGCGGTGCGTGTACCGTGATGCTCGATGGGCAGGCGGTGAAGTCGTGTACGGTGTTCGCCGTGCAGGCTGATGGCGCCACAGTCACCACGATCGAAGGGTTCGCCAAAAACGGCGAGCTGCATCCTGTTCAGGAAGGTTTCTGGGAAAAACACGGATTGCAGTGCGGCTATTGCACGCCGGGCATGATTGTCACGGCGGCGCAGTTGCTTGACCGGAACCCTGATCCTTCGCGTGAAGAGATCTGTCACGGTTTGGAAGGCAATCTCTGCCGGTGTACGGGCTACCAGCACATCATCGAAGCGGTGCAATACGCGGCGAAGAAAGCGGGGCAGTCATGACAGACAATTACGTTGGCAAACGAGTAAAGCGCACGGAGGATCCTCGTCTGATTCGAGGCCTCGCACACTACGTCGACGACATCGCTTTGCCCGGCACATTGCACGTTGCTTTTGTTCGTTCATACTACGCACACGCGAAGATCAACAGCATCGACACCGAAGCAGCGCGCTCGGCGCCCGGCGTTATTGCTGTCTACACGGGCCAGGACGTCTCCGGCAAGATCGGGCCAGTTCCCTGCGCGGGCGCCTTGCCTGATCTGAAAGTTCCCGACCATCGCGTGCTGGCGACGAACAAGGTCTACTTCGTGGGCCATCCCGTCGCGGCGGTTGTCGCCACCGATCGCTACGCCGCTCGAGATGCAGTTGACCTCATAATGGTCGACTACGAAGAACTGCCCGTCGTCACTGACGTCGAAGAGGCTGCGGCAGGCGGTTCGGTAATTCACGACGCCTTCAGCGACAACATCGCTTACCGGCTAACATCCGGCGAAGGTGACATCGATGCTGCCTTCGCGGCTGCCGATCGCACCGTCAAACAACGCGTGCTGCACAGACGTCTCGCACCGATCGCGATGGAGCCGCGCGGTGTTCTGGCTCGCTACTTTCCGGGTGAAGAAGAGCTGACGCTTTGGTCTTCAACTCAGATCCCGCACCTCATGCGAACCCAGGTCGCGCTCATGATCGGTATACCCGAAAACAAGTTGCGCGTGATCACTCCGGAAGTCGGCGGCGGCTTCGGATCGAAACTGAACGTGTACGCTGAAGAGGCTTTGCTCGGCTGGATCTCGATGCAGCTTGGCAAACCTGTGAAGTGGATCGAAACGCGGCGCGAAAATATTCAAGCCACGATTCACGGTCGTGGTCAGGTCGGCGATATCGAAATCGCTTTTAAGAACGATGGAACGCTGACTGGCCTGCGCTACAGCGTGTTTGCAGATCTCGGCGCTTATCATCAACTGCTGACACCCGCGATTCCCACGCTCACGGGCCTGATGCTCTCCGGCGCTTACAAAATTCCAGCGATCCAGATGAACATCACCGCCTGCTTCACCAACAAGATGGCCACTGACGCTTATCGCGGCGCGGGCCGGCCGGAAGCGACGTACATCGTGGAACGCGGGCTCGATCTTGTTGCTGCTGAACTCGGCGTCGATCCGGCGGAAGTGCGCCGGAAGAATTTCCCACAGCCAGACGAGTTTCCGTTTCACACGGCCACGGGTCTCGATTACGACAGCGGCGACTACGAGACAGCGCTAAACAAGGCACAGGAGATCGCCGGCTACCAGCAGCTTCGCGAAGAGCAGAAGAAGGGGCGCGAAGAAGGCCGTTTGATTGGCATCGGCGTCTCAACGTATGTCGAGATCTGCGCGCTTGGTCCATCACAGGCAATGCCCGCCGGTGGCTGGGAAAGTGCGACTGTTCGTATCGAACCGACGGGAAAGGTAACGATATTGACTGGTGCATCGCCTCACGGCCAGGGTCAGGAAACATCGTTCGCGCAGATCGCCGCCGACGAGTTGGGCGTCAACATCAACGACGTCACCGTCATTCATGGCGATACCGGCATCGTCCAGTACGGCATCGGCACGTTTGGCAGCCGCGCGACTGCGGTCGGTGGCACGGCGGTGTTCGTCGCGATTCAAAAACTGAAAGAGAAGGCCCACAAGATCGCCACGCACATGCTCGAAGCCGATGCATCGCGCGTCTCTTTTGAAGGCGGGAAGTACTCGTTTGAAAAGGCAGCGGCTGCAGCCGCCGCCGGGACTTCTGATCCGGTTGTGCCCGTTGGCGAAGCGCCGGCAGGTGCATTGCCGGAACCTCAAACTGACGGCAAGTCGAGTTTGACGCTCCAGGACATTGCCCTCGCCGCGCACGTCGCGAAGAATCTGCCGCCGGATACAGAGCCAGGTCTTTCGGCAACTTACTTCTTCGAGCCCAAGAACTTTACCTTCCCATTCGGCACGCACATCGCCGTCGTCGAAGTCGATCGCGAAACTGGCGACATAAAGTGGCTGCGCTACGTGGCGGTCGACGATTGCGGCAGGGTGATCAATCCGATGCTGGTTGACGGGCAGGTACACGGCGGCATCGTTCAATCGATCGGGCAGGCGATGTACGAAGAGGTGGTCTACGACGAGCAGGGACAGTTACTGACCGGCACTTTGATGGACTACGCGGTCCCGCGCGCGTCACACATTCCGAATTTTGAATTGGATCGCACCGAGACTCCTTCGCCTGTGAACCCACTTGGCGTTAAAGGTGTAGGCGAGGCGGGCACGATCGGAGCGACACCGGCGATCGTTGGCGCGATAGTCGATGCGTTGGCGCCGTTCGGAGTGAAGCATCTCGACATGCCAATCAAACCGGAGAACGTCTGGCAAATTATTAACCGCGGATAACGCGGATTAGGAGCGGATTATGATTCCAGTAGAGTTTGACTACAAAGTTCCGTCAACACTTGACGAGGCGGTCGCGTTACTGGCGAGCGATCTCGACGGCGCAAAAGTTCTGGCCGGTGGACACAGTCTCATCCCCGCGATGAAGCTGCGTCTCGCGCAGCCGCAGTTGCTCGTCGACATCGCACGCATTAAGTCACTCTCATACATTCGCGAAGAGGGCGATCAGATTCTCATCGGCGCCACAACCACGCACTATCAGATCGAATCCTCAGATCTGCTGAAAACCATCTGCCCGCTGTTGCCTGAGTGTGCGCGAAGTATCGGCGACGTGCAGGTGCGCAACAAGGGAACCATCGGCGGCAGTGTCGCGCACTCGGATCCGGCCGGTGACTGGCCCGCTGCGGTCCTCGCACTCGATGCTGAGCTTGTTCTGGTTGGGACAAACGGC